>Ga0302347_1000641_pt1 | contig 51811 bp, 49 predicted proteins | sample PhyWR1_FD_202178 | JGI IMG/M metagenome (GOLD analysis project Ga0302347, IMG submission 202178) | Leaf surface microbial communities from wheat plants in UC Gill Tract Community Farm, Albany, California, United States - DLSL W.R1 (v2)... | ecosystem: Host-associated > Plants > Phyllosphere >... | reverse complement strand
TGCTTTTGCCGTTACGCACCACCCCGTCAGTAGCTGAACAGGAGGGACAGCTGATAGAAACAGAAGCCACTGGAGCACCTCAAAAACACCATCATACACTAAATCAGTAAGTTGGCAGCATCACCGGTAAACCGAAGACGGGTAATCAGCGTGCGCAATGACATTCCGTCCGTTTGCACAGGTTATTTCAATAATATGCGGTAATTCCCGGCACGCCTGGAGTAATGCCATTGCGTTTATTTTTTGCGAAGACGTCAGGCGAGAAAACCATATACCGCCATTTATCGTCCAGAGTGCAAAATCATTATTTTCGAGCGCATCCAACGCCATTTGTTCATGATTTCCCCGTACCGCCAGGAACCATTTTTCCTGTGTCAGTTGCAGACATTTGACGCTATCCGGCCCGCGATCGATAAGGTCACCGACGGAAATAAGCAAATCCTCATCGGGATTAAAATCGCGCTGAGTTAATTCATCAATCAACCACTGGTAGCAACCATGAATATCGCTCACCACCCAGATATGCCGCCATTTTGTGCCATCGAATGATTTATACATAGCGCCTCCTTTAAAAGTATAGCGTGCTAAATCATTTAAAAAACACGTTGGGTGATGTTGCCAATATCAATCATGGTTAAACGAAACCAAAATAAAAGTTTAGCAAAACTTAAATCATCCTGTTCTGGACCTTAGAATAGACAAAGAATTCTAATGAGGTCTCCATCGTGTCAAACCCCAGCCAGCAAAGCGGTGTGCCTGAAGCACAACCCGTCAATATTATTTCCTCGCTGATCAACGGCCAGCTTATTCCTGGCGCGATCTGGAGGAAGCGTGACTATCGTCTTAAATTCCTTCTGCGCTCATTGCTGTTCTGGTCTTCGACCAACCACATGTTGACAGCGCTGTCACGACGGGCCGATTTTGACAAGCTGCTGGCCGCACAGATCACGTTGCCGAGTAAAACGCATCGGCAGTATCTGACACGCGGAATCGGTGCTAAAGCGCGTGCTGAGGCGGTCATTCACCACTATGAATGGCTGGACGCTTTACCCGATGCAGAGCTGAAAAACGCCCTAACCCATCAAACCGCGCAGCCCGTTGTGCATTTTCAGGCAAAGGATGACGTGGGCTTTACCGTGTTTGCGTCAACCGCAAGCAAAGCAGAGCGCGAAGGCGAAAGCACGCTTTGGCTACGCGATAATGAAGACACGCTGCTTGCTAGCCTGACATTCAGCGTTGTGCCGGAAGGCGACCATTCAGCGCTGGTTATCGGTGGGCTTCAGGGTCCGCGCCGAGGCGTGACGCGTGACGCGATCAAAAAAGCGACCCGAGCTTGCCACGGCCTGTTCCCAAAACGTGTGCTGATGGAAGTCATTTTTAATCTCGTCGCTAAAAGTGACATTAAAGCTATTTACGGCGTCAGTGATGAAGGCCACGTGTTCCGCGCCCTGCGCTATCGCCTGAGCAAAGGCCGTCACTTCCACGCCAGCTATGATGAATTCTGGGCGTCTATCGACGCTAAAAAAATCTCCTCATTCCGCTGGGCGTTACCGTTAGCAATGGAACGTAAGTCGCTTGAGAGCATCGCCAGTAAAAAGCGTGCGGAATACCGTCGTCGCTTTGGTCTGCTGGATGAGATCGCGGAGTGCGTTAACGCGCGGTTTTAACCGGAAGGCGGCTTTCGTCGCAGTCATACATAAATTTAACAAAACGGCCAAAAAGCGCTGGACTTTCGCCTGCCCGATTGTGGTATGGTTAAAAGAGAAGCACAGGACGCTCTTCTGCTGAAGCTCATAATGGGAAATGAGTTCATTATCATGCAGATAAAAAGAGACCGAATACGATTCCTGTATTCGGTCCAGGGAAATGGCTCTTGGGATAGAGCCGTGCGCTAAAAGTTGGCATTAATGCAGGCTAACTACGCCTGACACTCTAAGAATAGATGACGACGCCAGGTTTTCCAGTCCGCGACTAAAGTGGTCAGAAAAAAAGCGTTAGATCATCCCAAAACAAAAAAACCGCAACGCTTTCGAAAGAAGCCTGCGGTTTTTTATTGGAAACGCGTGGTCTAACAGAGCGTATCGGCGCGCTCGATAAAGGGCGCAAGACTCATCTTCTGGCTCGGGTTTGCCGGGTCATCAATCTGAATAACGCCGATCGGTTGTCCCTTGCTTTGACCGCTGGCTACCTGCTTTTCTGCCACATCGTTCAGTGGATATTGCACCAGCGTGCTGGGGTTAATCGCGTACAGGGCATGGCCTGGACGGCAGGTGAGCATGACCTCTTCCCGATTGAAAGCCCATTTTTCTTTACCCACTTCGAAGCGACTCACGGTAATCACCTGTGGGGCAGCAAACGCGGAACTGGCACATGCCAGCAATAAAAGTGAAAGCACTGTTTTTTTCATAACGTTAAACCTTGTCAGAAAGGCTCCCAGGTGGCGAAAAGACTGACTACTGCCAGCACCAGCGCCCCTAATACAACCTCAGCCTGTGTCATCCAGATAAAAAATTGTTGCTCACGCCCGGCATCAGGGCGGAATCGTGGCACCAGAACATACCGATTCACCAGCGCAATGGCTACCATTAGCGCCACCAGCGCACATTTGAACAAAAGCATCTGCCCATATTCCGTGCGCCATGGCAGGGTTATTCCGAGGATCAACAGCATGTTAACGATACCGGATAAAATCACACCCGCCACCGCGTAGTGACCCATCCGGGAAAAACGCATCATGGTATAAATGGCCGGATTGCGCCAGCGCCCCTTAGCCAGACGCAAACAAAAAATGAGCGGCAGCAGCGCGCCCACCCACATTGCTGCACAAAGCAGATGAATTGCATGATTGACGCGTTGTAAAACGCCCTCTGCGCCGTCATGCATCGCCGCATGTCCGACACCCGCCAGAAGCACGAACTGACCGGCTGCCAGCAATAATAACAGCCGCGCACTTTTGATTGGGGCAATCCACGCCGCACATGCGGTCAGCACGGCAAAAACAATCTGCCACAGCCAGACGCTGCCAAACTGGGTACTGGCAACCGCCATCCAAACTTCAGGACGGAAAACGTCAGCCCAGCCATCGCCCATTAAGCCGCCCTGCGTCGCCAGCATCAGCACCGCTGACACAAGACTCGCGATGGCAGCGATTTTTTGCTGCCGCTGAAAGCGACGCGTCATCAGACGCTGCAACGAGGAAGGCGCCAGCCACGCGCTGTACAACGCGTTACCGAAAATCAGCATTAGCGCGGCGAAGTGCACAAAACGCAGGGCGACGTAGCTGAATGCCAGCATGTTATTTCACGCTGAAGTGATAACTGCCTTTGGTTTTGTGGCCGTCAACGGACACCACATGCCAATCCACCTGATAGGTCCCCGGCGTTAATGCTTGCTCAAGCGGCGCGATGAGCTGAGTTTTATCATTTTCAGCCCGTTTCACCGTTCCGACTTTAATGATTTGCTGCTTATCGCCCGTGATCGAAATGCCGCTAAATTTTGGTTCAATACCTTCCGAAAAATTCAGCGTGAGCGCCTGCGGCGCGGCGACGACTTCCGCGTCAGCAGCCGGATATTGATGTTTCAGATGCGCGTGCGCCAGCGCTGCGGGAGCCGTCACAATGGCAAGTACAAAAGTCAGTGCGCAAGCCGCGCGGGATGCGGTAAATACCATATCAATCATTCCTTTTGGTTATGTCTATATGACAGAGGATAACGCTGTATAATATCTGAGTCGAGGATCATCCTCCGGCGGCTTGTCAACGACAGGTAACCGCGGTAACGTTGGCGCCGCAAAAACAGGAGAAGAGAATGAAGATTAATCTGGCGGTCCTTCCTCAGGACGAAATGGATAAAGTCAATATCGATTTGGCGGCGGCAGGCGTGGCATTTAAAGAGCGCTATAACATGCCTGTCATTGCCGAAGTGGTCGAGCGCGAACAGCCCGCTCATCTGCGCGACTGGTTTCGCGAACGACTGATTGCGCATCGCCTCGCCTCCGTGACGCTGTCGCGCTTACCTTACGAACCTAAAGTTAAGTAAACGCTTCATCTGGTGACATTTCCTTACAGGGATTGTGGCAGGATAAGAAAACCCTGAAGTATTCAGGTGTATTATCGAATCTCTGCGACGAAGTGTATAAGGAAATCACGATGTCTCCATGGAATGTTGCCGCCGCTCAGTACACCCCAGGCCGTCAGGGCATTGACGCCCACGTTCAACACCACCTGCGCTTTATCGACGCAGCTGCCCGCCAACAGTGCCATTTACTGGTCTTTCCAGAACTCTCATTGACGGGCCCTGCTAATGAGAGTGGTCTATTGGTCGCCCCGCCCAGTGAGCACGATTTGGCGCCTGTCGTTCGCGCCGTTCACACACACAACATTACGGTGATCGCCGGCGTAACGCTCAACAGTAAAGGGATTCGCCAGAAAGGCGTGGCGCTGTTTTCCCCTAAAATGTCCAGACCGTTGTGCTATCAACAGGGCAGCGGTGCGTACCTTTCCGCAGACGACCCGCACCTGCTCATCGTTGAGAACAAAGCAGAACTCCCTCCTGTCGATCCGCTGGCCGCATTATTTACCAGCAGTCAGGCAATCGGTGAAACGCGATGCCGCGACTCGATTAGCCGTTTGCAGCGTTTCGCCCATAAATACGCTATTGCCGTCCTGATGGCGAATGCCTACGGGAACAGCGCGCTGTGGGATGCGAGCGGCCAATTAATTGTTCGCGCGGATAAAGGCGAACTCTTATTAACGGGTTCCTGGGGTAAGCAGGGTTGGCAAGGTGATATCATTCCATTACGCTAAACGTTTTAAGGCCAGGAGCGAGCCATGCTGCGTGTCATCGATACCGAAACCTGCGATCTGCAGGGCGGAATTGTCGAGGTCGCGTCTGTTGACGTCATCAACGGACAGATAGTTAACCCGATGAGCCACCTGGTTCGTCCCGATCGTCCTATCAGCCCTCAGGCGATGGCGATCCATCGCATCACTGAATCGATGGTGGCCGATAAACCGTGGATTGAAGAGGTGATCCCTAACTACTACGGCAGCACATGGTATGTCGCGCATAATGCGAGCTTTGACCGCCGTGTATTGCCCGAAATGCCCGGGGAATGGATCTGCACCATGAAGCTGGCGCGGCGCTTATGGCCGGGGATTAAATACAGCAATATGGCGCTGTATAAATCCCGCAAGCTGAGCGTGAAAACACCGGAAGGTCTCCATCATCACCGCGCACTCTATGATTGCTATATCACGGCGGCATTGCTCATCGATATCATGAATAACTCGGGATGGACGCCGGATGAGATGGCGACCATCACCGGCCGCCCGGCGCTGTTGACGACCTTTACCTTCGGTAAATATCGTGGGAAAGCGGTGTCAGAAGTGGCAGAGCGCGATCCGGGATATTTGCGCTGGTTATACAACAACCTCGACCGCATGAGCCCGGAGCTGCGCCTGACGCTGCGCCATTATCTGGACGAAACCTGATCGGCTGAATGGCCTTGCAAAGTCCCCTGCGCAAGGCCAATGATAAAGGCATATTCCAGCGCCACCCCTTCATAAGATTTAAAGCGGCCGGATTTACCGCCATGCCCGGAATCCATATCCGTGCAGAGCAGCAGTAAATTATCGTCCGTTTTCACTTCGCGCAGTTTCGCCACCCATTTTGCTGGCTCCCAGTATTGCACCTGGGAATCATGCAGGCCCGTCGTCACCAGCATATGAGGATAGGCTTTGGGCTCTACGTTATCGTACGGGCTGTATTCCTTCATGTAGCGATAATAGGTTTCATCCTGCGGATTGCCCCACTCCTCAAACTCGCCGGTGGTTAAGGGGATCGACTCATCCAGCATGGTGGTCACCACGTCGACAAAAGGCACTTGCGCGACAATGCCCTTGAATCGTTCCGGACGCAGGTTGATCACTGTCCCCATGAGCATCCCGCCCGCGCTGCCGCCCATGCCAAAGCACAGGTCAGGATCGCCGTAGCCTTTCGCGATAAGATCGTCGCAAACGTCGAGATAGTCGTTAAAGGTATTTTTCTTCTTCAGGAACTTGCCGTCTTCGTACCACTGCTGCCCCAGTTCGCCGCCGCCGCGGATGTGCGCAATGGCATACACAAATCCCCGGTCGAGCAGGCTCAGCCGGCTGCTACTGAAATCCGCATCCATGCTGGATCCGTACGAGCCGTAGCCGTAAACCAGCAGGGGATTTTTGCCTTTGCGGAAATGATCTTTGTGATACACCAATGACACCGGCACTTCTACGCCGTCGCGAGCCGTCACCCACAGGTGTTCACTGCGGTAATGGCTGGCGTCAAACCCGGTGACTTCCGCCTGTTTGATCACCTTCCGCTGTCCGCTATCCATATCCAGTTCAAACAGCGTGTCCGGCGTGGTCATTGATGAATAGCCGTAGCGTAGCCGCGAAGACTCCGGTTCGGGATTGTGACCAATCCACGTCACGTAAGCCGGATCGTCAAAGGCAATACCGACCACGTCGCGCGTTTTGCGGTTTATTTGACGAATGCTGGTCAGCCCGCGCTGGCGCTCTTCAACCACCAGCCAGTCGGTGAACAGGGTAAACCCTTCCAGCATGACCTGATCGCGGGCCGGGATCAGCACTTCCCATTTACGTTCATCACGCACTTTGGTTTTGTACAGGCCAAAGTTTTTACCTTCGCGGTTAGAGCGCAGATAGAAAGAGTGCTGGAAGTGATCGAGACTGTATTCATGGTCTTTACGGCGCGGTAAGAAACAGAGCGGCTGGGCATCGGGCAATTCAGCATCCAGCAGCAGCACTTCCGTGGTGGTCGCACTGCCCAGTGAGATAATCACATAGTGTTTAGAGGTGGTTTTATGCAGGCTGACGTAAAACGTCTCGTCTTTTTCTTCATACACCAGCTCATCGCTATCCGAGGAAGTGCCCACCGTGTGGCGCCACACCTGATAAGGCAGTAACGTCGACGCGTGTTTTTTGACGTAATACACCGTTTCTGAGTCATTTGCCCAGACGAAGGCAGACGAGACGTTATCCAGCATCTCCGGATACCAGTTCCCGGTCTCCAGATTGCGGAATCGCAGCCCATATTGCCGCCGAGAAAGATAATCCTCCGCCAACGCCATAATGGTGTTATCAGGTGAAATGCCCATCCCGCCGAGGGTATAGAATTCGCTGTGCGCAGCGCGCTGATTGGCATCAAGCAGGATTTCCCAGTCGTCCCACTCGGCGCTCAATACCGACTGGCGTTGATAAATAGCGTATTCGTTGCCCGGTTCGTAGATGTGGCGATAGCGGTAACCGTTTCGGGTCCAGGGCGCAGAGATATCGCGCTGCGGTTCGCGCGCGACCATTTCCGCCAACAGTTCATCCTGCAACGCCTGCTGAGAAGCCATGACCTGTCGGCCATAGTCATTTTCCTGGTGAAGATAGTCGAGAACCTCTGGCTGCGAGCGCGAATCGTCCCGCAGCCAGTAGTAATTATCGATGCGCGTGTCACCGTGAGTGGTGAGCGCTTTTGGAATACGTCGGGCTTTTGGCAGCATATCAGTGTTTCTTTTATGTTTTACACCCTATAAGGGTGGCAAAACACACGCATGATGCAAGCGAAACGTGATAGCCGCAGGCGAAATTTACCCCGGTAATGCCTGTTTTTGCGCCTGAATATCCTTTTCGATGCCTTCACGAACATCATGCGGAATTTTGAGCGCGTCACCCAGCGCATTCAGATAGCTGCGTTCCATAAAGTGATCGATGTCGATGGCCGCACAGCTGAGGAAGTACAGCTCAAGCGCTTCCTCTTCGTTTTTCACACTTTGCGCCAGACGCACGGGATCCAGCGGCTGTTCAATCGCCTGAGCGACTAACGCTCTACCCTGCTCTTCAACGCCCGCTTCCTGCATCTGCTGCTCAATGGCGGAGCGCTCCTGGTCGTCGATGTGTCCGTCGCTTTTAGCAGCAAAGACCAGCGCCAGAATTAACCGCTCGGTACGCACATCGATTGGCGACGTGTGTTGTCCAAACTGGGGTTCGCCCTGATGGGCCGTTCGGACTTTATCCTTGTATTTATTCCAGAGCACCGTTCCGGCAATGGCGCCTCCACCGGCTAACAGTGCGCCGGTGCCATATTTGGCCAACAGCTTTCGCGAGGATTTGTTCGCCACCAATAAACCTGCCAGACCACCCAGCGCACCCGGTACCAGTAGTTTGCTCAGCCCCTGCTCGCCGGATGATGACGCCTTTTGACCTAACATCGACTGCAATTGATTTAACCAGCCTGACATATTTTTCCCCACTTATCCGTTCACAATGATCACAGCCTAAGCGAGGTGATGTCAGGAAATGTCTGTCCGTGCAAAAGAAGCGCAAATTTCCTCGCCCGGCAGCATTCCCTTCCCCGGATGAAGACATACGCAAACGTTTTCGTATATACTGCGCGCAACTTTTTCAGGGGGATTTTATGACTTGTTTAGGAACTGCGCTGCGTCCGGCAGCCACGCGCGTCATGCTGTTAGGTTCAGGCGAGCTGGGAAAAGAAGTGGCCATTGAATGCCAGCGTCTGGGCATCGAAGTGATCGCCGTCGATCGTTATCCCGATGCCCCAGCCATGCACGTCGCGCATCGGTCGTACGTTATCAATATGCTGGATGGCGATGCCCTTCGCGCACTGATCGAACGCGAAAATCCTGACTATGTCGTACCGGAAATTGAAGCCATCGCGACGGACACATTGCTGTCACTGGAAGCGGAAGGCCAGCGCGTTGTGCCTTGCGCTCGCGCCGCGAAGCTGACCATGAACCGTGAAGGCATACGCCGTCTTGCGGCGGAAGAGCTGGCAATCCCGACGTCAAGCTACCGCTTCGCGGACGGTAAAGCCGATTTCCTGCAGGCTGTAGAAGAGATTGGTTACCCGTGCATCATTAAACCGGTAATGAGTTCCTCGGGTAAAGGGCAGAGTTTTATTCGCGATGAAAGCACACTGGATAAAGCCTGGGACTACGCCCAACAGGGTGGCCGTGCGGGCGCCGGACGCGTTATCGTCGAGGGGGTGGTGAAGTTTGATTTCGAAATCACCCTGCTCACGGTAAGCGCAGTTGATGGCGTGCATTTCTGCGACCCGATTGGACACCGTCAGGAAGACGGGGATTACCGTGAATCCTGGCAGCCGCAGCAAATGAGCGCTCTGGCGCTTGAGCGCGCGCAGGAGATCGCCCGCAAAGTGGTCATCGCACTGGGCGGTTTCGGCCTGTTTGGAGTGGAACTGTTTGTGTGTGGCGACGACGTCATTTTCAGCGAAGTGTCCCCTCGCCCGCACGATACCGGCATGGTGACGCTGATCTCTCAGGATTTATCAGAGTTTGCGCTGCACGTGCGCGCATTCCTGGGGTTGCCTGTGGGCGGAATTCGTCAGTACGGTCCGGCCGCGTCCGCCGTGATCCTGCCAAAGCTCACCAGTCAAAACGTAATGTTTGATCGCGTGGAATCTGCCGTGGGTGCAGGTCTGCAGGTACGTTTGTTTGGCAAGCCGGAAATTGACGGTTCGCGTCGTCTGGGCGTGACGTTAGCAGTAGCGGACAGCGTAGAAGAGGCTGTTGCGAGAGCGAAAAAGGCCAGTGCGAGTGTGATCGTCAGAGGATAAACAAAACGGGCCGTTTGGCCCGTTTTTGATGGTCTTACTGCTTCGCGCCTTCGACTGCTTCGCGCGCCAGTTTGGTAATGCGCTCCCAGTCGCCCGCTTCCAGCGCATCCGCCGGAACCAGCCAGGAACCACCGATACACAGTACGCTTTTCAGCGCCAGGTAATCGCGGTAGTTTGCCGGAGAGATACCGCCAGTCGGGCAGAAACGCACCTGAGAGAACGGGCCTGCAATCGCCTGCAGCGCTTTAGTGCCGCCATTCGCTTCCGCCGGGAAGAATTTGAACTCTTTAAGACCGTAGTCCATACCCAGCATCAGTTCAGAAACCGTGCTGATCCCAGGAATCAACGGGATAGAACCTTCTGTTGCCGCTTTCAGCAGTGGCTCAGTCAGGCCCGGGCTGATGGCAAACTGCGCGCCTGCTTCAGTCACTTCAGCCAGCTGCTGTGGATTCAGCACGGTACCGGCACCGATAATTGCATCAGGGACTTCCTTCGCAATGGCACGGATGGCATCCATTGCGCATGGCGTACGCAGCGTCACTTCCAGAACACGAACCCCACCTGCAACCAGTGCTTTCGCCATCGGAACGGCGTGCTCCAGTTTATTCACCACGATAACCGGCACTACAGGACCGGTTGTCAGGATTGCTTCCGCACTTGTTTTCCAGTTTTTCATCAGTGTTTTTCTCTCGCCAGATCGATAATTCTTGTCGTCTTAAAACGTAATACAGGTCGCACCCTGTTCAGCGCCGGAAAGTTTCTCGCGCAGCGCACTGAACATTTCGCGCCCTGTTCCCACACGCGACGCGCTCAGGTCAGGAATATGCGGCTTACGGGCTTCAAGTTCGGCTTCATCCACCAGCAGGGTCAATTCGCCTGTCTGGCCATTCACGCGGATGATGTCGCCATCGCGGACTTTCGCCAGCAATCCACCATCATAGGCTTCGGGCGTGACGTGAATCGCTGATGGCACTTTACCTGATGCGCCAGAGAGTCGTCCATCGGTGACCAACGCAATTTTGAAACAGCGGTCCAATAATACACCAAGTGGCGGCATAAGTTTATGTAATTCTGGCATGCCGTTCGCTTTTGGTCCCTGATGACGCACCACCACCACGCAGTCTTTGTTTAACAGTCCCGCTTCGAAAGCAGGCAAAACATCGTGCTGGCTTTCAAAAATAACGGCCGGCGCTTCTACCACCTGGTTTTCAACCGGCACCGCAGACGTCTTCATGACCGCGCGACCAAGATTTCCGCTCAATACTTTGGTGCCGCCATGGCGGGAGAAGGGTTTATCAAACGTCGCGATAACGGCTTCATCGAGAGGCTCACGCGCACCGTCGCGCCAGTCCAGTTCGCCGTTATTCAGCCATGGTTCCATGGTGTAGCGCTGCAGGCCAAAGCCCGCAACGGTGTTAACGTCTTCGTGCAGCAGACCGCCTTTCAGCAACTCGCGGATCAGAACCGGTACGCCACCTGCCGCCTGGAAGTGGTTGATGTCTGCCGGGCCGTTCGGATAGAGACGCGCCATCAGCGGAACCACATCGGAAAGCTCAGAGAAGTCATCCCAGTTAATCAGAATGCCTGCCGCGCGCGCCATCGCCACCAAATGCATGGTGTGGTTCGTTGACCCGCCCGTCGCCAGCAACGCGACAATACCGTTCACCACCACTTTTTCGTCAACCATTTTGCCAAGCGGCATCCACTCGTTTCCGTTGCCGGTCAAGCGCGTGACCTGACGCGCTGCCGCTTCAGTCAGCGCCTGGCGCAGCGGGGCATCCGGTTGAATGAACGATGAACCCGGCAACTGCATACCCATAAATTCCACGACCATCTGATTGGTGTTGGCCGTGCCGTAGAAGGTACAGGTGCCCGGTGCGTGATAAGAGGCCGCTTCTGCTTCAAGCAGGGCAATACGATCGGCTTTGCCCTCGGCATAAAGCTGACGAATACGCACCTTTTCTTTGTTCGGCAGGCCGCTCGCCATCGGGCCAGACGGCACGAAAATAGCCGGTAAATGGCCGAATGAGAGCGCGGCCATCGCCAGACCCGGGACGATTTTATCGCAGACGCCCAGGTATAACGCGCCATCGAACATGTTGTGCGACAAACCGACCGCTGCTGACATGGCAATGATTTCGCGGCTCAGCAGTGACAGCTCCATGCCGTCCTGCCCCTGCGTGACACCGTCGCACATGGCCGGAACGCCGCCTGCGACTTGCCCGACTGCGTTGGCGCTGTGCAGCGCTTTACGGATGATCTCCGGATAGTGTTCGTAGGGTTGATGCGCGGACAGCATGTCGTTGTAAGAGGTGATAATCGCAATATTGTTACGGAGCATGCTTTTCAGCGACGCTTTATCTTCTGGCTGACAGGCAGCAAACCCGTGGGCCAGATTACCGCAGGCCAGTTGGGAGCGATGTACCGTGTCGGTTTTGGCCTGCTGGATGCGGGCGAGATAGGCAGAACGTGTCTTTTCCGAGCGTTCGATAATACGCTGTGTTACCCGTAACATTACTGGATTCATAAAGGGCTCCTCAAATTTATCTGTCCGTGCTCATGGTTAACAAGGTGATGCGCATGTATTAACAAGGCTGAAACGCTTGTGGTCAGGAGCTCAGGGGCAAAATCACTGAGGCTAGTGTAATAAAAAAAGCTCCGTGGGTGAATCCACACGGAGCTTAAATGCTTAAAAATTGTGCCACAATCTGTGTTAGATCATGTTACCGGTAAAATAACCCCTTAGGATTATCCGCCAGAATTACTCAAACTCGTTCCAGGAGCGGCCGTCACGGGTGATCATCGCGACAGATGCCACGGGTCCCCAGGTGCCCGCCTGATACGGTTTAGGCGCATCCTGATCGGCGGCCCACGCTTCCGTAATGGAGTCGACCCATTTCCATGCCTCTTCAACTTCATCGCGACGCACAAACAGCGCCTGAATACCGCGCATGGTTTCCAGCAGCAGACGCTCGTAAGCATCGGCAAGGTGCGTTTCGTTGAAGGTTTCGGAGTAACTCAGATCCAACTTGGTGGTCTGCAGGTTGTGCTTGTGATCCAGCCCCGGCACTTTGTTCAGAACCTGAATATCGACACCTTCGTCAGGCTGCAAGCGGATGGTCAGCTTGTTCTGCGGCAGTTCTTGCCAGGACTCTTTGAACAAATTCAGCTCTGGATTTTTGAAATACACCACCACTTCGGAACATTTCGTCGGCAGGCGTTTCCCGGTGCGCAGATAGAACGGGACACCCGCCCAGCGCCAGTTATCGATATCCACGCGGATAGCGACAAAGGTCTCAGTGTTGCTGGACTTATTCGCGCCCTCTTCTTCCAGATAGCCCGGTACTTTTTTACCCTGCGCAAAGCCAGCGGTGTACTGCCCACGAACGGTCTTCTCACGCACGTTCGAGCGATCGATACGGCGCAGCGACTTCAGCACTTTCACCTTCTCATCACGGATGTTATCCGCTGAAAGGTCAGACGGTGGAGACATCGCAATCATGCACAGAATTTGCAGAAGGTGGTTCTGGATCATGTCGCGCATCTGACCGGCCTGGTCGAAATAGCCCCAACGGCCTTCAATGCCCACTTCCTCGGCCACGGTGATTTCGACGTGATCGATAGTGCGGTTATCCCAGTTATTGGCAAACAGGGAGTTTGCAAAACGCAGCGCCAGCAGGTTCAGTACCGTCTCTTTGCCGAGATAGTGGTCGATACGATAGACCTGACACTCTTCGAAATATTCGCCCACCTGATCGTTGATTTCGCGTGACGTCGCCAGCGAGGTTCCCAGCGGTTTTTCCATCACCACACGCGCTGGTTTTGCGTTGAGTTTCGCTTCACCCAGGCCTTTGCAGATCGCACCAAACGTACTTGGCGGCATGGCAAAATAGTTAATCGTTACGCGATTTTCCTGGTCAAGCATCTTACCGAGGCGTCCGAACGCGGTGGTATCGTTGACATCCAGGTTGCAGAAATCAAGACGACCGCTCAGCGTATCCCATAAACTTTCATCAATTTTCTCTTTCATGAAAGTCTCGATCGCTTCGCGCACCACTTTGGTGTAAGCGTCTTTGTCCCAGTCAGCGCGACCCACGCCCAGGATGCGGGTATCCGGGTGAATCTGGCCTGCTTTTTCCAGTTGATACAGGGAAGGCAGCAATTTACGACGTGCAAGATCGCCTTTCGCGCCGAAAATGACCAGGTCACATGCCTGGGCTGTTTGCGTTACCGCCATGTCATTCTCCTCAGTTGGATTCCCTGGTGCTTATGCCAGGATATCGTTGTAATTTTATTACAACGCACTGTACTGCTTTTACGTCATTCCCGAAACCATTTGCGCTTATCCTCACGTGCGATAACGCGTTTTTTCGCTCATTATGCGTTTCAGTTAGGGGAATAAGGATGAAACTGTTGAATCTTTGTTCGACCTGATTTTGCCAAAACTCGACAGCGATCAAGTAATGAAAAAAAACAACAACTTTTGATGTCGTTAATTAGCCCTCGGCCAGGCCAGAGGGGTATATTCTTCCTCATTAGAATCACGATTTCTTCTATTAATGAAATCGCTTCCACACGTGAGCGCCTTGTCATAATGAACATGCTGGAAAAAATCCAGTTTCAACTGGTACACCTTAGCAAATCCGAGCGGAAAGTGGCTGAAGTTATTCTCGCCTCCCCTGCTCAGGCCATTCATTCAAGCATCGCCACGCTGGCACAAGAATCCGGTGTGAGCGAACCCACCGTAAACCGGTTTTGCCGCAGTCTGGAGACGCGCGGTTTTCCTGATTTTAAACTGCATCTGGCGCAAAGTCTGGCAAACGGCACGCCTTATGTAAATCGCAATGTCGATGAAGATGACAGCGTCGAAGCCTACACCGGTAAAATTTTTGAATCGGCGATGGCGACGCTCGATCACGTCCGCCAGTCGCTGGACAGAGCCTCAGTCAATCGCGCCGTGGATTTGCTCACCCAGGCGAAAAAGATTGCCTTCTTTGGCCTTGGCTCATCGGCCGCAGTCGCGCATGATGCGATGAACAAATTTTTCCGTTTTAACGTGCCGGTTATCTATTCTGATGACATCGTCCTGCAACGCATGAGCTGTATGAATTGTGATGAGGATGATGTGGTCGTGCTTATATCGCACACCGGGCGGACCAAAAGTCTGGTTGAACTGGCGCAGTTAGCGCGTGAAAACGATGCCATGGTCATCGCAATCACCACAGCCGGCACCCCACTGGCACGAGAAGCGACCCTAGCCATTACGCTCGACGTACCGGAAGATACGGACGTCTACATGCCAATGGTGTCCAGACTGGCGCAATTAACCGTCATTGACGTGCTGGCAACCGGTTTTACGCTGCGTCGTGGAGCGAAATTCCGAGATAACTTGAAGCGGGTCAAAGAAGCGCTTAAGGAATCGCGTTTTGATAAAGAGTTGCTCATTAAGGGCGATGTACCCTAAATGATGTTATAAGGTTGTTACTTTTTTCGGTATTCGGTAAGTTTCTACACAGCGCCGAATCAATGTTCACGCAACACCAAAGTTGTTTCAGTCAACGGAGTATTACATGTCCAGAAGGCTTCGCAGAACCAAGATCGTTACCACCTTAGGTCCGGCTACTGACCGCGATAATAATCTCGAGAAAATTATTGCCGCAGGCGCCAACGTGGTACGCATGAACTTCTCTCACGGTACACCAGAAGACCACAAATTACGTGCAGACAAAGTCCGTGAGATCGCGGCTAAACTTGGGCGTCACGTGGCTATCCTCGGTGACCTGCAGGGTCCGAAGATCCGCGTGTCGACATTTAAAGAAGGTAAAGTTTTCCTCAATATCGGCGACAAGTTCCTCCTGGATGCCAACCTGGGTAAAGGTGAAGGCGACAAAGAGAGAGTCGGCATTGACTATAAAGGTCTGCCCGCTGACGTTGTGCCGGGCGATATCCTGCTGCTTGATGACGGTCGCGTACAGCTGAAAGTGCTGGAAGTTCAGGGCATGAAAGTGTTCACCGAAGTCACCGTGGGCGGCCCACTGTCAAACAACAAAGGCATCAATAAACTGGGCGGCGGCCTGTCCGCAGAAGCGCTGACTGAGAAAGATAAAGCCGACATCATCACCGCCGCGCAAATCGGCGTCGACTATCTGGCCGTCTCCTTCCCGCGCTGCGGCGAGGACCTGAATTATGCACGCCGTCTGGCGCGCGATGCTGGCTGCGATGCCAAAATTGTCGCGAAAGTCGAACGTGCAGAAGCCGTGTGCAGCCAGGACGCAATGGATGATGTGATTCTGGCCTCCGACGTAGTGATGGTGGCGCGTGGCGATCTGGGTGTTGAAATTGGCGACCCGGAACTGGTTGGGATCCAGAAAGCGCTGATTCGCCGTGCGCGTCAGCTGAACCGCTCGGTGATCACCGCGACTCAGATGATGGAGTCAATGATTACCAATCCAATGCCAACGCGTGCAGAAGTGATGGACGTGGCAAACGCCGTGCTGGATGGGACCGATGCCGTGATGCTCTCGGCGGAAACCGCAGCGGGTCAATATCCTGCTGAAACCGTTGCTGCCATGGCGCGTGTTTGCCTGGGCGCTGAGAAGATCCCAAGCATTAACGTGTCTAAGCACCGCCTGGATATTCAGTTCGACAATGTGGAAGAAGCAATTTCCATGTCCGCCATGTACGCGGCAAACCATCTGAAAGGCGTAACCGCCATCATTACTATGACGGAATCAGGCCGTACGGCGCTCATGACGTCACGTATCAGCTCAGGTCTGCCTATCTTCGCCATGTCCCGCCACGAGCGCACGCTGAACCTGACGACGCTGTACCGTGGCGTCACGCCAGTGTACTTCGACAGCACCAGTGAGGGCGTTGCTGCTGCTAACGATGCCGTTAACTTGCTGCGAGACAAAGGCTATCTGGTGTCCGGCGATATCGTTATCGTCACCCAAGGCGACGTAATGAGCACCATTGGCTCAACAAACACGACGCGTGTCATGACCGTCGAGTAAATGCGTTAGCTGTCGCGCATAAAAAAACCCCCCGTTTCCGGGGGATTTTTTATTTCTTCGGGTATAACTCTTTGCGTTTGTAAGGCTCTTTTTCGCCTGGCTTACGCGTTTTCAGTAGTTTGAGGATCCAGGTGTACTGACCCAGATGCGGCCCCACCAGAATTTCGACTTCTTCATTCATGCGACGCGCAATCGTATGATCGTCTGCGGTGAGCAAATCATCCATCGGCGGGCGGACTTCAATGGTCAGTCGATGCGTTTTCCCATCGTAGACCGGGAAGAGAGGTATGACGCGGGCACCACACACTTTCATTAAGCGGCCTATCGCAGGCAGCGTCGCTTTATAAGTAGCAAAGAAATCAACGAATTCGCTGTGCTCAGCGCCATGATCCTGGTCCGGCAAATAGTAGCCCCAATATCCCTGACGAACAGATTTGATAAAGGGTTTAATCCCATCGTTACGCGCATGCAAACGCCCACCAAAGCGGCGGCGTACTGTATTCCACACGTAATCGAAAATCTTGTTGCCCTGGTTATGGAACATCGCCGCCATCTTCTGGCCCTGCGACGCCATTAGCATGGCGGGAATATCCACCGCCCAGCCGTGCGGCACCAGAAAAATCACCTTCTCATCGTTGCGACGCATCTCCTCGATGATTCCCAGCCCTTTCCAGTCGACGCGATTGATCACTTTTTCGGGTCCGCGTAACGCCAGTTCCCCCATCATCGCCATCGCCTGCGGCGCAGTGGTGAACATGACATCAATAATCGCTTCGCGTTCGGCGTCGGTTTTTTCCGGGAAACAGTAGTACAGGTTGATCTGTGCGCGGCGACGGGCGCTTTTTCCCAGTCGACCGGCAAGCAAACCTATTTTACCCAGTAAAGGATCGCGCACAGCGGCGGGAAGTAAGGCGATGCCAGCAAAGGCGTAGACACCAAGCCAGGCCCCCCAGTGGCGCGGATGGCGAAAGGATTTCTCAAACTCGGGAATGTATTCAATATTGTTTTTTTGGGTTTCCATGCTGGTTCCAGGGTCTGGTGACGCACAAAATAATAATGAGGTAGTTTAGCGAGGCAGGCTCAAAGGCACAAAAGAAAAAGCCGGCGCATGTTCGCACCGGCTTTTCAAAACGCGATAAAACTAGTCGAAACGCAGTTGCGGCATCACTTCTTTCACCTGTGCCAGGTAATCGCTGCGATCTTTACCGGTCAGCCCTTCGGTACGCGGCAATTTAGCCGTCAATGGGTTAACCGCCTGCTGGTTAATCCACACTTCATAGTGCAGATGTGGCCCCGTTGAGCGTCCGGTATTGCCTGAAAGCGCAATGCGGTCGCCACGTTTCACCTTCTGACCCGGCTGAACCAGCAGTTTACGCAGATGCATGTAGCGGGTGGTGTAGGTGCGACCGTGACGAACGGCAACGTAATACCCTGCCGCGCCGCTACGCTTAGCAATCACCACTTCACCATCACCCACAGAGAGCACTGGCGTACCTTGCGGCATCGCGAAGTCAACACCACGGTGTGGCGCGACGCGTCCCGTCACCGGGTTCAGACGGCGTGGATTAAAGTTGGAGGAAATTCGGAATTGCTTCGACGTTGGGAAACGCAGGAATCCTTTAGCAAGCCCGGTCCCGTTACGGTCGTAGAACTTGCCGTCTTCTGCGCGAATCGCGTAATAATCTTTACCCTCAGATCGTAAACGCACGCCCATCAGTTGGCTCTGCTCGCGCTTGCCGTCCAGCATTTCGCGGGACATCAAAATAGAAAACTCGTCGCCCTTTTTCAGTTTGCGAAAATCCATCTGCCACTGCATCGCTTTGATGACGGAGCTGATTTCACCGCTGGTTAAACCGGCGTCACGGGCGCTGGCCACAAAACTGCCGCCAACGGTGCCTTTCAACACGTTATTAACCCAGTCGCCCTGCTGCATTTCACTGGTCATCTTGAAACCGTTTCCAGCACGATCGTAGGTACGGGTTTCGCGACGGGAGACTTCCCAGGTCAGGCGCTGTAAATCGCCGTCGTTAGTCAGGGTCCAGGAGAGCTGTTGACCAATTTTTAGGTTGCGTAATTCTTTATCTGAGGCAGCAAGCTGGCTGATATCGCCCATCTCAATACCGTACTGATTCAATACGCTGCTGAGTGTATCCCCTGTCGACACGACGTATTCATGGATACCGGCTTCATTTGCGGTTTTGTCATCCAGCTCATCCTGAGGGATCGCTTCATCTTCCTGCGGAGCCTGATCGATGGGCTCGCTGGCTTCAGGTAACAACGAGCGGATTTCACTCTTTTCCAGCTCGATGGTTTTAACGATAGGGGCTGAATGCGGGTGGTACACATAGGGCCGCCAGACGGCGACCGCTAAAGTGAGAACTGTAAGAGACCCCAGCATGACGCGGTGGGGTCTAGGCAGATTGTTAAATGCCAGGGCGACAGAGCGGGCTATCTGTTGCACGTATTCACTTCCTCGTTAATCTCCTTTCAGGCAGCTTGAATACTGGTTCGCCAATTGGCTGAGAAACTGCGAATAGCTCGTTTTACTCAACGTAATATTGGTTCCAAGCGGGTCCAGGGTTCCCATGCGCACGGAAGTTCCCCGGGCCACGGCTTCAACGACCGCTGGCCTGAACTGTGGCTCAGCAAAAACGCATGTCGCTTTTTGCTCAACCAACTGTGTTCTTATTTCATGTAAACGCTGCGCACCGGGTTGAATTTCCGGGTTGACGGTGAAATGCCCCAGCGGGGTCAGACCGTAGTGTTTTTCATAGTAGCCATAAGCATCATGAAAAACGAAATACCCTTTTCCTTTCAACGGTGCGAGCTCGTTACCTACCTGCTTATTGGTTGCGGCTAATTGTGCCTCAAAATCTTTCAGGTTGGCGTCTAGTTTGGCTCGACTTTGCGGCATAAGTTCCACTAATTTATCGTGGATTGCAACCGCTGAGAGCCGCGCTATCTCTGGAGAGAGCCAAAGATGCATGTTGTACTCACCGTGATGGTGATGGTCGTCACCTTTTTCACCTTCACCATGGTTGTGCCCTTCATCATGATCGTCGTCATCTGCCCCTTTCATGAGCAGCGGTTTCACACCGGCAAGTTCAGCGATAGTGACCTTTTTCTGCTCAGGTGTCTGGCTCGCGGATTTCTGCATGAAGGCTTCCATCTCCGGACCAATCCACACCACTAAGTCCGCGTTCTGTAAGCGTTTTGCATCAGATGGACGCAGTGAATAGTCATGTTCTGAAGCACCGTCAGGCAGCAATACCTGCGTTTCAGTGACGCCATCGGCGATGGCAGAGGCGATAAATCCCAGCGGCTTAAGCGAAGCGACAACGGCGGCGTTAACATCTTGTGCTGCGCTACCCCAAAGGGCAGCGGATAATGCTGCGAAAAGAAGCGTATTTTTATGTAACATAATGCAACTTATGATCGTAATGAATGAGTTGGATGTGATATTATAACATTCGATGACTTCTGCAAGCTTAAATTGACATGACGAATTTAGTTTCTCTCGAAAATATCTCGGTCTCATTCGGTCAGCGCCGCGTCCTTTCTGACGTGTCCCTGAATCTGCAACCGGGCAAAATATTGACGTTGCTCGGCCCCAATGGTGCAGGTAAATCGACGCTGGTTCGCGTGGTTCTTGGTCTGGTAGCACCTGATGCGGGTGTCATCAAGCGCGACGAAAAACTGCGAATTGGCTACGTCCCGCAAAAATTGCACCTGGACTCTACCCTGCCGCTGACCGTGAGTCGTTTTCTGCGACTGCGTCCCGGTACGCGTAAAGCCGATATTCTCCCTGCGTTAAAGCGTGTGCAGGCGGGCCACCTGATTGAAGCCCCATTGCAGAAACTGTCGGGTGGCGAGACGCAGCGTGTATTGCTGGCGCGAGCGTTACTGAGCCGCCCCCAGCTTCTGGTGCTCGATGAACCGACCCAGGGCGTGGATGTTAACGGTCAGGTTGCGCTGTACGACTTAATTGACCAACTCCGTCGCGAGCTGGATTGCGCCGTGCTGATGGTTTCGCACGATCTGCATTTGGTGATGGCGAAAACCGACGAAGTCCTGTGCCTGAATCATCACATCTGCTGTTCGGGTACACCTGAAGTCGTCTCCATGCATCCAGAATTCATTTCGATGTTTGGCTCTCGCGGTGCCGAACAGCTTGGGATTTATCGCCACAACCATAATCATCGCCATGATTTACAGGGACGGATTGTCCTGCGTCGGGGAAATGGACACTCATGATTGAATTGTTATTACCCGGCTGGCTTGCCGGGATTATGCTCGCCTGCGCGGCGGGTCCGCTGGGATCTTTTGTCGTCTGGCGTCGAATGTCCTACTTCGGCGATACGCTGGCACATGCTTCGCTGTTAGGCGTGGCATTTGGCTTACTGTTGGATGTGAATCCCTTCTATGCAGTCATTGCCGTCACGCTGATGCTGGCCGCCGGCCTGGTGTGGCTCGAAAAACGCCCTCATCTCGCAGTCGATACCCTGTTGGGCATCATGGCGCACAGCGCATTGTCTCTTGGCCTGGTGGTGGTGAGCCTGATGTCGAACATTCGCGTCGACTTGATGGCGTATCTGTTTGGCGATTTGCTGGCGGTGACGCCAGAAGATCTCATCTCTATCGCCATTGGCGTTGTGATTGTGCTGGGGATTTTGCTGTGGCAGTGGCGCAATTTGCTCGCCATGACCGTCAGTGAAGATTTAGCCTTTGTCGATGGCGTTAAGCTTCAGCGTGTGAAGCTGTTGCTGATGCTGGTGACCGCCCTGACGATTGGCGTCGCGATGAAATTTGTCGGTGCGCTTATCATCACATCGTTGCTGATTATTCCGGCGGCGACGGCGCGTCGTTTTGCTCGCACACCTGAGCAAATGGCGGGAGTCGCCGTGGTAATCGGCATGATTGCAGTCACGGGGGGCTTAACGTTCTCTGCTTTTTACGACACACCTGCAGGCCCGTCGGTCGTGCTCTGTGCCGCGCTGATGTTTATCTTCAGCATGATGAAAAAGCCCGCGAGTTGACGTGAGTACCCTCTCCCACCGGAGAGGGTAAAGCGCCTTAAGGCATTTCCGGAGGGGTGATGCCAAAGTGATTCCACGCACGCACCGTCGCCATACGTCCACGCGGGGTGCGCTGCAAAAATCCCTGCTGAATCAGATAGGGTTCCAGAACGTCCTCAATCGTTTCACGCTCTTCACCGATCGCCGCCGCAAGGTTATCCAGCCCGACCGGCCCGCCAAAGAATTTATCCAGAATCGCCAGCAGCAGCTTGCGGTCCATATAGTCAAAACCTTCGGCGTCAACGTTAAGCATATCCAGCGCCTGAGCTGCGACGTCCAGGGAGATCGTCCCGTCGTGTTTCACTTCGGCAAAATCGCGCACACGACGCAGCAGACGGTTGGCGATACGTGGCGTACCGCGTGAGCGTTTAGCCACTTCGAATGCGCCATCATCGCTGAGCTCCAGCCCCATAAATCGGGCGCTGCGGCCCACGATATATTGCAGATCGGGTACCTGATAAAATTCAAGACGTTGCACAATACCGAAACGATCGCGAAGCGGTGAGGTCAATGACCCTGCACGCGTCGTCGCGCCGATGAGGGTAAACGGCGGCAGGTCGATTTTGATGGAGCGCGCCGCAGGGCCTTCACCGATCATGATATCCAGCTGATAGTCTTCCATCGCCGGGTAAAGCACTTCTTCGACCACAGGCGAGAGGCGGTGGATTTCATCGATAAATAAAACGTCGTGCGGCTCGAGGTTGGTGAGCATCGCCGCCAGGTCCCCTGCCTTTTCCAACACCGGCCCTGACGTGGTACGCAAATTAACGCCCATCTCGTTAGCCACAATATTCGCTAACGTGGTTTTCCCCAGCCCCGGCGGACCAAAAATCAGCAGATGATCGAGCGCTTCACCGCGAAGCTTCGCCGCCTGGATAAAGATTTCCATTTGCGAGCGTACCTGCGGCTGGCCAATGTACTCCTCCAGAAGCTTAGGGCGGATGGCACGATCCACCACATCTTCCGGCTGGTTGCTGGCTGCCGATATCAGGCGGTCTGCTTCAATCATCCTTTACCTCACAATGCAGCGCGGAGCGCTTCACGAATCAGGGTTTCACTATTAGCGTCGGGTTTGGCGATTTTACTCACCATACGGCTAGCTTCCTGAGGCTTATAGCCCAGCGCCACCAGCGCAGCCACCGCCTCTTGCTCTGCGTCATCTGACGTTGGGCCGTTCGGTGACGTCAATACCAGATCGGCGGCAGGCGTAAACAGATCGCCATGCAGACCCTTGAAGCGGTCTTTCATTTCGACAATCAGTCGCTCGGCGGTTTTTTTGCCAATGCCTGGCAATTTGATCAATGCGGCGGGATCTTCACGCTCAACGGCATTTACAAACTGGTGCGCAGACATGCCGGACAAAATCGCCAGCGCCAGCTTCGGCCCCACGCCGTTGGTTTTAATCAGCTCACGGAACAGCATGCGTTCCTGCTTATTGTTGAAACCATACAGCAGCTGCGCATCTTCACGCACCACAAATTGGGTGAAGATGATGGCTTCTTTGCCCGCGTCCGGAAGTTCATAGAAACAGGTCATCGGCATATGGACTTCGTACCCCACGCCTCCTGTTTCAAGCAGGACTAACGGGGGTTGTTTTTCAAGAATAATGCCTCTGAGTCTGCCAATCACATGACGCTCCTGCGTTAAGGGCTAAAGATTTACCGCCATCATAAAAAAAGGCTGGATGTTTATCCAGCCTGATTTGTGATTATCGTAACCGACCTCGCGCCAGACTGAGCCGAGACTCACTCATTTGCATGGAATTTTGGGTCACGTGACAGTGCGTTATCGCAATGGCCAGCGCATCCGCGGCATCCGCTTGCGGGTTCGCCGGGAGTTTAAGCAAGGTACGCACCATGTGCTGTACCTGACTTTTATCCGCACCGCCTGTCCCTACCACGGTCTGTTTGACCTGACGCGCGGCATATTCGAACACGGGTAAATCCTGGTTGACCGCCGCCACAATCGCGACGCCGCGCGCCTGGCCCAGTTTCAGCGCTGAATCGGCATTTTTCGCCATAAACACCTGCTCGATGGCGAAGAAGTCCGGCTGAAACTGGGTGATGATTTCCGACACGCCCGCGTAAATCAACTTAAGACGCGAGGGTAAATCATCCACTTTGGTGCGAATGCACCCGCTGCCAAGATAGGTTAACTGACGCCCGACCTGGCGGATAACGCCATAACCGGTGATGCGTGAGCCGGGGTCAATCCCGAGGATAATCGACATCACGCATCTCCTGTAAGGGGTTCAGAGGCTCTCATCAGAGAGTCGCTGCAACCTCATCAGAAATTTCACCGTTATGGTAAACTTCCTGCACGTCATCGCAGTCTTCGAGCATGTCGATCAGACGCAGCAGTTTTGGCGCGGTTTCCGCATCCATGTCCGCTTTGGTTGATGGAATCATGGACACTTCCGCGTTATCCGCTTTAAGACCCATTGCAGCCAGTGCATCACGCACAGCGCCCATCTCTTCCCACGCGGTGTAGACATCAATCGCGCCGTCGTCAAAGGTCACAACGTCTTCAGCACCGGCTTCCAGCGCCGCTTCCATAATCGCATCTTCATCGCCCGCATCGAAAGAGATCACCCCTTTCTTGCTGAACAGATAGGCCACTGAACCGTCAGTGCCCAGGTTACCACCGGTTTTGGTGAAGGCATGACGCACTTCAGCGACGGTACGGTTACGGTTGTCAGACAGACACTCGACCATAACCGCTGTACCGCCAGGACCGTAACCTTCATAAATGATGGTTTCCATGTTCGCGTCGTCATCACCGCCCACGCCACGCGCGATAGCACGGTTCAGGGTGTCACGCGTCATGTTGTTCGCCAGCGCTTTGTCGATAGCCGCGCGCAGACGTGGGTTGGAACCCGCATCACCGCCGCCCAGACGCGCTGCGGTCACCAGCTCACGAATGATCTTAGTGAAAATTTTACCGCGCTTGGCATCCTGTGCCGCTTTGCGGTGCTTTGTGTTGGCCCACTTACTATGACCTGCCATAAAAAGTTCTCCAAAATTATCCTTCGCCTTTCAGCTTCCAGATGCGTTGGCTGCGCCTGCTTAATCCCGTCACTTACCGAAATAAGAGCCTGTCGATTAACGGCCTTGCCGCCTTGCTGGAAACTAAAATACTCGGAAATTAATTAACATTAATTACAAATTCTTCAATCGCCTGCCGATTGCTCCACGACTTGGTGAGCGCTGCGGCATCTGTCGCATCAACCCAGCGGTAGGTTAAATGTTCTGTGAACACAATTTCCCGTTCGTGGGGCAGCGCAAGACAGAACCATGATTCCGTATTGCGCTTAATTCCCGGCGCATAGCGATGACGTAAATGGCTAAAAATTTCAAACTCCACCGTACGCTGGCAGTTCATCAAGGTCAGTTGCTCGTCGGCAACATCAATCAGGACCTCTTCCTTTACTTCGCGTGCGGCGGCTTGCAGCGCAGTTTCTCCCTCTTCCAGACTGCCGGTTACAGACTGCCAGAAATCAGGATCGTCGCGCCGCTGCAACATCAGCACCCGTCTGGTGTCGGCTGCAAAAATGACGACTAACACCGAAACGGGACGCTTAAAGGCCATATCAGTTTTTCTCTTCCTTCTTCACCACGTCGATACCCAGCTCCGCTAAGGATGCCGGATTAGCGAAACTTGGCGCTTCGGTCATCAGACACGCGGCGGCAGTGGTTTTCGGGAAGGCAATAACGTCACGGATGTTATCGGTGCCGGTCAGCAGCATGGTCAAACGATCCAGACCAAACGCCAGACCTGCGTGCGGCGGCGTACCGTACTTCAGCGCATCCAACAGGAAGCCAAACTTCTCACGCTGCTCTTGCTCATTGATGCCCAGGATGCCAAACACCGTCTGCTGCATGTCACCGCTGTGAATACGCACAGAACCGCCGCCGACTTCGTAGCCGTTGATAACCATGTCGTAGGCGTTAGCAATTGCGGTTTCTGGTGCTGCTTTCAGCTCATCAGCGTTCATATCTTTTGCGGAAGTGAACGGATGGTGCATTGCGGTCAAGCCGCCTTCACCGTCATCTTCAAACATTGGGAAGTCGATAACCCACAGCGGCGCCCATTTGGCTTCGTCGGTCAGGCTCAGGTCTTTGCCCAATTTAAGACGCAGCGCACCGAGTGCATCGGCAACCACTTTTTTGTTGTCCGCGCCGAAGAAGATCATATCGCCGTCCTGCGCGTCAGTACGCTCAATAATGGACTCAACGATTTCGGCGTTCAGGAATTTAGCAACCGGGCTGGTGATCCCTTCGATGCCTTTCGCACGTTCGGTGACTTTAATATAAGCCAGTCCTTTCGCGCCGTAGATCTTCACGAAATTGCCGTAGTCGTCAATTTGTTTACGGCTCAGGCTTGCGCCGCCAGGAACGCGCAACGCAGCCACACGGCCTTTTGCATCGTTAGCCGGGCCGGAGAAGACCGCAAATTCAACCGCTTTCAGCAGGTCAGCAACGTCCACCAGCTCCATCGGGTTACGCAGATCCGGTTTATCAGAACCGTAACGACGTTCTGCTTCAGCAAAGGTCATGACAGGGAAATCACCCAGATCCACACCTTTTACATCCAACCACAGGCTGCGAACCAGCGCCTCCATCAGCTCACGCACTTGTGGCGCGGTCATGAAGGAGGTTTCGACGTCGATCTGGGTAAATTCAGGCTGACGGTCTGCGCGCAAGTCTTCATCACGGAAGCATTTTACGATCTGGTAGTAGCGATCGAAGCCAGACATCATCAGCAGCTGTTTGAACAGCTGAGGAGACTGTGGCAACGCGTAGAATTTGCCTTTATGGACGCGTGAAGGAACCAGATAATCGCGCGCGCCTTCTGGCGTGGCTTTGGTCAGCATCGGGGTTTCAATATCCAGGAAACCGTGATCGTCCATAAAGCGGCGCACCAGGCTGGTGATTTTGGCGCGCGTTTTCAGGCGCTGAGCCATTTCCGGACGACGCAGATCCAGATAGCGGAATTTCAGACGCGCTTCTTCGGTATTGACGTGGTTGGAGTCAAGCGGCAGCGATTCTGAACGGTTAATAATGGTCAGATCGGACGCGAGCACTTCGATTTCGCCAGTCGCCATGTCCGCATTAATATTTTTTTCGTCACGCGCACGCACGGTGCCGGTAACCTGGATGCAGAACTCATTACGCAGTTCGGAGGCCAGTTTTAACGCCTCTGCACGATCCGGATCGAAGAACACCTGAACGATGCCTTCACGATCGCGTAAATCGATGAAGATTAGGCTACCAAGGTCACGACGACGGTTGACCCAACCACACAGGGTCACCTGCTGTCCGACGTGGGACTGACGTAACTGCCCGCAATATTCTGTACGCATGAGATATCCCTTAATTTAGCCGCAGGCTAAATGTCGCCTGTTTAACAGGCTACTATGTCGCAGCTTTCTGTATGTCACTAATGGGTGAAAAAAGGCGGCTATTATACTGGAAATTCCGCCGTACGATAAGAGAGAAGCGCGCCAGACGCGCGATTGCTGCACTCTTATTGCGCATTCTCACAAAAATTAACAAAATTATCCGATCTTCAACAGGCTTTCTCGTCGTAAGGTGTTACCAAAGCTAATTATTTGACTGGAGTTAACATGTTCACACTGGATGCTACCAAAACCGCGCTCGTCGTGATCGATTTACAGGAAGGCATTTTGCCCTTCGCAGGCGGCCCACATGCGGCGGCGGACGTCGTTAGCCGCAGTGCGCGACTCGCTGAGAAGTGCCGCGAAAACGGTTCACCGGTGGTGATGGTGCGTGTGGGCTGGTCTGCGGATTTTGCCGAAGCGCTGAAACAACCTGTCGACGCACAGACTCCAGGCCAGGCGCTGCCGGACAACTGGTGGGATTATCCGCTCGCCCTCAACAAGCAAGACAGTGATATCGAAGTGACTAAGCGCCAGTGGGGCGCGTTCTACGGTACCGATCTTGAACTGCAGCTGCGCCGTCGCGGGATCGACACCATTATTCTATGCGGCATCGCCACGAACATCGGTGTGGAATCTACCGCACGAAACGCGTGGGAGATGGGCTTCAATCTGGTGATCGCCGAAGACGCCTGCAGCGCAGCCGCGACTGACCAGCATATGGGCAGCATGACCAATATCTTCCCGCGTATCGGTCGCGTGCGCACGACTGAAGAGATTTTAAGCGCGTTATGATTTATCTGGGTCTCCCACAATGGTCGCACCCCAAATGGGTGCGCCTTGGCATTACCAGTCTCGAAGAGTATGCCCGACACTTTAATTGCGTCGAGGGTAACACCACGCTGTACGCGCTTCCGAGAGCGGAGATTGTTGCGCGTTGGCGCGAGCAAACCACCGATGATTTTCGCTTTTGCTTTAAATTCCCGGCGACGATTTCTCACAACGCCGCGCTACGAAACTGCGGCGATCTTACGCAGGAATTTCTGGAACGCCTGTCACCGCTGGCAAACCGGATCGGACAGTACTGGCTGCAACTGCCCGCCACCTTTAGTCCGCGAGATTTACCCGCACTGTGGCACTTTCTCGATGCCCTGCCTCGCGACTTTCGCTATGGCGTTGAAGTTCGACACCCGGCGTTTTTCACGAAGGGCGAAGATGAAAAAGCGTTAAATCGTGGCTTACACGAACGCGGGGTGAATCGCGTGATCCTCGACAGTCGTCCGGTGCACAGCGCCATTCCTCATAATGAAGCCATTATTGAGGCCCAACGCAAAAAGCCGAAAGTGCCGGTTCACGCGATTGTCACAGGCGGCAACCCAATGGTCAGGTTTATCGGCAGCGATAACATGCAGCAAAATCGCGAACTGTTTGGCGTCTGGCTACAAACGTTACCGAAATGGGAACAGACCACGACACCGTATCTTTTCTTGCATACACCGGACATTGCGCAGGCCCCTGAACTGGTCGATGCTCTTTGGCAAGCCTTGCAGGCCGCCGCGCCGTCGCTTGGCCCTGCCCCCGCTATCCCACAACAATCTTCTCTTTTCTGAAATCAGCCCCTATCATAGAAGTGCCATCTGCCAAAACAACAGGGAGTTTGTATGGTCAGCGCGCTGTACGCGGTGTTAGGTGCATTACTACTGATTAAATTTTCGTTCGATGTTGTGCGCCTGAGAATGCAATACCGTGTCTCTTACGGTGACGGTGGATTTTCGGAACTACAAAGCGCGATCCGCATTCACGGCAACGCCGTGGAATATATTCCCGTTGCATTGATTTTGCTGCTGCTCATGGAAATGGACGGCGCGGAAACCTGGATGGTTCACGTCTGCGGTCTGCTGTTGATCGCCGGACGCATCATGCATTCCTACGGTTTTCACCACCGCTTATTCCGCTGGCGTCGTTCCGGCATGAGCGCAACCTGGTGCTCGCTGTTGCTGATGGTGCTGGCAAACCTGTGGTATATGCCGTGGGAGTTGGTTTTCTCTTTTCATTAGCGCACAATACGCCACTTTATTTTTCCCGGATTTTTACGTTATGACCGATCGCGACACGCTTTTTTCCGCGCCTATCGCCAGTCTGGGCGACTGGACCTTTGATGAACGGGTAGCCGAAGTCTTCCCGGATATGATCCAGCGCTCTGTTCCAGGTTACTCCAATATTATCTCTATGATCGGCATGCTGGCTGAGCGTTTCGTTCAGCCCGGCACGCAGGTCTATGACCTGGGCTGCTCGCTGGGGGCGGCAACGCTGTCCGTTCGTCGTAACGTGCATCATGAAGGCTGCAAAATTATTGCTGTCGACAACTCACCTGCCATGGTGGAGCGCTGCCGTCGTCACCTTGACGCGTATAAAGCCCCCACGCCGGTCGACGTGATCGAAGGGGATATCCGCACTGTCGAGATCACCAATGCTTCGATGGTCGTGCTGAATTTTACCCTGCAGTTTCTGGAACCCAGCGATCGCCAATTATTGCTGGACAAAATTTACCAGGGGCTTAATCCTGGCGGCGCGCTGGTCCTGTCTGAAAAATTCAGCTTTGAAGACGCCAGCGTGGGTGAACTGCTTTTCAACATGCACCATGATTTCAAGCGTGCCAACGGCTACAGCGAACTGGAAATCAGCCAGAAACGCAGCATGCTGGAAAACGTGATGTTGACCGACTCCGTCGAAGCCCACAAAGCGCGTTTACATAAAGCCGGATTTGAACACAGTGAACTCTGGTTCCAGTGCTTCAACTTTGGTTCTCTGGTGGCACTGAAAGGCGGTCAGGCATGATTGAGTTCAGCAATTTTTATCAGCTTATCGCTAAAAACCATCTCTCCCACTGGCTGGAAACCTTACCCGCGCAGGTTGCCGCATGGCAGCGCGAACAACTGCACGGTCAGTTTAAGCAGTGGAGTAATGCCGTCGAGTTTTTACCGGAAATGACGCCGTATAAACTGGATCTGCTGCACAGCGTGACGGCTGAAAGCGAAGCGCCGCTGAGCGATGGGCAACTGCTGCGTCTCGATAAATTAATGCGCAATCTCATGCCCTGGCGCAAAGGACCGTTTTCACTCTACGGTCTGAATATTGACACCGAATGGCGTTCCGACTGGAAATGGGATCGCGTCTTGCCGCATCTGTCGGATCTGACTGGGCGCACGATTCTCGACGTGGGCTGCGGGAGTGGTTACCACATGTGGCGCATGATTGGCGCTGGCGCACATCTGGCCGTCGGTATCGACCCGATGCAGCTTTTTCTGTGTCAGTTCGAAGCCGTACGTAAGCTACTGGGCAACGATCAGCGCGCGCACCTGCTGCCGTTGGGCATAGAGCAGCTGCCTGCCCTGGCCGCCTTTGACACTGTCTTTTCGATGGGCGTGCTTTATCACCGCCGTTCGCCGCTCGAGCATTTATGGCAGCTGAAAGATCAGCTGGTCAGCGGTGGCGAACTGGTGCTGGAAACGCTGGTGATTGAAGGTGACGAAAATGCGGTGCTGGTGCCGGGCGACCGCTATGCGCAGATGCGCAATGTCTATTTCATTCCTTCCGCGCTGGCGTTGAAAAACTGGCTGGAGAAGTGTGGTTTTGTGGATGTGCGTATCGCCGATGTATGCGTCACATCGACAGAAGAGCAGCGACGCACGGAATGGCTCACCACGGAATCACTGGCCGAGTTCCTCGATCCGAACGACAGTACAAAAACGATCGAAGGCTATCCTGCACCAATGCGCGCAGTGTTGATCGCCACGAAGCCGTAGAAACGGTTTCGATTGCAGGAAAAAAGATAAAAAAAGGCCCCTGTTGAAATTGCAGGGGCCTGGTACAAGCAAGCATCATATTGGGCAAGATGATGCGCGGTAAAAATCGGTACGTTGCTACACGTGATGACGCTCAATTATCGATTTCATTACCGCAACCGACTCTCCCTCTACGCCGTAGCGGGAATACTCATCCGCTTCGGCATCCGTCGACATTGACAATCCTGTATTGCGATAACGCATGGGTGAAGGCGTCCAGTTGCCCGCAGAGCTGTGAAGCTCCTCAACCCCGGCGTTGATAAAGATTTCCAGATTGCTGGCACGGACACCCGCGCCTGCCATGATTATTGGAACACCTGAATGCGCTTTAAGTTCCGTAATTAATTTTATTCCTTTTTCAGCCGACGATGCCTGGCCCGATGTCAGGATACGTGCAACTCCTAACTCCGCCAGATTATCAAAGGCTTGCAGCGGATTTTTGCACATATCAAACGCACGATGAAATGTCACCGCCATCCCTTTCGCGGCCGTCATAACCTGACGCATACGCGGCATATCGACATTACCATCTTCATCCAGCAGGCCAATCACCAGCCCCGGGAAACCCAGATCGCGAACCAGTGCGATGTCTTCCAGCATGGCGTCAAATTCACTCGCTGAATAGAAAAAGTCACCGCCGCGAGGACGAATAATCGGGTGTATAGGGATAGTCACCGTCTGGCGAACCGATTTGAGTACCCCGTATGACGGCGTTAACCCGCCCTCTTTTGGTGCCGCACATAATTCAATGCGATCGGCTCCGTACTGTTGCGCCGTTACCGCGCATTCCGCGCTGTAACAACAGATCTCCAAAAGCGCCAAGACATCCTCCTTAAAATGACGTTAACGCACCATCATGCCACGCCGCAAAACGGCGCACTTCGCGTGAGTTCACAAACTTATGCGGCCTATGCTTCACTCGCGACAATTTGCTCAAGGGTCCAGGGGTGAAATTTGACCGTCACGTTGCCGTCTGTTACCGCCAAAGTCGGATTAGGCAGTCGTTCGCGCGCGCCTTTCGGTGAACTGGTTTTGACAAAAATACCCGGCTTGCTCAAACCGTCATCTGACAATAAGGCCAGCGCGCGCGCATTCAGGGTGTCGGGATCCCCTGGCAACACAATTTCAATATGCTCCCAGCCCTCAATCGGATAGCGTTTTTCGCCCGGCCACGGCAATTCCACAACGCTAAACTGCCAGTGCGCAACGCACACGGGGTCGTGAAGCTTGAACAAGCAAATAGGACGGCCGTTAATTTCGGTTTCGGACAGCAGTTCCCCGCACTGTTCAAACCCACGACGCCAGCGCTCTGCCGTTGCATTTTGATGGCAGCGAAGAGAAATGTGATCCGCGTCGAGGGGGGCAATATCCAGCCCAAGCTGAGTGGCAAGTTCTGTGAACGCCTGAGTGAAACGCGGAAGATCTGCGGAAATATCATGCAGTTCATCAATGGATTGCCAGTTCGTCATCAGAAGGTCTCTTTTCGTGTCGCAAAGCCGCTAATTTACTCTGTTGGCTCCCGTCAACCAACCGCAGTTTTGAGGATTTTACCGTTGCATGCTTATGCACTCTTTCATCGCCTGTTTTCTGAACGGTCTTGAGGCGGTGCAATGCTGACGCCAGGGGCCATTTGCAGTATACTCCCGCCCTAAATTCTTAAACTGGCGCGGGTTGTCGCTCATCCGCTTCAAAAAGGTAAGGTATCCAGGTGAATATTCAGGCTCTTCTCTCCGAAAAAGTCAGTCAGGCACTGATTGCCGCAGGTGCACCTGCGGATTGCGAACCGCAGGTTCGTCAGTCAGCAAAAGTACAGTTTGGCGACTATCAGGCCAATGGCGTGATGGCAGTTGCAAAAAAACTGGGCATGCCGCCGCGACAACTCGCTGAGCTGGTGCTGACTCATCTGGATCTCAACGGCATTGCTAACAAAGTTGAGATTGCAGGCCCTGGCTTTATCAACATTTTTCTGGAGCCGGCTTTCCTGGCAAGCCACGTTGACGCGGCACTGAAGTCCGATCGTCTGGGCGTTGCCCAGCCGAAGGCCGAAACGATTGTGGTCGACTACTCTGCCCCCAACGTGGCGAAAGAGATGCACGTGGGTCACCTGCGTTCCACCATTATCGGTGATGCCGCTGTGCGCACCCTGGAATTCCTGGGCCATAAAGTGATTCGCGCTAACCACGTGGGTGACTGGGGAACGCAGTTCGGCATGCTGATCGCCTTCCTCGAAAAACAGCAGCAGGAAAATGCCGGCGAAATGGCACTGGCTGACCTCGAAGGTTTTTACCGCGAAGCGAAGAAGCATTATGACGAAGACGAAGCCTTTGCCGAACGCGCACGCAGCTATGTGGTAAAACTCCAGGGCGGTGACGAGTACTTCCGCGAGATGTGGCGCAAACTGGTTGACATTACGATGTCTCAGAACCAGCTCGCGTATAACCGTCTGAACGTCACGCTGACCCGTGACGACGTGATGGGTGAAAGCCTCTACAACCCAATGCTGCCCGGTATCGTGGCCGATCTGAAAGCCAAAAAACTGGCGGTAGAGAGCGAAGGGGCAACGGTTGTTTTCCTTGATGAGTATAAAAACAAGGAAGGCGAACCGATGGGCGTGATCATCCAGAAAAAGGATGGCGGCTATCTGTACACCACGACGGATATCGCCTGTGCGAAATACCGCTACGAAACGCTGCATGCCGATCGCGTGTTGTATTACATCGATTCCCGCCAGCACCAGCACCTGATGCAGGCGTGGACTATCGTGCGTAAAGCCGGCTATGTGCCGGAATCCGTTCCGCTGGAACACCACATGTTTGGCATGATGTTGGGTAAAGACGGCAAGCCGTTTAAAACCCGCGCGGGCGGCACGGTAAAACTGTCCGACCTGCTGGACGAAGCGCTGGAACGCGCACGCCGTCTGGTGGCTGAGAAGAACCCCGACATGCCGGAAGAAGAGCTGGAAAAACTGGCCAATGCCGTGGGCATCGGCGCAGTGAAATACGCGGATCTCTCCAAAAACCGTACCACCGATTACATTTTCGACTGGGACAACATGCTCGCTTTCGAGGGCAACACGGCACCGTACATGCAGTATGCTTACACCCGCGTGCTGTCTGTCTTCCGTAAGGCCGATATTGATGAAAGCGCGCTGGCTAACGCCGCCGTCGTCATCACTGAAGACCGCGAAGCGCAGCTGGCTGCCCGCCTGTTGCAGTTCGAAGAAACACTGACGGTGGTTGCCCGCGAAGGCACTCCGCATGTGATGTGTTCATATCTGTACGATCTCGCGGGTCTGTTCTCAGGCTTCTACGAGCACTGCCCTATCCTCTCTGCCGATAATGAACAAGCGCGCAACAGCCGCCTCAAGCTGGCGCAGTTGACGGCTAAAACGCTGAAATTAGGTCTGGATACCCTGGGTATCGAAACCGTCGAGCGTATGTAACGCAGAAACAAAAAACCCGGCAATTGCCGGGTTTTTTATTATCAGAAGTATTTTCGCAGATATTCCGTAAGACACAGAATCGCCATCGCCTGTCCATATGGCATTGAGGTCCGCGGGATCTGACGGTAAAACTCCAGATTGCTGCCCATTCCCGTGCCAAACGACGTTTGTAGCAGTTCGCCTTCCGCTGAGATATTTTTCACTATCCCGCGAATTGCCCTTTCCGCCACGTCGGCATATTCCGCACTCACATAACGCTTACGCACAGCTTTCAATATTCCGTAAGCAAAACCCGCCGTCGCCGATGATTCCAGATACGAATTTGGATCGTCAAGCAGCGTATGCCACAGCCCACTTTCATCCTGGCACTTCGCCAGCGCCGCAATTTGCGCATCTAAAACCTGCACCAGATAGCGCCGGACGGCATTGTTTTCCGGTAAATCGACCAGCTCAAGGAAATCGGGAATCACGATCGTTAACCAGCTGTTTCCACGCGCCCAACGTGCCTTCGCAAAATTGTGCTGCCCGTCGTAGTTCCAGCCGTGGAACCACAGCCCCGTTTCCCTGTCCATCAGGTTCTGGATATGGAGCAAAAACTGATAAATCGACTCTTCCACATAATCCGGACGATTCAATAATTTGCCGATTTTCGCCAGCGGCAGAACCGTCATCATCAGCGTGTCATCCCACATCTGCTGATGATTTTCTTCTGCCAGAGTGATGTGCTGCATCCCTCCGTGGTCGGTACGTGGCATGTCATTCATCGCCCATTCCGCCCAGGTTTGCAGCCAAGGCAGATACGTCGGGTTTTGCGTTTCTTCGTAGCGGTACGCCAGCGTCAGAAATGGCGCCATCGTGTTGACGTTTTTGGTGGTGGCACCTTCAGCAAAGCGATCGGCAAACCAGGTATCGATGATGTGACGCATCTCCTCGTCACCGGTCTGGCAGTAATACTGCCAGATTCCGTAAAGACCGACGCCGTGCGTCCACTCCCACCCCGCCCAACCTTTGGTATCAATGACGCGCCCGTCGTCCAGCCGCAATAAAAACTCGCCGTTTTTATCATGAATATTCACCAGGTTGTGCGTCACCTTCTGAATCAACGATTTCAGTTCACCCCTGGCAATAAAATGCTCAGGTTGACGCAGTAACGGGCTATGTTTGACAGGCCAAACCTTCATTTTCTTATCCTCTGTGATAGGTCGAGTTCAGTACCGCGCGATCCTTCAGCGCAGGTGCAACAGGTTTATTGCGATTCAGGTAACCAATATTGTTGTTACCCCACAGCGATTCGAATGGCATCCCCGCCAGCATTTCCACGGTGGCGCGGGCTTGCGGCGTGGCGGTCTCAGGCATAGCCCGGCCGGACTCACGCATTTTGGCGGTCTCTTCGCGTAACGTGCTGTGCGTTTGCAGGTTGAGCTTAAAGCGCAATGAAACGAGGAAACCACAGAACAGGACCAAAATGGTGCCCACGCTCAGTATCATCAGAATCGTGTGACTAACCTCTGCTGGCTGTGTTTTCTGCCCACTCACAAAGCCAGACATTTGCATCACAATCCCGACCAGCATGATGGCCCCCGCCTGCGAGGCTTTGCGCGTCAGGGTCATAATCCCGGCGAAAATCCCTTCGCGACGCTGACCGGTGATCACTTCATCGACGTCCGCGATATAAGTGTAAACGTTCCATGGAACATAGTTGATTCCGCCGCGTCCCAGGCCCGCAACAGCAGAGACCAGCAACAGCAGAGCGTAAACATCGCTAAGCCCTGCGTAATAGAGCACCGCGTAGGAGATTGACGCCAGACCAAACAGCACCACCACCATGCGGTAGGACGGCGCGGGTCCAAAACGGATGCACAGCGGGATCATCGCGATAACGGCGATGAACTGGAAGATCGCCATCGTGCCCAGCAGGTTAGACGCCATCGACGCTTCCTGCATCAGTACGAAAACGACGTAATAAGTAAATACGGCGTTAAACACGTCCTGCGCAATGTACCCGCCGAGATACATCCCCAGATGCTGGCGGAAAATCTTCACGCGCAGCGTGGAACTTAGCTCAACAAACAGACGGTTAAGGCTTTGCCCAAGATTGAGCTGTTTCTTCTCTTCTTCCGCTCTGAGCGCTGCTTCAGACCACTCTTCTCGCGGGCGTTCCCAGGTAAAGAACCAAACGAAAGTCAGCATGACGGCGCAGAGTACGGAGAACACCAGGCTTGCATAGAAGAAGGAGACGGCGTTGTCTTTGCCAAAATGCGTCAGCAAAATACCCGGCAGGAAGGAGGCCAGAATCGCCGACATCTGCGCCATGGAGATACGCGCGCCAGAAAATTTGGTCTTCTGTTTGAAATCGTCGGTCATTTCCGGCACCAGTGTTTCATACGGCACCAGAATCATGGTGTAGACGATATCAAAGACCAGATAGGTCAGCAGGTAATACCAGAATCCCATGTCGCCTACCCACATCAGTGAGTAACTGAATACGCAGGGAATACCCAGCAGGATGAAGAATTTGCGGCGACCAAACCGTTTGCCGAGCCAGGTGGTCCCGAAATTGTCCGTCAAAAAGCCCATCAGCGGACTGACAACGGCATCCAGAACCCTTGCCGCAGCAAAGATGAATGTCGCTTCAATCGGCGTGAGTCCACAGAAGGTCGTGTAAAAATACAAAAGCCAGGCAGCCGTCAGCGCAGTTGTGCCTGCGCCAAGAAAGTCGCCTGAACCGTAAGCGAGGTAATTTGCGAGTCCTATTTTGCGTGTTTTCATTGCCGTTAACCCTTTCAGTTTTGGGAGACTCCCTGGGAAGCAAACCTCATCCGGGAGTTTTTACACGGCTACAGTAGAATTATCGCCAGGGGGATACCTTTCTGTTTCTGCCATCGCACTGAAACAAATGGCAATAATGCAAAGAGATTAAGTACGCGTGTCACTGATTTATAAAACAGCGTTTCTCTTGCATCAAAAGGTTGGGTCATTTTTTGCGAGCCAGCCGTCAGATTCTTCTAACGGCTGGTGAAAAGGCAGGCAACTAGCGGTAGTTAACAATCACCTGGTTACTTTGAACCTTGAGTGCAGGAATCAAACGCCCCCCACCTGGCACTTCCCAGACGAAACGCAGCGGCTCAATGGCGGGAACGCCGTCAAGCCCGCGCGTTGTGCCACTTTCTCCATCAAGTTCCGTGCAGCGCGTCTGCGCGCATAACCGTACGCGAAGCCCCGCGGGTGTGGGACCGATAAGTTGATAACGCCAGGCCACCAGCGTCATCAGCCCTGAAACCGGCTCCGGTGCCGAAAGCGGTCGTGACGATGCCGATACGCCACGGTTACTGAGCGTGATCCCGATACTGCTGGCCTGCCATGCCCCCTCTCCGGCGGCTTGCGCCACGAGCGGGAACAGTAAAATCAAAAGCCATCTGCGCATTATTTTCCTCCGATTGTCGCCGTCATACGGATATGACGGTTATCCGACAGTTCCATATTCGACAGTACCACCAGTTGCGTCAGACTGCGGCGCAGGAAGCGTGAGAGCAGCGGACGAAGCGCGTGGTTCACCAACAGTACCGGCGGTGCGCCGAGCATTTCCTGACGCGTAAGCGCTTCCTGCGTCTGGGCCAGCAGTCGATCGGCAAGGCCAGGTTCGAGGCCACCTCCGCCCTGCAATGCCTGCAGAAGCAAACGCTCAAGCGGTGTATCAAGACCGATAACCTGGACTTCTCCCGTACCCGGGAACCACTGCTGAGTGATTGCGCGCCCTAACGCCACGCGTACCACGGCGGTCAGCTCATGCGGATCGCTTTGCAGTGGAGCATGCTCCGCCAGCGTTTCCAGAATGGTGCGCATATCGCGGATCGGGACTTTTTCTTCCAGCAGGTTTTGCAGCACTTTGTGCAGCGTGGTTAACGTGACCACACCCGGCACTAAATCTTCAGTCAGTTTTGGCATCTCTTGCGTGACGCGATCGAGCAACTGCTGTGCTTCCTGGCGCCCAAACAGTTCCGCCGAGAACTGGCCAATAAGGTGGTTAAGGTGCGTCGCAACCACGGTACTGGCTTCGACTACCGTATAGCCTTGGATCTGCGCCTGCTCTTTCAGCGCACTTTCAATCCAGATCGCCGCCAGGCCAAATGCCGGGTCGATTGTTTGCTCACCGGGCAGCGTGCCCGCCGCAGTGCCTGGGTTGATGGCCAACCAGCGCCCTGGATAGGCGTCACCGCTGCCAATTTCAACACCTTTCATCAGAATGCGATAGCGTGCTGGCGGTAAATCCATGTTGTCACGGATGTGCACCACCGGCGGCAGGAACCCCATATCCTGAGCGAATTTTTTACGGATACTGCGGATGCGCCCGAGCAGTTCGCCGTCCTGCTGGAAATCAACCATCGGAATCAAACGATAGCCCACTTCCATCCCGAGGGAATCCTCAAGCTGGACGTCATTCCAGGTTGCCTCAACCGCCTGAGTATTTTCCGGCATTTTGACCGGGACGGCTTCCACAGCAGGTTTGTTTTCACGTCCACGTAACCACCAGGCCAGGCCAAGCAGTGCCGCGGTGAAAAGCAGGAAGACGAAGTTTGGCATGCCTGGCACCATACCCAGCAGGCCGAGTACGGCAGCAGAGAGCATCAGCACGTTCGGGTTAGTGAACAACTGCGTCACCATCTGCTGACCGACATCTTCGTCGTTGCTCACGCGGGTGACGATAACACCTGCCGCAGTAGAGATGACGAGGGCAGGAATCTGCGCCACAAGACCGTCACCGATCGTCAGCAGCGTATAGCTCTCTGCCGCCTGGCCCATATCCATTCCGTGTTGTAGAACGCCGACCAGCAACCCGCCCACCACGTTGATCACCATGATCAGGATACCGGCGATGGCATCACCGCGAACGAATTTACTCGCACCGTCCATTGAACCGTAGAAATCAGCTTCCTGAGTCACATCAGAGCGACGTTTCTTCGCTTCATCTTCACCAATCAACCCGGCGTTAAGATCGGCATCGATAGCCATCTGTTTGCCTGGCATCCCGTCCAGTACAAAACGCGCGCCGACTTCTGCGATACGCCCCGCACCTTTGGTAATAACCATAAAGTTGATGATAACGAGGATCACGAACACCACGATACCGATGGCAAAGTTCCCGCCTACCAGGAAGTGGCCAAATGCTTCAACCACTTTACCCGCTGCCGCGCCGCCCGTATGACCATCCATCAGAATGATACGGGTGGACGCGACGTTCAGCGCCAGGCGCAATAACGTTGTGAACAGCAAAATGGTTGGGAACGCGGCAAACTCCAGCGTGCGCTGGGTAAACATCGCCACCAACAACACCATGATGGACAGCGCAATATTGAAGGTAAAAAGCAGATCGAGGATAAATGCTGGCAACGGCAGCACCATCATCGACAGAATTAGCAGGATGAGAATCGGTCCGGCAAGGATCTGCCATTGTACCGATTTCATGTTGCTGGGCAGGCGCAACATCGCCACCAAATTAGCCATCAGTGTCCTTCTCATTCATAAAATCCAGTGCTGCAGGCACCGGAAGGTTGCCAGGTTTTTCAGGTCGTTGACCGCCTGCTAAACGCCAGCGTTTCAATTGCCATACCCATGCCAGCACTTCCGCTACGGCAGCGTAGAGCTGCCCCGGAATTTGCTGACCAATTTCAGCGTGACGATAAAGCGCACGCGCTAAAGGCGGCGCTTCGAGTACCGGCACGCGGTTCTCACTTCCAATTTCTCGAATGCGTAGCGCAATCAGCCCCGCGCCTTTCGCGACCACTTTAGGCGCGCTCATTTTGTTTTCGTCGTATTTTAGGGCGACAGAATAGTGCGTCGGGTTGGTGACGATGACGTCAGCCTTCGGCACATCTTCCATCATGCGACGGCGCGCGGCGGCGCGCTGCATCTGACGGATACGTCCTTTAACATGCGGATCGCCTTCCATCTGTTTATATTCGTCGCGCAAATCCTGGCGGGACATACGCAGTTTTTTGATATGGCTGTAGATCTGGAAGAACACATCAAATCCAACCATAGGGATGATACTGAGCACCACCAGCACCGCACAGAAACCCACTAAATCCATCGCATTACGCATGGCGGTAAGCGGAGATTCACTGATGAGGCGCATCATATCTGGCCAGTGGTGCCAAAGGTAAAATCCAGCGGTGCTGCCCATCAGCACTGACTTAAGGATTGCCTTGAGCAGCTCCGCGCCCGTTTGCGCAGAAAACATCCTCGCAATGCCCGGGAACGGATTGAGTTTTGAAAATTTGGGCTGCAGCGATTTCCCACTGAATATCAGGCCACCCAGCATGACCGGCGATACCAGTGCAACCACTACGACACCGCTGATCAACGGTAACAACGCCATCATCGCGTTTTTTATCAACAAGATAATTTGGCTAAGTATCAAATTTTGGTCATTGACGATACTGTGGTCAAAACGTAGCCCGGCCGAGAGCATACCCGCCAGCCGGTTGGCAAACGCCCCGCCGCCGAACCAGATAATGCATACCCCTACGATTAAGATCAGCAGGGAGGTCAGTTCTCGGGATCGGGGGACTTGCCCATCCTCACGCGCTTTGTCTAGTCGGTGGGGTGTGGGGGCTTCTGTTTTGTCGTCGCTATCGTCTGCCACTGTCGTACTCGCTGCCCATTACGTCAGGCTTATCATGCCAGAGCCGCAGCTGACCAATGGGGGGAAAAGCTCATATAACTTGTCCTTTTTGTCCCGTTTAACGCCGCAAACAGGGCAATTTGAACGCGTTAAACACTCCAAATTTAGATCGATAGTTATTATTACTTACTTTAATTCATTAGGACAGATAAAAGAAACGGTCCGTTTCATCGACGTTTTTAAACATTAAAACAACACTCCCCTTAAGTAAAATCAACAATTAAAGGGAACTACGACGCCATTCATAATTAGTAACTATGCTCTGTATTAAATTAATAACAAAAGCTAATATTAAAATGCCAATGCGTTATATTACAGCCACATTTAAATAGACCACTAAACTTTCAAACCATTGCTCAACCTCTTTCCTGAAATAAACAAAGTTGTATACTGAGCCCTGGGATGAAATAAGTTCATATAAATCCCGATGAATACATTCAACTACTGGATATAAATCTCACGGAGCTTCAGCTTATGAAATTAAGGAAAAATGTCATTGCCGCCACTATTCTGGCGATTATTTCCGGCAGCGCCTGTGCGGCTGAAACCAACGCCGGAACTATCCATTTTACCGGTCAAATTATTGAACCAAGCTGTACTATTAAAGGTGATAACGGCACCGATAGCACAGTCCCTCTCGGAACCTATCCCACCAGTTTATTTACGGATGTAGGAGATGAGTCTACTCTTGTGCCCTTTTCAATCACCCTCGTTGATTGCCCGGTAAAAAGTGATGGCTTACCGCAAGTTCAGTTAACCCTTACAGGCCCAACAACATTGACTGGCGCTACGACTCTGCTGGATGTAGGCACCACGACTGGCGACACCGCAGCAACCGGTGTTGGCATCGCAATCAGTGCTCAAGGAGAAGATGATCAACTGCTTTCGCTGGACGGTAAGGAAGGACAAATCTACATCGATCTTCCTGAAGCTCCAGAAGACCAGATTAAGTCAAATTTTAATGCGCGATATAAAGCTTTCGCGTCAACAGTGACTGCTGGTCCAGCCGACGGTGACCTGACAGTGAATATTCTTTACCGTTAATACCCTCCCCTTATTCATAAAACATATATTTTGTAGCGTTTCCTTAAGGGATAGTCATATTGATAGTCTGAATCCTTATTCGGACTATCGATTCCCTTGAGATAAAATTATTTAAAAGGGAGTTTTGATGCGTATTTCCTCGCTTTTATTATTATGCATTCCGGTTATTTCAACCAGTATAAGTCATGCTGCAGGCATACAGATTGGGCGCACACGAATTATTTATGAAGCGGGTAAAAAAGAGATTGCTCTCCCGCTGGTGAATAAAGATCGCTCGCTGCCATGGCTGGTGCAATCCTGGACCGATACGGGTGATGGAAAAACGCGTGGGCCCTTCATTGTCACCCCCCCTTTATTTCGTCTGGATCCGGAAAAAGAGCAGAGCCTTCGTATTGCATGGAATGGCGCTGCGCTGCCTGATAATAAAGAATCCTTATTCTACATGAACATCCGCACCATTCCGGCGACGGCAAAGGAAGACGATGAAAAAAACGTCCTGCGCTTGATCTATAAAACGCGACTGAAACTTTTCTGGCGCCCCGCGGGATTGAGAGGCACACCCAGCGAGACCTGCAAACAACTTCGTTTTACGCGCAGTGGCAAAATGCTGACCGTGGTGAATAACGGCGATTACTACAGCATCTTCGATAACCTCAAGGTTGGTAAAACGAAACTAGAAAAAGCCGATCAGGTCAGTCCTCAGTCAAGCGTCAGCATCCTCATTCCAGAGGGCGTCACCGGGACAAACGTCACCTGGCGTTGCATCACGGATTACGGTAATGCCTCAACGCAATTCTCATTCACACTGGCTTAGGACGAAACAAAATGACCCGTGGACTCTGTTCCTCGCTTAGCCAGCGCCGCCTGCGCTTTAATCCGATTGTTCGTTATTTAGGCGGGGCTTTGATGATGGCTTCGGCTGTGACCCATGCGCGAGAGTATCGTTTCTCCCCTTCTTCACTGGAGGGCGACATGCTGATGCAACAGGATATCGATCTGTCATTATTTTCGAAATCCAATGCTCAGTTACCCGGCGTCTACTCCTCAAAAGTCAGAGTCAACGACAGCCAAAGAGAAACTGTCGATATCACGTATCTCAGCGATAAAAGTGGCGCTCTCGTTCCACAGCTGACACCTGAAATGCTGCGCAAATGGGGGATTGATATTGATAAATATCCTCCGCTTGCATCACAGGCGGCCACCACGCCTCTCGAAAAATCACTCGGTGACTACATTCCTCAGGCGGCAGCGAAACTCGATTTTTCTGTGATGACGCTGAACCTCAGTATTCCGCAAGCGGCAATGAACAGTCATGGCAAAGGTTATATCGATCCTTCACGTTGGGACGACGGTGCCCCGGTGGCCTTTGTCGATTACAGTTTTTCCGGATCACAAAGTGAGGATGACTCGCACAGCAGGACAACCAATCAGTATCTGAATATACGTAACGGCGCTAATCTCGGGGGCTGGCGCGTGCGTAACTATTCCACCTGGAGCAAAACTGACGATACCAACAGTTGGGATACCATCAATACCTATCTGCAACATGATATCGACGCAATGAAAGCGCAATTTACCGGCGGTGAGAGCAGCACGCGTGGAGAGGTTTTCGACAGCCTGCAGTATCGCGGCATCAACATTGCTTCTGATGAAGAGATGCTGCCGTACAGTCAACGCGGCTACGCACCCACGATTCGCGGAATTGCGAGTTCAAATGCAGAAGTTTCGGTGCGCCAGAACGGCTATCTTATTTACCAGCAAAACGTCGCTCCCGGTGCCTTTGCCATTGACGACCTCTACTCCACAACCAACAGTGGCGATTTAGAAGTCACGGTAAAAGAAGCGGATGGCAGTGAACATCGCTTCACGCAGCCTTACTCCAGCGTCGCCGTGATGCAACGCCCCTCTCAAATGAAGTATGAATTCACCGCAGCGCGTTACCGTGCTGGTAGTGGCAGCGATCAGAATGAGCCGGTCTTCGCTCAGGGTAGTCTTATTTATGGTGTGAATAACTACTTGACCGTTTTCGGGGGCGTGACCACGTCGCAGGACTATCAAGCGGTCAACACTGGGACGGGTATCGCGCTCGGTGCTTTAGGTTCGATTTCAGCGGACGTCACGATCGCGAAAGCGCAGCTCGATAATGATGAGAAAAGCACCGGCCAGTCGTATCGCCTGCTTTACTCTGGCAAAGTGGATGCCACCGACACAAACTTCACCCTGGCCAGTTATCGCTACTCCACCCGTGGTTACTACAGCTTTGCTGATGCGACCCAAAAGTACGATCAGCATGAAGATGATGACCTGTTTCGCTATAACAAACGTAACCGTATCCAGGCGAGTATTAGCCAGAAGATTTACGATGTCAGCCTCTATCTGAATGGTTATCAACAGGATTACTGGCAAACCTCACAGACCGAGCGCAGCCTTTCAGCCGGACTGAATACCGTTGTGAAAAGCATCAGTTACCATCTGGCGTACACCTATAGTAAAACCAACGACAGTGAAAATGACCAGATGGTTTCTTTCGGCTTGAGTATGCCGCTGAGCCAATGGCTCCCCCGCGCCTGGAGCAGCTACAACATCAGTAACAGCAAACATGGTTATACACGACAAAACGTGGGAGTGAATGGCACATTGCTCGAAGACGAGCGCTTGAGCTATTCACTTCAGCAAAGTCACTCAAACCACGACGGGGATGATACCAGCAGCGTTTACGGTAGCTATCGTTCGCAGTATGCCAACCTGAACGTAGGTTATTACTACTCTTCTGATAATTCCCAGCAGCTCAGCTATGGCGTCAGTGGCGCAGTGGTGGCGCATCCTCTGGGGGTGACGCTTGCCCAACCCTTAGGAAGTCAATTCGCTATTGTGAATGCGAACCATGCATCAGGCGTACGTTTCCAGAACCAGCGTGGCATTCAGACTGACTGGCAGGGAAATGCCATCATCCCTTCACTGAGCCCATATCAGGAAAACCGTATCCGCATTGATACCACCAGTTTGCCTGAAAACGTCGATACCACGGATACGGCCGTCACGGTGATTCCTTCCCGTAACGCAGGTGTCGTCGCCCGTTTTGAGGCCCATGTCGGCTACCGCACACTGATTACCTTAATCCGTAGCGATGGCAAAACCGTTCCCTTTGGCGCTATCGCCTCCGCACGGTCACCGGTTATCAGCGGCATCGTTGACGAGACCGGCACGCTCTATCTTGCCGGTGTATCGGACAACGTCCAGCTCGATGTTAAGTGGGGTAATGCACCAAACCAGCAATGCACGGCCAACGTGTCGTTGGATTCATCGCAAAATGCGATAAACCCAACAGGCATTCGCTCCGTCCGCGCAATTTGTCAGCAGGAAATGAAACATGTTAACTAATATAAAAACCCTTTTTCGCACCTGCACAGGTGTAGTGCTGAGTCTCGTCTTTTCGGCTTCAGCGCCCGCAGCTACTATCTTGCATGATTGCTTTGGCGCACCACAAGAATACAACATCACCTATGACCGCGAGTTGAACGCCAGCGAAAACATTACTCATCACGATATCAATGTGGATCATTTAATCGGCGATGGAATGGAAATGGAGGCTAACTGCAGCTGTCCCAAAAACATCTCTGGTGCCACGCCTGTGCTGGAACTCACATTGGCGGGTAGCCCACTTTCGCCAGGCGTCAGCGGGTATGGATATTTGACTGATAAAGTGGATATCGATGTCAGGGGATATACGGATGCGGTCAATTCACCTGATGGCGCTGGATTATTCGGACTGAGTATTAATCAGTACCCAACATCACTTTCCTCAATGTCTAACACAATTGAAGATATTAAAACAAAAGAAGGCACAGCCAGCGTATGCAGTGAGAGTACACGCCCTGCTGACTCAACGTCCGTTAAACGAAAATTTAAATTAAACGTGATTGGTGCAAAGTTTTACATCAAAAAACCGATTATTGGCAAAGAAGCGATTCCTTCTACGCTCGTCGTTCAAAACTATACCTGTCTTTATTTTGGTTCAGGAAGTTGTAGCTTCAGCGACGCACAGCAGGTCTCAAATATCTGGCTGAGCGGATCGCTCTCTGCCCCGTTAAGCTGCACCATTAATGAAGGCAGTACGATTGAGGTCGATTTTGGCAATATCGTGAGCAAACAGTTTAGCGGTAAAAGCCAACCACCTCAGGGATACGCCCTCAAAAATGTCGACATTTCTTACCACTGCGATGATAACGCTGTTGGGAATAATGACAGAATCAAGCTAACGCTGACTGCCGATCAGGGCGTTGTCGATAGCAGCGATCCGCTGATCGCCAAAATGCTCGATAAAGAGGATGTGGGGGTGAGAGTGTATGACGAGAATAATCAAAGCGTGGCACTAGACGGCACATTCGAGTTCCCGGTCCCAATGGACGATCAGGGGAATGGCGTCGTGCGCATCAAAGCCGCGCCCGTCAGCACCACCAGTAAAACGCCTGAACCCGGTAAATTTGAAGGTAACGTCACGGTAAAAATGGATTTGCGTTAAGCGATACGCAGGTTGCGCAAACAACCTGCGTATACATCGCAACAATTAGAATCCGAGGCTGTCCAGCAGATCGTCCACCTGATCCTGGCTGGCGACAACGCCCGCCTTGGTGGTATCGAGTTGCGGGCCATTCAACAGGCTTTCATTCTCGCGTTTCGGACGTGATGCGGGTTCCGGCATGTTTTCCAGGAGTACCATCAGTAACTGACGTTCGATTTCCTGAATCACATCCATCATACGCTTGATGACCTGGCCCGTAAGGTCCTGGAAATCCTGCGCCATCATAATGTCCAACAGCTGAGCATTGGTGAAGCTGGTATGATCCGGCACTTCACCCAAATATTGACGCGTATCGGTCACCAGCTCACGCGCATCGGTCAGTTCGATTGGATTTTCGAACCACGCGTCCCAGCGTTTGCTCAGCGATTTCGCGCCTTTTTCCATCGCATCCTGGTGCGGCTGCGACGCTTCAACACTGTTCAGCGCACGTTCTGCTGCCTGCGCGGTCATCTGTACGACGTAGTCCAGACGATCGCGTGCATCAGGAATCGCTTCGGCTGCTTCGGCAATCGCCTGATCCAGGCCCAACTCGCGTAAGCTGTCACGCAGCATGCGCGTCAGGCTACCAATGCGAACAATTATGTCGTTGGGCGAAAGCGCGTCAACGGGTTTAATAGAAGATTGCATCATCACCAGCACCTCACATGCCGAGTTTCTCGAAGATCTTGCCGAGTTTCTCTTCCAGGGTCGCAGCAGTAAATGGTTTAACCACATAACCGCTCGCGCCCGCCTGTGCTGCCGCAATAATGTTTTCTTTCTTGGCTTCTGCTGTCACCATCAGAACCGGGAGAGAAGACATATTGCCGTCAGCGCGAATTGTTTTCAGCAGTTCCAGACCATCCATGTTAGGCATGTTCCAGTCAGAAATAACAAAATCAAAGCCACCGGCTTGCAGTTTGTTCAGCGCATCGACACCGTCTTCTGCTTCTTCAACGTTATTAAAACCCAGCTCTTTCAGCAGATTGCGTACGATGCGACGCATGGTGGAAAAGTCATCCACAACCAAAAATCTGAGCTCTTTGTCCGCCATAAAACTACACTCCTCGTTAAATACGTATTGCCTGTCCGGCACTGATTTTCGCCAGCATTTGCTGGCTTACCTGGCTAAGCTCGACCACTTCGCTCACGCCACCCATATTGATGGCCTCGCGCGGCATGCCGAACACCACACAACTTGCTTCATTCTGCGCAATCGTCCATGCGCCAGCCTTATGCATCGCTAGCATTCCGGCCGCACCGTCGTTGCCCATGCCCGTCAGGATAACCCCAACGGCATTGCGCCCCGCATGTTTCGCCACCGAATGAAACAGCACATCCACTGACGGACGATGCCGGTTAACCGGCGGTCCGTCATGAATTTTGATTTGGTAGTTAGCGCCACTGCGCGCCAGCTCCATATGTTTGTCACCCGGCGCAATATAGGCATGACCCGGCAGAACACGTTCGCCATCTTCCGCTTCTTTCACGCTAATCTGACACAGCTTATTCAGACGCTCAGCGAACGACCGGGTAAAGCCTGGCGGCATATGCTGGGTAATAAGAATACCGGGACTTGAGAGCGGCAATGGCTGGAGTACATGGCGAATTGCCTCTGTTCCTCCGGTTGACGCGCCAATCACCAGCAACTTCTCAGAGCTCAGCAGCGGTCCAGCTTTAATCGCCACGGGAGCCGCAACAGGCGTATGCGCCGCCAGTTTCGCCCGCGAAGCGGTACGAATCTTCTCAGCGATCATTTCGCTGTAGGCTAACATCCCTTCACGAATGCCGAGCTGCGGTTTAGTGACGAAATCTATCGCCCCCAGCTCCAGCGCGCGCAGGGTGATCTCTGAGCCTTTCCCAGTCAGGGAAGACACCATCACTACGGGCATTGGGCGCAGACGCATTAATTTTTCAAGAAAATCAATGCCATCCATACGCGGCATTTCCACATCCAGCGTGAGCACGTCGGGGTTAAATTTTTTAATTAAATCACGCGCGACCAGAGGATCGGGGGCAGTGGCCACCATCTCCATATCGCTATGACTGTTGATAATCTCAGTCATGATCTGGCGCATAAGCGCGGAATCATCGACAGATAAAACCCTGATTTTACTCATGCTTTTTCCTTACTCAGCGCATAAACCGTTTGTCCACGTAGGCTAAATTCGCGGGCGAGGTTGCTGAAGTTCTCCGAGTGCCCTGCAAACAACAAGCCATCCGGCTTAAGCAGCGGGGCGAAACGACGCAGAATGTCCTGCTGCGTCGTTTTGTCAAAATAAATCATTACGTTACGACAAAAAATAGCGTCAAACGGACCCGGCACGTTGTACTGCTTATCCAGCAGGTTTACCGAGGCAAATTCGACACAATTCGCCAGCTCCTGACGCACACGAACCAGCCCTTCATGGGGCCCGGTCCCGCGCATGAAATAGCGCTGTAACTGTTGAGGTGACAGCGTTTTCAGCTCTTCAAGGCGATACACACCGTTGCGTGCTTTTTCCAGCACTTCGGTATCGATATCGCTGGCATAGACTTTCCAGCGTCCAGGCGCCATTCCCAACGTATCAGCGAGCGTAATCGCCAGTGAATACGGTTCTTCACCTGTAGACGCGGCGGCACTCCAGACACGATACTCACCGCCACGTTTACGCGCGTGCTCCGCAAGCACCGGGAAATGGTGACCTTCGCGGAAAAAAGCCGTCAGGTTGGTGGTCAGCGAGTTAATAAATGCCTGCCACTCTGCACTGTTCTGGTTGGCCTCCAGCATGCTCAAGTAACGACCAAAGTCATCAAGCTCAAGGGTACGTAAGCGCCTGACCAGTCGGTTGTAGACCATGTCTCGCTTATGATCGGCGAGCACAATCCCAGCACGCTGGTAAATCAACTGACAGATCCGACGGAAATGCGCGTCGGACAGCGCGAGGCGCTGTGTCATTTGCAATAATAATGACGATTGGCCCGAGGGCTGTGGTGTTGTCATGGCGCCTTCTTAATCACTTTCAGGTTACAACGGGCACGGTCTGCGACCGTCCGGCTTCGGCTACTTTTTCGACTTGCTCTTTCACGTTAAATACCGCAACCAGACTTGTCAGATGATCGGCCTGATTTGCGAGCTGGTCGGTAGCGGCGGCCGCTTCTTCTACAAGCGAAGCGTTCTGTTGCGTTACCTGATCCATTTGCGTCACCGCCAGAGCAACCTGCTCAATCCCACGGCGTTGTTCGTCAGAGGCGGATGCTATTTCGCCCATGATGTCGTTCACTCGCGTGACCGACGTGACGATTTCCGTCATGGTGTGCGCGGCGGTATCGACGAGTTCAGACCCTTGCTGAACGCGAGAAACTGACTCTTCGATTAACACTTTTATCTCTTTCGCCGCGTTCGCGCTGCGGCTAGCCAGATTACGCACTTCCCCGGCGACCACGGCAAAGCCACGGCCCTGCTCACCGGCGCGCGCGGCTTCGACTGCGGCGTTCAGTGCCAGAATATTGGTCTGAAACGCAATTCCATCGATAACGCTAATAATATCGCCAATTTTCTGAGAACTGGTGGCGATATCCTGCATCGTGGTCGCAACGTTGGAGGCCTGTTCGCCGCCCTTTGTGGCGGTTTGCGCCGCTCGCTTCGCCAGGTCCGACGCCTGACGGGCGTTATCGGCGTTCTGGCTCACCGTCGCCGTCAACTCTTCCATGCTGGCCGCTGTTTGCGCCAGCGAGGCCGCCTGCTGTTCTGTTCGCGAGGACAAATCGTTATTCCCCGCCGCAATTTCTGAAATCCCAGTGTGCATGGCATAACTGCCCTGACGCACATCGGTAACGGTTTCACGCAGTGAACCTTGCATGGCCTTGAGGCTGGCAAAAATCGCCGAAATCTCGTTCTTGCCATACACCGAAACCGGACGCGCCAGGTTGCCTTTCGCGATGCTGTCAAAATGGCTGCTGATAATCGCCAGCGGCAGCACGATCATTCGGCGCGACCAGAGCAACGACGCGCCTGTCAACAGTGCCGCCAGCACCACCATCGTGGCAAAAATGACGCCCGACATGTGATAGCTGGTCTGGCTGTCTCCGCTGGCCTTGGCCACGAACTGATTAATATCCTGCTGCCAGGCGTTAAAGCTTTTATCAAATGCGGCCTGAGAATCCTGCACCGGTGCGGTCAGGAAATCCGACAGCTGATTGTTCTCAAGCCAGGTCGCCTGATGCTCTAAATCGCTGTGCCACTGCGCATAATCCTTCTGCATTTGCGCTGTCAGCGCTTTCCCTTTTTCACTGACCGCGCCCTGCTCGCCAAAAGCTTTAAATTGCGCTTGCGCCTGCTTCAGGCTGTCGCGTGCGGTGGTCATCAGCGCCTTAATGTCATCAGGCGGATAGCTCAGCGCGGTTAATGTGCCCGCTTTGTTCAGCGCAGTGCTGGCCTGCAAAAGCACCGCGCGCGTTTGTGCGAGCGTGGAGCGTTGCTGATTACTCGTCTCAACTTCCTGTAAGTTCTGATAGCCATCGCGAAAAGCCCAAAAAGACAACCCGTTACTGCCAACCTGCAACACACCGCAAAGGATCAGAATTAAAAACAGTGTGGTCGAGATACGAATACGATTTAACATCCACGCTCCCATCAAGCGGCAATCTGCCGCAGTTAAATTTCAGTCAAAATGTTTCCCAGTTTTCTTCTTTTCCATGGGCCGTCGCACGGGTGTTTTTCACCACAGCGGCAGACGTCGTCCCGGCAAAAACTGCACGCGACGTATCCGTATTGACAGGCGTAGAGGTAAGGCGGAACGCCGAGACGGCCATCTTCAGACGGCTCGCCTGGTCTTCCAGCGCAGCGGCCGCCGCAGCGGACTCCTGCACCAGCGCGGCGTTTTGTTGTGTAACGCGATCCATTTCTTGTACGGCCAGAGCGACCTGATCGATCCCCCGGCTTTGTTCGTCAGATGCCGAGGCAATTTCGCCCATGATGTCCGTCACGCGGGTCACCGCGTTAACGATGTCCGTCATCGTTTCACCGGCGCTCTCAACCAGCACTGAACCGGTATTGACGCGTGAAACGGAGTCATCAATCAGGGTTTTAATTTCTTTGGCCGCATTTGCGCTGCGGCTCGCAAGGTTACG
>Ga0302347_1000640_pt1 | contig 51817 bp, 49 predicted proteins | sample PhyWR1_FD_202178 | JGI IMG/M metagenome (GOLD analysis project Ga0302347, IMG submission 202178) | Leaf surface microbial communities from wheat plants in UC Gill Tract Community Farm, Albany, California, United States - DLSL W.R1 (v2)... | ecosystem: Host-associated > Plants > Phyllosphere >... | reverse complement strand
ACAGGCTCGATGCCAGAACAGACAGAACAATACCTTTGGACACAACAGCCTCGTTGAAACACGCATTTTGATTATTAGAAGTGCGTAGCTTGAGGCTCGTCGAGCTATAGGGCAAATCCTTGATTGCGCCCTGAGGCCTGTGGGGGCTGTGGGAGCGGGCTTGCTCGCGATTCAGGCGACGCGTTCTGTCAGGCAGACCGAGGTGTTGCCATCGCGAGCAAGCCCGCTCCCACAGAGGGTCTCTGAGGTCTTTAAAATTGCGTCAAGCGTTACCGATACCCCGGGTCATGCGCAGTGCCAGCAGGCTGCCGCCCACAATTACCGCCGCCAACATATACAGGGCCACGTCGGTGGAGCCGGTAGCGTCTTTGACAAAGCCCACCAGATACGGGCTAAGGAAGCCGGCCATCTGTCCCATGGAGTTGATCAGTGCCAATCCGCCCGCAGCTGCACCGGCGCTGAGCATCGCCGTTGGAACTGGCCAGAACATTGGCAAACCGGTCAGTGCGCCCATAGTGGCAATGGTCAGGCCGAGGATCGCAATGGCCGGTTGCGTGGCAAAGTTCACCGCAATCACCAGGCCCAGCGCGCCCATCAGCATCGGCACTACCAAGTGCCAGCGGCGCTCCTTGCGCAAGTCCGCCGAGCGACCCACCAGCAACATAAATACCGCGGCCAGCAGATAAGGAATGGCGCTGATCCAGCCAATCACCAGGGTGTCACTAAAACCCAGGTTCTTGATGATCGACGGCAACCAGAAGTTGATCGCATATACGCCACTCTGGATGCAGAAGTAGATCAGGCCAAAGGCCCAGATGGCCGGATTCTTGAACACCGCCAACAGCGAGTCGGTCGCAGCGCCGGCCGGTTTGCTGGCGGCATCCAGACGATGGTCCGCTTCCAGCACCGCACGCTCATGGGCGCCCAGCCATTTGGCGTTGGCAAAGCTGTCACTGAGCAGGTAAATCGCCAGCGCGCCCAGCACTACAGTGGGAACGCCTTGCAGCAGGAACATCCACTGCCAGCCGGCAAGCCCGCCCTGGCCCGCCGCGAAGTGGCTGAGGATCCAGCCGGAGAACGGGCCGCCAATCAGCCCTGAAACAGGAATGGCACACATAAACAGCGCCATGATCCGGCCACGGCGAAAGGTCGGGAACCACTGCGAGAGATACAGCACCACGCCCGGAAAGAAGCCCGCTTCAGCGGCACCGGTCAGAAAGCGCAGGGTGTAGAAGCCTGTAGGAGTGGTGACAAACATCAGGCAGGTCGACAGCGTCCCCCAACTGATCATCATCACCGCGATCCAGCGTCGCGGGCCGAAGCGGGTCAAGGCCAGGTTGCTCGGCACGCCGCACAGCACGTAGCCGATAAAGAAGATCCCGGCACCGAGGCCGTACACGGTTTCACTGAACTTGAGGGCATCGAGCATCTGCAGCTTGGCAAAGCCAACGTTTACCCGGTCGAGGTAATTGAACAGATAGCAGATAAAAATGAAGGGGATCAAACGCAGGGTGATGCGTTTGTAGATGGCGTTTTTATCGTCATCGCTGATCAGCGATGCGGTGGCGCTCTGTGACATCTTATGTCTCTCTTTATTATGTTTTTTCACGATCCAGGGGTAACGTTGACCGCTGCTTGAGTCTCGGTCACCGCAACGCTGCTGTCTTTGTGCTGTTGCACAGCATTTTGGCGTGTCACCTGTGCCCGTGAACAAACGTTTACAAGGATTGTCACCCTATGTTCGAACTGGATCATGATTTGGCGCAGGACATCGTTGATCGCGCGATGGCCATTTTGCCTTACAACGTAAACGTGATGGACAGCCAGGGGCTGATCCTGGGCAGTGGCGAGCCCGAGCGTATCAACACCCGCCACGAAGGGGCACAGTTGGTACTGGCCAATGGACGGGTGGTTGAGATCGACGCACAAACAGCCAAGCACCTGAAAGGCGTGCAGCCGGGGATCAATTTGCCGTTGTTGCTCGATCAACGCCTGATTGGTGTGCTGGGCCTCACGGGCGAACCGGAGTTGTTGCGCACCTACGCCGAATTGGTGCGCATGACCGCCGAAATGCTGGTGGGCCAGCGTTATCAGCAGGCCGAGCAGCAATGGCGGCGCCAGCGCTGTGATGATCTGGTGGCGCTGTTGTTGAGCGAGGGTGGCGATTCGCCGCGACTGATCGATGAAGCCCAGCAACTGGGGCTTAAACCGCAGTTGTCACGCATCCCCTATCTGTTCGAGCTGGGCAAGGGGCAGAGTGCCGAGGCCTTGAGTGCCTGGCTGCAGTCACGTTACCCGGACAGCTGGTGCGTGTGCCCTGCAACCGGTTCCCTGCTGTGGTGTCGGCCGGCAACTGCGGCGCTGGATGATCTGCGCTTGCTGGAGAAACTCGACGGCCAGGGCTGGCAGGTCTTGCGCATTGCTGCGGGCGGGCAGGCCGATGCACTTAAAGGCTTGCGCCGCTGCTATCGTCGGGTGGGGGACTTATTGGCTTATGGTCGCGATGTGCTGCCGCAAACACGCCTGTTGACCCTCGATCGCTATCGCTTGCCGGTAATGCTGTGGCGCCATCGCAATGATGATGCCCTGGAGGAACTGCTCGGGCCGCTGCACAAGGTGGTGGCCAAGGACGCCAATGGCCAGTTGATTGCCACACTGCGCAGCTGGTGCGAACACGACGGCCAAAGCCAGGCCTGTGCCGACGCCTTGGGCATCCATCGCAACAGCTTGCGCTATCGCATGGAGCGCATTGCCGAATTGAGCGGTGTCGATCCACTTAGCCTCAATGGCATGCTGGCTTTGTATCTGGGTGTGCAGTTACTGCCCCAAGGCTGAGCGCCTTGTCCAAATGAACAACAAAGGCTGTGATTGCTTGTGCGCCCGACTGGCGTGTTTGTGCCCGGTTACTGGCAGCATGGAAGGCATAAGAACTGGAGATTCGCCCATGAAAATCGTGATTGCCCCCGACTCGTTCAAAGACAGCCTGAGTGCCGAAAAAGTCGCCGATGCGATCGCCGCAGGTCTTGCTGATGTGCTGCCCAACGCGCAGCTGGTCAAATGCCCGATGGCCGATGGTGGTGAAGGCACGGTCGATGCGATTGTGGCCGCCGGTAATGGTCAGTTGCGCCGCAATCTGGTGCAAGGCCCGCTGGGTGAGCCCGTCGATGCCCATTGGGGCTGGCTGCCGGACAGCCACACGGCAATTATTGAAATGGCCGAAGCCAGCGGTTTGCAACTGGTTGCACCTGAGCAACGGGATGCCTGCATCAGCAGTACCTATGGCACCGGTGAGTTGATCAAGGCTGCACTGGACGCTGGCGCGCATCGGGTCATCCTCGCCATCGGCGGCAGTGCCACCAATGACGCCGGGGCTGGTGCCTTGCAGGCATTGGGTTTGGGTTTGTTCGATGATCAAGGCAACAGCTTGCCCCATGGTGGCCTGGCTCTGGCCAGGGTGGCCCGTATCGACCTCGACGGTCTTGACCCACGCCTGGCCGAGGTGCGCTTTGAAATCGCCGCCGACGTGAACAATCCGTTGTGTGGCGAGCACGGCGCTTCGGCGATTTTCGGCCCGCAAAAAGGTGCGTCCCCCGAGCAGGTGCGTTTGCTGGACCAGGCGCTGGGGCACTTTGCCGATCACTGCGCGAAAGTCTTGCCCAAGGATGTACGCGATGAACCCGGTTCAGGTGCTGCCGGTGGGCTGGGCTTTGCGGCCAAAGCGTTCTTCGGCGCACAGTTCCGAGCCGGGGTTGAAGTGGTCGCCGAGCTTGTCGGGCTTGCAGAAGCGGTCAAGGGTGCTGACTTGGTGATCACCGGCGAAGGCCGTTTTGATGCGCAGACCCTGCGCGGCAAAACGCCTTTTGGCGTTGCCCGCATTGCCCAGGCCAACGGCGTGCCGGTGGTGGTGCTGGCGGGAACCCTCGGCGAAGGTTACCAGGCCCTGTATGAGCACGGGATCAACGCCGCATTTGCGATTGCCAGTGGACCGATGACCTTGCAAGACGCCTGTGATCGGGCGGCGCAATTGCTCACCGACCGGTCGCGAGATATTGCGCGCTTGTTGAGCTTGCGTTGAATTCTGTGGGAGCGGGCTTGCTCGCGATGGTAACAACGCGGTTTGCCTGACAGACCGTACCGCCTGCATCGCGAGCAAGTCGAGTCGTCGCACCGCCGCTCCCACAAGGTTGCCAGCAAGGCTCGAAGCTGGCCCTGCTGATACAGCGTCGCCCCCCATTGAGGTTGCAATGCACAGAATCGTGTAAGCTTTGTGGCTCTTCGCATTCGACCCTTAGCGAGCCCTATGCCGTCGCTCTTCAAACGCTCTTTGCTGCCAAAATTGCGCAGTTTTCCTTTGTCCGCAGATGCTTTCAGCATCTTGCCAAGTGCTGCGGATTTTCGTCGTTGCCTGCTGGAGCAGATTGCCGGCGCACGTCATCGCATTACTCTGGTGGCCTTGTACCTGCAACAGGACGAAGCCGGGCAGGAAATCCTCGATGCCCTGCACGCCGCCAAAGCCGCACGACCGGAGCTGGAAATCGCCGTTGTCGTCGACTGGCTGCGCGCCCAGCGCGGGCTGATCGGTGCCGGCAAGCAGCCCGGCAATGCCGCCTGGTACCAGGCGCAAACTGCGGCACACGAAACCCATGTGCCTATTTATGGTGTACCGGTACAGACTCGCGAGCTGTTCGGCGTGCTGCATCTCAAGGGCTTTATCGTTGACGACTGGGTGATCTACAGCGGTGCAAGCCTTAATAACGTGTACCTGCACAAACTCGACAAGTATCGTTTCGACCGTTACCACCTGCTGCACAACAAGCCGCTGGCCGACACCATGCAGCGCTTTGTCCAGCAAGACCTTATCGAGAGCAGGGCAGTCCATCGTCTCGACCTGCCAACCTTGCCTACGACGCGCAGCCTGCGCAGTGCCATTGGCGATTTTCGCAGCCACCTGAAAAAAGCCAGCTACGACACCAGCGCCGGTACTGTGGGCCACTTTGGCTTATCGGTCACTCCGCTGCTGGGGGTGGGCAAAAACAATCAGTTGAGCCGGGTGATTTGCGAACTGATCGCCAGCAGCCAGCAACAACTGACGATCTGTACGCCGTACTTCAATCTGCCATTGCCTGTCACCCGGGAAATCAATCGGGCCCTGGAGCGTGGCGTGCGCATTGATATCGTGGTCGGTGACAAAACCGCCAACGACTTCTATATCCCGCCAAGCGAACCGTTCCGGGTTATCGCAGCATTGCCGTATCTGTATGAATTGAGCCTGCGCCGGTTTGCCAAGAGCCATCAGCGCATGATCGACAACGGCCTGTTGAATCTGCATCTGTGGCGCGAAGGTGACAACACCTACCACCTCAAAGGCATGTGGGTGGATGATCGCTACACCTTGCTGACCGGCAATAACCTCAACCCGCGGGCCTTCCGCCTGGATCTGGAAAACGGCCTGCTGATCGATGACCCGCGTCGCGAGTTGCTCGAACCACGACGCCAGGAACTGGATGCGATCTTTGCCCACACCCAGCGCATCGACAACTTCAAGGACCTGGAAACACTGGCTGATTACCCGCCAGCAGTGGCCAAGTTCCTGCGCCGGGTAAGTCGGGTGCGGATCGAGCGGTTGTTGTACCGGATTCTCTAAGCTGAGTAGTACTTGTGGGAGCCCGGCAAGGTCCGAATTTTGTGAGCAGCGCAAACCCTGTGGGAGCAGGCTTGCCTGCGATGCAGGCGCTGTGGTCTGTCAGGCGAACCGCGGTGATGCCATCGCGAGCAAGCTCGCTCCCACAATGTTCCCTGCCAAGTTTGAATTTTGTGGGTGCCACAAAACCTGTGGGAGCAGGCTTGCCTGCGATGCGGGCGCTGCGGTCTGTCAGGCGAACCGCGGTGATGCCATCGCGAGCAAGCTCGTTCCCACATTTACTGTGCTTCGGGGATATAGACCACGCTGCCACCTTCGCGCCGATGCAGCAGGCGATCGCCATTATCCGGCTGGCTGGTAATAGTCTGGTGATCCACGCTCAAGTAGTCGAGGGGCAGGGGATCACCATTGCGGTACTGAGCGAAAATCAGCGTGCGCTGCGGGTCAAAATGCTGGCCGCTGGTTTTCTCCAGCCAGGCCAGTAACCCGGCGCTGTCACCTTCGCGAGGGTAGTCCTGGTTCTGGTCAACGTAGAAGAACGGCCCACCCTGGTTTTGCACATACATCGGCAACTTGTTATCGACGTCGATCATCACCATGTGCCATTGATCCCAGGGCGCCTGTTCGCTGGCACGCGCCTTGACGTCCTGGCCGAACTGGACAACGCCGCCACCGCCATTGGACCAGGGATAGAAAACTCCCAGCACCAACAACACCAGTGTGGCGCTGATGCCCAAAGCAACCTTCCAGCGTCGCTCGTTGCTTTTCCCTTGAGCGATACGTCGCGTTACCCACCACGCGGCCAGCAGCTGTGCGAAAGGCACCAGCGGCAACACGTAATAACTGCGCCGACTGCCGCTGGCGGTGAAAAACACAAACAGCAAACCCAGCCCCCACACCAGCCAGCGGGTATTGGGCTCGATGTATCGCCACTGGCGCACGGCTACCCATAGCCCGATCATCCAGAATGGTGCCCAGGGCAAAGTGTAAGCAGGCAAGTAAATCAGATAGGTGTAAATCGGCCCCATATGGTCGAAGGGGTTGAAGAATCGCACCACGTTTTCACGCAGCACCAACCCCAGGCCGCTCTCGCCATAAGTAGGCGCGCCATACAGATGCGACAGTACAAAGGGCAGCATATACACGACCCCGGCAACCAGCAGTGCCAGCAACAGGCGCAGGTTCAGATGACGCTTCCAGCGCTGCTCACTCAACAGATGCGGCAGCAGCACCAGCCCCGGCAGGATAAAACCGATCAGCCCTTTGAGCAGCGAAGTCATGGCCAGCAGCAGGAAGAACACGCAGTAGCGGCTAAAACGCGAGTCCTCAGGGCCACGCCAGTACCACCAGATTGCTGCCAACAGGCCGAATACGGTAAGAATGTCGGCCGTGGCCACCCGCGCCCAGAACACAAAGTAAAAGGTAGTGGCCAGCATCCAGCCAGCTATCAGTCCGGTGCCTTTGCGAAACAGTCGCTCGCCGATCAGGTACACCAGCCAAACGCTCAGCCAGGCGGCGATCACTGAAGACAAACGCAGCGACCAGTGCCCAAGCCCGCCCATCAGCCCTGCGGTGGCCGTGATCAGCCAATACGAGGGCAGGGGCTTGTCATAGTAGGGCGAGCCCTTGAGGTAAGGGTCAAGGTAGTCACCGCTTTGCAGCATCTGCAGGGCGATATTGGCCCAGCGGGTTTCCGGCCCCCACAGTTCCCGGGAACCCAGGCCAAGCAATAAAAGCGTGGCGGACACGGCCAATAACACCAGTAATGACTTGTGCTGCGGGTTCACGAACTTTCTGATCATCATGTGCGGCCAGGCTGGTGAAAGTGCCAATATATTCCGCTCAACCTGACGCTGGGCTGAAAGGGATTCGACAGGCACGTTAAAGCGCGTCGGGTAGCGACGCGGTGAAGGAAATGTGAAAAAAACAACAAGCCTCTGGCAGCAAAAACCAGCCTGAGTCGATTTGTCGCAGGCATTACTACATCCCCCGGTTTTACAGGCTGCGGGAGTTGCCATGCACCATTGAGGGGCATGGCTGCCGTGCGACCGCCTGGAGACAGTGGTAAATTGCGCACCCATGCAACACGTCTAGCCCACAGCAATCGTGCGCACCGAGCCGGTCACTCCAGGCATCGGGCAGCGTACACACCTGCCTGACAGTGCGCAGGTTAAAGGCCTTTTTCGTTGGAAAAGGCCGCTTAAAGGAAACTGACATGAATGATTTACTGACTCGCCGCCGCGTAGTCACCGGCCTTGGCTTGCTTAGCCTGGGCTTGATCGCTGGTTGCGACCCTGGCAGCGGTTTGTCATACAAGTACGGCAAAGACTTGAGCAATGAAATCCTCGGGCGCAAGTTCAAGCTCAGGGATGCGGAAGGCAACGAGATGATGCTGGGCAGCTTCCGCGGGATGATGCCGATGATTTTCTTCGGCTTCACCCAGTGCCCGGCCGTATGCCCGACCGCATTGGCCCGCGCCGCACAGGCCAAGAAAATGATGGGCCCCGACGGTGACCGTTTGCAGGTGGTGTTTATCACCCTGGACCCTGAGCGTGACAAGCCGGCAATGCTCGATGCCTATGTAAAAGCCTTTGACCCGAGCTTTATTGCCTTGTCCGGCACGCTGGAAGAAACCGCTGCCACGGCCAAGGAATTCAAGGTGTTCTACGAGAAGATCCCGACCGGTGATTCGTACACCATGTCCCATACTGCGACCAGTTTCGTTTTCGATTCCCGTGGTGTGCTGCGCCTTGGGCTATCGCCTTCACTGTCAGCCAAGCAGTGTGCTGAAGACCTGCTCACCGTGATGTCAGTCTGCTGACCCTACGCATTTTTGAAGGAGCCAAACCTATGAAACCAGTCAAGTATCTATTGTTGTCGCTGCTGGGCATGAGCCTGCATGTTTCTGCCCAAACCATTGTCGATGACGCCTGGGTTCGCGCCACCGTGCCTGGCCAGCCTTCGACCGGCGCCTTTATGCATATTACGTCGAGCACGGACAGCAAACTGGTTGAAGTCCGCTCCCCGGTGGCCAAGACCGTGCAGATCCATGAATCGAAGATGACCAATGATGTGATGAGCATGCAGCCAGTAGCCTCGGTGGCGTTACCAGCGGGCAAGAGCGTTGCCATCGAGCCTGAGGGCTACCATGTGATGCTGATTGACCTGGTGAATCAGGTCAAAGCCGGTGATCAAGTGCCTTTGACCCTGATTGTCGAAGACAGCAAAGGGGTCAAGGAGTCGATCGAGGTCAAGGCTGAGGCTCGCGCCTTGAACAGCATGCCAATGCACCATGATCATGGTGACATGCATTAAGCAACACTTTGTGGGAGCGGGCTTGCCCGCGATACAAGCGACTCGGTATGCCTGAATCACAGCGGTGATGCCATCGCAGGCAAGCCAGCTCCCACAGGTTTTGCGCTGCTCACAAAATTCGGACCTTGCCGGGATCATTATGTGGGAGCGGGCTTGCCCGCGATTCAGGCAGCTCGGTATGCCTGAATCACAGAGGTGATGCTATCGCAGGCAGGCCAGCTCCCACAGGTTTTGCGCTGCTCACAAAATTCGGACCTTGCCGGGATCATTATGTGGGAGCGGGCTTGCTCGCGATTCAGGCGACTCGGTATGCCTGAATCATAGCGTGATGCCATCGCAGGCACGCCAGCTCCCATAGCTTGTTCAGTGTTACTCAGAACCTCCCCGCCAGCGGGTACTCAACCGCCAGGCGTATCTGGTCGGTATCCAGTTCGGCCTGTGCCTTGTTGCCTCGATGGACGTTATGTCGCAAAGACAAGGTGGTGCCCTTGGCCACGCCACTCTGCACCACATAACGCGCCTCCAGATCCCTTTCCCAGTGTTTCCCGCCTTTGCCATAACCCAGGTAGGCATAACCACCACGGGGGTCGACACGACTGCCGTCAATCTGGCTGCCCCGTACATAGGCGGCACTGAGTATCAAGCCGGGCATGCTCCAGGGCGACATGTCGAGATCGTAGCGGGCTTGCCACGATTGCTCGTTGGGCGCGTTGAAGTCAGACAATTGCACCGCGTTACTGATGAAAATCGCCCCCCGGGTGACGTAGTCAAATGGCGTGTCGCCATGCACTTTCTGATAACCCAGGCTGAAACTGTGCGGGCCCTGAGCATAGGTGCTCATCAGGCTCCAGGTGGTATTGTCGATATTGCCCGACAACGCCTTGCCTTCATCGGTGGTGCGGTACAGGTTGAAGTTGAACGCCAGGGAACTGTTTTCATCAATCGCCTGATTAAAAATTGCACCCAGATAATGCTGGTTCCAGGTGTCTTCGTAGCGCGAGCTGTAAAGGCTTGCACTGAGGTTTTTGCTTGGGGTGTAAACCACACCGCCGAGGTCGAATGCATTGCCTTTGGGACCGTTGGAGTAATTCACCACAAAGCCCTGGTCGTGGCTGCTGGCGTTGCGATCGGTGCTCTCGGTGAAATGCCCGCCAACCAGTTTCAGGGCGTTGAACTCATTGCTGGTGAGGAAAACCCCGGTGGCGGTTTCCGGAAGCAGGCGGCTGTCGGACGAACTGAATACCGGTGTCTTGACCCGCTGCTCACCATAGGACAGTACGGTATTGGACAGGCGCATTTTTACCGCTGCGCCGCCGCGGCCGTAGTTGTTCTTGGGATAACCGTCATTATCCAGCCCGAGCAGGCGGGCCTTGCCGGCGCGACCGCCGCCGCTGTCCAGTTTGAGCCCCATATAGGCGTGTGCATCCACGCCAAAGCCGATCTGGCCCTGGGTAAAGCCTGACTGCAAGGTGCCCATCAGGCCGTAGGCCCATTCTTCGGCAGAACCATTGCGTTCAGAGCGTGGTTTATAGGCATTGCGCGCACCGCTGTTGCTGCCACCGTGGCGATATTCGCGGCTGTCATAGACCGTGCGATTGAGCACGCTCCAGGTGCTGTCTTCGATAAAGCCCCTGGATTGCTCCTGGGCCGATTCGGCAACAGCCAGAGGGCTGGCGAGGACGATGAGGAGCGCGGAGCGCGATCGCACTGCACTCATTTCACCACCTGCTGCTTTTGCAGTGTCGCGTTCAAACGGTCAAGTGCACGTTTGGGTAATGTCGCAGGTAGCACCGGGGGCTCGGCAGAGGGCTCGCCAACCTGGATCAGCATGACCATGCCCATGGCCAGATGCGGGGTGCATTGAACGCCATACAGGCCGGGCACGGTAAAGGTCTGCTCGATCGGCTGGTCGATTTTTCCTTTGAACGGCTCGGCACCTTGAGGTAGCAGTCCGGGCAGGGTGGCGGCGTTATGGCCACTTTGCGTGGGAATGAACCTGACCGTGTCACCGGGGGCAATGTGCAGGTAGTCCGGCTCATAAACCATACCGGCGTTGGCGCTGCGGGTGAGCATTTTCACTTCGTGGGTCTGTGCCAGCGCCGATGTACAGAGCAGGGCGGTGGTCAACAACAGGGTCAAGGATGAAATACGCATACTTGGGTTTCCATAAAGGGTTTAAAAGGAGCTCAATCGCAGAATCTGCGTGCCGTCAAAAGGGTCCGTCAAATAGTGCGCCTGTACCCCGAATGTGTTCAGTAAACGTTGCGGGGTCAGGACTTCAAGGGGCTTGCCGAGGGCCATCAATCGGCCCCGTTGAAGAATTGCCAGGCGATCACAGCTCAGGGCCTGGTTGAGATCGTGCAAGGCAATCAGGGTTGTCACGGGCAATGCATGGACTGTTTTTAAGATGGCCAACTGGTGCTGGATATCCAGATGATTGGTGGGCTCATCAAGCAACAGAATTTGCGGGCGCTGGGCCAGTGCCCGGGCGATATGCACACGCTGGCGTTCACCCCCTGAAAGGTTGCGCCAGGTTCGGCTGCGCAGATGACTGGCATCCACATCGGCCAGTGCCTGTTCGACAATGGCTGTGTCCTTGGCCGACCAGGGGCTTAGCGCTGACAGCCAGGGCGTGCGGCCCAGAGCGACAGCATCGAACACGGCAATGGCATCGTGGGTGTCGGCATGTTGTTCAACCACCGCAAGATTTTGCGCAATTGTGCGCTGGCTCATTTTTTTCAGCGGTTGCCCGTGGAGCAATACTTCCCCCCCTCCAGGCACGCGCAGATTGGCCAGCAGTTTAAGCAGCGTGGACTTGCCTGAACCATTGGGCCCGACAATGCCCAGGGTTTCGCCGCAGTGCACGCCCAGGTTGATGCCTTGCAACAATTGCGCATCGCCCACGCGGTAGCACAGGTCGCAACAGCTCAATACAGGAAGGGCAGCATTCATCGGGTATGTCTCCGGCCGACCAGGATCAGCGCAAAAACCGGCGCTCCAACCAGCGCAGTCACCACGCCGACTGGAATCACCTGGCCCTTGATCAGGGTGCGCGAGAGGATATCGGCCGCAATCAGGAATAATGCGCCGCCCAGGGCGCTGGCGGGCAACAGGCGGCCATGCCCGGTGCCAGCCAGCAAGCGCACGGCATGGGGGATGACTAGCCCGACAAAGCCGATGGAGCCGACAATTGACACCATCACCGCAGTCACCAGCGCTGCGCAGCCAATCAGCAATAACTGCACGCGACGCACAGGAATGCCCAGTGACGCCGCCGAGTCCGCGCCAAAGGTAAACGCATCCAGTGCTCGCCTGTGCCACAGGCACACAGCCAATCCCGCCAAAGTCACAGGGACAGCCAGCCATACCGATGGCCAGCGCACCCCGCTGAGATTGCCCAGCAACCAGAACATGATCCCGCGAGCCTGTTCAGAGCTGGCCGATTTGGTGATCAAAAAGGCCGTAATGGCATTGAACAGCTGTGAGCCCGCAATGCCCGCCAGAATTATCTGCGCACTGGCGCCGGTTGGCCCGCTGGCGCGTGCCAGTAATAGCACCAGGGCAAAGGCGCTGATCGCTCCCACAAATGCCCCTGCCGACAGGGATATGGCCCCGGCGCCCAGGCCCAGTACTGCCACCAGCACGGCACCGGTCGAAGCCCCGGCGGAGATGCCCAGCAAGTAGGGATCAGCCAGCGGGTTGCGCAGCAAGGACTGCAAGACCACCCCGCAGGTGGCCAGCCCTGCACCACAAGCTGCGGCCACCAGGGCACGGGTCAGCCTGTAGTTCCAGACAATGCCTTCGTCGATCGGGTCCAGTACATGCCCGGCGCCCCACAGCTTGTTGGCCAGCACTTGCAGCACCACACCGGGCTCAATCTGGGTTTCACCAATGGCAACCCCGGCGAGCACGGCCAACAGCAGCGCTGCGCAGGCCGAGAAGGTGAATATCAACCTTGCAGTCATTTAGGCAAGTCGTGGCTGTTGATGGCTGATGCCAGCGTTTCGAGCCCGTCGAACATGCGCAGGCTGGCCTGCATGGCATGGGCATCAAGCATGATGATGCGGTTGTTTTTCACTGCGTCCATATTGCGGGTGACCGGATCGGTGCGCAGGAATTCGAGCTTTTTCTCGACATCGTCCGCCGGGAAGCGACGTCGGTCCATACGCGCAATCACCAGAAAGGTCGGGTTGGCCTTGGCCAGGGTTTCCCAGCCCACTGTTGGCCATTCCTCATCGGACTGCACCACATTGCGTACGCCCAGTGTGTTGAGCATAAAGTCGGGGATGCCCTTGCGGCCGGCTACGTAAGGGTCGATATCCATATCCGCGCTGGAGAACCAGAACAGCGCGCTGGTGCGGCTCAGGTCCTTGCCCTTGAGGGAAGCAATGGATTTTTCCAGACTCGATTTGAGCTGGTTGTTGAGTTGTTCGCCGCGTGGCTGCACATCGAAGATTTCTGCCAACTGGCTGATGCTCTTGTAGACGCTGTCTACACGGAATGGCTGCATGCGCGTGCCGTCGGCACCTGTGAGGTTGTCCTTGCCCTCGCAGTCAGAAGGCATCAGGTAGGTAGGGACTTTCAGTTCGTGAAACTGCTCACGGGTACCCACCATGCCCTGCGGGCCAACCATCCATTCAAACTGTACGGTGACCAGTTCGGGTCGTTTGCCGATCACGGACTCGAAACTGGGGTCGTTATCAGCCAGGCGTTCGACCTTGCTGTTTTGTGCCTTGTATTGAGCGGGCAGATCGTTGAACCACAACGAAGTGCCCACCAGTTTGCCCCCAAGGCCCAGGGCATAGAGCATTTCGGTGCCGGCCTGGCCTATGGAGACCGCACTTTTGGGGGCGTGCTGAAACGTCAGCGGGCTGGCGCAGTTGTCGAGGGTCAGGGGGTATTGGGTCTGGGCCGCCTGGGCCAGTGCCGGCAAGGTCAGGCTGGCCACAAGGGTAACAACACGGTGCAACAGCATGATGCAATCTCCATTTGATCGTACGCAGGGCAGGTACGGATACGGAATGATAATTGATCGCATATGCCGGAGTGTTTCGATGTCAGATTCAGAAATACTTGAGCCAGGTGATATCCCGGCGCCGGGCTTTCAAGGTCGCAAACCAGCGCACTGGCAAATACAGCGAAATGCACAGCAGCACTGCTGTAAGCCACACCGCACCAATGCTGTCGAAGCCGAAGTAGTTGCCCTGGTTCAAACCAAACAGGGCAACGCTGGCCAGATACAGTAACTTCAACACATACAAATGCAGCAGGTAGAAGAACATCGGCGCCGCGCCAAACACGGCCAGGATGCTGATCCACTGGCGTTTTTGCGCGCGCTCAAAGCCCAGCAGCAGCAAAAGGCCCGTTCCCAGGGTCAAGGCGAGAAACAGCAGGGAAGGCGGGTATTTGGTGATATTGAAAAAGCTCATCAGGCTCTGCATGGCAGAGTCATGACTTACCCAGGGCGCTTCACCATAACCATTGAGCAAACGCAGCACGACAAAGGCGAGCAGGGTGCCCGTACCTGCCAGCAACAGATAGCGCTGACGCACAGTGGCCGAGGTCGGGAGGGCAAACCAGGGCCCCAGGCAATAGCCCAGCGCGATCACGCCGATCCATGGCAACACCGGGTACGAAGTACGCAGGCGCAAACTGTCGCTGAACTCGATCCAGCCGCGATCATGCAGGATCGCCCAGGGCACATGCATCGCTGAACCGACCGGAAAGTGCAGGCTGTCGAGCAGGTTATGCCCGGCGATAATCACCAGCCCAAGCACCAGCAGGGCAGGTCGCGGCAGCCAGACCAGTGCGGCCAGGGCGATCATGCTGACGCCTATGGCCCAGATTACCTGCATGTAAATCACCGAAGGCGGCAACTGGAAAGTCCAGGCAAAGTTCACCAGGGTAAATTCCAGTACCACCAGAAACAGCCCACGCTTGAACAGAAACGCCGAGACATCGCGCTTGCCCTGATATTTTTCGCCATACAGGTACGCCGACAAACCGGTGAGCAAGACAAATACAGGCGCGCACAAGTGGGCCAGGGTACGGCTGAAAAACAGCGCTGGGTCGGTGATATCGACATTCATCGGGTCTGCTACCTGACGGTGCAGAAAGAACGTCTCGCGCACGTGGTCAAGCAGCATAAACAGGATGACAAGGCCGCGCAGGGCATCAATGGACAGCAGGCGCTGGCTAGCAGGGGGTGGGGCTAGAGTGGTGGCAATCGTTGAGGGCATTGAAGGATCACAGGCAAGAGGTATGTATAAAGAATGGTTACTTTATAACATCCTCCTTTGCGCTGCCATCTCTTTGAGACGTGTTCGCGATAAAAGCCTTCATTAACCACTTAACTGAATATATTGCGATCGCGGCAATAGGCGACCAAATCCTGGTCGCTGGTCACATTCAGTTTGCGCATGGCCGATATTTTTTGCGCGCTGATGGTTTTTATACTGCGGCTTTGTCCACGTGCAATATCGCTGACACTCTGACCGGAAACAAACAAGCGCAGTATCTCGTGCTCCTTGGGCGACAGGCTGGCGAAGCGCTGGTCCAGCGCCAGTGAGTTATCTGCCTCGGAGTCAGGCTGCAAATCTGCATTCTGGTAACCAATGCCCCGGACAATCGCGTTAAGTGCAACCTCGATTTCATTGTGCAAATGCCGTTTGTGAACAATCCCGGCCACCCCGAGTTCGTGTAACCGAGTAAGGATCAAGGGACTTGAAATCATGGTCAGTACCAGTATCCGCACGGTGGTGTAGTTACGTTTCAAATACTCCACCAGTTTCAGGCCGTCACCATAAGGCGAGTCCGCCGGCATGCTGAAGTCGGTGATGATCAGGTCCACCGGTTGCCGCTCAAGCAACTGTACCAGCCCTTCGGAGTCCACTGCCTGACCGACGACATTAAAGCGCCCGTCGCGTTCAATCAGCTCAAGTAAGCCCAGCAGTACAATGGGATGATCGTCGGCAATAACAACATTAAATTTGTGCATGGCACGGTATCCGTAAAACTATTACGAGTAGAGAGAGTGGCTTCATGATTCAAAAGTCTCCAGATTTTTCAGCAGTGTTTCCAGGCGCTCCAGGAAGCGGGTTACATCACCCACCAACTTGGGCGTAAGGGCCCGGCCTGTGAGTTGCAATTCCAGTTCGGCACAGATATCGGCCAAGGCTTCACTCTGAACCGCGCTCAACGCCCCGGCCATACTATGCAACTGAAGTGCCAGGGTGCTGGCGTTGCTATTGCCCAGCGAGGTGCGGGCCAGGTGTACATCATCACGCATCGCACTGATAAACAGCTCACGCATGCGGGGCGAGAGCTGCACCTGATCAACGCAGTTGCCGGATACCCGTGGCTTGACCGTTTCGACCACCGTTTCAAGCGTTGCGCCCTTGCAGAATTTCAGCAGTTGGGCGCGCAAGGTCGGTAGGTTCAAGGGTTTGACTAGCCAGGCATTCATGCCTGCATCGGCGCAGCGTTTACCTTCTTCGCGCATGGCGTTGGCGGTAATGCCGATAATGGGCAGATGCGGGTCTTGCCTGCGCAGGGCGGCGGCCAGTTCATAACCGTTGAGCACCGGCATATTGACGTCGGTAAGCACCAGGTCAAACAGGTCTGGGAACCATAGTGCCAGTGCCAGTTCACCATTGGCTGCCACCACTGCCGAGCAACCCAGGGCTTCAAGTTGCTCCTTGATGATTGCACGGTTGATCGGGTTGTCTTCGGCCACCAGAACCCGCAGTTTGAGCGTTTGCTCCTGCCTGGCCAATGAAGCCTGGGGCGGCACGTTAATGCCGTTCTGGACATAACTGACGGCCCAGGCGATAGCACGGATAGAATTGGCATCAACCTCCCAGCCATCAGCACTGTGCTGCGCAGGGTTTCGCCCGCCCGGAGTGGCAATAATCCGCCGCCCGGGCCAGTCCTGCTGATTGTCGTTGGGCTGCATGTCGACCAGCAGCGTCGAGTGCTCAACGGTGTGCAGTTCGGTGTTTAGGGTACGTGCATGCACACCCAGCCGATTAAGCCAGGCACAAACATGCTGGGCCAGCTCCAGAGCCTGCGCGCGCACATACACAGGTGCCGTGTGGGGCTCGAACACTGGGCAGTCGCCAAGCCCGCCGGGCTCGCGCGCCAGTCTCAGTTGCAGGGTAAAGCTGCTGCCAAGCCCAGGTTCGCTGATCACATTAAGCTGGCCACCCATTAATTCGCACAAGCGCTGGCAAATGGACAGTCCCAAGCCTGCGCCACCTTCGCTGGAGGCACTGCGCACCTGATAAAAGGGATTGAACAGTTGTAACTGTTGTTCCGGGGAAATACCGATACCCGAGTCGCTGATTTGCCACTGCAAACTGCTGAACTCAGCATCCTGCTCGAGCACCCGAACCCACAGCACAACCTGACCGCTATCGGTGAACTTGATGGCATTGCTCAGCAAGTTGTTGAGGGTCTGGCGAATGCGCACCGGGTCACCCCGCACCCGGTCAGGCAGGGTGCTATCAATACAGGCATAGATTTGCAGCCCCTTGCTCAGGGCAAATGCACTGTAGGTGCTCATGGTATCTTCGGTGATATCCAGGGGGCAGAAATCCTGCAGATCGATGGTCATCTGCCCGGCCTCAATCTTCGATACATCCAGGACATCGCTGATCAGCTGGAACAAAGTCGCTGATGAGCGCTGGATGGTGTGCAGGTAGTCCTGTTGGCGCGGTTCAAGCTTGGTCAGCTCGAGCAATTCCAGTGTGCCCAGCACCCCGTACAGTGGTGTGCGGATTTCATGGCTCATGGTGGCCAGAAAGCGGGTTTTGGCTTGATTCGCGGAGTTTGCAGCTTCCCGTGCTTCTTCCAGGATGGCAGCATCTTCAATATGCCGGGTCACATCATGAAAAGCGCAGAGCCAGGCGTCCTGGCCGTGATATCGGGTTGAAACAAACCCAACATGCAGATGGCGGCCATCCACCTCAAGCACGGCTTTACCGTGGGTCGACAGTTCCGGCTGTTGGTTGAGAACAGCAATCAGAGCTTCGGTGCCCCGGGATTGGAGGGCGAGATGGTTCTCAAGCAATACCTTGCGATCCCTGCAGCGCACCACACACAAGCCGGTGGGCGCGCTTTCAATGACGGCCCGGCTAAAAGCCTCACGCTCGGCAATCGCGTCGTGCGCCTGATGGGCGGGAACAATCACATGCTGTTTGTACCAGCGGTTGTAGGCCCTGGCGCAACCCCATCCCGCCATTACCAACGCGATCAGACCGAGCAGCGGCCATAGGGCGTAGCCCAGGAAATGGTTAAAGCTGATCACATAAATGCCGGTCCAGGGTTGTTCGTCCGGGCTTGTCAGGCGAAACACCAGTCCTTCACTGTTCAGGTTGAGCCCTTCATGCAAGCTTGTTTGCGGCGTCAGCGGGCCTACTATTGTCTCGCCAGTGGGGGTGAGCAGGCTGAAGCCGTCATACACCGAGCGTTGCATGATTCGCGCAACATTGCTGACCTGAGCCAGGTTGAGCAATGAAGAGACCACGACCCTGGGGCTGGCTCCGGAAATATGCAGCTGGGTGCTGGGCAGATCAATATTGATATAGCCCAGGATGTTGGCGCCAGTGCTGGCCCCGGACTGGTCGTGGTACGCCAGCCAGTGCACCTTATCCTCAACTGACGGCAGAAGATGGTGGTAGTGGCGTACCAGAATCTGCTGCATCACCAAAGGCAACTCGCCTGCCAGGTTGTGGCCGCCGCCACGCAAGCGCCCAGCCGCCGGAACACTGATCTCAAAGTTGGCTGGCACGTTGGCCACGAAAATCTGCGGCGACTGATAATGTGATGCCGACCAATAGGCACTGTAGTAGTTGGCCAGATGTGCGCCCAGTGCAGTGATTTTGCTGTGCTGCAGCGCAGGGATGGTGGCCGCATTGACCTTGATACTGAAAGGCAGAGAGAACGAATGCTCGCGCCCTATATAGACATTGCTGCCTTCATCCGCTGGGGAATCTTGCACGTACAACGGCTCATGCAGTGACTCCAGCAGTCTGCCTTTGGCACTTTCCCGAGATACGGTGGTAAGAAATGCCTCGTGTTCACGAATATTCTCCATCAGCCGGGCGAAGTGAAACTCAACGCTGTTGCGTTGCTCTTTAATCACACGCTGCACGCCCCAATAGCTGGTGCCAGTCAACAGCACCGCAAGACCGAACAGCACGGCAATCCCTTTGTTATGGCCCAGGGAGCTATTGGCCAGCCTATCGAGCAAGGCATTACGAGGGGTCATCGAGCAGTCCCATGAAAAGTGATTGGCACAAACTGGCTCAAGCGTTTCAAAAGGCGCTTGCTGGACCATCACGAATTAACAACTGCTGGAACAAATCGGGGGTAACGGCTTGGGAGATCAAAAAGCCCTGGACCTGAGTGCAGTCGATCTTGCGCAAAAAAGCAAGCTCTTGTGCGGTTTCAACACCTTCGGCCACCACCGTCAGGCCCAACTGCCGTCCAAGCCCGACGATGCTGGTCATGGCCTGGGCCAACTCTTCATTTTCGTCACAACCACGAACCAGAGCCCGGTCGATCTTGAGTTCAGTAAAGGGGGTTGAGACCAGGTTGATGTAAGAACTGTAGCCTTTGCCAAAATCATCCTGTGACAAGCCGAAACCCTTGATCCGCAACCGGCAGGCGCCCGCATAAAAATTGCTGAGCTGATGGGGGGTTGAACACTCCATCAATTCAAAGAGAATTTTGCAGGGCTCGCCGTTGTGACTTTGTACAAAGGCCAGAATACGGTCGGGAAGGTCATCGCTGTTGAGCAGGTGCGTTGGCAGGTTGATCGACACGGGGATGTCATAGCCTGCCTGGGTCCATTGCGCCTGGGCTTTGATCCCTTGCTCCAGCATGTGCCACAGCAGGCGTTCTTCCAGATTGAACGTACTGAGCGCAGATAAGAACACCCCAGGCAGCAACACTCCATGTTCAGGATGTATCCAGCGCACCAATGCCTCGGCGGCAACGATACGACCATTGCTCAAGGCTTTTTTGGGTTGAAACCAGGCCTGGATTTCTGCGCTGTCCAGAGCCTCCAGCAGTGATTGACGATCAAAATCGGTAACCGGCAGATTCGGTGTAGAGTCGCGCAACGCCAGAAGCTGGCTAATCAGATTACGGAGAGCGCTGGCCTGCACCGGTTTTGATATCAACCCGATAACGTTGACCTCAAGATTGCGCGCCACCAGGCTTGCAGCCATCAACATGCGCCGGGATGCCGCGCTCATGATTGCCAGCGCCGGCCTAGAGCGTAACGCTGCCAGCCGCTGGATAAACTGCACGCCATCCATGCCGGGCATCAACAGATCAGTGAGAACCAGATCGAAATCACGTCTTTGCAGACAGGCCAGGGCCTGGACTCCGTCTTGCGCGCACTCCAGATAAAAGTCTCCCAGTTCACTGAACAGATTCTGTAAATACATCCGCTGAAACGGGTGATCCTCAACAATCAAAATGCTACAGGGTTTCATGGGGCAGCTCTTTCATAGGGCACAAGGCAGTTAAACAGAGCCCGCAAGCTGAAAGGTTTGACCAGGAAGTGGTTCATTCCGGCGGCAAGGCAGAGTGCATCTTCACCAAGCATGGCATTGGCGGTGGCACCGATGATCGGCGCCACGCAGCCTTGGCGGCGTAACAGGCGCGTCAACTCATAACCATTGAGCTTGGGCATATTGACGTCAGTGAGGAGCAGATCGAACGGTTCCCGGTGCCATAGTGACAATGCTTGCTCCCCGTTGGAGGCCAGCTCTACGGTACAGCCGAGCTCTTCCAGTTGATCGCGCAGGATCAACTGGTTAATCACATTATCTTCGGCCACCAGAATATGCAGGTTGAGCTTTCGCAACTGATTTTGTGGGTACTGCAGCTCGGGTTTGGCTAGCCGCATGCCTTGCGCTTGGCTGACAGCTTGATGAATAGCCGCCATATGGTTGAGGTTGACCTTCCACGCGTCGTCAATGAACTGCGGCTCATGACTGCCGTCACCGGTGGCCAGCACTAGCGGGCCGCTCCACTCAGGTTCAAGTCTGTGCTCAAGAGGGCCGGGGTGCAGTTCGAGTAATACGGCCGCAGTGGCACCGCCCAAGGCTGGCGGCGGGCCGATTTGCGGGCGGGCGCCCCAATTGCGCAACCAACCGCTGATTGTTTCAGCCAGTTCTCGCACGGGTGAAACCACATGGATGATTTCCGGCAGTAACCCGGTCATGCCTGTTTCCAGGGCAGTCATATTTGGCACCTCCAATGGCAGGCTGAGGGAAAAGCTGCTGCCCAGTCCCACTTCACTGACCATGCGGATATTGCCGTTCATCAATTGGACCAAACGCACGCAGATCGGCAGCCCAAGACCGGTACCAACGACTCCGTGGTTGCTGCTTTCTGTCTGATAGAAGGGCTCAAAGATCAAGGGTTGTGCGTCCTGGGGAATACCTTTGCCCGTGTCGGAAACCTGCCACATAAGGTTGGCCCGCTCGCCTTCGCGGCTAAGCAGGCTGAGGCGCAGCACCACCTGGCCTGAGTCTGTGAACTTCACGGCATTGCTCAACAGATTGTTTAAAATCTGACGAATACGCGCGACATCACCGATTACCCGGCCTGGCAACTTGGGGTCATAGCAGGCATAAAGTTTCAGCCCCTTTCTATGCGCGGCAGCGGCGTAACTCTGGGTCACTTCCTGAGCCAGCTCCAGCACCGAGAACTCGCTCAGTTCCAGCGCCAGTTGCCCGGCTTCGATTTTCGACACGTCCAGCACATCGCAGATCAACTGTGACAGTGTGGCGGAGGAACCCTCGATGGCGTGTAAATAGCCCTTCTGCTGAGGGTCCAGTTGAGTGCGACCCAACAGCTCCAGGGTTCCCAGCAAACCATGCAGCGGGGTACGGATTTCATGGCTCATGGTGGCCAGGAACAGGGTTTTGGCCTCGTTGGCGGCATCGGCCATTTGCCGTGCCTGTTGCAGGCTGTTTTCTATCTGGGTACGCGCACTGATATCACTGAAGGCACAGAGCAACACGTCTTCGCCTTTATAACGGGTCGCTGCACAACTCATATACAAATGTCGGCCATCGGCCGTTTCAAAGTAATCGGTAAGCTCAGGTTCGCCGTTATCGAAAGCGCGCTGAATCCAGCAGGGGGACAAGGTGCTACGTTCTGAACCTTGGCCCAGCCATTGCTGGGACAAGGTGTTTTCCAATACCAACTGGCCATCGCTACGGCGCAGTACACACAGCGCCACAGGCGCAGTCTGAATCACGTCGCGGCTGAACAGTTCACTTTCGACCAGGGCCTGGATACGGTTGATCGTGGGGGTAATAAAGCGCTGCTCCAGACGACGGATCAACAGCCACACCAGTGACAGGCTGATCAGGCAAAACAGCAGTGCGCCAAGCAACTGCGGCCATAAAGACTGCAGCACCGAGCGCAGGTCGATGGAGTACACCAGCTGCCAGTCAGAAGACTTGAGTTGTTTGCGGATAACCACATGATCAGGCCACCAACTGGAGCCGATCAAGCCGAAGAAGTTGCGATCTTGAAGCGGCAACAGTTTTTCACTTAATGCAGGTGCCTGGCTATTGGTGAACAACAGCATGCCCTGAGAGTTGAGCATCATAAACTCTCCGGCACTCTGGTCACTCAGGGTCGCCCACACTTCGCCGGCGCCCATTTCCAGCCCCAGCCAGCCGGACTGAGGGTCGCGTTCATCCAGACGAATAAATATATACAGGCGGGCATGGGGACTGTCGTGCTCCGTCAGCCACAACTCATCCAGTATTGCAGTGTCATCGTGTTTCAAGGCATCGAGCTGATTCAAAATCGTTTCGGAAAACCCGCGCACCGTGGGTGTGGCGTTATACACGCGGGTAACCTTGGCATTGGCGCCCGTACTGACATACACCAGGTTGACCTGCTTGGCTTTGAGGTAATCACGCAGGCGCTCGGTCAACCAGAGGTTCCATTGTTGTTGCGGTGAAGGTCCAAGCAGCAGATGGATTTCTTCTGCGGATACGCTGACAGACTCCCCCTCAGGCTGGCGGGTAGTAGAAAGACTGATGCTTTCCAATAGCGCCTGACGGGTGGTGAAAAAGGTATGGGCTTCGGCAATCGCACTGCTCATATAGCCGCGGCGTTGCGAAATTTCCGTATTGAACGTAAAGAGCAAAAAGTTATAGACCCCCGCCAGCAGGCCGAACAGCACTATTACGGCAAACATCCGTAACAAGGGCCTGGCGGCATGGGGAGAGGACAAGATAGGGTTGATATTATGTAAATAGGCCGTCAATTTCATTGCAAAACTTTAAGCCAGGTTAAGCCTGTAGAACATGAGACAAATCTTAAAGCGTGCAGGGTATTTGTTATTGCCCAAGGCTGTATTGTATTGCCGGGCAAGGGCGGGGCGTTCGATGCAGGATGCTCAAGCACATGAACAGCTTATTCAACTGACAAATTAAGATTCGTCTCATTCTCTGGGATGGGCTGAGTAAATACAATATGCTGATACATGGTTTTCGACTTGAATCTCAAGTCGCCATTAACGTTTGGTAGATGAAGTGAAGAAGATAACGAGTTTCGCCCTGATTGCGTCTGCCTTGATGACGCCGGCGCTGGTCAGTGCTGCAACAACTGCGGAATTAAAACTGACAGGCAGAATCATCCCGGCGGCCTGCATACCCAATTTTGTCGGTGGCTCTACTATTGATTACGGTACTATTCATGTCAGCACGTTAAATGTGACAGCGCAGACCATGTTGCCGCAAAAAAACACGCGCATGACCATAACGTGTGAAGTGCCTGTTAAATTTGCACTCGCTGGTATCGATGAGCGCGCTGGAACATCAGAGGATACGCTTACAACCGTTGTTGGGTATGGCCGAGGTTATAAATTTGGTTTGGGTGTGGCAAGTAATGGTGCGAAAATAGGTACTTATACATTAGATATGAAAAATATCACGGCTGATGAGGGGCAGACCCGTTCAGGGGTAAGCAGTGACGGCGGGGTTAATTGGAATACCTCTGTCCCCGCTTTTAGTTATGGAACAATAATAGGTTTTTCTGACAGCTTAAAGTCCCAGTTACCCACAGCACATAAGTATATATCATTCGACTTAAATGTGGTTGCGGCTGTGGTAAAGTCCGAAAATCTACCTATCGCTGATGAAATCCAAATCGACGGTTTGACCACGGTAGAAGTCAAGTACCTGTAAGTTAATAGGCCTGGCTTCTCTGTCTTTGCGGCCATCTTATGCAGCTCACGTGAATGCCAGGCCCGGCACATCAAGTTGATTGTCAGCTTCACATTAATTATGCAGGCTGCGCTCGGGCATGCATTACTGCTTCACAAGAATGAAGATATAAGATTCGTCTCATTCTCGGTCATGTGAAATGTTGATAACCTAATATCATCCTGACAAAGGACGCATGCACATTTGCATGCGTCCTTTGCAACTTCACTACTAGCACTGAGTAATAACATATGAAAAAACTGATTGGCCTAAGCCTTATTGCTATTATCCAGATATCTCCAGCCCTTGCAGTAGCTGCACCAACAGCGGAGTTGAAGCTGGTCGGCGATATTAGGCCTTCGGCGTGTTATTCCAAGTTTATTACCGGCTCGCCTATCGACTACGGCACCCTTCCTGCGAGTACGTTGAGTGCTACAGAGCCCACCAAACTTCCTGTGCGCATTGCCGGATTTAGTGTGAACTGTGAGGCTGCTGTCAAGTTCGGTATCCGTGTGCACGATGAGCGCAGTGCAACGACGGTCACATCACTTGAAACTGTCCCGGGTTATGGAGCGGCAGAAAAATTGGGTTTGGGCGCTGCGGATAATGGGGCAAATATTGGTGCTTATTCGTTGGAATTTTTAGAAGGTGTCGTCAGTATAGAGAGACTGCTGTCAGCGAAGGGCAGTCCCCTATATAGCCCTGATGCTGGAGGCAATTGGGTACCTTACACGGCAGGAGGCCTGAAAGTAGATGGCGGGATTTATTCGATCGTTGAAAAAGGGCCGGCTACCGCACCCAAATCATACTTCAGCATGGCCGTGTACTATAATGTGCATGCAGTTATCGATAAAACTGACAATTTGCCAATCACTGACGAAATGAAGATTGATGGCCTGGCTACTTTCGAAGTTATCTACTTGTAGAGTATTTCTGTGTCACCAGACGCGATTCGCTTGAGTTCGCACCGTACTGATTGGTTTGTATAATCCCCTGTGCATTATTTGCACCTTAGAGAAGACGATGAAAAATATACTGAAATTTGGTGTTATTGCTTGCGCCATCACCGTTCCCGTATTGGCCAATGCTGCCACTACCGCTGAATTGAAACTGATCGGCACCATTACCCCTGCCTCGTGCGTTCCTAACTTTACCGGCGGTTCTACCATTGATTACGGCACTATCCCTGCCAGCACGCTGAATGCGACTGAGCAGAGCAGACTGCCCAATAAGAGCACGAGTTTTACCGTCACCTGCGATGCCCCCGTCAAGTTTGGGTTTAGTGTAATTGATGAGCGTAGTGCGACAGCGGTGGGAGAAACAGGCTCATCATTCCAGGCGTATGGTTTGGGTGCTGCCGATAATGGTGCAAATATTGGTGGTTATTGGCTGTCGATCAACAATGGTACTGCAGACACCGGTGAAGTTGAAAAACTGCGAAGCCTTGATGGTGGTGTTACCTGGGAAGCCTTCGCTGGCAATATCTACGCTGATGGAGAAGCAGCCGTTTTTGCCTTTGGCGACAGCGTGTCCAGCCAGACTCCGACCGCCCACAAGTCTGTTTCGGTAGACTTGGATGTGTTTGCGTACATTGACAAAACCGATAATTTGCCTATTGCCGATGAAATCAAGATTGATGGCCTTGCCACGATTGAAGTTAAGTACCTGTAAATAGGGTAATAGTATTGCTGTTTAGGTGCAGGCTCTGACTGAAGAGCTTGTACCTGCTTCTGTTTCTGTCTTATGTTCATTTCTGTAATGACACATCACTTGATGTGATTTGTTAAATACCTGCACGGACATTTTTTAGAATGGGCTAATTAAAACAGTCTCTTTAGTGTTTTTTGGATAGACCTTATGAAACCCTCATTGCTGCACACTTTCAGCGGAACGCTATTGACCGCGCTACTGTCAATAGCCCATGTACACGCGGCCGGTATGATCCCCGAAACTTCGGTGGTCATTCTTAATGAAGCTGACGGCGAAACCAGTATTAATGTCAAGAATTCTGATAGTCGACCTGCTTTGCTTTACAGCCAAATTCTGCCTATTGAGGGCGACGACGAAAATCTTATCGTATTGACGCCGCCCGTCACTCGTGTCGATCCGGGAGAAACCCAGGCCATTCGTTTCCTTTTGCAGACCACCGAACCGCTGAAAGTCCAGCGCTTGCGTCGAGTGGTCTTCGAAGGCATCCCGCCCAAGGACAAGACGGCCGGGATGCAGGTAAATATGAACGTTCGCCAGAACCTGCCCGTGATTATCAATCCCAAGGGCCTGGCCAAGGACAACGAGCCCTGGCGTCGACTGAAGTGGTCGGTGCACAACGGCAAGCTGCAGGTAGCCAACCCTGACGCCTATGTGGTGCGCCTTGACCAGGCAATCGCCTTGAAGTCGAGCAAGGCTACGGTGCAATTGCCGCGTCCCTACCTGCTGCCCGGTGAAGTCATCAGCCTCGATGTACCTGCCGCCAGTCTCGACACCCTGAGCGAAGTGACGCTGTCACCCGCGACGGTTTACGGCTACGCGGTCGATCAGTACACCGCGCCGGTCAGTCGCTGACCCCAGTCATTTTTACACCCTGGCACACCCACGGTGGTGCCGAAAATTTCTGAGTCTATTTTATGTCTAGCGCTTACATTTGGCGGGTATGCCCCGTGCTCGCGGGGTTTATGCTGTTTACCGGGCAGAATGCTGTTGCGGATACAACGATTCTTCCCGTCTCCAATCCTGAGTCGGCTAGCGAATCTGTTGAGTTTGACCTTGACATGCTCAAAGGCCGCAATATCGATCCGAAAGCGGCCAGCTATTTTGCCGATGCGCCGCGCTTCTCCCAAGGCAGTCACGCCGTAAGCCTGTATGTCAATGGCGGCAGCAAGGGTCGAGCCATCGCTACCTTCGACAAAGATGGCGAGTTGATCTTTACCACGCCCCTGCTCGATGCCGCGCAGCTGGTCAACCCTGGTCTGTCCTCGAAAACCCCTGGCGCAATCAATGCTGATTTTTTGGCCAAGTACCCGATCACCCAAGTGCAACTCAAACCCGGCAAGGGCGAAGTCTGGTTGCTCGTTCCGACTGACGCTCTGCGCATTGCAGACACGGGCGTTGGCCCGTTTGCAGAGGGTGGCAGCGCAGCCTTGCTCAACTACAGCTTGCTGGGTATGAACAACGAGTTTAGCAACAACCGAAGCGAGTTCCGTTCTTTAGACACAGTTGCGGGCTTTAACGTCGGTGACTGGATCTTGCGCAGTCGTCAAAGCTACACCGTGTTTGACGGCAGTAGCCGCACGGAACATCTGTACGCCTACGGGCAAAAAACCCTGACGGGGCTCAAGTCGACCTTTCAGGGCGGCCAGATCAATATCGCCAACTCCTTGTTCGCCGGCGATGCCATCACTGGCGTGCAGTTGGTACCAGAAGCCGGTTTGCGCGCAGGCGCGGGCAACAGTGGGGCAGTGGTAGAAGGCCTTGCCAACTCAACGGCACGGGTGGAAGTGCGGCAAAACGGTGCGCTGATTCAATCTGCCGTGGTGCCCGCCGGTCCCTTTACCCTGACCAACCTGCCGTTGCTCAGTACCAGCACTGACCTGGAAGTCACGGTGATTGAAGCCGACGGCTCACGCCGCACGTTCAGTATTCCGGCCGCCAGTTTCAGCGGTGGCACCCAGGGCGCCGCGCCGGGTTTTTCCGTGGCAGCAGGGCAATACCGACCTTTGAGCGGCAATCACAACAGCTCGACGCCGACTCTCGTTACCGGTAGCGGTACCTGGGCCTTGAATCGCCATACCAGCGCGTCTGCCGGTTTAATGGCTGCCGACGGCTACCAGGCTGCCGGGGTAGCGGCAGATCATGCGCTAACCCCTACGACGAGTGTTGGTATGCGCCAGATACTTTCCAATGCCAGCAAGGAAGGGCGCAAGGGCGCGAAAATGAGTGCAAACCTGTCTACGCAGGTTACGCCAAGACTGTCCCTGGGCCTTAGCACCACGCACCAGACCGAGGATTATCGTGACCTGTCAGACACCACTTACCGTCAGGAAGATACCCAGTGGTACCAGACACGCTATCGTGATCAGTACGCCTCATCGGTCAGTTGGTCAGATCCGACATTGGGTGGTTTTCGTATGTCGCATAGCTATGCAAGCCAGTTTGACGGCAAGGCGACCCAGCGCTTGCTGGGCTCCTGGTCAAAGAACTTCAAGCACGCCACAGTCTCGTTGAATGTCGAGAAAAGCCTGGGTGAAAGCGGCCCTTATGGTTATGGCGACACTGCCTACTTGTCGGTAACGATGCCGCTGGGCAAAGGCTCCCTCAGAACCTATGTCAACCACGACGAACGTGGTTCACGCACAGGCGGCAGCTACAACCAGCAAGTTAACGATACCTTTGGTTATCGGCTGCAGGCCGAGCGCGACAGTGCCGACCGTGAGACCGATTTTTCTGCGTCCACCGACCTGCTGCCACACTATACCCGGGCGAACCTGGGTTACTCGCGCAGTGGCAAAGACTCGACAACCTACAATGGCAGCCTGAACGGTGGCATCGTTGCCCATAATGAAGGCATCACGTTCAGCCCCTACGAGGTCAACGATACCTTCAGCATTCTCTCGGTGGGCGATGTCAGCGGCGTGAAAGTGTCCACGCCACAAGGCCCGGTGTGGACCGATGCCTGGGGCAAGGCGGTTGCATCAGGGATGCAGGCTTACCAGAACAACCGGATGGAAATTGTCGCCAAAAGCCTTCCGCGCAATGTCGATATCGTCAACGGTTACAAGGAGTTGACCGTAGGTCGCGGCTCAGTGAGCAATATCGACTTCGGTGTAGTGACCTCCCGCCGCGTATTAATGAACGTGACCTATGCCGATGGACGCCCTCTGGCCAAGGGCCTGGCGGTGTCTTCCGATAATCAGTACCTGACCACCGTCGTCGACAAGGGCCAGGTATTTGTGCCCAATGTCGAGCCCGGAGCGCGTCTGACGGTGGCATTGCCAGATAATAAGGCATGCGAGCTGGACTTTACTCTTTCGCCCAACCCTACGAACCAGACTTATTTTGAAACCGTCAACGCGGTGTGTCGCAACGTACAGGAGCAATCGCAATGAAGGCTGTTTTGGTATCCAGTCTACGGGCAATCAGTGTGCTGGCCCTCGGTGTGTGCCTTCCTCTCGCGGCCAGCGCCGAAGACTGCATCTTGTCAGTCAGCCAACCTGTGGTGGATTTCGGCCAGACCCAGCGTGCACAGCTGATGGAAGGCACGCGAGAAGGCAAGCGCCTGTTGGTGGGCACGCGGGTAGTCAGCTTGAACCTGAGTTGCTCTGCGAGTGCCGCAGTGGCGTTATCGTTTAACGGTGAGCGTGCAGGTGACCAGGGTTACCGCTTTGCCCAGGATGGCATTTTCACCCTGCGGGTACTGAGCGCTCAACTCGATGGCAAACCGGTGAGCCTGATGGTGCGGGATGGAGAGGGCGCGGCGAAAGACTCCGATAACCTGCTGCGTCCGGGTGTCAGCCTGGTGCCGGGCTTGCAGAGCATGATTGCGCGCGGCACCACATTCAGCGCCCAGGTGGAGGTCAAGACTTACGTAGACGAGCGCGATACCCAAGCCCGTTCACGTGAACAGTGGGACGGCGGTGGGCATTTCGCTGTAGACACTTTTTGATTGTATCTGTGCTTCTGCTGCAGCCCTAAGCCATTCGCTTCATGAACCATGCCGCTGTGGGAGCGAGCCTGCTCGCGAAGGTTGTCAACAGCGCAGGGTTGCTGGGTAACCGCGATGTTCTGGAGCTCTTCGCGAGCAGGCTCGCTCCCACACCTGGGGTCACTCAGATCCTAGGGTGTGGCAAGGCCAAGGCGGGTGAGTTCAGACACTGCCCGGGCCTGCTCCAGCACTCGTTGTTTCCATTGATCGGTATCTATGTAGAAGGCATCGCGCAGTTGCTGCTTGATCCGTAATCGTTGTGCTTCATCGGTAACAGGATGATTCTGCAGCCACTGATCGGCACTCAGTGCCTTTAGCACCAACGGCCCGGATTTGGTGCCGAACTCCAGCGTCAAACCGTTGTACTGAGCATGTGGGCATTCTTGCATCACACCCAGATCCAGCGTGCCATCCAGTACCGCGGATGACGAAGTGCCATCTACGCTGGTGGTGACTTGCGCCCCCCACCAGCTTCTCGCCCGGGTTATATCCTCGGGGTCAGTGCGTCCTTTATAGATACGCTCACCCACGCTGTACGGGCCAAGCCCCGTATGCACATCTATCCAGCCGATACGTCGACAATGCTGGCCCAGGCGGCGAATAATCTGGCGAACCTGCAGGTTGCTCCAGGCAGGTTGCGTGCCTGAGAAAAACAGGCCGTCGGGATCACTGTGCTGACCACTGGTGATAGCGGTTTGCAAGGTTTTAACCCCGTGACGCAAGGCATAACCGGCCAGACCGAGGGTGCTGAGCAAGGTGGGCGGTTGCCGCTGTGGCATAAGTAACGAGGCGATGGAGCGGTATTGCGGGTTGTCGGGCAACGGCTGGTCGAAGTCAATAAAATTGCGGTTGATATCGATATTCTGTTCATTGACCCTGCGCAGCCAAGAGAAGCCATAAGGGTTGATCGCATGCAGATAAAGCACCGCCAGGTCATGACGGTGGCAATGCTCCATCCACTCGCTGTTGCACAGATGATCAATCTGAACGGCTGAGCCGCAGAAACCTTCCACACCGTGGACGCCGCTGCTTAGTACCAGCAGGTTAGTGGCTGTGGGGGAGCCGAGAAGTGCCACATCTAGGGCCAGTTCCTCGCCATCCTTACCTGCTAACGGATGAATATGGGACTCAACCTCCAGGCCTGCATTTGCGCAGGCCTGGAGGAATTTTTGCCGGGCTTCAGCGTAGCTTTGTGAGAAACAGGATAAGTCCATCAAGGAATCCTTATTGATAGCAGTGATAAGCACGACCAGACTAAACACAGTGGCTATCTGATTGGCAATGCCGAACAGGCGTAAACCCGTAAAAGATGTTCGCTACGGCTGCTGATGCTGTGTTTTGCATTGAGCACTTCATTCCTTTCATCCAAATTAGTTTTTGGGAAAAGTCAGACGGGTACAGATGCATCATTAGAAGGGTGACTGGCAAGTAAACGGTATAAACGCTGAATGGCATACCTCGCAGAGCAGGCTGTCTTGAATTGTCCATTAGACGAATCTTAGTTTGCCTGACGAATACATGTCGTTTGTGCGCAATGAGTGGGCTTTAAATAAAACCAACTGAATTATTGTTGAATGGCAGGTCTTATTAAGATTCGTCTCATTGCGAGGCGGGTTTGAGGATGTCATTCTTTTGTCAGGCAGTAGGAACTGCTTGTTACTCAACTCATTACCCATGATACGTATTGCTTAATGCACGGCGTACTTGGTTATCTTACTAGTGGAATATGAAATGAACTTTAAAGTTGCTTTGATTGCTCTTGGCCTTGCTGGCGCTCTGGTTGGTACTGTGCAGGCTGCAGACAACACTGTTTCCAAGAAAATCACCCTGACTGCACAAATTAACGATGCGCTGTTCGTTTCCAAGCCAGATGGTTCGACCTGGTACGGCACTGAAGAGTTGAATGCAAACAACCACACTCAAACTTCGTTCTCGAAAACATTGCCTGTTCGTGTTTGGAGCACCGCTGACGACTTTAACGTTTCCTTGGCTCAGCCATTGAAAATGTCCAACGGTGCTTACGAAATGACCAACGCTACTGTAAGCGTTGATGAAAAAGCCCTGGATTTCGGCACCGCGCTGACTATTGAGCAGACCGTTGCTGGTGTGGGTGGTTATGACCAAGTGCACGAGCTGGCAATCAATGTCGACGCACCGACCAAATCTGTAACTGGCCCAAGCACCAACGGCAGCTACAGCGGTGATCTGGTTATGCTGTTTGAACCAACTCCAGTAGCACCGTAACGCCGGCTTAAATCTTGATTTAATGCCCTGAGCCCCGAAAGGGGCTCTTCTTTTTTAGTGACGGAAGATCAGGATGTTCTCACATAAAATTCCATTTCAACTGCAGATATTGGCGGCCTGTATTGCTACAGTTTTTTCATCTCATGCGCTGGCTGAAGTCAAGATTTCCTATGGAACACCTGAGGGATTCAGTGTCGTTGAGATGGACAATACCGCGAGTTATGTCGCTACGTTTAATGGTAAGACATTGCCAGGTTTTATCAGTTATGCAGTGAGTAAAAACGCACTGGTATTTGATGCTAAGCAATACGCTGACAATGGCGTTGAATCAGACGATCGCCGTGTAATTGAGAGTGTATTGTCAAAGATTGACTATAAACAATGCAAGGACGGTTGTGATCTGCGCGTGGCTGATCATTACGTCACGCTAGACAAGACGCGCCGTACCCTGAGTATTCGTTCCACTCGCGAAGATTTTCTCGCGCCTGATACCACCTGGGGCCTGATCAACAATCAGTCTCTGGATATACGCGGTTCGTCCGAAAGTTATAACGCCTTTAACTTGAACGGCAACACCTGGTTTGGCTTGCCGGGCCGTAGCTTTGGCTATATGAACTGGTACGCCAACCGCAGTAGCAACCGTGGCCAAAGCAGCCGCGATCAAGGTATTTCGTCCTATTATCTGCAAAAGAACTTTGCCGACACCTATGTGCGCGCCGGTAAGCAAAACAGCATCGATTATGGCTCGGGTTCGGTCAGCACTGTGCTATCCCCCAGCTTTGACCAGTTCATTACCCTGGGCAGCCAGGGCTATATGCGTAGTGACCGCGATGTGGGGTCGCTGGTGCTGTTTTCGACGGCCGAAGGTAACTATGAGTTTTACCGTAATGGTCGCTTGATTCTAAAACGCCCGGCCATTTTGGGGCGTAACGAAGTCAGCTTTATGGACCTGCCTGGGGGCTACTACCCCATCGAAATTCGCCTGGTCGATCGCAACGGCAATCTGATCAACCAAGAAACACAGGACATCAACAACCTCAACTTTGGCGGCGCCGGTGCTAACTCCTGGCGCGTCACGGCAGGGCAGGACATGGACGAGGGTGGCCAATTGTTGGAGGCTGCGATCAGCCGCAACATGAGTCAGTTCTATTTAAACGCTGCAGCTGTATCCGGTGAAAACTCTGATTGGGCCTCTGAAGTCAACATCACCCGACCTTCCTCTTTTGGCACGCTCAGTGTCAACCCGACAGTGGGTGTATTGAGCGGCGAGAATGGTACGGGGGGCTATTTCAACTTGAATATGAATGACCCGGTATTGGGCAACCTGATGCTCAGCCGGTATCAGAACACCGATGTCTCGCGTTTTTATTACGGTACACCCAGCTCCAGCCTTTCTTACAGTAAAAACGTAGCGGGAGTCACCCTTGGCTACAACTACCGGGATTATGGCCGTGGTGAAACCCAGCAGGTTGAAGTGCGCTGGAACTACAAGCCTAACGGCTTATGGTCAACCTTTGCCGCCGGCGTGCAAAAAGGCAATTCCATGCCGGGTGACAGTGATTACACCGTTTACCTGAACATGAGCTGGATGCTCGACAAGTCGCAAGCCAGTGTGCGTGCGGCCCAGTACGGCGGCAAAACGCAGTTGAGTGGCGACTATCGCAAGGACTATGACGACAGCTTTGGTACCACTACCACCGGCGTTACGGTCAACCGCATAGATAGCACCAATAGCTTCAACGCTTACGGCAGCCGCTCCGGCACCCGTGGCGATGCGTCCCTTAACGTGGGGCACAGTGATGCGGCGAGTAACGTCGACTTCAACTACCGCGGCATGTTTGCCGCCAATGAACAGGGCATTGCCCTGGGGCGTTACAGCAACGGTGGCAGCGCCATGCTCTTGCAAACCCCTGCGCTGGGTGAAACGCCTTACGGCTTCAGTGTCGAAGGTCAGCCTGTTGCGGGCGGTGGTACCTATGCCGTGCCAGTTAGCCAATACGTCGATGTGCCCTTTGCTCGGGTTGCCAGTGACAGCGAGAACATGGATATGAATATTGAAGTGCCGGCGAACATTGTCCGCGCTCACCCTGGTCAGGTGTACAACGCCAAAGCCAAGGTCGATATCAATATGGTGTACAGCGGCATTCTGGTGAATGCCAGTGGCCAGCCGGTCGGTGGCACCATTCAGGAGACCGGTGATATGGCTTATGCCAATGGCCTGTTCTCGATCAGTAGCAAAGCGATACTGCCGCATATTTCGGTCGACGGGGCGGGGCGCCGTTACACCTGTGATCTGTCCAAACCGGTGAAACCTAGCCATTACCTGTGCCAGTAAGCGCAGAACCTGACAGGAAGCTTTTATGAAGTTACGTACGATGTTGCTGAGCCTGATGTGGCTTGGCTCGAGCCTGGCCCAGGCCGAAGGCGAGTTGATGGTCATGCCGGCCACCCTCAAGGTTTACAACAATCACGAGCACTCGGTGAATGTAAAAAACCTCGGTGATGCGCCGTTATATTTGTCCATCAGCTTGCAAAAAGTGATGAACCCAGGTGAGTCGCCGGAGATAAAACAGCCGCTCAGCGCCCTGACACACCCAGGAATACTTGCCAACCCTGACAAGCTCACCTTGGGGCCAGGGCAGAGCCGTGCCATCAGCCTCAAGTCGCTGGTCGAGCCTGAAGCCGAAACCTTGTACCGCTTGTATATTGTTCCGGTACGGTCGATGCAGGTAGAAGAAGCGCCGGAAGACAAAATTACCGCACCGATGTCAGTTGCCATTGGCTACGGTGTATTGGTTCGTCATATGCCGCCCCCTGGCAAGCAGCACTCTAGTTGGACACATCGCTGTAAAGACGGTGGTGTGACGCTGGAGAATACGGGTAATGTAAGCGTGCAATTATCGGAATTTGAGGGCGCAGGCATCAAACAGGCAAAATCCAAACTTGCCTTGTTTCCGGGTACACCTCAACACTTTTCCACCCCACGGCTCAAGTTTGTAATAGACAATAAAATGCAGACTCTGGAGTGTTCCAAATGAAGTGCCGAATTGGACGCGCTGTAGGTACGCTTAAAAAAGCGCAAGGTAAAACCTGCACGGCGCGATCGCTGTCTTCTATAGTGAGTCTTTTTGTGTTCTTTGCTGCGTTGATGGCAGATGAGGCGTTTGCGTCTGAGGGTACTACTAAAATCACAAATGGATTTTCCAACTGTACTTATTCTAAGGGGCAGTACGAAACTACCTTCTCTGTCACCATGAATTTTTTGGATACTGGCCTAGGTCCGTCGGCAGCCATCCTCCAATTTTCACGGGGTATTATTATCTATGTTTATACTAAAGAAGGTGCTATTGCGTGGCCACCTGGTCAGCCGAACACACAGGGTGTAGCCAGCAGTGTGAAAATGAATGGTGCTTCGTTTTCTGGCATGCATGGTACTCCGGGCTACTACCTTCGTTATTATTCAGGAAGAGGAGTAAATTATTGGGATAATCTCCATGCCTTCACGGCCACTATAGATGTCGTAATACCGAATTATCAAATTTCTGACTGGCCTGCCATCTCTTTGCAGGCTGGTTTTCATTGGGCGGATCTTGTTGGAGGAAACCCGTGGGGTCATAACGCGTACGACTCTTCTGGCCTAGTGTACATTGCTCCCGGTAACAAAGGCTGTCAGGTATTGGTAGAACCAGAAAATCCACCGCCCGCTGTGAGCCCTACCGTGACTATGACCGCCCCGGATTGGGACCTTGGTGAGTTGCCCAGAGGTGAGGAAACCGTATTAACACTGCCCGCGGCTAAAGATCAATTATGTTTCACTTACGAAGGGGCCGGATTTTCGTCCTCGCAGAAGTTTCTTATCAATGCAACAAACAATAATGGTTTGTCAGCTGACGGTCGGTATTTGCTGAAAAGTCTGGAAGACAGTTCGCAAACAGTCCCTTATACGCTAGCGCTCGCCAATAGTACGGACTCGGTGTTATTGCCCAACATCCAGAATTCACTTTTTTCGTTAAACATTGATGGGCGAACCTGCTTCACGCCCACGTTTAAGGTGCAACCCGACAAGGCGGTCAAAGGCGGTGCTTATAGCGATATATTAACTTACACCATAGTGACTAAACCTTAGATGCGCAGGTTCAGGCGTTATCCCGTTGCCATGATGTTGGGCTGCCTATTGATGTGCCCGTTACACGGTATGGCAGCGGGTGTATTGAAACTCTCAACCACTGAGTTGCGGTTAGTGCCCGATCAGCGTCAACCTGCGCTATACGCCCAGAACACTGGGGATTCGCCACTGTACCTGGATGTTGAGCAAACGCTGATACTCAACCCTGCGGAGAAACCCGAGCAGTTGCTGGATATCAGTCAGGTGCCCAACCCCGGATTATTGGTCACACCCAACCGATTGGTATTGGCCCCTGGGCAAAAATACCGGATGAACATCAAAACCCTGGTTACACCCGCGAACAATCAGGTATGGCGCGTGACCTTCAGGCCCAGAGAAAACGTGATCGTACAAGCACAAGTGGCAGAGGGCGTCTCAGCGCCCCTGTCGGTCAGCGTCGGATACGGCGTGGTGATTTACCAGAACTCGGCCACTCCCCAGAATCATCCTTAACAGGAGTACTAAATGAACAAAGTAGCATTGGCCTGCCTGCTGGCGAGCCTTGGCGCATTGCCAGCCGGGGCATTTGCGGTGGATATAGACCTTCTGGGCAAAACCACCAGCAATATTACCGCCACAGTCAGTGCCCCAAACAACTTGCTGGTGACCAGCGACACAGGTGGCTGGTTCGACCAAGGGCTACAAATGTTGCAGCCGGGCGGTTGGGATTCACCCTATGAGGTACAAGCCCGTTTGAAAATTGTCGCAACCGACAGGAATTTTCAGGTGCGCCTGGATGAACCCTTGGTGATAACCAACGCCAGTAATGCAGCGCAAGTTTTCCAGCAACCCAAAGTGGAGCTGAGTGCAGAAGGCCAAGGGCCCAAAACCCTGGCCGTCGCCACGCCAACTGCCTTCGAAAACCCTGTGCAGAATATCGCAGGTGAAGATTCTATCGGCTATTACGCTCTCAACGTCTCGGCCTATCCTCCTGCGGGTACGTTCAAGGATACCAGCGGCACCTACACGGGTGTGTTGTCGTTGACCTTTGAACCGGTGATTTCAAATCCTTGATAGTTGCTTGTTGTTAGCAAGCCTGCCGCAGCGCTATGGGCAGGCTTCAGTTTTTCTGAGAAACCTATGAAACCATTTATCGTCTGCCTTGTTTTCATCCTATGCGGGCTTGCTTTGGCCTCGCCAGCCTCGGCTCTGATCAACGTCACGCCGTCGGTGACTGAAGTTTGGGATAAACCTGTCACTCTCGACATTTCCAACGACGGTGATCGCCCCGAATTTGTATCAATCTCGCTGTCGCGCTTGCTTAACCCTGGGGTCGAATTTGCCGATGAGCGAATGGAGGCCATCGTCCAGGTGACTCAGCCCAAGCTCTACGCCACGCCCTTCAAACTGATGCTGGCCCCTGGGCAGAGCAAAAAAATCACCATCAAGCCTCTGCTCCCGGTTGCTGAAGAACAGGTCTACCGCATCGATATAAAACCTGTGGTCAACCTGATCGACCCCAAGTTGAGTAGCGTGGCGGGCAATGTGGTGGTTAACCTTGCCTACAGCTCGCTGGTTCGGCATTTGCCCGAGAAAGAAACATCGACGTTAGCGGTCAAGTGTGAAGCGGATGGCGCGCGCTTTTTCGCCTCGGGCACCACTCGTTTTCATGTGAAAGACGTGACGGTCGACGGTAAAGCCAGTGAGCCGTTCAACGTGTATCCGGGTGTACCTTTATTGGTAAAAGGCACGAGTATCAAGGCTCCCAAGCAGCCGGTCTGTACAGGCAGCACCCGGTAGTGCCCGCTGATGCTCACACAACGCTGGTCAACCCCCCGTCCACAAACAGGGTTTGACCATTGATAAAGTCAGAAGCGGGGGAGGCGAGAAACACTGCCGCGCCGCATAACTCCTCAACCCGCCCCCAGCGACCTGCCGGGGTGCGCTTGCACAGCCATTCGGAAAACTCCTGGTTGTCGACCAGAGCGCGATTCATCTCGGTGGCAAAGTAGCCTGGTGCCAGGCCATTGGCCTGAATGCCGTGGCGTGCCCATTCGGCACACATGCCTTTGGTAAGCATCTTTACCGCACCCTTTGAGGCGGCATAAGGGGCGATGGTCGGGCGTGCCAGTTGGCTTTGCACCGAGCAGATATTGATGATCTTGCCGCGACCGCGGGCAATCATATGTCGTGCAACGGCCTGGGACACATAAAACACACCGTCCAGATTGGTACGCATCACGTCATGCCAGTCACTGGCGGAAAAATCCTCCAGCGCTGCACGGCGTTGAATACCGGCGTTGTTGACCAGGATATCGATTGCACCGTTAGCGGCCTCAAAGGTGTTGATGGCGCTAACCAGTTGTTCGCGGTCGGTAACGTCAAATGCCAGGAATTCGGCCTTGATCCCCTCATCGCGCAGTTGACCAGCAACGGCGCGGGATTTTTCGATAGTGCGAGTGTTGATCACCACTGTTGCGCCGGCAGCGCCCAGGCCGCGTGCCAGTTCCAGGCCGATGCCCTGACCTGATCCGGTGATCAGGGCACGACGCCCATCAAGCTGGAAGCTGTTGAGATTGAATGACATGTTGTTCTCCAGACGGCCGCTTATTGTTTTAATCGGCCCTGTGGTTACTTCACCCCAGGCTGATGGTGTAGTCCAATCGTCATTGATGATCTTGTAATCAATAATTTTGATCATTGCATTGGAACGTACCGCAGCCCTGACTTGTCCATAAAGCCTGTACCCCCATACGCTGAGGTGAATATGCGCCGCATGATTTCTGCATCAATAATGGCTGGCTTGTTGTGTGCCGTACCTTACACAGCGCAGGCTGACGATGATAAAGCCAGTGACTGCAAGCCTGGACAGATACTGGCCGAGTCCATGGATTTGAGCAGTTGCTATGGACATGGTGACAAGGCTCCCGATCAGTACATCCGCGACGATGTAGCGATCAAGAACTGGAAATCAAAGGGCCTGCCGCAGCCTGGTGAGCATGAGCAATGGGTGTTGATCAGTGGGCATTATGTTTTGGTCAATCGGGTAAATGCGGTGATCAAGGAGATCCGTACCAAAGGCGCCAAGGTTCTGGTCCAATAGCAACACTGCGATTGACCGCGTCGCTTGCATCGCAGGCAAGCCAGCTCCCTCAGGTTTTGTGTAGCATGCAGGGCCAAATGTGGGAGCGGGCTTGCTCGCGATAGCATCACTGCGCTTGACCTGATAGACCGCGTCGCTTGCATCGCAGGCAAGCCAGCTCCCACAGGTTTTGTGTAGCATGCAGGGCCAAATGTGGGAGCGGGCTTGCTCGCGATAGCATCACTGCGCTTGACCTGATAGACCGCGCCGCTTGCATCGCAGGCAAGCCAGCTCCCACAGGTTTTGTGTAGCATGCAGGGCCAAATGTGGGAGCGGGCTTGCTCGCGATAGTATCACTGCGATTTACTTGGCAGACCGCGCTGCTTGCATCGCAGGCAAGCCTGCTCCCACAGGTTTTTCAATCCGCCTCGCGGCCATGGGCCGCAGTTGCCAGTTGTGTGGTATCAACCCGCACAAAAATCGAGTCACCCACCGCCGTCAACACATCCCCTGCATACACTTCACAGATAATCCGGGTCTTGCGCCCGACCTCACCTTCAACTTTTGCCCGCAAGGTCAGCGGCACTCCCATCGGCGTCGGTTTGATAAACTTGATCCCAAGGTTGCCCGTCACGCAGTTGATTCGCGGCTGGCTGGCCACCTCGCGGTTTTCCAAGCGGTAGTGGTAAGCCATGGCCGTCCAGTTGGAGTGACAGTCGACCAGCATCGCGATCAGGCCGCCGTACACCAGCTCGGGCCAGCCACAGTATTTGGGGTCGGGCAAGTGCTCGGCGATCACATGCACGCCGTCCTCGTACCAGTGGCTCTTGATATGCAGGCCGTGGGGGTTGCTGCTACCGCAGCCGTAGCAAACGCCATCGGGCGCCGCGCTATCTTGTAAAGAAGGGGTGTGCTCAAGCATGGTTTGATCATCCTTAAAGATTGCCCTTACGTTAACGTAAAGCATGGCGTCTGTGCACTGTTGACGGTCGATAGGCGTATCCTGAGAACCTTGCGCGACAACCTGCCGCAGGGCCGTCGGATCTTTTGCAATTGCAGGATCATTCCTGTATTTGTTGCGCCATTGAGCCAAGCCTCGTCTGCTTTTTGAATCTGCCCATCAGGAACCATGATGCCTAACCAGTTCCCCGCCGTACGTCCGCGCCGCCTGCGCCGCTCCCAGACCCTTCGCGACATGTTCCAGGAAACCGAATTCAGCCTGAACGATCTGGTGCTGCCGATTTTTGTCGAAGAAGAAATCGACGATTTCGTGCCGATCACCAGCATGCCGGGTGTGATGCGCATTCCTGAGTCGAAGCTGGCCGGTGAAATCGAACGCTATGCCCGTGCCGGGATCAAGTCGGTGATGCTGTTCGGTGTGTCCCACCATCTGGACGCCACTGGCAGCGATGCCATGCGTGAAGACGGGCTGGTCTCGCGCATGGTGCGCATCAGCAAGGATGCCGCGCCGGATATGGTGGTGATGAGCGACACCTGTTTTTGCGAGTACACCTCCCACGGCCATTGCGGCGTGATGCATGACCACGGTGTCGACAACGATGCGACCCTGATCAACCTGGGCAAGCAAGCCGTAGCCGCTGCCGCAGCGGGTGCTGACTTTATCTCGCCATCGGCGGCCATGGACGGTCAGGTGCAGGCCATCCGCAGCGCCCTGGACGCTGCCGGGTTTATCGATACCTCGATCATGGCGTACTCGACCAAGTTTGCCTCGGCGCTCTACGGCCCGTTCCGTGAAGCCGGTGGCAGTGCTCTGAAGGGCGATCGCAAGTCGTACCAGATGAACCCGATGAACCGCCGCGAAGCCATTCGCGAATCCTTGCTCGATGAGCAGGAAGGCGCTGACGTGTTGATGGTCAAGCCCGCCGGTGCTTACCTGGACATCATCCGTGATATTCGCCAGGCCTCGCATCTGCCTTTGGCGGCGTATCAGGTCAGCGGCGAGTACGCGATGATCAAATTCGGCGCCCAGGCCGGTGCCATCGACGAAGCACGGGTGGTGCGCGAGAGCCTGGGCTCGATCAAGCGTGCCGGCGCCGATATGATCCTGACTTACTTTGCGATGGATCTGGCGCTGCAGGGAATTTAAGCGGTTCGCTCAAGTGGCATGCTGCAAACTTTTGTTTTGCAGCATGCCACTCACCTAAAAAGGAACTTGACCATGCCAGACGCTCGGCTCGAACGAATCCTTATTACCAACGATGATGGCATTGACGCCCCGGGGCTTGCCGCGCTTGAAGCGGTGGCCCACGAGTTGGCAGACGAAGTCTGGGTAGTGGCACCGGACCATGACCAAAGCGGCATTTCCACCGCCATCAGCATTCACCACCCGTTGCGCGTTACCAAACGGGGTGAGCGACGTTTTTCGGTGTCGGGCACCCCTGCGGACTGCGTCGCGATGGCGCTCAAGCAGTTGATGGACAAACCCCCGCAGTTGTTGCTTTCTGGTATCAACAAAGGCGCCAATCTGGGGGTTGAAACCCTGTATTCCGGCACCGTCGGGGCGGCCATGACCGGCCTGTTGATGGGCATCCCGTCAATTGCCCTGAGCCAGTACTTTACCCGACGCAGTTCGGTACGCTGGGACACGGCCCGTACCTTGGCCCCCGGGGTGATTCGCCAACTGCTGGGTACAGGCTGGGAACAGACAGCATGCTTGAACATCAACTTCCCGGATGTACCGGCCGATGAAGCCGGGCCGATCCAGATCACCCGCCAGGGCGCCGGGCGCATGGAAGGTGTGGATGTGATCGAGCGCACGGATTTTCGCGAAGCCAAGTATTACTGGCTCAGCATCATTCGCCATCAGCACCCTGAAGCCGTCGATACCGAAACCCAGGTAGTCACCCAGGGTGGAATTTCAGTCACACCCCTGCAGTTCGATCGCACCGCCAGCGCCTTGCGCGAACAACTGCGCGCGGCGACACAAATCATTTAAGCCCAATGCGCCGGGTCATCGACGATGGCCTGGTGCCCTTCAAGCACTTTGGGGATTTCCTGTTTGAGGAACTCGACCCAGGTTTTGACCTTGGCATCCAGAAACCGCCGCGAAGGGTAGAGCGCGTAGATGCTTTTTTCATGCAGCCGGTATTGCGGCAGCAGGCGCACCAGAGAACCGCGCTGATAAGAGCCTACCGCCACGTAATCGGGCAGCAGACAGACGCCAAGCCCGGCCTCGGCTGCTTGCGCCATGGCTTCGGCGACGTTGACCTGGAACACATTGCCGGGGCGGATCACTTGCTCGCCATGATCGTCGCGAAAGGTCCAACTATCGGTAAACAACGGGTCCACCAGATGCAGGCAGCGATGCTCGGGTAGCTCGTCAGGGGTTTGCGGGATTTTCCGCCCCTTGAGGTAGGAGGGCGCTGCACTGATCACGCTGAAAATGCTGCCCAGCGGCTGGCCGATCAGCTCAGAGTCCGGCAAGTTGGCGGAAAGCGTAATGACCACGTCATGGCCTTCCTCAAGCAGGTCGGGTTGGCGTTGCGACAGGGTCAGGTCGACGTTGACCTGGGGATACAGCTCGGTGTAACGGGCAACCAGCGGTGCCAGCAACTGGATACCCAGCCCGGTGGTGGACTGCACCCGCAAATGGCCACGGGGGATCAAGTGCGCGCCGCCAGCCTCGGCATTGGCATCTTCGATTTCCCCCAGAATCATTCGGCAGCGCTCCAGATAGCGCGCGCCAACTTCGGTCAGTGCCAGGCGCCGCGTGCTGCGCTGCAACAGACGGGCTTGCAGCGAAGACTCCAGCTCCGACAGCAGACGAGAGGTTTGCGCCGTGGAGTAACCCAACGCCTGCGCCGCAGCCGTAAAACTGCCGGTTTCGACCACGCGGACAAATACCCGCATTGCCTGAAAAATATCCATCCTGATTATTACCCCACACGTAAGCGTGCTTTCTTGTGGCGGCAATAATTACACAGACCGGGCGGGGTTGGCGCATTGAACTCGCCAAGGCACAGTGAGTCTTAGCCTGCTCAGCAGTTTTTTCTTTTTGTTTTGTGAGAAAAATCCTAAAAAACAATATGGAAACGACCAATATTTATAAAACTGCTGAATATTGCTTTGAGATTGCTTGATTTTATTGTTCTATCTGCTTGATTTGTAAGTATGTGGATCTTTACTGGGAATGGGTTGTCTTATGTAAGGCTTTATCCAGCCCCGAGTACGCAGTGAAGCGGCCAGCTTGACAAAAGCTCTAATAACAAGGTGTTTTATTTGACTACTTATCAAAACCCCAAAACAGGCAAGCCCAGTCCGGAAGTAGACTTGCTTGAGTTGGTCGGCTCTTTTTGGCAACAAAAAAAGCTAATAGGCGCAACGACTGCAGTTGTCGGGATAATGGCACTTGGCTATGCATTAATCACCCAGCCGGTGTATCAAACCAGCAGCCTGCTGCGTCCTGCCGCGATCAATGAACTGGATGCGCTAAACCGCTCGGAGGTCTATAAACTGCCGCCTGAAGACGCGCTGCTGAAAGTTGGCTTGGCGCTCGATTCCTATGAGACAAGGCTCGGTTTCTTTCGGAGTCATCAAGACCTGTTCAAGCCCCTGGAACAAAAAGGCCTGTCGCTTGAGCAGAGCTTTGAGCTGTTTAACCGCAATGCAATCAACTTGACTTTGCCCGCGCTCAATAAAGGTACTTCGCTGAGTCCGTTTATAAGGTTGGAGCTGACTTACCCTGCCAAAGTAAACGGGCCGGAAATTCTCAATGGTTTTGTTGAGTACGCAATCAATAACCAGCGTGAACAAATCGGGGCGGATCTCAAGGTTATTATTAATAACCGATTGAGAGAGCTGGAAGCCAAAATTAATGCTGCAAGATCCAGCTATCATACTGAAAAGGAAGGGAAAATTGCTTCTTTGAAAGAGGCTGACAGCTTGCAGCGAGCAAAACTTCAGGATGAGTTGCAGGCGTTGCGTCTGGAACTGAAAATTGAGCGTGATGCGCGTGTTGAACAGCTCAATGAAGCCATTTCTATTGCCAAATCGCTGGGTATCACCCGACCGACCACGCCTTCGGCAATGGCCGATTCTGTGCAAGGCTCAACGTCAAGATTGATGCGCACCGAAATCACCTCGCAAACCATCCCGTTGTACTTTATGGGTTCACAAGCGCTTGAAGCTGAGCGCGCGGCATTGCTCAAGCGCAAGACAGATGACTTCACCGACAAGCGTATCGCCCAGATCCGAAAAGAGCTGCAGTTGCTTGAGGTAAACCGTCAGGTTGAAATGCTCGGTAAACGCTCCAATGAAGATCTGTTCCTCAAGGATATAGACCCATTGCGCGCAGAAGTAGTCCGCCTTGGCAATCTGAGGACGGATATGAGCAATCTGGGCCTGGTGAGTATTGACCGTCAGGCACAGACACCAACGGACCCGATCAAGCCTAAAAAAGCTTTGATTGTCGCTTTGGGTGTGATCCTGGGGCTTCTGTTGGGCCTGCTGATTGCGACGGTTCGTTTCTTAATAAAACGTCGCGAGCCAACCAGCTAGGCCAACACCGCCACTGCCTTGATTTGCGCCCAAAGGGTTTGTCCGACACACAACCCCAACTGGTCCCGCGAGTAACGGGTGATCCGGGCCAGCAGGGCAGTGCCATCTGCGTCCAGGCGGATCAGCACATGGGCCTGGTTGTCAGCGGCGGTTTCGCTGACCACCGTTACCCGCAAGCTGTTAAGAATGCTGCTGTGCTCGGCAGGGGTGAGGCTCAGACTGATATCACGGGCCTGCACCTTGACCCGCAACCTCTGGCCTATGGCCATTGAGGCATGGGCGACCCTCAGGCGTTGAGTGCTGCCGGGCAATTGCAGGGTCAGCAGCTGATAATTGAGGTTGTAATCACAGACCTTGCCTTCAATCACCACGCCGGCGTCATCCCCACGTGCCAGTGGTAGATCAAGTCTGGCCAGGGTTTCGCCAATGGTGCCGCTGGCCAGTACCTTGCCTTCACTGAGCAATACGATATGGTCGGCCAGCCGTGCTACTTCGTCCTGGGAATGGCTGACGTAAAGCACCGGAATATCCAGTTCTGCATGCAGGCGTTCCAGATACGGCAGGATTTCGCCCTTGCGCTGGCTGTCCAGTGCCGCCAGGGGCTCGTCCATCAGCAGCAAACCGGGGCTGGTCAGCAGTGCCCTGGCGATACCGACCCGTTGCCGTTCACCGCCCGAAAGGTTGTGCGGTGCACGCTCAAGCAAGTGGCTGATGCCCAGCAACTCAGTGGCGTGGGCCAGATCCACACGACGTTGCTGGCGGGCAATGCGCTTGAGGCCGAATTCCAGATTGGCTCGCACCGAAAGATGGGGGAACAGGCTGGCCTCTTGAAAGATGTAGCCCAGCGCCCGTTGGTGTACCGGGACAAAGTGACCGCGCTGGCTGTCTTGCCAGACCTCATTATTGATCTGCACATAGGCCTGGCTGGCACGTTCAAGGCCGGCAATACAGCGCAGACAAGTCGTCTTGCCCGACCCGGAGTGACCATAGAGCGCAGTGACGCCCTTGCCCGGCAGTTGCAGGTCCAGGTCAAGGGCGAAACCGCTGTAGCTGTGCTGCAGCCGAAGGTTGATCTGCGACGTCATGTTCAGCTCCAGCTGGTTTGGGCTTTGCGGCTTGAATACAACGCCAGCAACACCAGAAAGGAAAACACCACCATGGCCCCCGCCAGCCAATGGGCCTGGGCATATTCCAGCGCCTCGACGTGGTCATAGATCTGCACCGATACCACACGGGTTTTTTCCGGGATATTGCCGCCGATCATCAATACCACGCCAAATTCCCCGACCGTGTGGGCAAAGCCCAGAATTGCGGCCGTGATAAAACCGGGGCGGGCCAGGGGCAGGACTACGGTGAAAAAGGTGTCCCAGGGGTTGGCCCGCAAGGTGGCAGCAACTTCCAGTGGTCTGGGGCCGATGGCCGTAAAAGCATTCTGCAAAGGCTGTACGACAAAGGGCATGGAGTAGATCACCGAGCCGATCACCAGCCCGGCAAAACTGAAGGTCAGCGTGCCCAGGCCGAGGTACTGGGTGAACTGGCCGACATAGCCGTGGGGGCCCATCGCCAGCAGCAGATAGAAGCCAATGACGGTAGGCGGCAAGACCAGGGGCAGGGCTACAATCGCCCCGATGGGCCCACGCAACCGCGAACGGGTATGGGCCAGCCACAGAGCAATGGGAGTGCCGACAATCAGCAGAATCACTGTCGTCAGTGACGCCAGTTGCAGGGTCAGCCAGATGGCGGCGAAGTCAGCACTGGTGAGTGGCATTTACAAGTGATAACCGTAGGATTGGATAATGGCTGTGGCCTTTGGACCTTTGAGGTACTCCGCCAGGGCCTTGGCAGCTGGATTATGCTCGCCTTTTTTCAGGATCACGGCATCCTGGCGGATCGGGTCATGCATTGTTTCAGGGACAATCCAGGCCGATCCTTCGCTGACTTTGCCGTCCTTGTAGATCTGCGACAAGGCTACAAAACCCAGTTCGGCATTGCCGGTGGAAACAAATTGATAGGCCTGGGTAATGTTCTGGCCCTCAACGATCTTGTCTTTGACTTTGTCTGTAAGGCCCAGCTTTGCCAGCACCTGGGTGGCTGCCAGCCCATAGGGAGCGGCCTTGGGGTTGGCAATGGACAGGTGCTTGTACTGATTACCAACCAATACCTTGTCAGTGCCATCGATATAGCCGTCTGTGGCTGACCACAGCGCCAGGGTGCCAATGGCGTAGGTAAAGCGCGAGCCGGGAACAATATCGCCTTCTTTTTCGAGTTTCTCGGGGGTGGCGTCATCTGCGGCCAGAAACACCTCGAAGGGGGCGCCATTTTTGATCTGGGTATAGAACTGGCCAGTGGCGCCATACGCGGCGATCAACTTGTGCCCGGTGTCTTTTTCAAAGTCGCTGGCAATGGCCTGAATCGGCGCGGTGAAGTTGGCCGCCACCGCAACCTGCACCTCATCGGCCTGGGCCGTAGCGAATGCAAAACAGCCCATCAAGGCTGCCAGCACGTTGGGGATCAAGGGGCGTGCAGGTACATTCATCGCAAAACTCCGTTTTTTATTGGGTTGTGTCGGGCGATGGCAAGATAGCCGCTATATAAAAATATTTACAGCGCTTTGTAAGCCTGTGGCCTTGGAGGAGGGTGTCAGCAAGGGAATGCTGGCTCAGCCAGCCTGGCGCAAGGTGATATTGAGCCGTTGCTCGCCCAGCAGCGAATGGTGCCCGGGCTTGATGGGCATCACCCCATGGAAACGCAGGCGGTCAACACCGCCCCAGACCACAACGTCGCCGTGGAACAGGGAAATACGTCGGGTCGGGTCGCTGCGTTGAAAGCCGCCAAACTGGAAGATCGCAGGCAGTCCAAGGGAAATCGACACAATTGGCGCTGTAAATGAACGCTCGTTTTTGTCCTGATGCAGGGACATTTTCGCGCCCGGCGCGTAGGCATTGATCAGACAGGCGTCGGGGACGAAATCATTGAACCCGCAAGCCCGGGCAGCCGCTTCAGCCAGCGCCAGGAAGACGCCGGGCATGGCTGGCCAGGGTTGAGTGCTCAGCGGGTCAATGGGGCTGTAACGGTAGCCGTCGCGGTCTGTGGTCCAGCCCAGATCACCACAACTGCTCAAGCGGGCGGACATGGTGAAGCCACCCGGTGTCTGCATCTGCCGTAAGGGCGACTGCTGCAAAACACTGCCAAGGGCCGTCAGCAATTCGTTGCTCCAGGGCAAGGCAAACCCGCGAAGCACAAATCCCTGCTCGCTGATACGCTCAACGCGGGCGGGCTGTTGCAGGTCCTGCTCGGCGAACAAGTCCAGGGACATGGCCGCTTAGAGCGCCTTGCTGGCCTTGATATCGGTGATGACTTCATCAGCATCGCCGTGAATTTTCTCAAGAGCCGCGCGGGCTTCTTCTTCCGAGCCCGACTGCAGCTGGGCAAACTCGAAGCGACGCTCGCCATTAAGCTTGTACTTGATCACGTACTTGGTGGTTTGCACGGTAATTCCTGCCTTGGTTTAGCGGAGTTTGGAGCTGGAGCGACGCACGATTTTAATGGTCGGCTGGAAGCTCGGCTTGCGCGTTACGCTGATGGCCCGGGTGGTCACGGTATCAATGGTGATATTCCAGAAACCGGTGCTTGGCGCAGTGATGCGGGCCGGGAAGTCCTTGAAGGCACCGCCATGGTAGGAGTGACGGCCACCATTTTTAAAGCTGCGAAAATGTGCATCGCTCATCAGGCGAATGTTGCAAGGCTGGGAGCACTCGATGACGACAATGTCGTCTTCGTTGAGGTGCTCGCGCTGGTGAATAAATTTCATGGTGTCTCCAAAAACGTGAATCTGCTGAAAAATCAGCACGATAGCATGTGCATTAGGCCTGTCAGGAGGCTAAAGCCGAGTATTATGCCGTGATGCGGGTGAGTTTGACGTAAAACGTGGATAATCCGCCACTATTGAGTATTTATTCGCTGCGGCCCGGGAGAAATTTCGGATATCCATTGTCGTAGTGTCTTTAACGGAGAATGTATATGAAGTGGGGCGTATTAGCGGCGATGCTGGTTCTGGGTGGCTGTGCATCTGTCACGGATATTGAGCAGACGCTGCCCACCATGAGCGTGATATCAGGCAAGAAGCCCGATGCCTATTCGCAATGCCTGGTGCAGCAACTGTCCAAAACCCGCAAGGCTCCTCAGATTGAGCCGCATAAGGACGGATTCCGGATTATCGTGCCGCAAAAGCTGACGTCCAATCCAACGGCGGTTATCGATATTGAAGAACGCTCCGGCGGAAGCAGCATCAAGGTTTACGAAAGCATGTCCAATGTGCCAGTGCGCCCGGGGGACATTCGCAAGGCTGCCACACATTGCATTTCCGGTGACTGACGCTTTACCTCGGTCAACCTGCTGCCATACCCCGACCTGACGATTGCCTTGCGCTGCGTCAGGTTTTTTTTCGTCCCGATTTGATGATTGGATCCAAAGTAGTGTTGTGACCGTGCAGGAATTCTCCTAGGATCTATAGGCTTATATTTTATAGGCCTAAGCATATAACAATAATGGAGCTGGTCATGATTCCACTCAAGCGAACGCTATTGAGCAGCTTGATGCTGCTCGCCGTGAGCAACGCCCAAGCGCAGCCTTCCGCCAATATCTACCTGCAAGGCGGGGCCCAGCCGGGCGCCACCGCGTGTGTGGCCTGTCACGGTGCAGATGGCATGGGGCTGGCACCCGCTGGTTTTCCGCGACTGGCCGGTATTTCTGCCGATTACCTGAGCAAGCAGTTACACGACTTTCAAAGTGGCAAGCGGGTCAGCCCGGTGATGCAACCGTTGGCCAAGGCCCTGACCGAGCAAGAAATTGCCTCAGTCACGGCCACCATTGCAGCCATGCCGACCCCAGGCGTACCCGCCATCAATCGCAGTCGCATGCCACAGGGGCTGGGTGAAAAGCTGGCCCTGCGCGGCGCCTGGGAGCGTCAGATCCCCGAGTGCGTCAGCTGTCATGGCCCGGGCGGGGTAGGCGTGGGGAGCGCCTTCCCGCCGTTGGCCAACCAACCGGCCATGTACCTGACGGCACAGTTGAATGCCTGGCGCGACGGCACGCGGCACAACGACCCGAACGACTTGATGGGCCATATCGCCAAGGCTATGAGCGAGGATGAAATCAAGGCGGTTGCCGACTATTTCAGCACCGTGGGGCACAAGGAGGTCAAACCATGAAGTTTCTGCTATCAACCTGTGCAGCGTCCATCCTCATCAGTGGCGCGGTTCATGCGGCGACCATTGCGATGGAAGACCAATCACAGATCAAAGTTCCTGCCCCTGCCGATCACATCACCTACTTTGAGCCGCCACAACAGAGCGAATTGCCTGACAATGCCTACGGCAAAATGGTGATGGACGGCTATGCCCTGTTCGTCGATACCAAACGCCAGGCCCCGCAGTTTGTCGGCAACGGCCTTAACTGCACCAACTGCCACCTGGATCAGGGCCGCCTGGCCAACTCGGCACCTCTGTGGGGCGCATACCCCATGTACCCGGCGTACAGAAAGAAGAACGACAAGGTCAATACCTTTGCCGAACGCCTGCAGGGCTGTTTTCAATTCAGCATGAATGGCGGCAAGCCTCCGGCTTCGGATAGCCGGGAAATCACGGCTCTATCAACCTATGCCTACTGGCTATCGACAAAGGCTCCTACGGGAGTAGAGCTACCGGGGCGTGGTTACCCCGACGTGCCAGAGCCCAAGGGCGGTTACAACCTGACCCGTGGCGCCGCGGTGTACAAGGATCAGTGCGCCATCTGCCATGGCGACAACGGGCAGGGGCAAAAGGCTGGCGAGGATTATGTGATGCCGCCACTGTGGGGCAAGGACTCCTACAACTGGGGCGCCGGCATGCACCGGATCAATACCGCAGCTTCGTTTATCAAACACAATATGCCACTGGGCAAGGCCAACAGTTTGAGTGACGAACAGGCGTGGGATGTGGCGGCGTACGTCAACACCCACGAACGGCCACAGGACCCGCGGCTTGTCGAAGGTTCCGTGGAAAAAACCAGGGTTAAGTTTCATGCCAATGACGGCGTCAACGTGTATGGGCAAACCGTTAACGGCGTGTTGATCGGCCAGGGTACCCAATAACCGCTGATACCGCTAAAGCCTTGCGCCTTAGCGGTATTCACTCACTTGCAGGCAACCACGATATTGCGGCTTTTGAAATTGCCGACATCCACGCCCAGTGTTTTGTTGTGCTCTGCCACTGCGGGCGAGCCATCAGTCGCAATGATGTTATAGCCCGTGCCGGCACAAGAGGCATCGGCTTTCTCATAGCACTTGGCCCAGGACATGGCCTCGCCAGAACAGTCTATGCTCAACCCTTGTCTGCCGTCGGACAGGTAGGTATTGGATGCAGTCGCGCAACCACCCAAAGTCACCAATGCGAGCAGTATCAGAACTTTCTTCATCCGGGTAACCATCACAAAAGTGGAGTTGAGTTTATTTTTTGCTGCGACGGGCAGCTGGTTCAGGTTGGTCCTGAAACACCGCTGCAACTTCTGCGGCTGCCTGTTGTGAACTGAACGGGCCGGCAACGTTTTCACCGGATGCAGCAAACACGCACCACTGGCCCGAATGGTCGGGTTTGATTTCATAACCGTTGACGCTGATTGTTGCTGACATCGAAGAGCTGCCTGATTGGCTGGAATAATGCCGTGATAATAGCGCAAGGGCATCACCGATGGTGCTAAACACGATAGAGCGGCTATCAAATTCAATCGCAAAGGAACTAACGGGCAAAATATTTATCTAGGTTGGCATCAGTTTGCTATCGAGAAGCATTGTAACGTCGATGCCGCCTGATTAGACTGCGCCAAATTTGGAACGTACAGCCCTTTAAAGGACTCATATGATCAAGAAATGCTTGTTCCCAGCAGCCGGTTACGGCACTCGCTTTTTGCCAGCGACCAAGGCCATGCCAAA
>Ga0302347_1000633_pt1 | contig 52236 bp, 36 predicted proteins | sample PhyWR1_FD_202178 | JGI IMG/M metagenome (GOLD analysis project Ga0302347, IMG submission 202178) | Leaf surface microbial communities from wheat plants in UC Gill Tract Community Farm, Albany, California, United States - DLSL W.R1 (v2)... | ecosystem: Host-associated > Plants > Phyllosphere >... | reverse complement strand
GTCGACGGGAAGATCACGCGCTTGTTGTACTTGACGCAATAGCGCACCAGCTTGAGGTTTTCCTCGAAGTCCAGCTCGAACACGCGCAGCGGGTTGCGGGTGTATTCGATCGGCGTGGCGATGGCTACCAACGGCAGGACCACGTCGCACTTCTTGATGTGGTACTCGATCCACTCGGTGTGGATGCTGATGTCGCCTTCCACGTAATGGAAGTTCGGGTGGCTGCGCAGGCGCTCGATGGCGTCGGAGCCGATGTCCAGGCCATAGACTTCGTAACGGTCGTCACGCAGCAGACGCTCGGACAGGTGGTTACCGATAAAGCCATTCACGCCCAGGATCAGCACACGGGTACGCCGTGTCTTGCGGCCGGACTCGGCGCCGCGCAGCACGGAACCGTCCACCAGGCCCAATTCGTTGGCCAGGGAAGGACCGGCCAGGTACAGGCCGTTGTCATTGCGTTGGCCGAACTTGATCACCAGGGAGTCTTCACCGCAGGCAATGCGCAGCGGGTTGACGCTGATCACACGGCCCGGCGCCTGGCCATCGTTGCCCTTGACCACTTCGGCTTGCCACACGATCAGCTTGTGCTCGCCGACCGCACAGAAAGCGCCCGGATACGGTTGAGTCACGGCGCGAACCAGGTTGAACAGTGCTTCAGCCGGTTTTTTCCATTCCAGCTTGCCATCGGCGGCGGTGCGGCGACCGAAGTAAGTGGCCTGGCTTTCGTCCTGGGCGGTCTCCGCCAGCTTGCCTTGAGCCAGTTGCGGCAGGGCGTCACGCAGCAGGTTGCTGGCGGCGTCGCGCAGTTTGGCGTGCAGGGTCAGGCCGGTATCAGTGCGATCGATCACGACTTTCTGTTGGGCCAGGATCGCGCCGGCATCGGCACGCTTGACCATGCGGTGCAGGGTTACGCCGGTTTCGCTTTCGCCGTTGACCAGCACCCAGTTGGCCGGGGCGCGGCCACGGTATTTGGGCAGCAGCGAGCCGTGAAGATTGAATGCGCCGTTGCGTGCGGTTGCCAGCAATGGCTCGCTCAGCAGGTTGCGGTAGTAGAACGAGAAAATGTAGTCCGGGTTCAGCTTGGCGATGCGCTCGACCCACAGCGGGTGGTTCGCGTCTTCCGGAGCGTGCACTGGAATACCGTTGCGTGCGCACAGTTGAGCAACGGAACCGTAGAAGTTGTTTTCCTTCGGGTCGTCGGCATGGGTGAACACAGCAGCAATTTCGTAACCCGTGTTGAGCAGCGCTTCAAGGCCTGCACAACCAATGTCGTGGTACGCGAATACAACAGCTTTTGAACTCATGATTGGACCTGATCAGCAGAAGAAGTAGAAGTATGGGAAGACACCAGGCCGTCAACGACGACCACGGGAGCCGGTGCTGCCGGTTGGTTGCGCAGCACCTTTTCGATAAAGAAGCGCGGACGGGCGCGCACATCGCTGTACATGCGGCCCAGGTATTCACCCAAGAGACCCATGCCGATGAATTGGCCACCGGTGAACACGAACAGCACGGCGAACAGTACGAACAAGCCATCACCGGCCCAGTCGGCACCAAAGGCCAGGCGCATGACGATCAACGCCAGGGCAAACAGCATGCCCAGCGCCGCCAGGCTGAAGCCGACGATGGACAGCAGGCGCAGCGGGGTGGTGGTCATGCAGGTCAGCAAGTCGAACATCAGGCTGATCAGGCGCATGGCGCTGTATTTGGATTCGCCATGTTCACGCTCGGCGTGGTGCACCAGGATCTCGGTGGTGTGGCGGGCAAAGCCGTTGGCCAGGATCGGGATGAAGGTGCTGCGCTCGCGGCAGGCCAGCATCGCGTCGACAATGGTGCGGCGGTAGGCGCGCAACATGCAGCCGTAATCGGTCATGGCCACGCCGGTGGAGCGCTGCACGGCCAGGTTGATCAAGCGCGAAGGCCAGCGGCGGAAGGCCGAGTCCTGGCGATTATTGCGCACGGTCGCAACCACGTCGTAACCGAGGGCGGCTTGGTCCACCAGGCGCGGGATTTCTTCGGGCGGGTTTTGCAGGTCGGCGTCAAGGGTGATTACCACCTCGCCCCGGCACTGCTCGAAACCGGCCATGATCGCCGCATGCTGGCCGTAGTTGCGATTGAGGATCACCGCCACCACGTTGCTGCCGTCTTCAGCCGCAGCGTCTTCCAGCAGTTGGGCCGAATTGTCGCGGCTACCGTCATCCACCAGGATGATTTCGTATTCGTAGGCCAGCTGCTTGCAGGCCGCAGTGGTGCGACGCAGCAATTCAGGCAGGCTCTCTTGTTCGTTGTAGACCGGGATAACGATCGACACGCAATGAATAGGGTAGGGTTTCAAAGATTCATGACCTCGGGGTTAGAGCATCTTGGAGCGTGGAAACAGCAGCAATCATTGGGGCGAACGTCCAGGCCGCAGGTTAAGAAACGGCGCCAAAGGTGAAGCGTAATCAATAGGTTAGACGATATAGCGCGGCTTGCCGTGAAGTACTGTGTTTAAGATTAAGCGTAAAAATGTGGAACAGATATGAAAGGCGGATGAAAAACTCGTTTATTTGACAGGTAGACAGCTAGGGTTCAGCTAAGCAACTAACGGGTTGTCGACTTTAGTTAGTGGGCGAAATAAGAACTGTTTGTAGGACGTTTGGTTCAACTTGAGCGCCTACGCTCAGCCAACGAATTTTAGTGAAGAATCTTCTCTGCAATGCGCCCCAAGTGCCGGTAAAGTAAGCCGTCTCTTGCCAGGGTGATCGAATGAATAGCGTGCAGCTTTTACGCGGCCAATTGCGGCCTGCTTTGATGGGATCATTGATGGCGTTGTTGATGAGCGTGGCCAGTGTCACGACAGTCCAGGCCGATGACGGCGTGGCGCTGACCAGCATCGATCAAGTGCCGGACGGCGTGGAAGTGCGCGGCAAGCAGATCGCCGCCTACACCTGGGACGATAAACAAGGCAAGAACCTGCTGGTGCTCGCCGAGCAAGTCAGCGAGCGTGACGACGACGGCACCCAGTCGGGGTTCGTGTATGCGGCGCAATACCTGATCGACGGCAACCGCCCCAAGCGTGTGTGGATGCTCTACGACGACGTGCAGCATTGCGAATTCGACGCCGCCCTGCATTTTGACAGGGCGGCGACCAAGGTCACCGACCTCACCGGCGACGGCATCACCCAGGCCACCGTGGGCTATTCGCGAACCTGCACCAGCGATGTTAGCCCCAACGAATTCAAGCTGATCATGCATGTCGGCAAGTCGCAGAAATTCCGTCTGCGCGGCCTGGACCGCGTGGGGGCTGCCTGGTGGGACGAAGAGGCTGGCGCCTTGCGCGGCATGCCGTTGCCCAAGGATTGCAGCGTGGCCGGACAGCAGGCACTGGTCAGCCAGTACAAGGAGCAGGGCACCGAGTTGCCGTTGCCGGGTTGTTATGGCGATGAAAAGGATTTTGCCAAAGCCCCTGAGGCTTACTTGACGTTCATGCGTCAACACTGGTTCGCGCTGATGCAGAAGCAGGACAGCGACTGGAGCCAGACCCAGGTCCAGCCGCAGGACCCTACCGAAGATGACGACACGGCCCCGTGATTTTGTGCCTGGGCCGGTCCTGGGTTAGACTCGGCCTTCGCCAATTCACTAAATACCTCGATTAATCAAAGGCTTGTTCGAGGTATTTAATCCAAAGGCTGATCTACCTTGACTGAGTCTATCCGCAACCCGCTGACCCTTTACCTCACCCGCCTGGCACCCTCCAGCCAACTGACCATGCGCTACGTGTTGCAAGACGCGGCCGACCGCCTGGGCTTCGAGGACATTAACCTTGAAGACATCGACTGGCATCTGCTGCAGCCCGAACACGTGATCGCCCTGGTCGCTGCCTTGCGTGAGGACGGCTACGCGCCGAATACCTCATCGTTATATGTCAACGCGGTACGCGGTGTGATGAACGAAGCCTGGCGGCTGAACCTGATCAGCCAGGAACACCTGTTGCGCATGCGCACCGTCAAGGCTGCACCGGGCACGCGCCTGAGCCAGGGCCGCAACCTGCGGCGCAGCCTGATCCGCGAAATGATGGAAGTCTGCGCTGCCGACCCTCGGCCCCAGGGCCTGCGGGATGCCGCGGTGATCGGCATTCTGTATGGCTCCGGCATGCGCAAGTCGGAGTCGGTCAACCTCGACCTGGCGCAGATCAACTTCGAAGAGCGCAGCCTGCGGGTGATCGGCAAGGGTAACAAGGAGTTGATCAAGTACGCGCCGGACTGGGCATTCGCCAAGTTGCAGGCGTGGCTGGCGTTTCGCCGCGAGCAACTCAAGGAAGGCGAGCAGGACGACAGTTTCCTGTTCAACCGCATCCGCCGCGGCAGTCATATCACCCGCGAACGCATCACCAAGCATGCGATCTACTACATCGCCCGCCAGCGCGGCCAGCAGGTAGGCGTGAAAATCATGCCTCATGACTTCCGCCGCTCGTTCATTACTCGGGTGATTGAAGAGCATGACCTGTCGATTGCACAGAAACTGGCGCACCACACCAATATCCAGACCACCGCCAGCTATGACGTGCGTGACGACAACGAGCGGCGGCGGGCGGTGGATCGGTTTGATCTGTAACGTCCGACATGATGAAGATCAAAATGTGGGAGCGGGCTTGCTCGCGAAGGCGGTTTGTCAGTCAAAGTCCGGTGACTGATACGCCGTATTCGCGAGCAAGCCCGCTCCCACAAGGGTTAGGTGTAAAGGTTAGAGGATAGGCTTGCCGCCCGTGACCGCATAACGCGACCCAGAGATATAGCTGCCTTCATCCGAGGCCAGCAGCACATAGATCGGCGCGACTTCCACCGGTTGGCCCGGACGGCCCAGCGGGGTTTCGCTGCCGAAGTTCTTCACGTCTTCATCGGTCATGGTCGCCACAATCAGCGGCGTCCAGATCGGTCCCGGCGCTACGCTGTTGACGCGAATGCCCTTGCTGCCGAGCAACTGCGCCAGACCACCCGTGAAGTTCGCGATCGCACCCTTGGTGGCGGCGTAGGGCATCAACGTCGGCTTGGGCATGTCCGAGTTGACCGACGATGTATTGATGATCGAACTGCCCGCCTTCATATGCGGCACGGCAGCCTTGCAGATACGAAACATGGCTGTGATGTTGATATCGAAGGTTTTCACCCATTCCTCGTCTGAGATCTCTTCAAGCGTTTCATGGCTCATCTGGAATGCTGCATTGTTGACCAGCACATCGATACGGCCGAATTGCTCGACCGTCTTGTCGACCAGCGACTGGCATACGCTTTTCTGCGCGATATCACCGGGCAGCAACAGGCATTGGCGTCCGGCTTCCTCGACCCAGCGTGCAGTTTCCCTGGCGTCCTCATGTTCATCCAGATAAGCGATAGCCACATCCGCGCCTTCGCGTGCAAAAGCGATCGCAACGGCGCGGCCGATGCCACTGTCGGCGCCGGTGATCAGCGCGATCTTGTTGGCGAGCCGGCCGGAGCCCTTGTAGCTTTGCTCGCCGCAATCCGGGTAAGGGTCCATTTTTTTCTGCGAACCTGGCACGTTCTGAGCTTGCGGCGCGAAGGGTGGGCGAGGGTAGTCAGCCATTTCAATCTCCATAGGTTTCCAAAGGTGCTATGGGATTAGTAGTTTTGCGCCGGACGATAGTTGTAATGGATGCCATTGAAGCCCGACGAGTGGTTGGCTTCAGACTTATGCATACAGGGTATTTCCACGCGTTGATGTTGCCCCATAGGCGCAGTCAAGATTCGAGATCCGAACCTGCTGCGCAGACGGGCAGCGATCAGGAGGAGGGCGGGGCACTGGCCAGGTGAATGGGCAGGCGGCGCAAGGTCCACAGCGTGGTGAGCATCGCTGCGATGGCGCATAGCGCAATGCCTATCAGCATCGGCGCGGGTGTGTGATCGGCGAACACACCGACCACCGTCATTGACAGGGCTGCCGTGATCATCTGGATCGCCCCGAGCAGGGCCGAGGCAGAACCGGCCACCGCGCCATGATCCTCCAACGACAACACACCGGCTGCCGGCAGCAGCAGGCCGAGAAAGCCGAAGCCGATAAACAGCAGCGTCATCATCAAGGCCAGGCTATCGACCCATAGCGTGGTGGCCGCCAGCAAGGCCATGACCGCCGCCACGGCCACCACCGACCAGCGGATCAACGGCGCCAGGCCAAAGCGTGCAGTGAGGCGCGCGGTCAGTTGGCTCATGGCGAAAAACGAGGCGGCATTCAGGGCAAAACCCAGGCTGAACTGGGTCGGCGTCAGGCCGTAATACTCGATGTACACGAACGGTGCGCTGCCGATGAACACGAAGAAGGTCGCCAAGCCAAAACCACACACCACCGACAAACCGATAAAGACCGGGTCGCGCAACAACGCGCCATAGCTGCTGAACGCATTGCCCAGGGTTTTGCCCAATCGACGTTCGGCCGGATGGGTCTCGGGCAGTTGCACGATGGTCATCACCAGGCAGGCCACGGCAACGACGGCCAGCACGGCAAACACTTCACGCCAGCTCCACAACGCGATCACCAGGCTGCCGGCGAGCGGCGCAAGGATCGGCGAGACGCTCATCACCAGCATCAGCAACGCCATGAGCTTCGCCGCTTCATGCCCGGTGTACAAGTCACGCACGATGGCCCGCGGAATCACCATGCCCGCGCACGCACCAAACGCCTGCAGGGCACGAAAGGCAATCAGTGTTTCGATGGTCGGCGCCAGCGCACACCCGACACTTGCCACGGCAAAAATTACCAGGCCTGCGTAAATCGGCGGTTTGCGCCCAAACACGTCACTGATCGGCCCGTAGAACAGCTGGCACACCCCAACGATGACGAAAAACACAGTGAGGCTCATCTGCACCAGCGCGGGTGAGGCATGCAGGCTTGCGCCCAGAGTCGGCAAGGCTGGCAAGTAAATATCGATGGCGAAGGGGCCGACTGCGGTGATCAAACCCAGCAGCAAGGCGAGGTGGGCGATACGTCGAGACATGGGGCAGTTCCGGGCGAAGCAAAGGTCGGTCAGCTTAAGGGATCTGCGCAGATCCGCAAACTTAGGCTTCAATAAGCAGTATGGTTGGCCGATAACATGACCAGCGAGGCTTCTGCGGTTGGGTTCCCAACCGACTGACCAGGCACGGGGATATATCAGCATGACGATCAAACTACGCCTGATGCTGTTGATAGCGACCGGACTGCTTACGGCCTTGATCATGAGCCTGGCCGGCTACCTGGGAAATACTCGGATGGGCACTGCCGTGCAGGACAGCGAGCTCAGCATGACGGCGCTGCGCAACCATATGGAAGCCGACATGATGCACGACGCCCTGCGCGCGGATGTGCTGTCGGCCATGCTGGTGGGCCTGGGTAAAAGTACCAGCACGAAGGCGCAGGTCAGCGATTCGCTCAAGGAACATGCCGAGCACTTTCGCCAGGTGTTGGCGGATAACCTCAAGCTGCCGCTGGACAACACGCTCAAGGCAAACCTGGAAAAAATCAAACCCAGCCTGGACAACTATATAAGTACCGGCGAGCGCATCGTCACCCTGGCGCTGGATGACCCCGACGCCGCTCGGGGCGAACTGGGTACGTTCAACGCCGCCTTCAGCCAGCTTGAAGATCAGATGGCGACGCTCAGTGAGCTGATCGAAAACAACACCCAGCAGGCCAGTGTCGGCACTCGGCAGAGCATCAGCGTCGCCAACTTCACCCTTGGCGTGGTGTTGATCGCCAGCCTTATATTGCTGTTGGCCCAGGGCCGCTGGGTCATCCTCAGCATCATGGGACCGCTGCAAACGGCCAGCCGGATTGCCGACAGCATTGCTCATGGCAACTTGAGCGAACCGATTGTCGAACCCGTGCGCAAAGATGAAGCCAGTGCATTGATTCGCAGCCTCGCCACCATGCAACGGGATTTGCGCGGCATGATCGGCGTGGTGCGCAGCAACGCCCATGGCGTCAATACCACGAGCGAGCAACTGAGCCACGGCTGTCATGAAGTGGCTGGCAGCAGCCAGCAACAAAGCGCGGCGGCAAGCGCCATGGCCGCTGCCGCGAGTGAAATGACCGCGAGCATTGAGGAAATCACTCGGCATGCCGAGCGAGCATTGGCCATGGCCAACCAGGCTGAAACACTGGCCAAGGACGGTGGCCAGGTGATTCATCAGGTGGTCAGCGACATGGACGGCATTGCCCGCTCCGCGCAACAGTCCGCCCAGGTAATCCGCACGCTGGACAAGGAGTCCGAGGCGATTTACAGCATTATCCAGGTGATCAAGGGAATCGCCGACCAGACCAATTTGCTGGCCCTGAATGCCGCGATCGAGGCCGCCCGTGCCGGTGAACAGGGGCGCGGTTTCGCCGTGGTCGCCGATGAAGTACGCAACCTCGCCGGGCGCACCAGTGCCTCGACCCAGGAAATTGCCAGCATGGTAGGGCGTATCCAGCAAAGCACGCGCGAAGCCGTCGCCAGCATGGAGGAGGGCGTTGCTCAGGTCGATAAGGGCATGGCGGTGACCGCTGATGTGGAGCGCTCAATTCGTGAGATTCTCCAGGCCACCTTGAATACCACCGAGATGGTCAACGATATCTCCCGAACCATCGGGGAGCAGAGCCTGGCCAGCAATGAAATTGCCCATCAGGTGGAGATGATTGCGCAGATGTCAGAGAGCAACAGTCGCGTAATCGGCCAGACGGCGTCGACGACGGACGAATTGTCTAGCTTGGCAGGCCAGCTGTCACAGTCCGTCGATCGATTCAGGCTCTAACTTATTGATTTAACTCAACTAAATAGTCATTTAGTTGAGTTGGATATCGGGCAGGGGCTCAGGACCGGGAGAGGGCAGACGTGCGTCGTTCGGCGATGCGCTCGACCGTTTGCATATGCTGCGTACCCCATTGGCACAACCCGCCCAGCGCCGTAGCCAAGGACTGGCCAAAGGGCGTGAGGGAGTACTCGACCTTCGGCGGTATCTCGTGAAAGTCCACACGAGCAATGATCTCGTCGCGCTCCAACTCCTTGAGTTGCTGAATCAACACTTTGTCAGTCACGCCGCCAATCGCGCGCCTTAATTCGCCATATCGATGAACATTCTGCGCCAGGTTGAACAGAACCAGGGGTTTCCATTTGCCGCCAATCACGGCCAGCGCAGCTTCCAGGCCACAGTTGAATGAGTTGTTAGCCATGATGATGAAGGCTCCGAGGGGGTACTTACTAAAAGGTGCATACTATTCAAAAGAATAGCGCAGATCTACAGTTGGGCCTCAACCTTATTCATTGGAGCTCACCATGAGCAGGCTCAACGGCAAAATTGCAGTAGTTACCGGCGGCAACAGCGGCATCGGCCTGGCAACCGCCATTCGCTTTGCAACTGAAGGCGCGCAGGTCGTGATCGTAGGACGTCGGCAGGATGAACTGGACAAGGCGCTTGCACTGATTGGCCATGAGGCCATCGCCATCCAGGGTGACATTTCAAAACTCGACGACCTGGCGCGCATTTTCACTCAAATCAAAGCCGACAAGGGCCGCGTTGACGTGCTGTTCGCCAACGCGGGCCTGGGGGATTTCCAGCCGATCGGATCCATCACCGAGGAATCGTTTGACCGGACATTCGGCATCAACGTCAAAGGCACGCTGTTCACCGTGCAAAACGCGTTGCCACTGATGCACGCTGGCAGCTCAGTGATCCTGACCGGTTCAACCACCGGCACCATGGGCACACCGGCATTCAGTGTGTACAGCGCCACCAAGGCTGCGCTGCGTAATTTCGCCAGAAGCTGGGCGCTCGATCTGAAAGGCAGCGGCATTCGCGTCAACGTGCTGTCACCAGGCCCGATCTCGACACCAGGCCTGGACCTGGCGCTGTCAGGCACGGGACAAAAGGAAGCCATCATCGACGACATGACGGCGCAGGTTCCGTTGGGTCGTATCGGCAAGCCGGAAGAAGTCGCAGCCGCCGCATTGTTCCTGGCGTCGGATGAGAGCAGCTTCATGACGGGCAGTGAAATGTTTGTCGATGGTGGCTTTGCTCAGGTTTGAGCAAGACAGGGGTTTTGCCTGCTGAAATCTCACGGGCACTGCCCCTGAATACGCAATGCGACATTACGCATAATGTATATTATGTTAAATCAGGTGCTATGTCAGATATGTTCATAAGACACGTAAGTCACTGATTCGACGAATTCGTATTTGACGTCTACTCTCTCAACGGGCCATGTCCATAGTGTTCATGACGATTCCTTGAATGAGGTGGCTGTCGATGAAACTGATTCAGTGCCGTTTCTCTTCAGGTCAACGACTACCGCTGCTTGTACAAGCTGGTGATGCGACGCCGTTGCCCATACTCATTCCGTTCATCTACGTCCAACTTAAACTCAGGCACCGCGCTTACAACACGGCTGCGGCGCACCTGCGCGCCATCCAGGCTTTCTACGCCTATGCCAAAAGCCGAGATATGGATATCGATGAGGCCATTTTGGCCTGCCACTTTGAGGCGATTCTGGCTTTGCTGGACGGTTACGCTATTTGGCTCCAAAGTGGCCGTCATGCCGATAATCTGATCGCCCGAATCGGCAAACCTGGCACTGTACTTTTTCAGCAGATCAGTTCACGAACACGTGACCAGTACCTGCGCCTGCTGAAGAAATACCTGTCTTGGTGCGTCACCCGTTACATCCCGCGCGCCCGTCAGAATTCAGCCACACAGGCAGACATCAACGTGGTATTTGCCGATGTTGCTGACGTCATTGAGCGGCGCTTTGAGAGCCATATCATCAATGCTCGTCCCGACCGCACTCGTTACCGCAGCCTGACAGATACGCAACTACAGATCGTTCGCAGACTGATTCGCCCTGGCGCTGTGGAGAATCCGTTCCCGGAACGTTTGCAACTGCGTAACTGGCTAATGATTGAATTGCTCTTGGAGACCGGCATCCGTCGCGGAGAGCTTCTGAAGCTCTACACCACGGATATCAATAAAGGTTCTCAGCACGCCTATGTCAGCATCAATGATCGCGAACATGATCCCCGCGACCCGCGCGTTGAAGAGCCTGCGCTCAAAACACATGGGCGGACCGTAGGCATCTCCGCACAGTTGTATGAGGTCTACGAGCGCTATATCCAGAGCGACCGGCGCCCTCTGCGTGATGGTAAACCGATGAAATTGCTGTATCGCTATTTGTTCATCTCGGATCGTGGCCGCCCGCTGTCGATCCGCGCGTTGTCTAACGTTCTTGATCGGCTGTTTCTGACCATTGAGCTGGCTCATCCAGGATTGTTGCCTACACTTTCTGCGCATGACTTTCGCCACACCTTTGCAGACCACTTTTTGGCTTACCTGGTCGAAAAGCGTGGGCATGACCTCGAGCGGGCCACGGACGAACTACGGCGAGTCTGCGGTTGGTCTGAGACCTCGAATATGCCACGTCGTTACGCAGGTCGTTATCTAGCCGAGTCGGCCAACCTCCACAATGCCCAGCGCACCTCGGCAGCCTGGAGCCGACTTGACAGTTAAGGAGATTCGCCGTGACCAAATCAGCCGCTCAAGAACACGCGTCACCGCCCTCCTCTTTGCCACTTACGTGTTCAGGGGGCCCGCTTACGTTACGATTCGGACTCGCACTAATGACCAGCCAAAGTATGTCGATACTCGATTGAACGTCTGGACGTGGTACGACGGCGGAACGGCAATGAATATTGATTGGTCTGGTCTAAAGTTGAGCTCGGAGTTTGTCGAAATAGCAAAGGCATTTATGGCCCATATGTTAGAGAAATACTCCCCTTCAACTGCATATAGGGCCGCCAGAATGCTCCATCGGGTTTCGGAAAGTGATATTTCCTTGAAATTCCCTTGGGCAGCCGAGGAAATTATTAGTGCATTCAACAGTTGGAACAGCTCAAGAGAGTACGTAGTCGTCTTTCGCACGCTTTATCGCTGGGTAATGGATAGAGGAATTGCCGGATTTAGTAACGATATTTATCTAAAGATCAAGGACTTCAAAACCGAACGCTCATCTCCCTACTCTCGAATTTTTCTCTCTCAGTCAGGCTTGGAGCTCGATGAGGAAATTCTATTGCTTAAACGCATTGAACGACAATCTTTGACTGACTCTTGGGAGGATGTCCAGTTTAATATCGTACTTCACTTAGGTTTCGAACTCGCACCTCGATCGATTCAATTTCATTCGCTAGACATTGCTGATTTTGAGTTTATTGAAAGCGCTGATCACGAGAAGTACTACACCCTATGGCTACCCATGGCCAAAAAAGTTGGCCAACGCAAACCTGAGCGGCGCCCTCGTAAAATAACCTCGCGCCTGGGGGTGAAAATCTCACGCCACATTTTAGAAATTCAACACCGTTTTGGTAGCGGCTGTGAACCATTATTTGTCAACCCTTGTGGAAGGCGTCTCTCGGTTAGCGAAATCGGTTCAGGTCTCAAACACGAGCTGGGTGAAGCTGGTATAGATAGGCCGAATCAGGTATCCATATTGTTGCGACATCACCTCGGGCAAAGCCTGGCGGATCAGGGTACTCCGGCAGACATGATTGCCGAACTGCTCGGACACAACAGCACGGTTGCGGCGCGTGCTTACGTAACTGCCACCCCAAACATTGCCCGGATCAAAGAGAAAGCTCTGGGTAAGAGCCCGGCCTATCAACGCATCATGCGCAGCTTATTAACTGGGAAAATCGTCAAACGCCGCGATACGGCTCCTGAAGCAGCCGTCCGCGGCGTCATTGATACGCAGTACATAGGCGATATTGGAGCCTGCGCCCTGCCCGTCCATACCCACTGCCCCTACAACCCTATATACGCGTGCTACACCTGCAAGAAGTTCCACCCCTTTGCTGACGGCCGCCATGAGCAGGTAAAGGATGCGCTCCAGCGGGAGGCCCAACGGTTCATTGATATGGCAGAACAAGCCGGTGATCTCAGTCAAAATCGGCCCCTCGCCCAGCATCAGATAACCATCCTGGCAGTAAGCACTACGATCGAACGCTGCCGGCAGCACACGGAGGGTGCCGCAGATGACGCTGTCTAGGGCAAGGCAGAGCCTCGAAGGTTTCATTAAACAGGAAAAAGTGATTTTTCAGTCTTTATCGATTCCAACCCCTTGGGAGTCAGCGCTATGGTCGGTCCAGCATTGGTTACCGCAGCGCTTAAAGCAGCAGACTATAACCTTTGAAACTCAACGACAATCACTTGAAAAGAATGGCTATTCTGTTCCTCCTAAAGCTGCCCTTCCCTTGGATTTCCAGGATTTTTGCAAGGCATTAATCGTATATCTACAACGCACCCGAAGCCTGAAGTTTTCGATGGTCGCCGCCTACAATATTGCGGTACGCCGGCTTTACAATCCGTTGTTTGAACGACGTGTATCCGATCCTACACAGTTGACGCGGGGCGATTTTGACCGTGTCGTAGAATTTCTCAGAGGGAGTGGCTACAAGAACCTTTACGACGCGATATCTCATCTTCAGGTAATTGCGGATACGATCGATAAACTACAATTAACCGACACCGCCATCCACTTTACACATGATGCAAAACCAGAGAAAAGCCGCCACGAGTTCATCTCATTGCACGATCCTGATCGTGCGGTAAAACAGCGTAAATCTGATGAGAGATTACCTTCTCGTGAGGCGATGGAGGCATATGCCATATGTTCGAACAACCCACTCAGTGACGGCGAAGAAATTTTGCTGCGAGTGATCGACTTATTGATAGCGACTGGGCAACGAGGTAACGAAATAGCAGTAATACCTTATGATTGTTGGGTCGAAAGGCCGATCAAAGGGACGACAGGAGAAGTGGTTGTCGATGCCCATGGCAAGCCTCTCGTCGAATGCGGAATTAGGTACTTCGCGGAAAAGCAATTTCAATCCCGTGTTCATTGGCTGGCTGAAAGCGACATTCCTCTAGCCAGGCGCGCAGTAGAGCGATTAAAAACGCTAACCAATGAACAACGAGAAATTGCCGCCTGGCAAGAACTCCACCCAGGACGTATTTGGAGCTACCCCCCTCAGTCAGTGATCTCCGATGCAAAGGTCTTGGACTGGCTAGGTTTTAGCGAAGCAAGAAGCGCAAGCAGAAATCTATACCTTTTCCTCACTCGCAACGGTGTCCATCCATTTGACGATGAACCGGATGAAAAGCAAGGAAGGTCGTTAAAGCGACGTTACGTCGCCGGGGAGATTGAGCGACTGATCGTCCCGAGAATCCGTGGGCACGCGGCATTGACAGAAAATGTCGGGGGACAAGTTCGTATCGTACTTAGAACCAGCGAAACGCTTGCGATCGCTTTCGACGGCCAATTTCGTTTCGGTGGACGTGAGGCGAATGTGTTTCGTGCGGTCCCGCGTCGGGTCACCCTCGGGGATATCAATCACGCATTAGGTGACAATGAAAAATATACGTCCATTTTTTCGCGTCGTTCATTAACCGAATCCGATGGAACTCCGATTAGGCTAACAAGCCACCAACCTAGACACTGGCGGAACACAATTTACCACTTGACCGGTATGAGCGATGTTCAGCAAGCATTGGCTCTGGGGCGAAAACGCCTCGACCAGAATGTTTATTACCAACACACGAGCATTGAAGAAAACACCGCTGCCCATCATGAGTTTCTGGCGTTCAATAGCTATCACGAGCGCCTCGACTTTCTACATACAGCCATAAGAGATAAGCGCATTCATGGCGCTTTGACCGATAGTTACCATGCTTTGCTATCAGATAAAGGTACAACAACTGCGGAAGCATTCCTCACGGTACACGCTACGGCGCTGCATGTGACCCCTTTCGGAGGTTGTATCCACGATTTCTCCCAGGCCCCCTGCCCTAAGCATCTTCAATGCTGGAATGGCTGCTCGCATCTACATCTGATGGGCACTTCATCGGAGCGGCTCAACCTTGAAAAACAAGCTAAGAATCTGACGAAGGCAATATCCATCATGCGCGACGCAGGCACCGGAGAGGCAGGCAGCGATGTATGGCTAGCAGACCAGGAAAACAAGCTCAAGAATTTAAAATCTGTCCTTGCACGCGATACCAATGGAGGTGTGCAACGCGTGTTTCCAAACGGGCGTCCAATCACGGTTGTGGACTCGGACAAACGACACAGTTCGGTATCAGATGACTAGGGGCAACTATGGCACGACGACAGACATTGAGGGGCGGCACTCTTGACGAAGCAATAGACGCTCTCCTCGCCCAGATGATTAGCTCAGGAGTGGAGTTCGCTCCTATTTCCCGACCGGAGGTGCAGCGCCGGCTGGGCCTGACAAGCCGAGCTACGCTAGGAGGTGACCGTGGAGGCAGAATTGAGGCCGCCCGTATTGTTCAAATGAGGGAAAGCGGGAGAGATCCGGATGGTGCCCGCCGGCGCAGAAGTCTCGAAGAGCGTATTGCAAGACTTCAAGCGGAGAACGCTGCGTTGGTAATACAGCGAGACAAGCTTTTCGAGGCTCTGTCAGTAATAGCACACAACTGCCTTATGAACGGTTTGGACGTAGAGTCAGTAATGGAACCGTTGAGAAACACCCAATAAATCAGCTTAGTAGTCTTCGTATCGACTACAGATTGCGGCATGGTAATCTGCCCACAGAGCTAGACAGGACTGCGTCAGCTCTGACGACTACACATTACGGTACACGTATCCTAACTACTTAGTCCCAGACGCAAAACGTTGACATGTGCGCCAACCGCTCGTAGAGTTTCGGTGGTAGCCCTTTGAGGCACTTGAGTTTTATCTCCCCTAGAGGGATCTGCAAAGCCCGGTTTTTGATCGGGCTTTTGCCTTTGTGCAGTTCGGGATCAGGCGTTAAAGTATACGTAATCATCGTGACGGCGACTTGAGCATCTGAATCGCCATTTACCGTAGCTCTATAAATGGACTGACCTTGGCGGGCTAGTGCCACGACGCGGTATAGGATGACTGCATACGACGGTATTCCTTTTGTTCCTGATGCTCCAGGATGAGGTCGATCAGGTGTAACCATCCAAGCGGTGGCTTGCAACGCGCCGCGCTAGGGGGGCGGCAATTCAGCTCGCAGATCCCTAGCTCGCTCGCGGTCAGCAACGCTCCCTATGCAGCGCTCGATGAACTGAAGCTCTTGGGTGAGCTCAATGGCGCGCTTTTCCAGTGCCTTTAACCCGGCCTGGTGCTCTTGTTGCACATCTTCCGGCGCCCTGGCGAGTCCTACCAATTTCCTGCGGCCCTTCTCGATTTTTTCATTCACCTCTGCAATGTAGCAAAGTTCAGGCGTCCTTCATCAAAGGCGTAGTGCTCCTGGTTTTGGCCTCCCCAGTTCACCAGGTCATGAAAGGTCGTAGTCAATGAACGGCTCCACCAGCTTGAAGGTGTGCTCCAGGCTCACCATTGAGGTAATGCCATTCGATAGATGTCCCGCTCTTGGCGAGCAATGCATCAAGGCCTGCCAGGAACGTCTGCACGCCTTGGTTCGCGGCCCATTAGGATCGTGCGCCTCGATATCCGGCTCTTACAGCTAGCCCAGCAACGGCGCCTAAGTGGGAGGCCGCTGATCCAATTTGTAACTTAATCAATGGATTACTGTTCTTTAGTTCTCCCGCTCATTTAGATTATTTTTCTCAAATCTCGATAAATCCGTCCGGAATTAACTCATACGGTTGCAGTCCGTTGTAGGTACCTAGCGAGTCGTTAACTACAAAGCTCTGCCCCATGAAAAATCCTGGGGCAACAGAATTGCGCACGCATGTTGCAAAAATATTCAGCGCATGAACCAAGTTACGATGAAGATAAAATAGCTCCTCTCTCCATTTTTGGCTTGCCTCATCCATCTGCTTGTAAACGCTTGGCGTGCGCTGTATTTTTTTCCAGCTTCTATCTTGACTCCAAATACGATTACCGAACAAGGATGAATGCTCTGAATGCGTAAAATGATTCACCAGAGCATCTATTCTCGCAGCCAAACCATAAATGGCGCCTTCTAATTCCGGCTTCACTCCAGGCATATTTGTTCGAAACACAATAGTCGTAAACTCAGCGAAACTATCCACAAGCTTCGCTGCAATGCCTCCAGCAATCAGGTTGTCGCTTGTGTTTAACCAATACACCAGCTCTAGCTTTTGAACTGCCTGAGTCACCAAGTGCTTGTAGATAACATTGTCAGCATTGGATTCGAGCACCAGAGCGCCTAGCACGTCGGCAATCACTTCATTTTTCTGAGAAAAAAGCTTTTCCTCTAACTGGCCCGAGAGAAAAACTTCCGCAATCGTTAGGCCGTGCTCAGTTTTCAAGGCCGAAACTGCTTGGTAGATATGTGGTGATGCACCTTGATATCTGTCGTTAACTACAAAATAAAATTCGCGCACCGGAGAAATCGTATCCCAGTACGATTTAAGCGTCCTAAAATCTTTATTCAGTTTAGCAATTGCGGTCTCGGTATTGGCTGGGAGGTCTTCCGGAGCGTAGCATTGATAATATCTGCCACTTGTAGAAATCCATCCATCATTCCCACGATCACCTATGTTTCCATGTGGCTTTACAGGCTTAAAATCCTGCTCACACTGCATCATTATGCGAACAAATAAATCTTCGTACTTCTGACCATTGGCCTCATGCACTGCAAGCTTGAATTTTGTTTTTAATACACCACTATTCACTTTAATACCTCATGGGAAATTAAGCTGGAACATCCAGAAGAGTTCTAGAGCCCTAATTCATGGCTGAAGCTGCTGCTAGGTATGCTAGAGAAATTGGTAACGTGTTTACTCAGCCTCTCTAGCCCCCTCAGTGCGATATCCGCCGATGCTCTTGCTCAGGCAGCCGAACGCTTTCATGAGATCAAGAGTGGGCCTGCCCATAGGAAGTGGTCCGCCCGTACCGATTCCTGCTTTCTAGGACTGACTGGCGGCGTTCCAACCTGAATGATCACTACTCGACTCACAACCATTGAGGCGTAACACCAGGCTGTCCGGCACTTTACGCCAAGGCTAATCTGGCCAACATCAAGGTGGCCAGATGAGTTCGGACCTTTTCTTATCAGGATTTGGTTCAACGCTCTGTGAATCCTTCAAACAATGCCTTGACCCTCTGATGCGCACCGGGCATATCTGACCTGAGCAAGTACTCATTCAGCGCAAGGTGACCATCTACGTTATCCGCCGTAGCCACCCCATGCACAAAATCGGGCGTATGAATCAGTCCTGGGAAACAGCCGACCGCCAGGCTTCGACCATTACGCTGCACCAGCATTGGCACCGCCTTCACGGTATTGAACGAGCAGTCAAAGCCTTCAAGCTCAAGACTGGCGCGCAAGTGCGATAGTGTCTGCCACTGCTCATCCAAAGGCGCACAGCCAGGCACAACGCCATCCACCGCATACTTCAAGAGCGTCGCACCGAGGCGTCTGTCGAGGCGGTGCTGCAGATGTTGATTGTGGAAGTGATTCAGACATTCGGTGCAAGACGATTCGCAGTCGCAATTCTCCAACAGAACAAGGGTTGACTCGAGGATCTCTTTGATGTTCCTGGCTGCAATCTCTGCGTAGCCTGCCCCTCCCGACAGGGTGTCATAGAGGAACACTTCCAGGATTCTCGCCTCGCCCTGCACTCCTGAATCAATCCGGAAGCCCGATCCGAACTCCGAGGGATCGAGGTCAAGTTGCTGGTGACGGCTCGCCGCTAGCCGCAGTGCCTCCGCGATAGAGTGCAAGGCATCCTCAAGAATTTGTAGGACCACGACTTCGGCAGTATTGCTAACCAGTGGAGCCTCGACCTTCAGCCTGAGCAGCAGCAAGTCCGTCTTGAAATCATGGCCGAGCAGGACCCTGTCAAACCTTCCGGAGCAGAGAGTTGGCCCACCTTTCGGGTTCAACAGCTTGTAGGGGCGTTCATGAGGGCCGAGATGAACGTTGTGATCGAATACTGATGCGTGACCACACTCAACGCACACTGAGAACCCACCGAATTCGGCTCCCTCGATACCCCGGTTGACCGTCACCAGTGTCTGGTTTGTCGCATGGGTAAAACTGGCTTTCGGTCCGCAGATTTGGAAGGTCAATTCATCCGGGTTAACGGGCTGCGGGAACTGTGCCATCGTGGCGAAGGTGATCTCCTGTTCACGATCATTCTCTGGTAGATCTTCTGCTTTTTCCGGGCCGAATACCTCTGGGAGAATCATCGTCTCCGTGGCGAGCTCGCCACCGCAAACAGGGCATGGTCCATGATTACCAACCGGTGAGTTGGGGTTGCGCACAAAGGAACAGGTCTTGCAGTGAACATGGCGCTTAGCCTTCTTGAACAGAGGCGCGGCGCGGTTCACCACATTTCCGGGCAAGTCAGCGAATACGCCGCCCGAGCGATAGGTATGCCGATCGATGACAATGAGTCGTCCCGGTGCGTATTCGCTCAGCGCTTTCGAAATCGATTGTTGCGGGCGTTGAACTGTCTGGATTTCCGCCATGCCATTGACCTTGGCAATGTTCTCTATCAGGAAACTGCACAAATCCGTCGGAAACGCATAGGTGGGCAGCAAGCTGTGGTGGAATAGAAACTCCAGTAGTTCCTTTTGCTCTATTTCAGCAGTGGAAGCATTACTCTCATCGTCATTGGCGTCATCCGCCTCGCTCTCATCGTCTTGGTTGACCGCTTGTTGCGGTAATTCTGCCGCCAACTCATGCAGCCTATGAATCAGGCGGCGTGCAGTATCTTCCAGCCATTCGGCCAAGGTAAGGCCTTGCGTGTCGAGATTTGGCGGTAACCACGCCAGGACCGAATTTTTTAGAGGCGCTTCATCGTGCAGCAGCTTTCCCGAAACCCAGGACTTGAACTGTTCCAGATTAAGGCCCGAGTCGATGCCGGCGAAAAAGAAATCATGAGTCGCGCCAAGCGCCTTTTCCAACAACGCGGTCTTAGGCTTAGACAGCAACGGATTTTGCGCCATGACTTCGTGGAAAAACGTCTGAAACAGATATGCATGGACGTGACGACGGGCAATTTTCTCGTTGTCCACCTTGATTTCTGGCGTTCGCGGTGAACCAGCAACTATGTGTCGCGGATTGAGGAAATAGTGGCTGTCGTGCGGTCCGTTTTGCGAGTAGGTGACAACTGTGGAAACGGAGGAGCCACGGCGCCCTGCCCGCCCCGCGCGCTGCTGGTAGTTTTCTCGTTGAGGGGGCACGTTTCGCAGTGCAACCGCGACCAAGGAACCGATGTCGACGCCTACCTCCATGGTGGTCGTGCAACTAAGCACGTCGATCGGACGATCCGTGGGATCAATCAGGACGTCCTGGAACCTCAGTTCATAGAGCTCCGTCGTCGCATGGACCTTGCTGCGATCACGATTCGACAACTGCGCAGTATGTTCCTCTACGTTGAGATTGGTGAGCCGGGCCCCAGGCTGCAAGGCTTCTCGTACCGGCTCGCGCCAAAGTCCCTTGCGGGCGGACAAGTACGGACTGGTAGCAGGATCCACAAGCGTGGCACGATCACTCCCGCACGCGAGACAAATTTTTCCGGCCAACGCAAGTGGCGTGACAGCCGTACATTGGCCGCATTGCGCCCAAACGTGCCCAAGGTCTACGACCAGGCTAACCGAGTTAGGCGACAGGAACCACGTGCCGTTCTCTTCGTCAGCAAGATGGTTGCGGAAAGTCGTCTCGATAGCTTCAAGCGTTGTCAGACTGCCTGGTAACTGGGCCGCAAGCGCCTCCCTCAGCGGCTTGTCGAACATTCCGTTGCTGCCCCACGGTGATTTTACGTAGCCTGCGGCTTTATAACGTAGGTAGCGATCAATCGTTTTATCAAACGCGAAGTCCTGCAGCAGCGTTTCTATCCAGCCAATGGCGAGCGCTCGCAGATCTTGATCCCCGAGCGATACGCCCGCCGCACCGAGATCTTGCTTGATTTTTTTCCGTTTGGATTCGACAGGCTCGACATAGCCAATTGTTGTCCCGGTCAGAGAGTAGTAGCTGCTGCACAGCAGTTTGAGCAAGGCGATTCGATAGCGTGGCGGCAGTTCTGGGGGCAGACCGTTTTGCTGCAGAGCCTCTTCCAAGTCAGAGTCGCAATCGCGTTTGTACACCGTAATGGCGTCGGCAACCTTGCGCGCATCGTTGCCGTCAAACAGGGGCAGGTCAAACTCGGTAAGAACAGCTAGGAAGCCGGTGTAAAGCACTTGCGTAGGCCGCGGTTCACGTGAAATGTCGCGCAGCTTCTGACAGGCCAGTGCTATCGCTTGCCGGAAGACATCCAATTCAATATCGCGCGGAATGTCACGTGCCAGGCGTGCCGCTTTCTGCCGGCCGTCCGAAAAGATCAGGACTTTACGTCCGCCGTTGGGGTGGCGGGAGTCCACTACCCTGCTCTCTGCCTGTTTGGCCATCTGAGTACGAACCAAAGTGGTGAACGGTGCCTCCCCCTTGGTGACGTGGTCCATGATCTTTGAGGGTTCATCTTTACCGTTGCGAATCTTTCGAGTGCACACGGGGCAATTGTCGAAGGTAATAGCCTCGCCCGCCGGTGGCTTGTCCGGCACTCGAACCCTGCGAAACCCTTCAACCCCGTCCTTATTGGTCGAGCTCATGATGCCCGTCGACATATGCAGCCATTTGTCGCGGTGACGGCTGCGTGGGTGGGTCGTTTCTTCGACGAAAATGTCCACTGGCATCAGCGCTGCAGTGCTCGTTTCGGCGAACGGACCATTAGGTTGATGCCAAACGAAATCCATGTCTTCGTTCACGTAACCGCGCACAAACGCGGCCCCGCAATCACGGTGAGTCAGGAATTCAAAAACGCGCCCTTTGGACTCGCAGTTGCATTGCGTCGAGGGCTTGGTGTGCAAGCGGCCTAAGATAGTAGGGCCCTGGTGATCCCCTTGACGACTGGTACAGTGGGGGTTGACGCATGCATAAAGTCCCGGCAAACCGCGGTGAAATAGGTGTAGCCGGGTCGGTAATAATACCCGGCCGTCTGAGCGTCGTTGCGCGTGGCTGCCCAACGCCAGAAGTGCATCTGTTGCCTTCTCCGCAGTGGCGCCCGGAGCATCAGCGAAGAGCTTTTTGCCGAGGTCATCGAGCTTTTCCGCTTTACCTGACACCAGTTCGATCAGCTTTTCCAAGGGACCGAAACCGGTCAGGTTCTCAAACAGCCAGTCACGCAACGCAGTGTGAGCCAGGCCTTGGAACGAGGGCCATCCGAGTTCTTGAGCCAGGTTGTTCAGCGCCTGAGTAGCCGCCGGCAGGTCGTTCGCCACGCGCTGAAACGCAGGCAGATCCAAGGAAGCCAGCGCATGCATCTGCGAATCGGTGATGCTGCGATCAGCAGAGCGCGGTTCATGGGTGCCTTGAATCACACGGAGGCTGCGCGGTGACCCCTCAAGCAAGCCGGTCAAATCACGAGCAAATCGATCGCCATTGGCAGCAGCAGCATCCTCGCCTCCCAAGCTGGCACTAGTGAGGATGCAGCGCATACGCTCGCGTGGAATGTCCAGGCGGGCGCACAGCCGTCGGATCAGAAGCGCTACCTCAGCTCCGCCCGCTCCGCGGTACATATGCGCCTCGTCCAGGACCAGGATGAACTCGTTGCGGACGTCACTTTTCAGCCAATCCTTGGTCTGCTCGAAGATATCGCGCTCGATGGGGCGCATCAGCATGTACTCGAGCATGGAATAGTTGGTAATCAGGAGCTCGGGGCAGCGAACCTGCATCTCGTCACGCGTCATCAACTCGCGGTCGCCTGGCTGAGTAAGCAGGCGACCTTTCCAATTCTTCGAGATGAACTGTTTGCCTTGCCGCTTGCCTGAAGTCCAAGTCTTGGTCTGCACCGAGTCATCGGCATAAAAGCCAACCAGATCTTTGCTCGGCCAACGTCCGATCCGAGCCAGTTCGCCCTGTACTGCAGGGACTTTGGCAACCTTTTGATAGAACTGCTCAAACAGCGGTTTGATGAAGCGCTCATCGCGGCCACTGTCTCGCTTACCCGGATACGGCGTGCGACCTGTGTAACTACCAAAACGAATTGGGAGCGCTCGGTCTTGCTGGAGGATACCCGCGGCATCGGTGTCGCCGAAAATACGACGAATTCGCGCCAATTGATCATTGACCAAGGCGTTCATGGGGTACAGGAGCATGGCCCTGCATCCTGGCATCGCAGCGGAGGTGGGGCGTTCTGCACCCTCCACCGCCAGAGAGCCAATGATTGGCATGAGAAAGCTCTCTGTTTTTCCTGAGCCCGTGCCAGTGGCGATGACCAAGTCCGCTGCATCCTGACCCAAGAATGCAGTAAGTGCCTGCGACTGATGCTCATACGGGCGGGGATAGAGCCCCAGCCCCATCGCCGAGAGGTTACTCAATGCTGAGGCCGCTGCCGGCGGGATGGCCAAATTATCGTAGGTCTCACCTGTCTTGTAGACTTGAGTGGCCTCAACGTAGGGGGTCTGGGCGATCGTTTCATTGGATTGTAGTAACGCGTGCCGTTCTCTGACCAATCCTTCATCTCGGATGTGATATTGCGCTTCGATGTATTGCCGCAAGCTTTCGGCAAGACTCTTGGCGGTCTCGTGAACCCCGGTAGCCTCTGCGGTCATAGATGTATTGCTCATCAGATCCCTCCTTGCGCGCGCTTGCGCTCGACCAAAACAATGCCTAGTCCCTCAAGCGCACAGCGCACGATGGGGAATGTCTCGACAGGTATGACGTGGGTTTTTAACCCAGGATGCTCACCCTCGGCTTTGGGTAACTCCCAGCCAAGGAGGAGCGCTTTCTCCTGCTCTGGCGGGAGTCGGCGATAAGATCTCAGCGTCACGAAACGTGGCGACGTTTGTGTTTCCATCGTACAAGGACAGCCCGCCTCTAGATCCAATTGGAAACGCAGGCGGCGAACATCGGACGCTTCAATGGAAGCCAGTTGTTGAAGCCGACCGGACTGAAATCTACCGATGAAATAATTGACAGTGGTCCCGGTTTGACACTTACCCAGTAACTGACCTGAGGCATGGGGGTGGCATGCCAGCTCAGCCCAGCGCCCTTGTAGGTACACCGACACGGGTTCTAGCACCTTAGGGCATTGGGTGAAGCGCCCAGCCGCTTGCAGCACAAAGCGGGAAGACCAATTGGCCAGCCCTTCGATAGGCGCACCGATCCAGTCGCCCGGATCGCTTACATCAATCCATCCCTCGCAGAGCGAAGCTGTTACCACACGTACACGTCCGAATGTCCTGGTTTTGATACCTCGTGGGAAGCACGGTGATGGCCCTCCACCCAGCACGACCGCGTTGCCCTCCAAAGATCTGATCGCGCGTGGCGGTGGAGGCAACCATCCTTTTTCAACCCGGACCAAATCCCCAATCTGCCCAAGGCTTTCCAAAACGCTCAGTACCCCTGGCTTAGAATCTGAGTCCTCCAGCATGTCTGGCCAGATCGGCGTCAGATGTTTGCGGGCAACGCTGGTCAGACTGAGCGATGCAGCAGGAGCCCATGCCCCCTGCCCATCCGTCGGAATCGCGCACAACAAACAAGCAGATCGCAGGCACTCCGCTATGGCGGCGATCCGCAGGCCTTCGCCTTGGCTGGTACAACCCAGGCCGATGGCCACGATTCTTTGCGCGTCGTACTGGGAAATCGCCTGCCACTTCATCTAGGCGCCCTCGAAGCCGGAGGTTTCGACCTGGTGCTGCGACATAACTTGCTCCGCCACGCGGGTCAAGTCGTCGATGGGGCAGCCGGTGGCTTTCGCCCAAGGCAGCGCCCAGTGCTTCAACATGGCGTGCAGGTCCTCGGTCTCGCTCGCACCGAGTGAGGCCCGCAAACGCAAATAGGCCCGTTCGGCGCATCGTGTCCATAGATTGCCCGGCTGGAAGTGTGCCTCCTCGAACAGCGCCTTCAATTCCGACACGAGGCTGCCCGAGATGTCGCTGGCAAAACCCTCAAGCTGATCCCATGCATCACACGTAAGGTGGCCGTATTTTAGGCTTAAAGTGCGGGAAGTCACGCCGCGCATGGGCAACGCGTCAGTGTCGAAGACGGGCCCGAGTTCGGCAAGGGTACCTCCGTCGGGGAACGCGGCAGGGCCCTGCGCCCAAGAGGCAATCAGTGCAAGGCGAGGATAGGCTGGCATGCCCAATTGACGGCGGGTGATCGCATCGCGAACGGCGTAGCCATACACTTCAAAGGCAGAGCGATTGGCCCCTTTCAAGGCCAAACAACCCGAAGTATCACCCACCATATCGAGGCATTCTGCCGCGGCCTCATCCGACACTAAACCGACAGGCACGCGCCACTCGTGATATATTAGTCCGCCCACCGCCGCTGCCGCAGCATCGGTCGCCATGTCCGCCAAGGATCCGGAGAACTGGATCAACTGGCCGGCAGCCAGGGCAGCCAGGGCTTGCCGCGCAACAGTCTGTGCTGCGCCCTTGACGATACCGCAAGCTTGCAAGTTGATCGAAATCAGCTCACACGCGGTCTCTACGCTGCGGATCTCAACAACAGGCCCCTGTGCCTCCGCCTCAAAGAGACGAACCTGCGACGTTGGGGCCGTACTGTTGCGCACTCTGCCTAGGTTGCTTTGCAGGGCTTCCAGGCGATCGGACAGCCCTGCAACCGCTTCCGTGGTTCCTAACCAAGTCTTTTCCCGTGCGGTAATGGCGCCTAGCTGGTCCTCAATGGCGCCTAGGTGAGCCGCAGCCTCATCCCAGCCGTCTGCTCGGCCAGCCAATACCTCAACCGCCTCGCGCAATGATCGCGCGTTGCCATCCGCCGCTTCGGCAGCCGCATCAGCGCGCTGGGCATTTTCTTGCAGTGCCCGCAGGGTCGAGACCAGTCGCTCATCAGCGGCAAGCAGGTGGTCCGCCATGGCGTGCAGTTCGAACAAGTCATTCGTCGATTGCGCTGCGCGCTCGCTGACGTCGCCGACGTCCTGCATCAGGTTCTCAATCTTCGAGCGCAATGACTCGATTGTCTCGGCGGCCTGCTCGGTGTCCGCTTGCAGGATCTTAATACTGTCCTCAATCGTGTCGACGCGTTTCGGCAAGGCGTCGAGTAGTCGATCGCGAGCTACCGTGGACGCGGGACGGAATTTGCCCAGCACTGTTTGGCTTTCGTCGTGGTCAGCGAACCCACTGAACACGATTAATCGCTCTACCGTCTCGCGCGGGGCATCTGGGAACCGCTCAGCGAGGCCAGTGAGGAAAAGAGGACCGGCGTCATTTGCGGGCAGCAACTTGTCACCCGCGGGGAAATCGCTATCCAGATGGTGTCTAGCCCAAGCGACCCAGAAGTTGGCGAAGGTCTTCCAATCGGCTTCACCTTTCGCGCCGCCTTGCGGGTGCAAGAGATGACTGATGAGTCGTTTCTGCTTCGCTTTGAAATCCGCCGGTGAGCCGCTGCGAAAACCGTCGATCGCGGACAGGCGGTTGTAGGCGGATTTTCGATAGCTATGCGGTACTTCCTCAATGAAATCGGTAAGGTACTGTTGTTCGAACGCCGAGATCCGAACTCTTGCCTCCTGGCTGTAGTAGTAACTCATAGCGAGACACTTTTCCCTTTTCGTTTGACCTCGAAACCGCAGGCGATAACGTCCCTAATCAGGGCACGGTAATGCGGAATGAGTGCGGGTTGTGGATTGATGGCGCCGACCGCGCACACCAGTTGGGCATCATCGGCATCAACGCGGATCGGCGTGCAACCGCGCAATTGAGAGATGAAGCTGCGTACTCTCAATCGCATCGCCGTCCCAAGAGTTGGAGTGGCGACATTCGGAGCGAGCAGTTCGCTGCCGTTCATACGCAACTTACCGAACCCGCCAAGATCGAGGTCGACGTGGCATGCAGCATCTGTCAGGCAATCAATCAGATTTGCTAGTGGTTCCGGCGCGATTAGCCTTTGATACGGACTGTGGGGCGCTCTTAGGTCGCTCGCTAAAAGTTCGTACCGGATGCCCACTGAAGCTCGTACCACGTAAAACCACCCACGCGTGCCAGGAGGTACGGCCAAATACTCCAGCGTCATCTGGTTCAGCCTGGCCAAATCGATGTAGTCCTTGCAGCGAGCCCTATCGAAGGGCACCACCAGCCGCACGCCAGCGGGATTAGTAAACGCCATTTCCACCACCGGGAAATCGGCTACAGCGTCGACCTGGAATGTCGTAGATAGGAGTTTTTCGATCTCCTCCGTCCCGGCTTTGGCCACAAAAAATTGCTGAAAGTTATCAGGTATCAAGGCAAACAGTGCCGTATCCCGCTCCACCCCGGTTGCCAACAACCGCTGTTGGCCGCCGCGCATCAGCATGATGGGACCGGTATCACTCTGCCCAATCGGCATCCCTCTCGCAGCCACAATGAGCGCGGCAGACGTAGTGCATTCAGCGGAATTCAAACTCGTATTGCGGGCCAAGAATGGCCAGGCGATTGAAATATTAGGCGTCGAGCCACTGAGGGTTAAGCCCGTCAAGGACTCCAGCCATTCAGTACATGCAGTAGACGGCGCCGCAGGTACCGTGACCAACGCCAGATTCCAGTCCTGACGACTGATAAAATTGTCGGGCACCAGTTCTTCAGGAAATTTCAGTGCGTCAGGCGCCTTCCACAACAGCGCATAAGTACCTGACTTTTTGAGCTCATGTGCCCGGGGGAAACCTGCTGCACCGTCACCGCCGGAAGCGGTGAAGACGGCTGCCCCGAATGTAGGCAGTCCCTGGCAGGCACGCTCTACACCTTCTACGAAGTTCTGATCAGGCTTACCCTGAAAAGATACGATGCGGAAACTTTCTTGGGACAACTCCGCGGTTACGCGACGACCTGTAGACATCCCGCCCATGTCGATTTCCTGAAGTATCCCATTGCCCACGTCGAGCGTGACGGTCGCCTTGCAAAATCGACATGATGGTAACGTCAGTTCCAAGCACCATGCTGCGCGGTTTTTCCCTCGCTCGATTTTCAGGCGTAACTCCATACTGCGCATTGGGCGCGCAGCCAATGCGAGTCCGGCACCGTACTGCCCATGGAGACCAGGCACAAAATTTTCGCACCGCGCCGAGCCGAATCCTGGCCAGTGAGCGAAACACCTTTTCTGCTTGAGCCCAGCGCGGAGCAATACTTTGGCGCGACATATTGGGCACACGTAATTGCGCCTGCCTGTCGCATGCTCTGCTGTCTCGATCTGGTTAGTTATTGTGTTAACGGCAAAATGCACGGCCGGTCCCCTCGTGCCTTAATATCCGAAAGCGCTGATCGGTCCTTGATCCAACTGGATCTCGGGGCGCAGCAAATGGGCTTGACTACCATACAAGCCAATCAGATTCGATGCCCTCCAGCGTCTGTAATCGGGCACGCTGGCAGCTCGTGGGATCACCCAGCGCTCCAGTGCTAGACCTGCGATCTGCTTGACGGTTTGAAGAGAGCGGATATCGGGCTTGCCTTTTCCGGTTTGCAAAATCTTGGTGGCGTTTGCTGCCAGTTGGCAGATAAAAACTTCACGCTTGATGCCGTGTCGCATTAAGTCGTCCTTGAAGCCCAAAGCCTTGAGAGCGGCTCGGGTGGTTCGCAGTCGCCAATTAGGCCCTTGGCCATAGGCGTGATGATCCGCGTAGGTGTGATCAATGTGACGCAGATAGTCACGCAGTTCCATGAACAACCAGTCTGGAATATGGAAGTGTCCCCATCCGCCGGTGTAGCCAACCGACTTGAGATATTCCGTACCCTGAAGTTTCAAACGGTTGTAGACCGACGAACGCCCCATCGAAGACGTAGTGATGATGGCCATCAGGCGCGCCCGTTTTTCCTCTTGAGAAATGATGCCCGTGGAGGCCCCATAGGCATGGGCAAAATCGTTGTACAGGTCCCGACTGCGGAGCAAGCACGCGATGAGCTTGCCGCACAGCAAGGTGTTATAAGGCGGCAGCGCGCCAAGGACGTAGGCATCCATGATGTTGACCAGTCGAGCGCCCCGATCATGAGAGTTCCAACCGATAAACTTGTCACGCACGCCCAAGTTGAAGACTGGATCACCCACGGCAATTAGACCCATCAGCTTACCGTTGGATTGGTCCCACACCAGATAGCGTAGGCGTCTGCCGAATCCACTGGATACCGGCACCGACCATGAAAGCGATGCAAGTCTGAACAGGTCACTCTGCCAAGTGCCGGACGAAACTCGTTCCAGCACAGGCGAAATTTTCTTGGGAATTACCTCAGTGCCTGAGGCGAAATACTGCATCAGTTTCACACCGGCTCGGGCGACGAAGTTACCGCTCGCTATGAGCCGTTCTTCCCTCTGGGCGCCATGCAGCACCCGAATCGCTTCCTTGTCACTGCCAGGAGCACGCAAGGCGCCCTCATCGGTTCTGGTAAAGCCCAGAGAATGCAGGTGCTCGCGAACTTTTCGCTTGAGGTTCGCTTCCCTCGGGTTTACACCCGAAATAATGATGTTGCCTTGAGACATCTACGGCTTCCTGCTCATTGTCATGCTGCCTTGAATATATGATGCTCATCACTTCACGCATGCCGCACCGCGCATCGGCAAAGTGCGATCGCTTCAGGGAAATTTCGAGCAATACCCAGGCGTTTTGGCGGCGGCCGGTACTGACGAGTGAAGATATAAGTGAGCCCAACATCTCGGGATGCCAGAGCAACCGAAGAATCTCCGCACTTGGGGCCAATGCTTCTTCCCTGAACATCGTGCCGGCTCAGCCTAAAGCTTATAGGTGGCATTGCGCCAGTCTTTTACAGCGGATTTAGTGGCCTTCTGCCCAAGGGGCGACGTTAACCTCTTCCAGCAAACGTGCCCGCCAGCAAAAATGTGTTCGCTCCACATCCAGCGCTCTATGAATCGCCCCAGGAAAATCATACCACCCAAGTCACCACGCCAGTCGTGGCATTGGATCCAGTGCGTTTTGATCGCCTGCAATTATTCAAGCGCTTGCCGCGGAACCTCTATCAGCCCTCGTCAGGGGCCAATCTTCGCTACTGGGACATGCCTTGCCGACTCATGGGATCCATGTGGGGAGAAGGTGGTCGCTCTTCTGGAGAAGAAGTGCCCAAGCCGACGGTACTACGGACCATCGAATCATTCCTGGTGGCGGATGCCCCATGGAAAGTGTCCTCTCCGCGAGTGGTCGCGCCCATCGACGTTGCTGCCTTGCTCGACGGAGTATAGGCCGGGGACGTCTATCTTTTCAGGGGCAGTCCAGGTTCTGCTGCATTGAGTTGATGACGATGACTTTTGTGAGCCTACCCTCACTCAGATTCAGGGTGTGCGTTCGAGCATGCTGCTCAAGCTTGGCCAGGGTCAGAGGCGTACCATTGACCCAAATCTAGAATCCGGGGTCATGGATGAACTGTGCTGCAAGCACCGTCACGATCGCCGTCACATCCGGCATCTTGCGGGTACCTGATTGATTTACTCAACTGAATCCGCGACAAGCACGCGGATGTGCTCACCTTCCCGTGCTTCTTCAATCTGGTCGGCCTGCGCGCCCGGAACCTATCATCTCAACGCACGTGCCCGCTCATGCAGGGCATCTTGGGTTTAGATATCGGGTTTAAAAAAGCTAATTGACAGTCATCGGCCAGAACTGGCGAGCCCCGACGCTTTTTGGTAGCATCCTGCCATCATTGGATGAAAATGATTACGGATGATTTTTGAGTGGACTTCAACACGCTATTCAGATTACTGCTGACCTTCAACGCGACGTCCCTATTGGTGATTGTGTATCTGGTTCAGCGTGGAATCACATTTGGTGAGTTTATCGCAGATCCGAGCTTGCCCGGGTTGAAAGCTGCCATTAGTGGACTCTCCTATGCCCTGTATCTTGCCGTTCCTATTGTACTGACAGGCCTCAGCTTAAGACTAAGCAGACGACTGGGAAGTGATACCTTTCAACCTGGGCAGGTTGTGAGCATTGAGCATGCGAACAATAGCTTTTTGCCAAGCTATTTGGGTTATTTCTTCGTAGCGCTCAGCATCAATAGCTTCCAGACTCTAGTGTTTGTGTATTTGATACTATTTATCTTCACATACCGATCACAAGCGCTGTATTTCAATCCTCTATTCTTACTATACGGATATGAGTTTTACAACGTGAGCACCTCATCTCATGTCACGCTTTTCTTGATTAGCAAGGAAAGCTTTCGGACTCCTAAGGAGGTCGTGATTGACAAGGTGTACCGCATTAATGACTACACTCTAATCGATAGAGGCTGAAAATGGACTTTGTCCTCGCTAAAATCAAACGTCTCCAAAAGAATGCCATCGTAAAGGTTCTTTCGGACAGTAAACTTTATGCAGAAGTCGTTATCGACGCGGCAGCCTGTGTACCTTATGAGCCTGACCATAATCTGGATGAAGACTCTTGGTTTGTGATTCCTGGTTTTTCAGGGCAACCGTTCTGCATCGATTTTCTGAAAGAGCCGTTCGACAGCAAAAATCATGTCGAACTCAAGAAAAACCAGTTTGATAAAATCACATGGCTGTGTAGTGTCCAGAATGACTCCTTCTACTTTCAAAAAGTAACACCGTCCCTGCTAGTGTGCCGAAAAAGCATCACTTTCGGAGAGGTCGCGGAGCTAGACGACGGGCAGTTGCGACTTGTGATTAACACAACGCCGGACGCTATTTACCTGCCCAAAACAGATTCGCTGGTTTTCAAGAGTCTGGCCACGATCTCCAGCATTTTTAAAGGGATCGGCCAGCTGTTCAAAGAAGCAACTCATGAGGAAGTGGAAAAATTCCTTGATGAGCCCTTTATTGAGCTTTCAAATAATTTTGAGGCGGCACGTGTGTCTACACCGAACAGGAAGCGCATTGGATTGGCGATGGCGACCCTTGCAGCGCTTCCGTCTAGCCAGCGAGCTGCGATGGTCAGCTACATCGACGATTACTGCGCCGGCCACCTTGATTTCGACAAAGCCAAAGGCGTCTTCGATATTGGCAGCGATCATCAGTTAAAGCTGCTGATCTACGGCATCGAGCAACGCTTTTACACAACGCTTTTCGGAAATGAGAGGCGCCTGGCAAACTCTGTTCAACTGCTGTAGGTGAGTTGTAGTGGTAACTAATCCCGGACACGACGTCAAATTTTTCCTCGGCAGGCGCTGGTGCCAACCCCTCGTTGAATTGGTGAGGCTGAATCCAGTTGTAGCGATGCATCAAAGAATGGCTGATCTCGCGCAGTTCGATAGCCCTCCAATGCCGAGTGAACGGCTGGCTTCGATGTAGCCGCAGTTTGTTTGAGCACGTGGTCGGCGGCCTCGCGCTTGAATTCAGGAGTAACGGAGCGCCGTTGTTTGGTTATCTGACACCTCGATCTGGCGAGCATTCTCGCCTAAATGGGTGTCCGGTTTCATTAGACCACTAGAGACACAATCGACTGAGAAAAATAAGGTGCTTGCTTCCTTTCATCACCTCGCTATGCTCGTTGAGCTTAACTGACAACCTCAAGGTAACAAAATGCATTATTCCGATAATCAGCAAATCGGTGACATGGGCGAGTTAATTGTAAAGAAGGAATTCATAAAGCTTTTCAAATGGCCGTGCCGTGGCCAGGAAATTGATTTAGGGATAGACGCTGAATTCGAGGTAATGCTCGAGGACAACTCCTCCTCAGGAAAAATCGTCAAGGTTCAAATAAAATCCACTGATACCCCTTTCAAAGATGGGACAAACACCATATACCCAGATCGAGAGCACATTGAATATTGGAAAAAAATAACAACACCAGTAATATTATGCGCAGTAAATGTAGAAAGCGAAGAAATCCTTTGGAAAGTCATAGATACAGACTTCAACTATGACACGCCCAAAGGAGCAAAAATAGAACTAGATCGCACCACCGACAGATTAACCAAATCTTCAAAATTAAAGCTCGAAAAGATCGCCGCTGATGGCAACAGCGTCCTCGCCTCTCTAGCCAAAACCACAATGAACTCACTTCAAAGTTTTATAGACAGTTCGGGGGTCGCATGGTTATCAATAGACAGTCCAAAATCTTTAGAACAGCATGCCGCTAACGAAGAGGCCATTTTACTTATTCATAGGATGATTGCATTAAGCAATGGCCGACTCCCCGCATCATTCTCAAAAACCGCAGAAACCTTGAATCGTCTTTGGAATCAGATAGACATGTCACTTGATAGGCAAAAAAAGGAAGACCTTTACTAACTTTTGAATATGCGAAAGCAAGCGGAGCGCGCAGGCCGCCCCGGTCGAAGGCGTGCAGGATGAACGCCCGCAGGGCGTAGACCCGCGATGCGGGCTCGGTTCACGACAGCTTGCAGCGCATTTCCGAAATGATGAAAGCTCTGGCCGCGGTTCGGCGGCGCGGTGGTGGCGATCCGATGGCTGAGTCATTGGGAATGCCCGGTCTAAATGGCTGTACCAAACGGCTCGCTCGGTTGCCACCATCGGCCAGTATCAATCCCCCCAACGCGAATGCCTGCCCATCTACCGCAGCATCCTCACCGCTGGAGTAGCGGCAAGAGGTCGGACCGATCAGACGAGCGGGAAGCCTAGTCCATGAACATGAATCGATGAACAAGCACATTCATTTTAAGTGTGTTGAACCAAGTGCAACTGGCTTTAGAGCGGCTTATGAACACCTGACATCGCCCACTTGTTCAATGATGTGTCGGGGTGGAACTTTCTATACTTGTGCTTGAGGTCACGCGCCACCACTTTCCGATTTTTGCAGACGTTCAGGCTCTTCTCGTTGGACGTCCTTCCTGACTTCGGTCCTGATGTATGCATGAAAGTTTTGCCCCGTCTGTACAAGAACTCCAGCCAGATATACAGATATCGCTTTTGAGGCGTTCAAGCACGCCTCATCGATACAGCCGAGCGGTTAACTGATGTCATTCGTTTGCGATGGTAACAACCAATGTCGTTCGGTGGTCCATCCGAGAAAAACCTGAGCACCCTCACTTTTCCGGCGGTTCAGGGTCAACGGGAGCCCGGAAGCTGCTACACGCAACCCCATAATTGCCGGTAGAAATCTCTCTCGGAATGCAATGGGTTGAGCCGTGAAATGAGCTTCGATGCTATCGATTGCGCAACGCCTCTCGGCGTCATCCTGCATGGATAAATAAAACACCATCTGGCGCCAGGCATAAGCGGTATTTTTGAGCATCACCAAGCTAGAGTGATAGAACTTGATTTTCATCTGCTGCCGCATGCATATCCATTGGAAGCACTCCTGAGCAAGTGAGCCCAAGCGATGATGTAGCAGCGCTTTCAAACCTAGATCACCAAATAGAAGCGAAAGGTTTTGCGTTGTCAAAATCTGTTGTTGCTCGATGATCCTGCCGTTGGTTGCTGAATGCCATCCACCCGAGGGTGCATTAGCCCGCTGTGCGCACAGGTTCGCCAATGCATCACTGGTATCCAAGTCACGCTGGAAATAGTTTCTGCTCTTTGATTTCGGCTTATCGGGAAGGATCGCCAGTTGGTTCGTGTCGATGTCGTAATAATGGGCGTAAAGGGTGCCATCTATCAACGAGGCCGCTCGCCTGGCTGCTTCCACGAATTTATTCGAAAAGGTTCCCATGAAAATGTCTGCCGCGACCTCCTCCACAAAAGGAAGATCCAGCTTCGCCGTGACAGCAAGCGAACCAAACTCCTGAAGTAGCTTGTTCGGAAGGATTGCCTGAGGGAAAGCAGCGAGAGTTGTTGCCGAGGATTCGATCAAGGCTTGTCTGGCTCCCTCAACGGCGACAGTGTGTGCCTCTCGTTCACCTTCAACGGCCGCCACCCAAGGCAACTCACTGATTTTGACTTGGCTCTGTAGGTTGAGCAGTAGCAATGAACGGCGTCGCCGAAAAGCACGAGACGTTGCGATAGACAACGTGCGCAGTGTCGTATCGCGAAATCCAGCACTGCAGATTTCGGCCGTCATCGCTGGCAGTACTCGCGCCACGGTGTCCCCAGATGTGATCAATCCCTTGTCAATCAACTGACTGATGGTTCCCTTTCGACAGCGCTCGAGGCGTCGGCGAACTGCTGGTGGAATGGCGACACCGGTTTTCAGCGAATATGCCTTCGCCTCCTCATTGGTAATCGGTTCCAACAGGGACGAAAAATCAGAGATGCCTTCCGAGCTCGTATAGCTGGTCAGACGCTCAGAAACCGCCTTCGCGATCAGATGATGCTCGGGCGCGGCCACCTGATGGCGCTGTATGGCTCGGCTCTGTAGATGATTTTCGGATTCGGGATGACCATGTTTGCACACGAAATCATTGACGATCCGCCGAATACGTCCGACTTGACGCCCTGTCAGCGAGATTGGGTCACGGGAGCAGAGCCTTAGCAACGCGTACAACTCCCCTACCCGGCCCCTGAAAGGTTCAACGTTGAGGATGTCATTGCTACCGGATGCATCGAACTGACTAATTAGCGCATTCGCCTGCTCAAGCCAGCCTTCAGGATATTGCCGACAAGGCCAATCATCCTGGTACGTTAAGAGGAAGAGCGAGATAGCTGCATCGTAGAAAGGCAACCGAGTCACGACCACATGTTTTTGCACCGCCAGACGCTGCTGCGCAGGGAGTTTTGAAAGCAGCTTTTTGATATCGCCGACATCGAAGATCTGCACTTCCACCGCCGCGAGCGGTAGCCCGTCAGAAGCCATTGGAAAGAAACGCAGTTGCTCAAAAAAAGATGCGATCGACTCAATCAGTCTGCGTGCTTCCTCCGTGCGCTGCTGTCCCAACAGCCAAGCCACGTACAGTAGCGCTGCCTCTTCTGGTACATCGATCCGATAGTCGCTGTTCACCAGTTGCTTTTGCAGGGCTTCGATCCCCTCATCCGTAAGGTGCCAGGTGTTGAGATCAAGTCGTTCAAAACCAGGGCGGATGCCCGGGATTGAGGCGGCCAGCCGCCGTTCGTACTCGGTCAGTGCACCACCGGCCAGATACTGTCCAGTGGCAAGACCACCCGTGACTACCTCCAGTGTGACCCATTCAGGCACATCCACGAGTGGTATACGCGAGCCATACAGCGCGGTGCCCTGCACCATGTGTTCGACCACCTGCTGCCAGCGCTCAATCCGTTCACGCGCTTTCTCAGTGTCTAGACCCGATGAGGTCAATGCTCGAGATAACTGAAAGACCGCATAACCGGCGTTTATGCCGGCCATTGCATCCGATTCCCTATCGTGCCTGGACATATGTCCTTCTGACCCTGCGATGTAGTGGGTCCGGGGGCTGGATTCGAACCAGCGCCCACCCGGTTAAGAGCCGAGTGTTCTACCGCTGAACTACCCCGGAACAGAGCGCACATTGTCTACTCGCAACGAAACGAATGTGAAGACTGAAAACGTTGCCGCTCGTGACGCATACAAAGATTACTCCCGTTCGAAAATATTGGTGTAACTTCTCCCCAACCGTAAACCCGCACTCCATACCCTCCAATGCTGAAACGTCATCATCCCGCGCGCTCCTGCATGTTAATCTCGCACCACCACGAATAGACATTGATCGTCACAAGACGATGACCAGAATCAGGAAAGCCCATGCCAAAGATTTCTCACTCAGCCCTGCGCCGCAAATTCCGTGAATTGCTTGCCACCCCAACCTGCGTTGAAACCGCTTCCGTCTTTGACCCGATGTCGGCGCGGATTGCCGCGGACCTGGGTTTTGAAGTCGGCATCCTCGGTGGCTCCGTTGCGTCGTTGCAGGTATTGGCCGCGCCCGATTTTGCGCTGATCACCCTGAGTGAGTTCGTTGAGCAAGCCACCCGTATCGGCCGTGTCGCCCAACTGCCTTTCATTGCCGATGCCGACCACGGTTACGGTAACGCGCTGAACGTGATGCGCACCGTCGAAGAACTTGAGCGTGCCGGTGTGGCCGCGTTGACGATTGAAGACACGTTGCTGCCTGCGCAATTCGGCCGCAAGTCGACTGACCTGATCTCTATTGAAGAAGGCATCGGCAAGGTCCGCGCCGCGCTGGAAGCCCGTGTTGATCCGCAGTTGTCGATCATTGCCCGGACCAATGCCGGCGTGTTGCCGACCGAAGCTGTGATCGAGCGCACCCTGGCGTATCAGCAAGCCGGCGCCGATGGAATTTGCATGGTCGGTGTGGCGGATTTCGAGCATTTGGAGAAGATCGCGGAGAAGCTGACGGTGCCGCTGATGCTGGTGACTTATGGCAATCCCAAGCTCAATGATGCCAAGCGCCTGGCGAGCCTCGGCGTACGCGTGGTGGTTGCCGGTCACGGTGCTTACTTTGCGGCGATCAAGGCGACTTACGACAGCCTGCGAGCCCAGCGCCAGTTGACCCACAGCACCGATAACCTCAGTGCCACCGAACTGACGCACACCTATACCTTGCCGGAAAGCTACGTGGCATGGGCTGAAGAATTCATGGATGTAAAAGAGTAAAGCGCCCCGCTCCGCTTTCCTTATACAAACCAGTTCCAATCAGCCGCCCACGCAAAAAAATCCGCCGCAGACTCTGCGGCGGCAACCAAAGGATTTTGTCGAAGCAGAGCGGCTAAGACAGCCCCCACGCTACACCCGCAGGCGATTAAAAAGAGTGAAGTTTAATTAATCGAGTTTCATCCGGTCCCCCGCTGCAGGCCGCGCAGACTGTGCTTAGAATCAAGCTCGGCAGCCACGCCGAACACAATAAAAAACCCTAACAGCTCACCTGCAAACATCTGCCCATACACCTTTATGCGCCAGCCAATAAGTGCAGTGTTTCTGCGCGCGCGCTCATTATTCCGGGGAAGTCACAACATGATTAAACAGTCGAGCCTGTTAGCACTGGCGGTGTGTGCCGGTATCAGTCAGATGGCGTTTGCCGAGTCGGTCACCGACCAGGCGGACTCCAAGGGGTTTATCGAGGGCAGCAGCGTCACCGGGTTGTTGCGCAACTACTACATGAATCGCAATCGCGAAGGCGGACGGGCCGATAACATCGACTGGACCCAGGGCGCGATGCTCAACTACGCCTCGGGTTTCACCCAGGGCACCATCGGCTTCGGCGTTGACGCCTACGCCTATGGCGGGTTGAAACTTGACGCCACCCACGCGGACGCCGGCACCGGCAACCTGCCGACCGACCGGCATGGCGACCCCGAAGACGCCTACGGCTCCGTGGGCGCGGCGGTGAAGATCAAAGTCTCCAAGACCCAGCTCAAATTCGGCGACATGCAGCCCACCGCCCCGGTCTTCGCCACCGGCGGCACGCGCCTGTTGCCGCAGACCGCTACCGGTTTCGACCTGACCAGCAGCGAAATCGCCGGGCTGGACCTGGAAGCCGGGCACTTCACCAGCACCAACAGTGGCATGACCAGCAACCATGATCACGATATCTACGCGACCTACGCCAATATCGCGGCCAACAGTGCAAGTTTCCTCGGGGGCAAGTACACCTTCAGCCCATCCCTCAGCGCAACGGTGTATGCCGGTGAGTTGGAAGACATCTGGCGCCAGTACTATACCAACCTCAACTACGTGATCCCGCTGGCCCATGACCAGTCACTCGCGCTGGACGGCAACCTCTACCGCACCCTCGACACCGGCAGCGCCAAGGCCGGGGCGATCAACAACACCACCTACTCGTTGGCGGCGGCGTACTCGTTCCTGCAGGCGCATACGCTGACGCTGTCGTTCCAGAAAGTGCATGGCGACACGCCGTTTGACTACATCGGCACCGGCAACAACGGCGCGGGCGAAGGCGGCGACTCGGTCTACCTGGCCAACTCGGTGCAATGGGGGGACTTCAACGGGCCGGGCGAACAGTCCTGGGGGATCCGTTATGACCTGAACATGGCCAGTTATGGCGTGCCGGGACTGAGTTTCATGGGGCGCTATATCAACGGTTCGGATATCAATGGCACCCACACGCCGGATCACAGCGCCTATGCGGGCGACTACGGTGACGACGGCGCGCACCACGAAACGGATCTTGAGGCCAAGTACGTGATCCAGAGTGGTCCGGCGAAAAACCTGTCGTTGCGCGTGCGTGATGCGATCGTGGCAGCAAACGCCGACCAGCGCGATGGCGACCTGAACGAGCTGCGGCTGATCGTCGACTATCCGTTTACCCTGCTATAGGTAGGCACGCGCTTGCTCGCGAATAACCTCAAGGATAACGCGTACATCCTGAATCTACGCGTTGCCCGGGCGTTTTTCGCGAGCATGCTCGCGCCTCCCATTGGGGGCGTTAACCCACCCAACCCACTGCGGTCTTGGGAATGACTTCCGACTCATCCAGCTTCGACGCGAACATGCTCACCGCCTCCACGGCGTCACTGGTGCTGGTGCGAATCTGCAGGATCACCGAACCCGCCTGATCAGCCAGGCTGACGCCGCGTTGCGCGCCTTCCTGGGTGGCGTTCATGCTGGTCACTGCGTCACGGGTTTCCGAGAGGATCATGCCGATCATTTCGGCAATTTCCGCCGTCGAGCGGCTGGTCCGCCCGGCCAGTTGCCGGACTTCATCGGCCACCACCGCAAAGCCTCGCCCCTGATCCCCCGCGCGCGCCGCCTCGATCGCCGCATTGAGGGCCAACAAGTTGGTCTGGTCGGCGATCCCGCGAATGGTGTTGACGATGGCAGTGATCTGCTCGGAACGATCGCCCAGTTGCCCCACCAGCCGCGCAGAGGCGCCGATGTTGTCGGCGATGCGGCGCATTTCGCTGGCAGTCTCCTGGATCACCTGGGTGCCATGTTCGGCAAAGCGCTCGGTCTCGGAGGAGATATGGTAAGCCCGCGACGCACCTCGGGAGTCTTCTTCGAACTTTTCCACGCGCTCGGTGATGTCGCTGGCGAACTTGACGATCTTGGTCAGCTTGCCGTCGCCGTCATATACCGGGTTGTAGCTGGCTTCCAGCCATACCACACGCCCCTGCTTGCCCAGGCGCTTGAATTGACCAGCGAAGAATTCGCCGCTGTTCAAGCGACGCCAGAAGTCAGTGTATTCATGGCTATTGATCAGCGCCGGTTCGCAAAACAGCCGGTGATGTTTGCCTTTGATTTCCGCCAAGGTGTAACCCATCACATTGAGGAAATTCACGTTGGCGTCCAGCACTTGCCCATTCAAATCGAATTCAATCACCGCCATTGCCCGGTCCAGCGCCGTGAGTTTGCTGCGGGTGGCCGCTTCTTGCTCGACCTTGCTGGTCACGTCCAGCGCGTACTTGACCACTTTTAACACCTGGCCGCGCTCATCCAGCACCGGGTTGTAACTGGCTTCCAACCAGATGGTGTTGCCGTTGCTATCCACACGTTTGAAGGTACCCGAGACAAACTTGCCCGCCTTCAAATCACTCCAGAACTGGCTGTAGGCCGGGCTGCTGGTCAGTGCTGGCGGGCAAAAGTCACGGTGGGATTTACCCGTCAACTGACTGGCGTTGTAGCCCAGGGTGTTGAGGAAGTTGTCGTTGGCCCGCAGCACCCTGCCGTTCAGGTCGAATTCGACCACGGCCATGGAGCGTTCCAGTGCGGCGATCAGTCCTTTGAACTCGGTGACTTCGGCCGTCCTGGCCGACAGTGCTGTCTTGAGTGCTGTGTTGAACATGGACTTACCCTCAACCGTGCGGAGAACCCTGTGTCTCTACTTGCTATCGGCTCGGAAATCCGCGACTTTACGCGCGCTGGAGGGATTATTTTCTGGCGTCAACTACTCGTTTGATCAGCGCTTTGCATCAAGCAAGGCCAGGCGTTCGCGCATGCCCGAACTCGCCGCCGGGCCGGCCTGCAACATGCACTGGTCAAGTGGTACCTGCTGCCCATCCGCACGGGCCAACATTGGCTGTACTGGCGTGCCCGTCGCACGCTCCACCAACTCCACGCTGGTGCCCTCCTCGGCGTAATGCCGGTTACCCCAGGCTACCAGCGACATCAGCACCATGCGGAAATCCTCGCCCTTGGCCGTCGGCACATATTCATAGCGCGGCGGCCGCTCACTGTAGGCCTGGCGCTCCAGCATGCCGGCCTCCACCAGGGCGTTCAGGCGGCGCGTAAGCATATTGGGCGCGATGCCCAGGCTGCGGGAAAACTCATCGAAACGGCGCAGGCCCTGCAGCGCGTCGCGCATGATCAGGATGCTCCACCACTCCCCTACCCGCTCAAGGCTGCGGGCGATGGGACATTCGTCGCGGGTAAGGGACTTGCGTTGCATGGGGGGATTCCTTTGAGCGGTGCCTATTTGCGTGACGCCATGTTACTTTCATCATGATAGTGACGTCCATAGAGTCTGTTCCCTCAACGCAACCGGAGTCGATTGATCATGAATAAACGCATCGTTGTGACAGGCATGGGCGCGCTGACGCCGCTCGGTGCTGACGTGGAGTCAACCTGGCAACGCCTGCTGGCCGGGCAGTCGGGCATTCGCCGGCTACCGGAAGAACTGATCGGAGACCTGGCCGTGAGCATCGGTGGCCAGGTACAAAGCGTGCAGCAGGATCCAGAAGCCGGCTTCGACCCCGATCGACTGCTGGCGCCCAAGGAACAGCGCAAGATGGACCGCTTTATCCTGTTCGCCCTGGCGGCGGCGGATGAAGCCTTGAAGCAGGCCGGATGGGCGCCAGTGACGCCCGAAGCGCAGGAACGTACTGCCACCATCATCGCTTCGGGTGTCGGCGGCTTCCCGGCAATTGCCGATGCGGTACGCACCACCGATAGCAAAGGCCCACGGCGGTTGTCGCCGTTCACCATCCCCTCCTTCCTGAGCAACATGGCCGCCGGGCATGTGTCGATCAACTATGGGTTGAAAGGCCCGCTGGGCGCACCGGTGACCGCCTGTGCGGCAGGTGTGCAGGCGATTGGCGACGCGGCACGGATGATTCGTGCCGGTGAAGTCGATGTGGCGGTATGTGGCGGCGCCGAAGCGGCAATTCATCGGGTCAGCCTGGCCGGCTTTGCGGCGGCACGGGCATTGTCCAGCGACTTCAATGAAACACCCGAGCTGGCTTCGCGGCCATTCGACCAGGCACGTGACGGTTTTGTCATGGGCGAAGGCGCCGGCATCCTCGTCATCGAGGAACTCGAACACGCCCTGGCACGTGGCGCACAGCCGATTGCGGAATTGGTGGGCTACGGCACCAGTGCCGACGCCTATCACATGACGGCCGGCCCGGAAGATGGCGACGGTGCGCGACGCGCCATGCTGCAGGCCTTGCGCCAGGCTGGAATCGATGCAACCCAGGTGCAGTACTTGAATGCTCACGCCACCTCCACTCCGGTGGGCGACAAAGGCGAACTGGCGGCGATCAACACGGTGTTCGGCGCCAAAGGCAGTCCGGCCATCAGCTCGACCAAATCCGCCACCGGTCACCTGTTGGGGGCTGCGGGCGGAATTGAAGCCATTTTCACCGTGCTCGCCCTGCGCGACCAGGTTGCCCCGGTCACCCTCAACCTGCAAAACCCCGACCCACTTGCGGATGGCCTGGATATGGTGCGCGGTGCAGCCCGCCCCATGCCGATCGAATACGCGCTGTCCAACGGCTTCGGCTTCGGCGGCGTGAATGCCAGCGTGTTGTTCCGCCGCTGGGCGTAGTTTGCCCCTGTCGTCAATTTCGGGGACCATGGGCGCCTTTCTGAACCTGCCAACCAGAGGCGCCCATGGCCAACCACGACCTGCACTACACCCCGGACCCCGATGCCGACTCGATTTCCTCCGACGTGATCGGCTTCAATGGCATCCTGGTGTCCACCCAGATCCCGACCCATGCCGATGGCAGCCTGGAGCTGGGCGATATCACCCAGCAAAGCGAATGCACCCTGCAAGCCTTGAAAGTCGCCCTGGAAAAGGCCGGCAGCTCGATGGACCGGGTGATGCACCTGACCATTTATCTGACGGATATGGCCGATCGCGCGGCCTTCAACGAGGTCTACAAACGCTTCTTTGCCAAGCCCTGGCCCGTGCGCGCGGCCGTTGGCGTTGCCGCTCTGGCCGTAGACGGCATGCGCGTGGAAGTGACTGCGATGGCCGCTCAGGCCTGAGTGGGTGCCGGTCAGGCATTTCACAGCTACAATGCCCGCCTCAACCGTGACAAGCCTGACTAAAAAAACTATGTCCTTGCCCAAGCATCACCTGGAATTGCTCAGCCCTGCCCGCGATGTCGCCATCGCGCGCGAGGCGATCCTGCATGGCGCCGACGCCGTGTACATTGGCGGCCCGAGCTTCGGCGCGCGCCATAACGCCTGTAACGACGTGAGCGATATCGCGTCCCTGGTAGAATTCGCGCGCCGGTACCACGCACGCGTGTTCACCACGATCAACACCATCTTGCATGACAACGAACTGGAACCCGCGCGCAAGCTGATCCATCAGCTCTACGACGCCGGCGTCGATGCGTTGATCGTGCAAGACCTTGGCGTGATGGAGCTGGACATTCCGCCCATCGAGCTGCACGCCAGTACCCAGACCGACATTCGCACCCTGGGCCGCGCCAAGTTTCTCGACCAGGCCGGTTTCTCGCAGTTGGTCTTGGCCCGTGAGCTGAACCTGCAGGAAATCCGCGCCATCGCCGACGAAACCGATGCCGCCATCGAGTTTTTCATCCACGGCGCCTTGTGCGTGGCGTTCTCCGGGCAGTGCAACATCTCCCACGCGCAGAACGGCCGTAGTGCCAACCGTGGAGATTGCTCCCAGGCCTGCCGTTTGCCGTACACCTTGAAAGATGATCAGGGCCGTGTCGTGGCCTTTGAAAAGCACCTGCTGTCGATGAAAGACAACAACCAGAGCGCCAACCTGCGCGCCTTGGTCGAAGCCGGCGTGCGCTCGTTCAAGATCGAAGGTCGCTATAAGGACATGGGCTATGTGAAGAACATCACCGCCTACTACCGTCAGCGCCTCGACGAGATCCTTGAAGACCGCCCGGACCTGGCTCGCGCTTCCAGCGGCCGTACCGCGCACTTCTTCCTGCCCGATCCGGAAAAGACCTTTCACCGTGGCAGCACCGACTATTTCGTCACTGACCGCAAGATCGACATCGGCGCCTTCGACACCCCGACGTTCACCGGCCTGCCGGTGGGTGTGGTGGAAAAAGCCAGCAAGCGTGACCTGCAAGTGGTCACCCATGAGCCGCTGTCCAATGGCGACGGCCTCAACGTGCTGGTCAAGCGTGAAGTGGTGGGTTTCCGCGCCAACATCGCCGAGCCTAAGGGCGAGTTCGAGGAAGACGGCGAGAAACGCTATCGCTACCGCGTCGAACCGAATGAAATGCCGGCCGGCCTGCATCAACTGCGCCCGAATCATCCGCTGAACCGCAACCTCGACCACAACTGGCAACAGGCGCTGTTGAAGACCTCGTCCGAACGCCGCATCGGCCTGACGTGGGTGGCTCGCCTGCGTGAAGAGCAGCTGGACGTGACTGCCACCAGTGAAGAAGGCATCAGCGCCAGCGTCACCCTGCCCGGCCCGTTCGGCGTGGCCAACAAGCCGGAGCAGGCGCTGGATACCTTGCGCGACCTGCTCGGCCAACTGGGCACCACCGAATACCACGCGACCGATATCCAGCTGCATGCGCCGCAAGCGTTCTTCATCCCCAACTCACAGCTCAAAGCCTTGCGCCGCGAAGTGATCGAAGCGCTGACCGCTGCCCGTGTTGCCGCACATCCACGCGGTGGACGCAAAGCCGAAACCACCCCGCCGCCGGTCTACCCGGATGCGCACCTGTCGTTCCTGGCCAACGTCTACAACCAGAAAGCCCGCGACTTCTACCACCGTCATGGGGTGAAGCTGATCGACGCCGCGTTCGAAGCCCATGAGGAAACCGGCGAAGTACCGGTGATGATCACCAAGCACTGCCTGCGCTTCTCGTTCAACCTGTGCCCTAAACAGGCGAAGGGTGTCACGGGCGTGAAGACCAAGGTCGCGCCGATGCAGTTGATCCACGGCGATGAAGTGCTGACCCTGAAGTTCGACTGCAAACCGTGCGAGATGCACGTGGTGGGCAAGATCAAGGGGCATATCCTGGGCTTGCCGCAACCGGGCAGCGCGGTGGAGCACTTCAACCCGGAAAACATCATTTTCCAGGGTACGCACTGACCGTCTGCGAGCGGGGCCACCACCAGCCCCGCTGCAACCCCGCAGCCGCCAGCAGAATCGCCGCCACACCCAACCATTGCAGCCAGCCCAGGCGATGCCCGAAGGCGATCCAATCGACGAAGATCGCCGCAATCGGGTAGATGAACGACAGCGCACCGGTAATCGCCGTGGGCAGTTTCTGGATCGCGCCGTACAGCAGCACGTACATCAAACCGGTGTGCACCACGCCGAGTGTCACCAATGCCGCCCAGGCGTTGGTGGTGGCTGGCAAACTGTTCCAAGGCACCATTGGCGCGAGCAGCAGCGCGCCGGTGGTCACCTGGATCAACGCCATCAAATGCGGTGGCACTTCTTTCAAACGCTTGATGATCAGCGCCGCAATGGCATAGAGAAACGCCGCACCCAGCGCCAAGGCGATGCCGGCCAGGTAATCGTCGCCGGTCTGTTGGTCGCCATGGGCCGTGACAATCGCCAGCATCCCCAAAAACGCAATACTCAGCCACGCCAGTTTCTGCACGGTGATCTTTTCTCCGAGGAACACTGCCGCCAGCATCACCAACATGAACGGCTGCACGTTGTACACCGCTGTGCTGATGGCAATGGAGGCACGGGAATAGGATTCGAACAGCAGCAACCAATTGCCAACAATCGCCACGCCACTGAGCATCGCCAGGCCGAGCTTGGCCCCGTTCAGCAGGTCCAGGCGCAAATAACCCAGCAGCGCGCACACCAGCAAGAGCGTCAGCCCACCGATCACGCAGCGCCAGAACACCACTTCGATCACCGACACGCCAGAGACCAGTACAAACCAGCCAATGGTGCCCGAGATGAGCATGGCGGCGATCATTTCCCACGAACCACGACGGATGGATGTGTCCATGATTGAAGCTCCTCAAGTGAGGCTCAATTATGGCAATCTGTTCGGGAGCGGCTCCAGCGCCTAAAAAAGGCCAAACCACTGGATTGCCTTTACTTATTAGGTGGAAACCATGATTGACACCATCGACCAGCAACTCATCGCCGCTTTGATGGACGACTCACGCCTGTCCCTCAAGACCCTGGCCGGCATTACCGGGCTGTCCTCGCCGAGTGTCAGCGAACGCCTGCGCCGTCTTGAAGAGCGCGGCGTGCTAACCCACTACACCGTCGACATCGACCCCAAGCACTTCGGCTACCTGCTGCAAGCCATCGTGCGCATCCGCCCCCTGCCCGGCAAACTGCATGAGGTGGAACGCCAGATCCAGGCGATCCCCGAATTCACCGAGTGCGACAAAGTGACCGGCGATGATTGCTTCATCGCACGGCTGCATGTGCGCACCATGGATCATCTGGACAGCCTGCTCGACAAGCTGAATGCCTATGCCGAAACCAACACCGCGATCGTCAAGAAAACCCCGGTGAAACGGCGTTTGCCGCCGCTGTCGGATGATTGATCGTGAGTCATCAGCGCGATGCCTGACACGGCTGCGTGGCCTGTTCGTGCAGTGCTTTTGCCGCTCCCAGTAAACCCTGAAACAGGCGATAACGCGCTGCCAGTACTGCCTGCTGTGCGGGATCCGGCCTATACCGGGCCTTCACCGGCATTCCTGCTTGCAACAACGCGTCCCCTTCCCCGATCGACAGGAAGCCCAGTTTCGCCGCCCCGATGCAGGCGCTCAATTCACTGCCGTGCAACGTGTATATCTCCCGCTGGAGGATGTTGGCCAGCAACTGCGCCCAGTATTCGCTGCGCGCCCCGCCGCCCACCAAGGCGCAGGCATCAACGTTGGCACCGGCCGATTGCACGGCGCGCAGCGCATCCAGCAAACCGAAACCCACCCCTTCCATCACCGCATAACCGAGCATAGCGGGTGTGCAGTCATGGCCCAGGCCCATGAATCCGCCGCGCAGCAGCGGATCGTTGTGGGGCGTGCGTTCGCCGGCGAGGTACGGCAGAAACAACGGGGTACTGAGGGGCACTGCCTGCTCAATCGGCAATTGCGCCTGCACCTGGTCCAACAAGGTCTGTTCATCCGGCATCCCCGTCAGCCGCGTGACCCAACGCAGGCAACTGGCCCCGGCCAGCATGGCGCCCATGGTGTACCAACGGTCAGGCAGTGCGTGGCAAAAGCTGTGTACCGCGCTGGCCGGGTTGCCGGCAGCGTGGTCGGTGATGGCGACGATGGCCGCGCTGGTGCCGAGGGTGATAAAAGCGTCCCCTGCCTTGATCGCACCGATACCGACAGCCGCGACCGGGTTGTCACCGCCGCCGCCGGCAATCACGACGGAGGAAGACAAACCCAGCCCGTCCGCCGTCAACACCGCGCTCGCGGCACCGCCCTCGACCAACCTGGGCATCTGCGCAGGCGACAGCCCCGTCGCGCGCAACATCGGGACGAACCACTCACGCCGTGCCACATCCAGCCACAACGTACCCGCAGCATCCGACATCTCGCTGATGCGCTCGCCACTCAAACGCAAGCGCAGGTAGTCCTTGGGTGACAGCACACAATCGATGGCCTTGAACACCTGCGGCTCATGCTGTTTCAGCCACAACAGTTTCGGCGCTGTCAGCCCCGCCATGGGCAGGCTGCCGGTGACGTCGGCAAACGCCGTTCCCAACCGTTCAGCCTCGGCGACCGCACGCGAGTCATCCCACAGGATCGCCGGATACAACACGCGATTATCCGCCCCCAGCAACACCGCGCCATGCATCTGCCCAGACAGGCCGATACAGGCCACACGGGCAAATGCCTCATGCGTGCGCAACTGGGCCAGCGCCTGCAAACACGCCTGCCACCAATCCTGCGGGTCTTGCTCGGACCAGCCGCTATGACGCCGCGACACGCTCAGGCGCACGCCGGCATGGGCCAGGACTGAACCGTCGAGGTCCATGAGGATCGCTTTGAGTTCCGAGGTGCCGAGGTCGATGCCGAGGGAAACAGGGTTGCTCATACGGAGGTCATTCCAATCCAATACAGCCACATGAATTACGCACTTGCAGGGTCGGCGTCAGGCGCACGCTGTGGGGCGGCGCGTCAGGCGAGGCCATGCGTTGCAACAACAGGTGCACGGCCTGGGCGCCGAGTGCCTGGACCGGCTGCGCGATCAGGGTCAGGCGTGGCTCGAAAAAGTCCGCCCAGTCAAAATCATCGAAACCGACCAGGGCCATCTGCCCCGGCACGGTAATCTGCGCGTCACGCAGGGCCTGCATGGCGCCGAGGGTCATCAGGTTATTACCGGCCATAATCGCCGTAGGTGGTGCTGCCAGCCCCAGCAACTGCACCGTTGCCTTGCGCGCCGGTTCAGTGTTGGAGCCGCCGTTGACCAGCAGTTGCGGATCAAACGCCAGCCCCGCCGCGAGCAATGCCGCGCGATAACCCGCGACGCGCTCGTCCGTGGTACTGAACCCCTCCCGCCCGGCGATAAAACCAATCCGCCGGTGCCCATGGGCGATCAGGTGCTGGATAAGGGCCTGGGTCGGCTGGGCGTTGTCCACCCCGATCTGGTCAAATTGATCGCTCATCATGCGGTCAACCAGCACTGCTGGAATCTCGTTGGCCCGCAGGTACTCCAGCGCCTTGGAGCCATTGGAGGGCGCCAGCACAATCCCATCCACCCGCCGATGATGCAGCGCCGTGACCACCCGCAATTCCTGCTCCGGATCATCATGGGTGTCGACAAACAGCATCATGTAGCCGTTCTTGGCGCACTCGGTTTCAATCGCGTGCACCGTTTCGCTGAAGTAGTGGTTGGACAACGCCGAGATCGCCACACCCATGGTATTGGTGCTTGACCGGGCCAGCGAGCGCGCCAGGGTGTTGGGGATGTAGCCCAACGCCTGGATCGCCTGCTGCACCGCCAGCACGGTGGCCGGGCTGACCTTGCGGGTGCCGTTCAACACGTGCGACACCGTCGATGTCGACACCCCGGCCCGGCTTGCCACGTCATCCATGGTGACCACGGCGTTGTTCCTTCTCAATGGATCAATGTTTACTCGACCAACCGCTGTACGTACCGATGTTGTCGCGGGTGATCAGTTTGGGCGTGAGCAGGGTAACCGCTTCGGCCGGGGCTTTGTCGTTGAGAATGTCATTGCCCACGTTTACCGCGGTCTGCGCCATGGCCCATGGGTCCTGGCTGGAAGACGCCTGTATCTGGGAGTCGGTCTTCAGCGCATTCTCGATATCCGGCGCGCCATCCACCGAGGTGATGATGAGGCCGCTGCGCTTGAGCTGCTTGGCCGCCAGGTCGCTGCCGACGGCTTGCGGGTCGTTGATCGCGAACAAGCCGTCGATTTTCGGGAAGCGCGTGAGATAACCCTGCATCACGTTCAAGCCACCTTCGCGGGAGCCTTTGCCGTCCTGATCATCGGACAGCACCTTGATGTCGGGCGCAGCAGCGAGTGCGGCCTTGCAGCCTTTGACGCGGTCGGTCACGGCGGTCACTTGCGGGCCGTTCTGGATGATCACGTTGCCCTTGCCGGAGAGCTTGTCCACCAGGTACTGGCAGGCCAGCTTGCCGGCTTCGACGTTGTCGGTCTGCACGGTGGCGTTGACGCCCTTGGCGTCCACATCCACAGCGACCACGACGATCCCGGCATCGCGGGCTTTCTTGATCGCCGAGGCCATGGCAGACGGGTCGACGGCGTTGATCAGGATCAGGTCGACCTTGGATGAAATGAAGTTATCGATCTGCGAAAACTGCTTGCTCAGGTCATAGTCAGCCGACACCGAGGTGACCTTGACATTGGGGTTCAGCTCCTTGGCCCGCGCCGTGGCGCCATCGGCCAGGGTCACAAAGTACGGGTTGCCCAGGGAACCCATGCTGATGCCGAGGGCTTTCAACTCACGGGCTTCGACGGCTTGGGACATCAGGGCAGCCAAGGCAATGACGGGAAACATGCGTTTAAGGTTCATGCGGGTCTCTCTTGTGATTGTTGTATGAAATCAGGTCCGCGCACCGGACTGGCGATAACGATCCAGCGCCACCGCGCCGATGATCACAATGCCCTTGATGATGTATTGCCAGATATCCGACACGCCCAGCAGCACCAGCCCATTGGTGAGCACTGCAATGATCAGCGCACCGATCAGTGTGCCGCCGATGGTGCCGACGCCGCCGGTGAAACTGGTGCCACCGAGGATCACCGCCGCAATCGCATCCAGCTCGTAGGATTGCCCCAGTTGCAAACCATTGGCAGCGAATAGACGCGAAGCGCTCATCACCGCGCCCAGCCCGGCCAGCGCGCCGGACATGGCGTAGACGAACAGCAGCACCTTCCACACCTTGATCCCCGACAACCGCGCCGCTTCCGGGTTGCCGCCGACCGAGTAGATCTGCACGCCCATCACCGTGCGGCGCAGGATGAACCACGACAGCGCCACCACGGCCACGGCAATGATCACCAACCAGGGCACGCCGAGTAACGAGTCATTGCCGATGAAGGCAAATGGCAGGTCCGGGTTGAACACGGTCTTGTCGTCCGCCAAAAGCCGCGCCAGCCCGCGCATGGCCGTCAGTGCGCCAAGGGTGACGATAAACGGCGGCAGGCGCATAAAAGCGATCAACCCGCCATTGACCAGCCCGAGCAACAGCCCGAAGCCGATACCCGCGGCAATCCCGAACATGCCGAACTGCGGCGACATCGACGCCTGCAACGCCACCACCGCCGAGGCCGCCAGGATCGCGCCCACTGACAAGTCGATACCGGCGGTGAGGATCACAAACGTCATGCCCGCCGCCAGCACCACGTTCACCGACGCCTGTTGGGAGATGATCGACAGGTTCTGCATCGTCAGGAAGTTCTCGCTGGCCAGGGCAAAGCCCACCAACAGCAAGATCAGCACGGGCAACATGCCCACCGTGCGCATCAGCTCGCGTGCGCGTTCCGTTTTGTTTGTCGTTGCGATATTCAACTCAGCCATGGGCAACCACCTGCTCGCCACCGGTGGCGAGGTCAATAATGCGTTCTTGGGAAATAGCCTGGCCGGAGGCACCGCCGACTTCAGCGACGAGCTGGCCTTCGCGCATGATCAACACGCGGTCGCAGGTGCCGATGATTTCCGGCAACTCGCTGGAAATCACCACGATGCCGATGCCGGCCTGGGCCAATTGATTGATGATGCGATAGATCTCGGACTTGGAGCCGATGTCGACGCCGCGTGTGGGCTCGTCGAGGATCAGCACGTGGGGTTTGACCTCCAGCAGCCGTGCCAGAAGCACCTTCTGCTGATTGCCGCCGGACAAGGCGCCAGCATTGACCTTGCCTGACGCCACGCGAATCGACAGCGACTTGATCGCATCATTGGAACGCTGCAACGCATGGTCGCGGTCCAGTACTCCGCCGGCATGGGCATCCGGCACACAGGCGCAGACGTTGATGTTGTCCGCCACGCTCATGTCGAGGAACAGGCCCTGAGCCTTGCGGTCTTCGGTGAGGTAGACGACGCCTGCGCGAATCGCATCCGCCGGGGTGCGCAGTGGGGTAACGGCCTTGCCGACCACTTCCAGGGTGCCCGAGGTGCGTGGGTCGGCCGCAAAGATCAGCCGCGCCAGCTCGGTGCGCCCTGCCCCGACCAGCCCGGCAATGCCCAGTACTTCGCCGGCATGCAGGTCGAAACTGCAGTGGCGCACGCGCTTGCCGTCGGCCATGTCGCGCACCCGCATCACCACGTTGCCGGGGTTATACGCGGCGTGTTCCTTCTTGTAGAACCCTGACAGGTCGCGGCCCACCATCATTTTCACCAGCGCTTCGGCGGACAGTGCATCGCGGGTCAACTCGCCGATGTACTGGCCGTCACGCAGCACCGAGACGCGGTCCGATAACGCGTAGATTTCGGCCATGCGGTGGCTGATGTAGATGATCGCCAAGCCCTGGCTGCGCAGTTGCTTGATCAGCGCGAACAAGCGGTCGGTCTCGCGGGATGACAAGGGCGTGGTGGGTTCGTCCATCACCAGGATCTTGGCGTGGGCATGCAGGGCGCGGGCGATTTCCACCAACTGACGCTCGGCGATCGACAGGCTGCTGACTCGCGTGGCCGGGGTGAACTCAGCGCCCAGGCGCTGCAACACTTCGATGCAACCGGCCTCCATGCCCTTACGATCGATGCTCCAGCCGCGCCGCAATTCGCGGCCCAGGTAAATGTTCTCGGCCACGCTCAGGTTGGGGCACAGGCTCAATTCCTGATAGATCACGGCGATGCCAAGGGCTTTGGCGGTGGCGGGGTCGAAGGTGGGGATGAGCTGACCGGCAATGCGGATTTCACCGCCTGGGTCGGCTTGGTAGGC
>Ga0302347_1000632_pt1 | contig 52300 bp, 49 predicted proteins | sample PhyWR1_FD_202178 | JGI IMG/M metagenome (GOLD analysis project Ga0302347, IMG submission 202178) | Leaf surface microbial communities from wheat plants in UC Gill Tract Community Farm, Albany, California, United States - DLSL W.R1 (v2)... | ecosystem: Host-associated > Plants > Phyllosphere >... | reverse complement strand
TCGACTTCATGCAGCACGCGCTCAAGGGCGTTCCCGTGGCCGAGCTGCCCGTGCCGCCCGGTGTGGTCAACGTCGGTGGCGAATGGTTCTACGAGGAATTCGCGCGCAATGCGGGCGTGAGCAGCCTGGGCGTGCCCGAAGGCGCGACCGAAGGCAGTCCATCGGCGCCGCCGCCCTCGGAAGAGCGCAATCGCATCCTGGACCTGTTCCGCAACTGACAGCCGTGCTCCCCATGGAAAAAGCCCCTCGCGAGGGGCTTTTTCATGTCCGGCGCAAGCGCGATCAGGCGCTGAATGTCAGTGGCAGATTCGACTGTTGCGACGCATAGCGGCTCAGGCAGGCAAAGAACTCGCCTTCGCCCTTGGTGTCCAGCCAGCAGGCCTGGTCGGCGTCATAGCGGAAATGAAAGCCGCCGGCCTTGGCCGCCAGCCACACTTCATGCAGAGGTCTTTGCAGATTGATCACAATCTGGCTGCGGTTGGGAAAGGACAGCGTGACCATGCCGCCCGCGCGCTGGGCATCGATATCGGCGTCCGATTCGTCATTGATGCGGTCGCATCCCTGCTCCACCGCGAGCAGCAGCTTTTCAGCGCAATCGAGAAATTCTAGGTCGTTCATTACAATCCGCACATGTTGAGAGCTTCCCAAATTCTAGTCAGGTCTTTTGCCCTTGCGCTGTGTGCGGCGTCACTCGGTGCCTGCGGCCAGCGCGGACCCCTGTATCTTCCCACCGCACCCGAGGCCGCGCAACGCGCCACCTTGCCCGAAACGCTGCGCTCGCAGATCTTCGACGATGCCGCCACGGCGCCGGTGCGCGCCCCCGTTCAGCCCGCGAACGCCCGCTGATCCCGGCCTGCTTGATCCAGGTCAACAGCGCCGGCTGCGCCAGCGCCTACAGTGGGATTTTCCGCTGGATTGCCCTGCCATGCCGATTGAGCTGTACCGCGACAAGCACCATGCCTGCCTGATGTTCTGCGACCTGATCGAGGAAGATGGCCAGGCCGTGCAGGCCAACCAGTTCCTGATCGTCGACGGTGATACCGGCGCCATCATCGACCCCGGCGGCAACCTCGCGTTCAACGAATTGTTCATGGGCATGGTGCGCCATTTCGCGCCCGCCAAGCTGTCGTATGTGATCGCCTCGCATGCCGACCCCGACATCATTGCCTCGCTCGACCGCTGGATGAGCAGCACCAAGGCTTCGCTGGTGATCTCGCGCGTCTGGGAGCGCTTCGTGCCGCATTTCGCCAAGGTCGGCAAGACCGACGAGCGCATCATCGGCGTGCCCGACGCGGGCGGGCGCCTGCCGCTGGGGCGCAACGAGCTGCTGCTGCTGCCCGCGCACTTCCTGCACTCCGAAGGCAATTTCCACTTCTACGATCCTGTCAGCCGCATCCTGTTCACGGGCGATCTCGGGGCGTCGATGGTGACCGGCGCCCAGGCTTCCGTGCCCGTGACCGACCTGGGCCCGCACATTGCGCACATGGAAGGCTTTCACCGGCGCTACATGGTGTCGAACAAGATCCTGCGGCTGTGGCTGCACATGGCACGCCAGCTCGATATCGCGATGATCGTGCCCCAGCACGGCGCACCCATCCAGGGCCGGCCCGCGATCGAGGCCTTCTTCGACTGGCTCGAGACCCTGGCCTGCGGCATAGACCTGTTCGACCAGCGCGCCTACCAGCAGTCGAATGCCGTGATCGACCCGATCTCGCGCCTCACGCGCGCGCCGCTGCGCGCCGTCAACGGCTGATCGCTTCCGGCTTCGCGGCCCAGCGCTTGCGCAAGGCGCGCTGCAGGCGCCAGCCCAGCAGCAGGGCCAGGATGGCGGCGTAGACAAACACTTCGTTGAAGTTGTTCTTGCCGGCGCGCATCCAGAAGAAATGCAGGATGGCCAGGCCGGCGATCGCATAGACGCTGCGATGCAGCCATTGCCAGCGGCGCGCGCCCATCCAGCGCAGCACGCGGTGCGGCGAAGTCACGGCCAGCGCCGTGAGCAGCGCGAACGCCAACATGCCGACCAGAATGAACGGCCGCTCGACGATGTCGCGCCAGATCTCCGCGAAATCCAGCCCCTGGTCAAAGACCGAGTAGCACAGCAGGTGCAGCGTCGCATAGAAAAACACGAACAGGCCCAGCATGCGCCGAAAGCGCGCGAGCGCGGGCAGGCCCAGCACAATGCGCGCCGGCGTGACCGCGAGCACCACGCACAGGAAGCGCAGCGTCCAGTCGCCGGTCGCGCGGATCAGCGCCTCGGCCGGGTTCGCGCCCAGCGTGTCGAACACCGCGCCGTAAAGCAGCTGGGCAAACGGCAGCAGGCACAGCACGAACACCAGGGGCTTGGCCGCCGGGTGCATGAACCAGGTTTTCCAGCGCGCGGGCAAGGCGCGCTTTTGCGGGGTGGCGGTCAAAACTGTTGCTTGAGGTCCATGCCTGCGTACAGCTGGCCGACCTGCTCGCCGTAGCCGTTGAACATCAGCGTCTTGCGCTTCTTGGCGAACAGCCCGCCTTCGCCAATGCGCCGCTCCGTGGCCTGGCTCCAGCGCGGGTGCGGCACATCGGGGTTGACGTTCGAGTAGAAGCCATACTCATTGCGCGCCGCCTTGTTCCAGGCCGTTCCGGGCTGCTTGTCGGTCAGGCGGATGGCAACAATGCTCTTGGCACTCTTGAAGCCGTACTTCCAGGGCACGACCAGGCGCACGGGCGCGCCGTTCTGCGCGGGCAGCACTTCGCCATACATGCCGAACGCCAGCAGCGTCAGCGGGTGCATGGCTTGGTCGAGGCGCAGGCCTTCGGTGTAGGGCCAGTCGAGCACGTTGGCGCGCAGCCCGGGCATCATCTTCTGATCGGCCAGCGTGACGAACTCCACGTATTTGGCGCTGCCCAGCGGCTGCACCTGGCGCAGCAGCTGGGCCAGCGAGTAGCCGACCCAGGGAATGACCATGGACCAGCCTTCGACGCAGCGCAGGCGGTAGATGCGCTCTTCCTGCGGGCTGAGCTTGATCAGATCTTCGAGGCTGAAGGTGCCGGGCTTGGCGACCAGGCCTTCGACCTTGACGCTCCAGGGCGTGGTCTTGAGCGTGTGGGCGTTGCGCGCGGGATCGGCCTTGTCGAGACCGAACTCGTAATAGTTGTTGTATTGGGACGCATCGGCATAGGGCGTCAGCGCTTCCATGGTGTTCGCGCCCACCACCTGGCTGGGCTGACCGGGCAATGCGGCCAGCTTGCCCGGACGCGGCACCGCGGCCAGCGCATCGCGCCCGGCCCAGGCCGCGAGCGTGCCACCGGCCGCCCCCGCAGCCATGGTGCGCAACAACTGGCGCCGTGCCTCGTAGACCGGCTGGGGCGTGATCTCACTGCCCCGGGGATGGTTGAAGCCGTCGCTATCGGTTCTTATCAGCATGGCAATTCCTTGGACAAATTTCCTTGTCTGATGCATTGTGACCGCGGTTGGTTCAACCTGCCTGACCACAAAAAAAAGAGCGCCCATCGCTGGACGCTCCTTTTGCGTAATGAGAGATTGAAGGCCCAGGCATTATGAGCAGCTTATGCAACTGGCGTGCCCCAGCATGGGGGCAGCGAGCAAGGGCCGCCCCGCAGCGAGGCTGCCGTCCCTAGCCGGGCGCCCCCTCCACCGAAGGTTGAGAGGGGGAAGCGCCGAAGGCGCTCAGGGGGTGTCTTTACAATTCGCCGTAGCTGTGCAGCCCGCTGAGGAACATGTTGACGCCCAGGAAGGCAAACGTGGTCACGCCCAGGCCGGTCAGCGCCCACCAGGCCGACACCGTGCCGCGCAGGCCCTTGACCAGGCGCATGTGCAGCCATGCCGCGTAGTTGAGCCAGACGATCAGCGCCCAGGTTTCCTTCGGGTCCCAGCTCCAGTAGCCGCCCCAGGCTTCGGCGGCCCACAGCGCGCCCAGCACGGTGGCGATGGTGAAGAACGCGAAGCCCACGGCAATCGACTTGTACATCACGTCGTCGAGGATCTCGAACGACGGCAGGCGCGCGGCAATGTGCTTGCGCGCCAGCAGGATGCCGGCGACGATCAGCGCCGAGATGCCGAAATACACGGTCCAGTAGCTGCCGCCGTTCTCGGTCGCGCCCTGGCGGAACACGATGGGCTCGAAGCACAGCACGATGCCCAGCAGCCACAGCGGCGCGAGCTTGTACCAGCGGGTCTCGCCGGCCTGCTGCTTGATCAGATAGGCAAACGCGACCATGGCCGCGAGCGCGAACGTGCCGTAGCCGATGAAGTTGGCGGGCACATGCAGCTTCATCCACCAGCTCTTGAGCGCCGGCACCAGCGGCTGGATCTCATGCGCTTCGCGCACCAGCGTGTACCAGAGCAGAAAGCCCACGGCCGCGCTGACCACCAGCATCACGAACGCGCCCAGCGCGCGGGTGTCGTAGTTTTCCTCGTAGTAGAGGTAGAAAGTCGCTGTCATCCAGCAGAACATCACGAACACTTCGTAGAGATTGCTGACCGGAATGTGGCCGATGTCGGCACCCAGCAGATAGCTTTCGTACCAGCGCACCATGGTGCCGATCAGCGCCATCGCGACCGCCACCCAGGCGATGCGCGAGCCCAGCAGCGACATGGTCCGGCCCTCGTTGCGCGAGAACATGCCTATCCAGTAGAAGATGGTGCTCATGAAGAACAGCATGCTCATCCAGAGGATGGCCGACTGGCTCGACAGGAAATATTTGAGGCCGAACACTGCGTCGGCGCGCGCCAGATCGCCCGCGCCATCCACCTGGTACAGACTCAATGCGAGCAGCGAGAAGCCGGCGACGGCCAGCACCAGCACGCGCAGCGGACGCCAGAACCAGCACAGCCAGATCAGCGCAGGAATGGTGCCCAGCAGAATGGCCTTCTCATAGACATCCATATAGGCCGCGTAGCGCTGCAGCGCGAACAGCCCGCCGGCCGTGACAATCACGGCGAACAGCCAGTCGAACCAGTTGCGGCGCGAAAAATACCCCGAATGCAGGGTGATGGTCTCGGAGGGGTCGGTCGTTGCGGTCGTCATTCAGAAGCTCCCGGGCGGCGCGCAATCGGCTGGGCCCCAATGAGTTTTTCGGTCAGCATGGCGAAGTCCTTGTCACCTTCCATGGTCTGGCGGTTGGTGGAAAGGGCCACGGTGGCGTGGCTGCTGCCCTCGCCGGCGGGGGCCAGCCAGATCCACAGGCGTCGATCACGCACGTAGAGCATGGCAAAGATCCCCAGAATCAGGAACAGGCAACCCAGATAGACTACGTTCTTGCCGGGTCCGCGTGTGACCTGGAAAACGCTGGCTTGCACATGCGTGAAATCGTCGAGCATGAACGTCATGGGCGCGGGGTAGAACTGGGCGTCGCTCAGCGAGAACACCGCCTGCGTCATGAACGCCAGCGTCTGCGCGTCGTTTTCCATGGGCTGGAGGCCGTTCTTCTCGCGCAGTGACTGCGCCATTTCGAACAGCACGCCGTTGAGAATGCGCACCAGCACTTCGCTGGCGCGCGAGCGCTCGGCTTCGGGAACGTTCTGCTCCATGAAGCGCGCAATCGCCTGCAGGCCGCCGACCTTCACGCCCGCGTCGTCGGTCGTGCCCGCATACATTTCGAGCGCGCGCAGCGCCGACTGCATCAGCGGCTCGCGCAGATCGGGGCGCGACGCATCGACCGCCGTCGCCACATAGCGGCGCGCGGCCTGCGCGCGCAGCGCCGGATCGGCCAGCGCCACGCGCAGGCGCAGGAACGTGTCCATCGAGCCTTCGGCGTCGGCCGGAACGCGCAGGAAACGGAAGGCATCGACCGGGTTGTCGCGCACGCCCAGCAGGAACACCGGGTTGCCGTCGCCGGTGTCGACCGGCATCATGTAGTTCTGGTATTCGCGCGCCTGGCCCGAGGCATCGCGCAGCTTGTAGCCAATGCTGGGGCCGATGTTGCGCAGCTCTTTTTCGGTCGTGGTCTTGTGGCCCGCACCCAGGCGCGCGTCTATCGCCGACTTGAGATCGACCTTGCGCACATCGGTGGCCGAGGCCAGCGCGCCCGCGCCCTTTGCAGCGCCGAAGTTCTCGACGTTGATGGTGCGCAGCGCCGTGTATTCGAGCGTCAGCGTGTCGTCGGCATTGCCGCGGCCCGCGCCCGTGCGCGTGAACTCGCTGGTGCCGCCGATCACGCCTTCGACCATGAACGGCTTGCCCGTGCCGTCCATGGGCACGGCGCGCATCTTGACCGCCGAGCCGCCATCATCGAAGCTCGACTGGTAGATTTCCACGCCCTTGTAATGCGCGGGATGGTTGACTTCGATGCGCTGCGCCGTCTGCTCGCCGGTATGCTTGTCGTGAATGATCACTTCGCTGGCAAACAGCTTGGGCATGCCGGTCGAGTAGTACTCGACGATGAATTTCTTGAGTTCCACCGCGAAAGGCAGCTCCTGCAGCAGCACGCCATCCGACTGGTTCAGGATGGCAGTGCTCGACTGCGTGCCTTCGGCGACCATCAGGTTGCCACGAAAAGTGGGGTTGCGCTCCGACAGACGATGTTCGGGCGCGACATCCGATACCCGGCCGCCGCCCGTGTAGGGCGTCTTGTCGCCGAACAGCATCTGCGCGCGCACGATCAGGTCGCCGTCAAAAAGCCCGCCCAGGCAGATCAGCACGATGGCGCTGTGCGCCGCGATGTAGCCCAGCTTGTGCGCCGCGCCGGCCTTGGCGGCCACCATCCAGCCTTTGCCCGCGGCGGTATCCCGCTGCTGCAGCTTGACCTTCCAGCCGCCCGTGACCAGCAGCTTGCCCAGGCGCTGGGCCGCTTCCTCTGGATTGCCGCGCACGTCGGCCTCGGCACGATGGCGAAACGCCTCCAGGCTTTTTTCGCGGATGTTTTCCTTGTACGTGCGCAGGTCGGCCAGGTACTTTGGCGCATTGCGCGCCACGCACAGGCTGGTGCTGACCACCAGAAACGCCAGGATCAGCAGAAACCACCAGGCGCTGTAGACCGCGTTGAGCTTGAGCGCGAGAAACAGCTGCGCCCAGAACGGACCGAACTGGTTCACATAGTTGACGGCGGGCTCGTGCTGCTTGAGCACCGTGCCGATCACCGAAGCGATGCAGATCACCGTGAGCAAGGCGATCGCAAAGCGCATCGACGACAGCAGCTCGACGGTCGCGCGCCGAGCCTGTGAGCCGAAGGAAGAAGTCGCGCGGGAAGAAGTATCTGACATGGAAGAATGAACGCAAAGCCCGAAAGCAAAAAAGCGGGACCACCTCAGCAAAGGATGGACCCGCCCATTGGGGTTTGTGATTGGCGTTTGGTTCCCTGCGCTGGAGTGAAACCGTTCAGCGCCTGGCCAACAACCCGCTGAAACCGTTCAACGCATCAACGCAGGCCGGCGATGTAATCCGCAACCGCCTTGATTTCACGGTCGTTGAGCTTGGCCGCCACCTGGGTCATGGGCAGGCTGTTGCCGCGCTTGCCGTCCCGAAACTCTACCAGTTGTTTAATAGTGTAGTCAGCGTGCTGGCCGGCCAGGCGCGGGTACTGCACGGGCAGACCGGCGCCGTTAGGGCTGTGGCAGCCGGCGCAGGCCGCGATATTGCGATCCTGTATGCCGCCGCGGAAGATGCGCTCGCCCAGCACGACCAGATCCTTGTCCTTGGCGAAGCCGCCCTTGGATTTCTGCGATGCGAGCCAGCCGGCGATGTTCTTCATTTCCTGGTCGGAAAGCGCCGAGGCGAAACCCTGCATCACCGGGTCCTTGCGCGCACCGCTCTTGAAGTCATGCAGTTGCTTGACAAGGTACTCGGGATGCTGCTGAGCCAGGGCCGGATTAGCCACAATGGTCGAGTTGCCATCCGCACCGTGGCATGCTGCGCATACTGCAGTAAACCCTGCAGCTCCTTGCGCCAGATCAATCTTGGCGTTTGCCTGCGGCGCCGCGGGCGTTTCTCCTGCCGCAATGGCCGGGAGAATTGGTGCTGCCAGAAAGGCAGCCATCAGCATAGAGGCGAGCAACTTCATATCGAGGGTCTGTTGTTAGGTGCACTGAACCGCACAATTCTACAATGAGGCTCCAAAGCATAGATACCCCCCATGACGAACTCATCTCCCGCACCGGCTGCGGGCAAGCCTTCTCCCGTTATCGATGGCAAGCTCGCCATGGGTTGGATGCACACTGCGCGCTTTCTGACCACCGCCGCGCAACTGCACCACCTGCCTGCTATCGACGTCCCGGAAATCGCCTTTGTCGGCCGCTCCAACGCCGGTAAGTCCACCTGCATCAACACGTTGACGCAGCAAAAGCAGCTGGCTTTCGCATCCAAGAAACCTGGCCGCACGCAGCACATCAACCTGTTCTCGCTGGGACGCCAAGGCGTCACCGATGCGGTACTGGCCGATCTGCCGGGCTACGGCTATGCCGCAGTGTCGCGCTCGGACAAGATACGCTGGCAACAGGTGATGGTCAACTACCTGATTACCCGCAGCAGCCTCACCGGCATCGTGCTGTTGTGCGATCCGCGCCTGGGCTTGACCGAACTCGACGAGGCGCTGCTCGAAGCCGTGCGCCCACGTGTCGAAGACGGAATGAAGTTCCTGATCCTGCTGACCAAGGCCGACAAGCTCACGCGCGCCGAACAGAGCAAGGCGCTGTCCATCGCGCGCCTGCAGGCCGGCGGCGGCGAAGCAATGTTGTTCTCGGCACTCAAGAAACAGGGTGTGGACGATGTGGCTCAGCTACTATGGCGTTGGTCGCATCCGGAAGTGCCCGCCACGGCGCCGGACGAAGCCACGCCCGCAGCGCCGTCCACCGCGTCGGACAGCGCTGACGAACCCCAGGCCAACTAGCTTCCAGCAGGTTCAGCCAAGGCTGGAGGCTACCGAGAGAGTAGCTCCATGATCCAGACTTGCGACCATGTCCTGCCCCACGGCACCACTCTGCGCTGCCGCATCGCGGGCACGCCGGGCCGGCCGGTGCTGCTGTTCCTCCACGGCTTTCCCGAAGGCGCATTCATCTGGGATGCGCTGCTGGCGCATTTCTCGGCGCCTGAAAACGGCGGCTTTCGCTGCGTCGCGCCGAATCTGCGCGGCTTCGGCAAGTCGAGCAGCCCGACCGAAGTCACGGCCTACCACGCACGCCATCTGGTGCAGGACATCCGCGCACTGATCGCCTTGGAAAGCCCCGATGCTCCGCTCGCCTGCCTGGTCGCCCACGACTGGGGCGGCGCGCTGGCCTGGAGCGTGGCCAGCCAGCATCCAGACAGCATGGAACGCCTCATGGTGCTCAACGCCCCCCACGCGGGGGCGTTTTTGCGCGAGCTGCGCGAACAGGCCGAACAGCGCCAGGCCAGCGACTACATGCGCTTTCTGCGCCGCGCCGACGCGCCCGCGCTGCTCGCCGAGCACGACTACCGGCGCGCGTTCGGCTTTTTCGCCCAACCCGATGGCCGCCTGCCCGCCTGGCTCACGCCCGCGTTGCAGGCCCGCTACCGCAAGCATTGGTCGCGCGGCATGCAGGGCGCCTGCCATTACTACGGTGCCAGCCCGCTTTATCCGCCGGCACCGGGCGAGCCCGACCATCTCGCAAACCTGCAGCTGCCCGATTCCGCACTGCGCGTCGATGTGCCCACGCTGGTGCTGTGGGGCATGAGCGACCCGGCGCTGCGCCCGGGGCTTCTGGACGGGCTGGAAGAATGGGTGCCGCGGCTGCAGATCCAGCACCTGCGCAACACCTCGCACTGGGTGGTGCACGAACGCCCGGCGCGCGTGATCGACGAGCTCGAGCATTTCGTGCAGCAGCAGTTCGACGAGCACCGCCTTGCGGCGTAGAAACGCTAGCTGTACAGCGAAGGCTCGCCCTCGGGCCGGGTCTTGAAGCGCTTGTGGACCCAGTAGTACTGCTCGGGCATGGTGTCTATCCACTTCTCGAGCTCGCGATTCATGCGCGCGGTGTCGGCGACTGCATCCGCGGTCGGAAAGTCTTCCCAGGCCGGCGTGATCTGCGCCACATAGCCTTCGGGCGTGAGCCGCGTATACATGCCTATGACCTTGGCCCGGCCCAGGCGCGCAAAGCGCGACAGCGAGGGAATGGTCGCGGCCGTGACGCCGTAGAACGGCACGAACACCGAGTCGTTCTTGCCGAAATCCATGTCGGGCAGCAGATACAGCAGCCCGCCCTGGCGCAGGCTCGAAATGATGGGCTTGACGCCGTCGGCGCGGTTGAGCATGCGCACGTCGCCAAAGCGCTGGCGCCCGCCCATGAACCAGTCGTCTATCGTCGGATTGGGATGGGTCGAAAATATCGACGTGAACGCGCGCGTGGTGTTGAGCGGCAGCGTGAGCCCGCCCGCGTCCATGCTGTAGAAATGCGGCGCGAAGACGATGGTCGGCGTATCGCCTTCGAGTTCATGCAGCGCGCCTTCGAGCTTCACGCGCGAGCGCACCACGGCCTCGGGCGCCGACCAGAGCCAGCCCCGGTCCAGCCAGGTCTGGCAGAACACCACGAAATTGCGCCGGGCCAGCGCCTGGCGCTCGGCGAGCGAAAGATGCGGGAAACAGAGCTCCAGATTGCGCAGCGCGATCTTGCGCCGCGGCACGGCGACCACGAACAGCACGCGGCCCAGCAGCCAGCCGAGCGCGCGCAGCCAGCGCAGCGGCAGACGCCCCAGCGCGCCCATCAGCCAGACACCGAAGCGCGCGCTCATGGAGCCACCTGCGCGGCGGCGGACTGCTCGGCCCGGGGTTTCTTGTAGCGTGCATAGCCCCAGAGGTATTGCGACGGGCATTGGCGAATGGTCTGCTCCATGGCCTGGTTGAGCTGCAGCACAGCGGTCTCCAACGAATCTGACAAAGGCAAGGGCAACTCCTCAAAATACAGCGCATAGCCGCGGCCCCAGGACTTGCGCTCGCAGCGGGCGATGATCACGCTGGCACCGGTCTGCTGCACCAGCCGCGCCGCCAGGGTCATGGTGTAGGCGTCACGGCCGAAAAACGGCGACCACAGGCCCTGTCCATCAGGCGGCACCTGGTCGGGCAGCAGGCCTACGGCTTCGCCGCGGCGCAACGCCTTGATCATCTGACGCACGCCCGACAGCGCGGTCGGCACCGCCTGCACGCCGGGCCGGTTGCGCGCGGTTTCCATCACCTGGGCCAGCCAGGCCTGGCGCGCGGGCCGGTAAAGAATGGTGATGGGGCCGCGCTCGGCGCTCCAGCGGCGCGCCGCGGCCTGCACCGACAGCTCGAAGCAGCCCAGATGGGGCGTGAGGAAAACGATGCCCCGCCCCCTGGCCCAGGCCTGCTCGACGGGATCGGGTCGCACCATTTCGCAGGCCGGGGGTTCGGAGCGCAGCCACATGCGCGGCAGCTCGGCGACCATGCGGCCCGCATGGCCCACGGCAGCGCGCACATCGGCAAAGCGGTAGCCCGCCTGATGCACGTTCTGCAGAAAGCGCCGGCGGTAGGTGCCCGAGACCAGGAATACCAGCCACCCCAGGGCGGCACCGACACCATGCAAAAGCCATAAAGGCAGCAACGAGAACAAGTGGAACAGGCTTGGCATTAAAATAGGAAGGTCGCTGAGTTAAATGAGCAACTTGCAGGGCGACGTAAAAAAATTCTGCTAAAGCGTTCGCCGGGCTCCGTCAGCTTGGGCAACGCCTCAAATGCTGGAACACAGGAGTTTATTCAATGGCGAACGATTTTCTTTTCACTTCGGAATCTGTCTCTGAAGGACACCCCGACAAGGTGGCCGACCAGATCTCCGATGCGATCCTGGATGCCATTTTCACCCAAGACCCCCACTCGCGTGTGGCAGCCGAGACGCTGACCAACACCGGCCTGGTGGTTCTGGCGGGTGAAATCACCACCGGCGCGAACGTCGACTACATCCAGGTCGCGCGCGACACCATCAAGCGCATCGGCTACGACAACACCGAATACGGCATCGACTACAAGGGCTGCGCCGTGCTCGTCGCCTATGACAAGCAGAGCCAGGACATCGCCCAGGGCGTGGACAAGGCCAGCGACGACGAACTCAACACGGGCGCCGGCGACCAGGGCCTGATGTTCGGCTATGCCTGCGATGAAACGCCCGAGCTGATGCCCGCGCCCATCTATTACGCCCACCGTCTGGTCGAGCGCCAGGCGCAGCTGCGCAAGGACGGCCGCCTGCCGTTCCTGCGCCCCGACGCCAAGAGCCAGGTGACGATGCGCTATGTCGACGGCAAGCCGCACAGCATAGACACCGTCGTGCTGTCGACCCAGCACAGCCCCGACCAGTCGGAAACCGCGACCAAGATGAAGGCCAGTTTCACCGAAGCCATCATCGAGGAAATCATCAAGCCCGTGCTGCCCAACGAGTGGCTGCAGGACACCAAGTACCTGATCAACCCCACGGGCCGCTTCGTGGTCGGTGGCCCGCAAGGCGATTGCGGACTGACCGGCCGCAAGATCATCGTCGACACCTACGGCGGCGCCTGCCCCCATGGCGGCGGTGCGTTCTCGGGCAAGGATCCAACCAAGGTCGACCGCTCGGCCGCCTACGCCGCGCGCTACGTGGCCAAGAACATCGTCGCCGCAGGGCTGGCGCGCCAGTGCCAGATCCAGGTCGCCTACGCGATCGGCGTCGCGCGCCCGATGAACATCACGGTCTACACCGAAGGCACGGGCGTGATTCCCGACGACCAGATCGCCAAGCTCGTGGCCGAACATTTCGACCTGCGTCCCAAGGGCATCATCCAGATGCTCGACCTGCTGCGCCCGATCTACAGCAAGACCGCGGCCTACGGCCACTTCGGCCGCGAAGAGCCCGAATTCACCTGGGAAAAGACCGACAAGGCCGCTTTGCTGCGCGCCGCTGCAGGCTTGCGTTAACTTGGACAACGGGCATTGCCCGTTCTAAGCCCCGAGGCCTGCCCGCGTGCAGGCCTTTTTCTTTGGCGGGCCACGCAGGTTTGTTCCTACGCCAGCAGCGCTGTCCGGCCCACAGCCGAGCCCGGTTGCAAACGCTAACGTAGCAACTGCTCGTCGGCGCATTGACCGACGCCCTCAGCTTCCAAGGAAAACACCATGCTCAAATACGCCATCATCTTCGCCGTCATCTCGCTGCTGGCCGGCGCCCTGGGCTTCACCGGCGTGGCCGCAGGCGCGGCAGGCATTGCCAAGCTGCTGTTCATCGTCTTCCTGGTGCTGGCCGTGATCTTCGTGGTGCTTGCCGTGCTGGGCGTGGGCGCGGCACGCAAGGCGCTCAAGTAATCGCCGCATCCCGCCTTTTCGCCGCGCCGCTGCCCAGGTCAACGCGGCGGCGTGGCGACAGCGCGTCTACACTGGCTCCATGACGCGTTCCATCCAACTGCTGGCCATAGACCCGCAGAATGACTTTTGCGATGTGCCCGCAGACTGGTGGCCTGTCCATCCAACGCGCGGCACAACTGCACCCAGCCTTCCCGTGGCCGGCGCACATCGCCACATGCAGCGCCTCGCACACTGGGTGGGCACGCAGGCCGCGCATATCGATGAAATCACGGTCACGCTCGACTCCCATCAGCGTTTCGACATCGCCCACCCCGTTTTCTGGCAGCAGGCCGATGGCCAGCCGGTCGCGCCCTTCACTGCCATTTCCGCACAGCAGGTGCGCAGCGCTGAATTCATTCCGCGCGAGCCCCTGCACCTCGCGCTCGCGCTGGCCTATCTCGATGCGCTTGAAAGCCAGGGCCGGCATACGCTGATCGTCTGGCCCGTGCACTGCGAAATCGGCAGCTGGGGCCATGGCCTGCATGCCGAACTGCTGGACGCCTGCGCGGCCTGGCAGATGCAGCGCCAGCGCGCGGTCTGCAGCGTGTTCAAGGGAATGAACCCCTGGACCGAACACTACAGCGCGCTGATGGCCGAAGTCGTCGACCCCACCGACCCGGGCACGGCGCTCAACAGCGTGCTGCTGGAACGCCTGGCCCAGGCCGACCTGCTGGTGATCGCGGGCGAAGCCAGCAGCCACTGCGTGCGCGCCACGGTGGAGCATCTGGTGCAATACCTGCCCGCAGGCCATGCCCAGCGCCTGCTGCTGCTGACCGACTGCATGGGCCCGGTCGCGGGCTTCGAGTCCACCGAGCAGGAGTTCTTCACCGCCATGCGCGCCCGGGGCGTGCAATTCGCCACCAGCGACACCCTGACATTGACCGACTGAACGCCCCGCACCATGCCGCCCATCATTTCCAGCCTGCTCGACACCGACCTCTACAAGTTCACCATGTGGCAGGCGATGCTGCACCGCCATCCGCAGACCCAGGCGCGCTACGAGTTCGTCTGCCGCAATCCGCCCGAATACCCGCTGAGCGAGCTGTTGCCCGAAGTCGAACGCGAACTCGATGCGCTGTGCGCGCTGTCGTTTGCGCCGGACGAACTCGACTACATAGGCTCGCTGCGCTTCATCAAGAGCGACTTCATCGACTTCCTGCGTATCTTCCGCTTCCAGCGCGCGTTCATCGAAGCGCGCGCCGAAGGCGATACGCTGCAGATCGTCGCCCACGGCCCGCAGGTGCATGTGATGGGCTTCGAGATCTATGTGCTGGCCATCGTCAACGAGCTGTACTTCCGCCGCTTCGACGCCGCCGCCGCGCTGCGCGAAGGCCGCGTGCGGCTCACCCACAAGGTCGAGCAGCTCAAGGCGCTGGCCGGCGCGGCCCAGCGCCGCCATCCGTTCGAAATGTTCGACTTCGGCGTGCGCCGGCGTTTCTCGGGCGCATGGCAGCGCGAAGTCGTGCAGCGCTTCGCGACCGAGACGCCGCAATGGTTCAAGGGCACGTCCAACGTGCTGCTGGCGCGCGACCTGCAGATCGTGCCCATAGGCACCATGGCCCATGAGTACATGCAAAGCTACCAGGCACTGGGCGTGCGCCTGCGCGACTTCCAGAATGCCGCGCTTGAGGACTGGGTGCAGGAGTACCGCGGCGATCTGGGCATCGCCCTCACGGACACCGTGGGCATGAACGCTTTCCTGCACGACTTCGACTTGTACTTCGCCAAGCTGTTTGACGGCCTGCGCCACGACTCGGGCGATCCCTTTGCCTGGGGCGAGAAGGCGCTGGCCCACTATCAGCGCCTGCGCATAGACACCCACAGCAAGCGCCTGGTGTTCTCCGACGGACTGAACCTCGACAGCGCGCTGCAGCTGTACCACCGCTTTGCCGACCGCATCCAGCTGGGCTTCGGCATAGGCACGCGCCTGACCAACGACATGGGACTGACGCCGCTGAACATCGTGATGAAGCTGACGCATGCCAACGGCCAGCCCGTGGCCAAGATTTCGGACAGCCCGGGCAAGACGCTGTGCACCGACGAGACCTATCTGGCCTATCTGCGCCAGGTCTTCGACATTCCCGACCCCGAGCCCCTTTCCCACTGACATCAAGGAGCTTCCATGCTGCGCATCACGCTGGCCCAACTCAATTACACCGTGGGCGACATCGCCGGCAACGTTGAACACTTGCACAACAGCCCCGAAGCACCGCGCAGCGCTTCGGCCCATTATCTCGGTATACACGGGGTCGTCGACGCAGGCCCGGGCGCAATCCGCCGCACAGCAGCCTGCTGATGCTTCCGAACGGCAAATGCGCCTGCAGTGAAGATGACTGCAAGGACAGCGGCGCTGATTACGCGACCAATTCTTTAGGGCACATGGCCGATGCCGAGTTGCTGCGCTGGCGGATTCAGGAACTCGCAGGTGTGACTCTTGCAAAGCCAAGCATTGATGCCATGAGCAGCAGAAAAACGACAAATGCCGAGACACCAAACGGTGTAGCACGTGATTGAACACTTATCAGCCATGCCCCTATCAGGGGTCCAGTGACTACGGCTAACATCTGAAAGCTCCGAGCCGAGGTAACAACTCTACCCAGCAAATGGGGTGGACATAGATTCTGCATCGTGACGCTACTACCTATCAAAAATACTTCATAACCAATTCCACCAATAAACCACGGCAGAAAAAAAAACGGCAACATTGATATTCCCAGAAAGGCAAACAGCTATTATTGCAACACTTAAAATTGCAAGAAAAAAAATAGCGACTCCGACTTGAATAAATCGAATGGAAGAGCAATCCCTTCCAAAAAATCGAATACACAGAGCACCACATACAGCCCCTGCTGCCGTGAATGAAACAAGGATGGAGAAAGTCTTTGGATCAAATTTCAAAAAACTCAGATAGGCTGCCACATGCGGATCATAAATAGCCAAAGAAACAGACATCCCCACCCCAATAATAATACTCAACAGCAAATCCGGAGGCAATTTCTTTACCAACCTAAAACCTTCGAGAAAAAATTTCAATACATTTTCCGAAAGTTCTTCATCACGGCAATGCAATTTAAATTTTGGCAGAAGAAAAATAATCACTGAACTTGCGAGAGTCATTATTGCAGACATCAAAAAAACCAACTGCAATTCAATAAACAAGGTTGCTCCCCCCGCGATCATCGGCGTCACAATCTTCGTTATTTGATCAAAGACACTGAGGGCGCTAAAATAATTGATACGCTCAGCGGGTCCTATATATTGCTGGGTTAGGATGGAAGTAGCGGGCCAGTAAAAGACGTTCGCCAAACCTTTGAATATTACCAAGGCAGAAAAGTATTCAAACCCATCCACAAAAGCAATGCAAGCAGTAAGGGCGGTTCGCACCAGAGCCCATATGCAAGCAACACGCCGGACATCCAATCTGTCCAAAATGGCGCCTATAAATGGACCCAAGAAAAGTCCAGGGAGTCCAAAGCATGAAGCAACGACGGCCATTTGGCCAGGCGTTGACTTCCACAGAAATGCTGGAACACTGAATATCAGAAATAAATCAATCCACTGAGAGAAACCGGCCAATACTTGCGCAGCCATAAGCCTTGGCGCAATGCCTCTCCAAGAAAAAACCTTATGACAGGTCTCTTGAATCATTGTGACCTATGAACAATTTATTCTGGAAGACAAATCCGTCCAATTTGTGCTTCAATGAAAATTCCAACAAATCGCTAAGCCTATTCAAAAACCCTCTGCCATTAAAATTGAGAGAGGTATTACACAGGACTGAAATTCCGCTTATTTCTTTAAATTTTTTAATTAGCGCATACAAGACTGGATTCTGTTCGCGCGATATGGATTGAGGGCGCGCAGAGCCGTCTACATGTGTCACTGCCGGTATTGAATCGGAAATTACACGTCGGAATTCCAACATATAAGGACTTGGATTATCGGGATAAAAATAATCCCCCATGTCTTCCTCCAAGCAAACTGGTGCTATTGGACGAAAATGCTCGCGCTTCTTGATAAAATTCAGTCTTTTTAGCATATCCACTGACACAGGAGAAGCCAAGATAGATCTTGCTCCCAAGGAGCGTGGTCCTATTTCATATCGACCCCACATCCACCCAATAACAAGCCCAGAATTCAAAAGCTCCGCGACATGCGCAGGATCATAAGGATACTCCTTGAAGCCAGGAAGTTCATTAATATCTTCCACCGGATTATCGCCAGAATATATGTTCCAGTTCACTTTCGCCAAACCAGTAAACTCCATCATTGCGTCTATCGCAGTTCCAATTGCGGAACCGCTGTCGTTTGAGCATGGCGGTATAAAAACATCCGAGAAAATTTGGCTTGAAATCCACCTTGAATTCCACTCACAGTTCAACCCACAACCGCCCGATATTAATAGAGGATGCTTATCCACAACCACATCACGAGCTGCGTCCTCAAACTTTATATAGATTTGATCAGATAAATATTTAACCAAATCTGGAAAATCTGGATGATCTATCCCGCAATTATAATAAGGCGAGCATCTGAAATCATCTTTACATAGATCTTTTCCTCCAAGGCTAGCACTTAGTATTCGATCGATTAGAAGCCTTCCATCTTTTGTTAGCCTTTTCCCTTTAGAGAAAGCTGAGATTGCCATCAACTTTCCGGCATCACCAAGTCGAATTGCCCCTCTACCCATTTTGAAATCTGGATCGCCTAAAGCATATAAGAAGGCGTATCGAATACCTGGCCCGGATAAAACATCTTTGATTTTCGTGATCTCTACTCTCTCATTTATAAAATAAAAAGCACCTATATGCCCCTCCCAAACGAGAGCATAGCAAGGTGTTCCTTGCGGAAAAGGCGATAGTCCATAGGCGCATAACAAATGCGACCGTTCATGGCTGGATGAAAACCTTTTCAACACCCTTCCAGCAAACACTGTTTCGCTGCACGATCCTCTACCAAGGCCGCAGTAACCATCTTCAATCTTGCGCCCCTGTGGATCATTTCCTTCGCTCCACCCGCCAAGAGCGAAGACATTCGGAACTTCTTTGCATTGGCCAAAGGCTTTCAAAAAGGTCTCACCGTCAATTTCAGAGTACCGGAGATTATTGTCTTTCTCACTCTCGTACGAAAAATCCAGTACGCCATCCAAAATATGAGCGATGGCACCGTCGTGGCCAGTTTTTAACGCAATAATTGACCTTTGATTAGTTGATTCGGAGGTTTTCTTCATTTCTCCAACTTTCTAAACTCTTCGCGTGCATCCTTAGAAAACGAGCTCCCACTTCCATTCCCTGCACCAACAAGCAATATTGGATGCTCAACCCCTTCATCACACTGTAAAATACTTGCGATTTCTTTGTCGTGAAAGTAGCCTGTGATCCACGGGTGTAAATTTTTAGCTGTAATGCACAGGTTCAAAGTCTGAGATAGATGACCTACATCCATCAACATCGGGCGGTACGCTCTTGAGTGCGGATATTTCCACCACATTTTATCCATCCTGCAGGTCATAATCACTGCAAACGCCATATGGTTCGCCCAATTTTGATTGCATAGATAAGCACCAATAGGATACTCAGGAAGTTTTGTGGAAACCACTTCGAGCTGGTGCCTTCTAGGCAAGTAGTGATAAATCCCTTCAGGAATACCTTCGATATTTATTACCCACAAGTATGCTTCCGTACAATTCAGTCCACCGGCGGAGGGGGAAGTGCGTCTATACCCAAAGACCTTCGCATTTTCAGGAGTCGTTGAATCAGGAGAGCGCTGGTCACCGAATGTTGCGAATAGCAAATCCGACACATCTGAAAGCTCCACACTGGAGCCATTAAAATCGCGACAAGTTCTCCGACGTATTAACGCTTCCCAAAGTGAGTATTTTTTGAAAGCACTTAGCTCTGGGGTGGGCAGACCTATGATTTCCCCACCTTTTATCACATCAATTGCCGGCTCATCTTTTTCTATAGAGGAACAATAATCAATGTAGCTTTTATTATATTCCGAGTCATTTGGATCAACAGATGAAGGATGACACGTGCCATAGTGAAATATATGTGCCAACCAGTCCCACCCCCAATTCGTTTTCCAACCCTCCCTAATTACAACTCCTGCATCAAGAATTTCTTTATCCTTGAGATCTTCTCCCAATGCAGAACCTTTAGAAAATTCAATTAATCGAACGAGGCAACCAATATCAATCTCATATTGATCATGCAACCTATAATTCCAAAAAACCAGTCTTCCCTCATCAACTTTAAGAAAATGATGATGATCCAACCAATATTTAATGGAATTCATATTTTCAAATGCTTGATATTCATGCTTGCAACTCGAGCAGCCAACTCCTGCTCGAGATAAGGATATAAATATATACCCACATCAAGACAAGCCAATCATTTAACTACGAACACTATTACCTTGACGATAGGCATCGTTCGATTGGCACTTCAGAGAGGGTTCCAGAACTATTTTTGTCATAAAATTTCCTTAAATTTAAACCATCAACATTGATGTTATAAAACTATAACAAACAACTTTTAATAACATAAGGAACATTTCTGTAGGAAAAAACACCTTCAGACTGTGGTTGAATTTCCGGCAATTAGCGTAATTGCGGGATGACCAGGATTGGCGAAGATTGGTTAGCGCAAATTTCTCATGCGATCACAAAGCAGGTCCGCTCGTCCTACTCGTGGCCCGACGCCCCGTGAGCAAATAGCTGCGGAAGCAGCAATGACGTGGACTTTATCTCTTGCCCCCACAGCCAAATACGGACCAAGAATGTGCACCATCAGTAATGAATCCACCCTCAACGGGATAGGACTCGTGCTTCAAATAGGGTTGCCTTGGGCAGATCAATCTGAAGGACTGCTGGCGACGGCGACCGTCTTGATTACCGAAACGCTGCACGCGGCGATTCCAGGGTTATCGCCTTCATAGAGGCGCACATAGCGCCCAACTCACGCCTAGGTGTTCGAGTCGCTGCAGGAAGTGCTGGCCGTGACCGCCGATGGGCTACGCCGCCACAACCGCCACCGCCCCCATGAATCTCTCGGCCAAATCCCTCCGGTCGGCTTCCGTGTCAAACTGTTCGCCAACTTCTTCTGACTGGTTCAGGAATTCCAGGGGGCGTCAACCGAGCGCTAACCCCTTTCCCACTGACATCGAGGAGCTTCCATGCTGCGCATCACGCTGGCCCAACTCAATTACACCGTGGGCGACATCGCCGGCAACGTAGAGCGCATGCGTGCCGCCGCGCGCCAGGCCCATGCCGAGCAGGCCGACATGGTGGTCTTCAGCGAGCTCTCGCTCAGCGGCTACTACCCCAGCGACCTGCTGGACGAGCCGACGTTCATGCAGCGCGTGCAGGAGGGCCTGGAAGCGCTGCGCTGCGCCTCGGCCGAATACCCCGATCTGCACTGGGTGGTCGGCGCACCGATGCGTGCCGCGGGACCGGGCAAGCCGCTGCACAACAGCCTGCTGGTGCTGCAGGGCGGCAAGCTGCGCCTGCAGTACGACAAGCAGCTGCTGCCGACCTACAACATCTTCGACGAACGCCGGCATTTCGAGCCCGGGCCCGATGTGGCCAAGGTGTTGCGCATAGGCCAGTCGCAGGTCGGCTTCCTGATCTGCGAGGACGGCTGGAACGACAGCGGCGCCGACTACGCGACCAATCCTTTCCGGCGCATGGCCGATGCTGCACCCGATCTCGTGGTCAGCATCAACGCCAGCCCCAGCCATCTGGGCAAGCGCGAGCAGCGCCACCAGGTGTTCAGCGCCGCGGCCAGCCGCCACGCGCTGCCGCTGCTCTACGTCAACCAGATCGGCGGCCAGGACCAGATCGTGTTTGACGGCGCCTCGTTTGCCGTCGAGCCCGAGCGCGGCGTGGTGCTGGAAGCGCCGCGCTTTTGCGAATGCGTGACCACGCTGGTCTTTGAAAACGGCCGTTTTGGCCGCGCCGATGGCGGTGCGCTCGCACCCGTGCCGGCGCAAGGCCTGCCGACAATGGAGTTCTACCGCCAGCAGATCGTGCTGGGCCTGCGCGACTACGCGCGCCGCTGCGGCTTTTCCCGTGCCGTGGTCGGCAGCTCGGGCGGCATAGACAGCGCGCTGACGCTGGCGCTGGCGGTGGAGGCGCTGGGCGCCGAGAATGTCGTCGGCGTGACCATGCCTTCGGGCTTTTCCTCGGCGGGCTCGGTCGATGATTCGGTGGCGCTGTGCGCCAACCTGGGCATCACGCTGCACCAGCACCCGATAGGCGCACTCGTCGACGGCTACGCCCAGGGCTTTGCGCGCAGCTTCGGCCAGCCGCTGCAGGGCCTGCCGCTGGAGAACCTGCAGGCGCGCATCCGCGGCACCATCCTGATGGAGCATTCGAATGCATTCGGCCACCTGCTGCTGACCACCGGCAACAAGTCCGAAGTCTCGGTCGGCTACTGCACGCTCTACGGCGACACCAACGGCGGCCTGGGGCTGCTGGGCGACATCTACAAGACCGAAGTCTTCGCGCTGTCGCGCCACATCAACGCGACGGCCGGACGCGAGCTGATTCCGCAGGTCATCATCGATAAGCCGCCGTCGGCCGAGCTCGCTCCCGACCAGAAGGACGAGGACAGCCTGCCGCCCTATGCCGTGCTCGATGAAATCCTCAAGCTGCTGATCGAAGGTACGCACCTGCCCGGCCTCGAATACGCCAGCGCGCGCCAGTTCGTCGACGCGCTGCTGCTGCAGGCCGATGGACCGGCGCTGGTCGACAAGGTGCAGCGCATGATCTACCGCAGCGAGTACAAGCGCCGCCAGGCGCCGCCCATACTGCGGGTGCGTCCGCGCGCGTTCGGCACGGGCCGCCAGATGCCTATCGCCGCACACTACCCCTGAAGCGCCGCGGCGCGCGCGTGTTTTTGGCCGAAAATGGCGGATTGCGGCGCGTCCGCACCCGAAGAGACAAGCATGGCCCTTTTCCCCGATACAGACCGTTCGCCGCCGCACACCGCCGTGCTGATCGGGCGTTTCCAGCCCTGGCACAACGGCCATATGGCGCTGCTGCAGGCGGCACTGCAGCAGGCGCAGCAGGTGGTCGTGGTGCTGGGCAGCGCCCACCAGGCGCGCAGCCCCAAGAACCCGTTCACCTGGCAGGAGCGCGCGGCCATGGTGCAGGCCTGCCTGGCGCCGGCCGAGCGCGCGCGCGTGCACTGCATTCCCGTGCGTGACCATTACAACGAGGCGCGCTGGGTCGAAGCCGTGCGCAGCGGCGTGCAGGCGCTGGTGCCGCCGGGCGCAGCCGTGGCGCTGGTCGGTCACTTCAAGGACAGCAGCAGCAGCTACCTGCAGAGCTTTCCCGGCTGGCAGCTGCTGAGCCTGCCGCGGCTGGGCGCGTTTGACGCCACGCCGCTGCGGGAAATTTACTGGAATGCGGACGCCGCACCGCGCGCCGAAGTGCTGGCGGCGCTCGCGCCGCAGGTGCCCGCGCCGGTGCTCGACTTCCTGCAGACCTGGATGGACACGCCCGACTACAGCGCCATGCAGCTCGAAGCCGCGATGCTGCGCAAGTACCGCGAAGCCTGGGCCGGCGCGCCCTACCCGCCGGTGTTCGTCACCGTCGATGCGCTGCTGCTGTGCAACGGCCATCTGCTGCTGATAGAGCGCGGCCAGGCGCCGGGCAAGGGCCTGTGGGCGCTGCCCGGCGGCTTTGTCGAGCCGCGCGACAGCCTCTGGCAATCCTGCCTGCGCGAGTTGCGCGAGGAAACCGGCTGCGCACTCGATGCCGCGACCCTGGAAGCCGCGCTGCAGGGCGTGCAGGTGTTCGACCACCCCGACCGCAGCCTGCGCGGGCGCACCATCACCCATGTGCATGTGTTCGACCTGGGCGAGCGTGCGCAGCTGCCGGCCGTGCAGGGCAGCGACGACGCCGCGCTCGCGCGCTGGGTGCCGCTGGCGCAGCTGGCGCAACTCGAAACCCGTTTCTTCGAAGACCATTTCCATGTGATCCAGCGCTGCCTGGAAAACACCTGTTCTGCCCCCTTGCCCCATTGATTCCATCGACATGTCCGATTTGCTGATCCGCCCCGCCACCATTGCCGATACCGAACAGATCCTGCGCTTCATCCGCGATCTCGCGATCTATGAAAATGCCGAGCACGAAGTGCTGGCCACGCCCGAGCATGTGCACCGCACGCTGTTTTGCGCGCAGCCTGCGGTCTACGGCCTGATGTGCATGAACGGCGACCAGCCGCTGGGCTTTGCCGTGTATTTCTTCAACTATTCGACCTGGCAGGGCCGTCACGGCCTGTATCTCGAAGACCTCTATGTCTCGCCCGACAGCCGCGGCCAGGGCGCGGGCAAGGCCTTGCTGGCCCACCTCGCGCGCATCGCCGTCGAGCGCGACTGCGGGCGCTTCGAATGGAGCGTGCTCGACTGGAATGCGCCGTCGATTGCCTTCTATGACAGCCTGGGCGCCGAGCCGCAGAACGAATGGATACGCTACCGGCTCACGGGCCAGGCACTGCAAAACCTGGCCTTGCAAGCGCAATAAAGCGCGTGCAACGGAAGCCGAACGCAAGCGTTCGACGCGCTTGGTTCAACCCGAGGAAACACGGGTTTCAAACGCTAACCAAAAACCGCGCCGGGGGGGTGAAGTCCTACATCCAAGGGTTTTCCAGGGGGGCACCATGGAGTGGCGCTGATTGATTCGCAGTCAGCGGTTTTTTCACTTTTTGGAGATATGACTATGGTTCAGCAACACAACCAAGACAGCAACCAAAAGAATCAAAACCAGGCCAATCCTGCTGACAAGATGCAAAAGCAGCATGAACAGCAAAGCGGCCAAAACCAGCAGCCGGGCAGCAAGACCTCATCCACGGGGCAACAGCAGCAGTCCAATCCTTCTTCCAACAAACAGCAGCAGCAACGCTGACGCGCTCCTGGTCGAGCCGCAGGGCTGTTGACGCTCTGACAAAGGGTCCTGCGGGACCCTTTTTGTATTCCGATGCCGGGCATGGAACTTGCAAAATGCCTGCCATGACTACTGCTGACTTTTCACCCGAGCGCACCGCTGCGCTGTGGATTCTCAAGACCGGCAGCACGCTGCCCGAACTGGTGCCTGCACAGGGAGACTTCGAAGACTGGGTGCGAACCGGCCTGGGCCCGCTGGAATGCCCGTTGCAGGTGCTGCAGGCAGATCAGGCCGCAACGCCGCAATTTCATTGGCCGCACTGGTCGCAGGTCGCGGGCATTGTGATCACCGGCTCGCATGCGATGGTGACTGATGAACTGCCCTGGATGCAGGCCTGCGCCACCTGGCTGCGTGCCGCCGTCGACCGTGGCGTGCCCGTGCTGGGCATCTGCTTTGGCCACCAGCTGCTGGGCCATGCGCTGGGCGGCGTGGTCGGCCCCAATCCGCGGGGGCTGGAGCTGGGCACGGTGACGGTAGAAACTACGCCGGCCGCCGCCGCCGATCCGCTGTGGCACGAGCTGCCGCCGGCCTTTGCCGCCAACGCCGTGCACTACCAGAGCGTGCTGCAGCCACCGCCCGGCGCCGTGCTGCTGGCGCGCAATGCCCATGAAGGCGTGCATGCGTTTCGCATGGGCGCGGCTTGCTGGGGCGTGCAGTTCCATCCGGAATTCAACGCCCAGGCCATGCAGGGCTACATCGCCCACCTCAAGAGCGCGCCCGCGCAGGCCGGGCCCACGCCCGACGCCGCCTCGCTGCTCGCGCGCTTTGCGGCTTATGCGGGCTGCAGCGCCTCATAGGCGCTGCGCACGGCATCGATGGATGCCTGCTGGCTTTGCGCATACAGCGCAATTTCGTCGGCTACCGGGGCTTGCAGCGCGGCCTCGAACAGTTCCTTGGCGGCATTCGACGCATAGCTCTTCTGCTCGGCGCCGCCGAGATTCGACTGGAAGATGCCGGCTGCGCTCACGGGCAGGAAGTCTTCATAGATGATGGGGCGGGCTTGGACGATATGTTCGCGCAGCAGCGCTGCGAGATCGAAGCCCGCGCCGCTGGCTGCGGCCCGGGCCAAGGCCGCCGGGTCGCGCACGGCGTAACGGAAGAACGCCAGCTGCTGTTCGCGCATGGCCTCGAGGTCATCGGGAAATTCAGCGAACACTGCCGTGAGCCGGGCTTCGTAGTCATTGCCCGTGCTACCCGCATTGCCCATGGAGCGCACCTGGCCCAGCAGGCGGTCGTAGAGCGCCCGGCCGGCGGCCGTGAGCGCCGCGCCGCGCTGCTCGATCTCGCCAAAGCGCGCAGTGTGCGCGCCGGCAGCGCCGTCGCCAGCGAACACGATGGCTTCTTCCAGCGCCTTGAAGCTGGTCTGGCGCAGCAGGATGGGGTGGCGGCGGCGCGGCGGGCCTTCGACCACATCCTTGGCGGCCACGCCGCGGCGCGGCATCTCGGCCTGGGCGGCGTCGATGTCCAGCGTGCGTGGCGTCAGATGGTTGATGTGCGGGCCCTTGAACGACACCACATCGGCGATCAGCCGGTGTGCCGCCAGCAGCCGCTGGTGGGTGTCATGGCTCACCGTGGCTTCGCTGTGCCAGCGGAAAGTCTGCGTGGCTTCGTGCACGAACTCGGCCGCCTGCTCGGCATCGAGGCCGCCCTCAAGCTCGCATTGCCGCGTCAGCTCCAGCGCACGCGGCGTGAAGATGCAGCGTTGGGCCAGGATTTCCTGGGCCTGGGCGCGCAGCGCGGGGTCGGCGATCAGCTCGAGGCGCAGCAGCGAGGTGAAGACGCGAAACGGGTTGATGCGCAGCGCAGCGTCGTCGACGGGGCGGAACGCCGTCGCATGCACGGGCACGCCGGCCACCGACAGATCGTAATAACCGACGGGGTGCATGCCCATCACGCGGAACACGCGCCGCATGGTCGCCAGTTCCTCAGGCGTTCCCAGGCGGATCGCACCATGGCGCTCGACGTCGATGCGGTCCAGTTCGCCCGCCTCCTGCAGCTGCTGGCGCAGTTCGGGGTTGCGCTCCAGCGTGGCGCGGTTGATGTCGGCGACCAGTTCGAGCAGGGTGCCGTATTGCGGCACTTCCTGGCGGTACATCGCCGACATGGATTGGGAAAACAGATCGCGGATCTGGTCGGAGTTCACGAAAGAGGACATGGTGGTCGGAGAGTTCAAGGCAGTTCAGGCTTGCAGCACGCGGCCCGGGTTCAGGGTATTGAGGGGATCGAGCGCGTTCTTGACGGTGTGCATCAGCGCCAGCGCCGTTGCCGACTTGTGCTGGGGCAGCTTGTGCAGCTTGAGCTCGCCTATGCCGTGCTCGGCAGAGATCGAGCCGCGGTATTTGCTCACCGTGTCGTAGACGATGGCGCTGATCTGCTCTTCATGCCGGGCCACGAAAGCCTTGGCATCGACGCCCGCCGGCGACTGGATGTTGTAGTGCAGGTTGCCGTCGCCCAGATGGCCGAAGTTGACGAAACGTATGCCCTCGAAGGCCGCGGCCAGCGCGGCGTCGGCGTCGCGCACGAACTCGGGGATCAGCGAGATGGGAATCGAGATGTCGTGCTTGACGTTGAAGCCCTCTTCGACCTGCGCCAGCGTGATGCTTTCGCGGATATGCCACAGGTCATGTGCCTGGCGCATGTTCTCGGCAACGATGGCATCGGCAATCACGCCCTGCTCCAGCGCGGCTTCGAGCATGCGCTCGAACAGCCCGCGCGCATGCGCTTCGGACTCCGCATCCGAGACTTCGATCAGCACGCACCAGGGCGTCTGCTGCCACATCGGCACGCGCAGATGCGGGTAATGCTTGTCGACCAGGCCCAGCGCGAACTGGTTCATCACTTCGAAGCCCGTGAGGCCCGCGGCCAGATGCTGATGCGCCATGCCCAGCAGCTCGCAGGCATGTTCGAGCGAAGGCAGGGCGACCCAGGCCGTGAGCTGGGCCGCGGGCTTGGGATACAGCCGCAGCGTCGCTGCCGTGATCACGCCCAGCGTGCCTTCGCTGCCCACATACAGGTCGCGCAGGTCGTAGCCGGTGTTGTCCTTGCGCAGGCCCGAGAGCCCGTCCCAGACTTCGCCCTGCGCCGTGACCACTTCCAGGCCCAGGCACAGTTCGCGCGCGTTGCCGTAGCGCACCACCTGGGTGCCGCCCGCATTGGTCGCCAGATTGCCGCCAATGGTGCAGCTGCCCTCAGCGGGAACAGAAAGCCGGCTTCATCAGCGGCGTCCTGCAGCGCCTGCAGCACGAAACCGGCCTCGACGGTGATCGTCATGTTCTGCGGGTCGATGGCACGCAGCGCGGCCATGCGGCGCAGGCTCAGCACCACCTGGCCGCCCGACGCGTCGGGCACCGAGCCCGCGACCAGGCCGGTGTTGCCGCCCTGGGGCACGATGGACACGCGCGCCGCCGCGCAGGCCTGCACGACGCGTGCGACTTCCCCGGTCGTGCCGGGACGCACCACGCACAGCGCCTGGCCCTTGGCGCGGCCGCGCCAATCCTGCTCGTAGCTCGCGAGGTCGTCGCCGGTCAGCACATGGCTGGCGCCGACGATGACCGCCAGCGCGGCGATCAGCCCGCTGGCCGTTTCAGGGGTCAGCTGGCTCATTGTTTTTCCAGCTTGGCGGCCTGGATGATGCCGCCCCAGTGCTTGAACTCGGTGCGCGCGAAGTCACGGAACGCCGTGGAGCCCAGCTGGCGCGGCTCGCCGCCCAGGGCCGCGACGCGCGCCTTGAAGTCGGCACTGGCGGCCACCTTGAGCAGCGCGGCTTCGACCTTCTGCACGACGGCCTTTGGCGTGCCCTTGGGCGCGAGCACGCCGTTCCAGGTCGCGGTGACGAACGCGGGGAAGCCGCTTTCCTTCATCGTGGGCACGTTGGGCAGCAGCGGCAGGCGCTCGGCCGAGGTCACGGCCAGCGCCTTGAGCCGGTTGCCCTGGATGAAAGGCAGCGCGGGCGTGATGTTCTCGAAGATCAGGTCGATCTGGCCGCCGATCAGATCGGTCAGCGCGGGCACATGCACCAGATCGAGCTTGGCCGCGCTCTTGAACAGTTCGCCCGACAGATGCACGGTCGAGCCCGTTCCCGGCGAGCCGTAGCTCATGCCGGAGCGGCGCTCCTTCGCATGGGCCACGAGTTCTGCCACGGTCTTCACGGGCGTCTTGGTCTCGTTCACCACGAGCACGTTGGGAATGGAGGTCACCAGCGCGATGTACTCGAAATCGTCCAGCGTCTTCTCGCTCTGGTTCTTGTAGAGGCTGGGATTGATGGCCTGCGTGCCCGCGGTGCCGAACAGCAGCGTATAGCCGTCATTGGGCGAAGTCGCGACGCGGCTGGCGCCAATCGAGCCGTTCGCGCCCGCGATGTTTTCGACGATCACCGGCTGGCCCAGCGATTCCGTCAGACCCTGGGCCACCAGTCGCGCCACCACGTCGGTATTGCCGCCCGGAGCGAAAGGCACCACCAGCTTGATCGGCCGGCTGGGAAAGCTGTCGGCCATGGCCGCGGCGGGCAGCACCATGGCGGCGCCGAGCAGCGCGGCCGAACGCAGGAATTGTTTGCGCGAAATGATCTGGGGCACGGTATGTCTCTCTCGTTGTAATGAAGCTGCGGTCATCATCGGCAGCGGGGTTATTGACGTCAATCAATGGTTTGGAACCCAGGCATTCGAAAACGGAATGGCTGATTTCGATTGCGGACACCGCGTACGTAGATTCCCGTATGAGGCATTTGCCTAAAATGGAAATCCAAGGAAGCAGCATTCCCAAAAATCATGAATTCACGGAAATACCTCCCGCCCATGGGCCTGCTCGTGGCGTTCGAGGCCTGCGCGCGCCTGCAGAAATTCACCAGCGCCGCCCATGAGCTGAGCCTGACGCAAAGCGCGGTCAGCCGGCAGATCCGCGCGCTCGAGGACATCGTGGGCGTGGCGCTTTTCGTGCGCGAACGCCAGGCCGTGCGGCTCACGCCCGCAGGGGAGATCTATGCCGCAGAGATTCGCCAGTCGCTGCGCGACATCGGCAACTCGACGCTGCGCATCAAGGCCAGCCCGGGCACGGGCACGTTGACGCTGGCCATCCTGCCGACCATGGGTACGCGCTGGCTCGCGCCGCTGCTGCCCAGCTTCGTGCAGCGCAATCCCGGGGTGACGCTCAATCTGGTGACGCGGCTGGAACCGTTCAACATGGAGGCCCACGATGTGCATGCGGCCTTCCACTACGGCGCACCCGAATGGCCGCGCGCCGAACTCGATTTCCTGTTCGAGGAGACGATCTTCCCGGCCTGCTCCAGGGACCTGAAGGCGCGTTACCGGTTTGAATCCGCGCGGGATGTACTGCGTGCGCCGCTGCTGCATCTGGCCTCGCGGCCGCACGCCTGGACCCAGTGGTTCGAGTCGCAAGGCATTCAGGGCGCGAACGTGGGCGGCATCAGCATCGACCAATTCGCCACGGTCACTCAGGCGGCCTGCGCCGGTCTGGGCGTGGCGCTGCTGCCGGAATTCCTGTTCAGGGCGGAAGTCGAGCGTGGCGAACTGGTGTCGGCGCTCGACGTGCGCAGTCGCAGCCAGGGCAACTACTACCTCGCCTGCGCCGCATCCAAGGCCTGGTATCCGCCGCTCAAGGCGTTTCGCCAATGGATAAAGGAGCAGACGGCTGCAGGCATGGAGCCCATGAAAAAACCGCCCTGAGGCGGTTTCTGTATCAGGCCGCGCTGGCGACCAGCGTGCGCGCCGTGGCCTTGCGCGCGCGCCGCTTGCGCTCCCAGATCACGATGCCGGTGACCGCCAGCATCACCACGAACACGCCCATGATGGACATCATGATGCGCCCCGTCAGGCCCAGGATGCGGCCCGAATGCAGCGGCAGCTGCAGCTGCACGAACACGTCGGCCGCCGAGCCGTGCCAGGGCCGGTACATGCCCAGCACTGCGCCGTTGTCGGCGCTCACGTAGATGTTCGACAGGCCCATTCCCATGCCGCCCAGCTCGTCGGCCGGATCGAAGAACGAGATGTTGTAGAACGGAAAGTCGCCGCCATACCAGATGCCGCCCGGCGGAAACTCGAAGCCCTGGCGCTGGCCTTCGGCGCGCGCGATATCGATGGCCGCGGCAAACGAGATCTTCGGTTCGATGAAGCTGCCGAACGGCGCGGGCTTGATCGTCTCGTACGGACCAGGCGTGGTTTTGGAAATCTGGCTCATCACCGGATAGAAGACCTCGCGGTACAGGTTCAGCGAGAACGAAGTGAACGACACGACGATGATGATGGCCCAGACCCAGAGCCCGCCCGCGCGGTGCAGGTCGAAGTTGAGCTTGTAGCCGCCCGCGCGCCAGCGCACTATCCACGACGGCTGCCAGCGTTTCCACCAGCTGCGTTGGGGTGCCGCGGCTGCGGGCGATTCACGGCGCGCGGCCAGGCGGCGCGGCAGCGTCAGATAGAGCGCGACAAAGCTGTCGATCAGCCACATCAGCGCGATCCCGCCCATGAGCCAGAAGCCCCAGCGGTCGCTGCCCCAGAACGCCGGCATGTGCAGGCTTTCATGCAGGTGGCGCAGCCAGGACATCAGGTTGCGCTTGCTCAGCGCAATGCTCTTGGAATCGCGCTGGCCCGTGATCTTCGCGGTCACCGGGTCGACAAACACGTTGTTGTAGCCCAGCACATGCGGGCGGCCCGTTGCCGGGTCCTTCTTCGGCCGCACCAGGAAGGAGGCCGCATGGCCCTCTTCCAGCGCCAGCGTCATGTACGACACCTCGACGCGCGGGTCGCTGGCCTCTACGGCCGCGGCCAGGGCCAGCGGGTCCTGCAGCGCGCCGCGCCCCGGCGTGTGCATGATGTCGGCGTTGAGCCATTCGTCGATTTCATGGTCCCATGAAATCACCGCGCCGGTGGCGCCGGCAACGATCAGGAACAGCGCCACGGTCAGGCCCAGCCAGCGGTGGACCACGGTCCAGAACTCACGCATGCGGTGCCGCCTCAGAAGTCAACGCTGGCGCTGATGGCAAAGGTGCGCGGAACCGACTGCACCAGGTAGTTGGAGCCTGGATAGCCGCCGACCGAAGCCCAGTACTGCTTGTCAAACACGTTGTCGACACGCGCGCGCAGCGTCAGCAGACGGTCGTTGCCTATGTCCATCAGGTAGCGCACGCCCAGATCGGTACGCGTCCAGCCCTTCACCTGCAGCGTGTTGGCCGCATTGGCGTACTGGCTCGAGGTGTGGATCAGGCGGGCATTGAGCGCCAGGCCCTGCACGCCGGGCACATCCCAGTCGCCGCCCAGCGTCAGCTGGCGACGCGGCACGCCAATCGCATTGTTGCCCTCGTACAAGCCGCCTTGCGTGGTCTTGAGCTTGGCGTCCATGAAACTCACCCCGCCCAGCACGCGCAGGCCCTTGACGGGTTCACCGAACACATTGAGCTCCAGGCCGCGGTAGCGCTGCGTGCCGAACTCGCCAAAGGTCTGGTTCTGCACATAGGTGACGGGCTTGTCGAGCGTATAGAGCGCAGCGGTGGCGCCCAGACCGCCCTGCTGCCACTTCACGCCGACTTCCTTTTGCTTGGCTTTGTAGGGCGAGAAGACCTGGCCGGCATTGAGCACGGGCAGGTTGCCCGACGTGGCCGGCGCTACTTCACCCTTGATCAGGCCTTCGACATAGTTGCCGTACAGCGACACCTGGGGCGTGGCCTTGAATACCAGGCCCGCGACCGGCGTGGTCGCCGACTTCTTGTAGCTGCCGGTCTGCAGATCGGTTGCATTGCTGTAGCTGGTCTGCTCTATGGTCTGGTGGCGCAGGCCCAGGGTCAGCAGCACACGCTCGTCGAGGAACGACAGGGTATCGGCCAGCGCATAGCTTTGCAGGTTGTCCACCGCCGCGCGCAGCGGATTGTTCATGTTGGGGCTGACCGTCGTATTGGCCAGCGGCGCCGAGCCCACGGGGTGGTAGATGTTGATCGGCACAGGCGAGAAGTTGTACGACCAGGCATTGCGTTCCTCGTGGCGGAACCACGATGCCGACGCCACGACCTGGTGCTTGACCTGGCCGGTGACAAAGCGCCCGCGCAGGCCGATCTCGCCGGTCGCGGTGTCGTCCTCGCGCTTGGTATCGAAACGCGTGGTGTTGGCCAGGCCCGAACTGTTGACCATCGAGGGCGTGGTCAGCGAATTGTCTTCCTTGCCGCGCTTGACACCGCCCGCGGCCCAGGCCGTGATCTGGTCGTTGAGGTCCCATTCGGCGCGCGCCGTCGCAAACAGGTCCTCGGCATTGGAATAGGTCCAGGGCTGGGCGTAGTTGGTCTTGTTGTCGGGCACGTCGGGAATGAAGTTCGCGCCCGGCGTCACGCTGGGGCGCGCGGCCTTGAGCTTGTCCTTCTGGTAGCCGACGTCGGCCGACACGCGCACATCGCGCGCGCGCCAGTCGAGGCCCAGGCCCAGCGCCGTGAGGCTGCGGTCCTCGCCGTCGATGGCCGTGCCGCCGTCGCGGCGCACCGCGTTCAGGCGCAGGCCCGTGCTGTTGTCAGGACCGAAGCGGCGCGACAGATCGACCGCGGCCGAAGCCTGGCCGCCCGATTGCACGCCCAGATCGACACGGTTGAGCGGCTCGTTGCCCGCGCGCTTGGGCATCAGGTTGATCGAGCCGCCGAGGTTGCTGCCGCCCGGGGCCGCGCCATTGAGGAAGGCGCTGGCGCCATGCAGCACTTCGACGCGCTCGAAGAACTCGGAGGCGACATATTGGCGCGGCAGCAGGCCGTACAGGCCGTTGTAGGCCAGGTCGTCCGAATACATAGGCAGGCCGCGCAGCACATAGAGTTCCTGGAAATTGCCGAAGCCGCGCGCACCGCGCACGGACGGGTCATTGAGCAGCACTTCGCCAATGCTCTTGGCCTGCTGGTCGCGGATCAGCGTATTGGTATAGCTGGTCAGCTGGAATGGCGTGTCCATGATGTCCTGCTGGCCCAGCAGGCCCACGCGCCCGCCCTTGGCGACCTGTCCGCCCGCGAACGGCTTGGCCAGGCCTTCGGCCGACGCATCGGCGCTGGCCTCGACGGTCACCGTCTCCAGCGTGGGCGCAGGCGCCTGCTGTGCGCTCACGGCACAGGCGGTGGCCCACAAAGCAATGGCGCCTACAGTCGGGCGCAGGACAAACGATGGTGTTTTCATGAAAATGAGATTGGAAATGATTCGCGTTAATTTTAAAGAATCATGTTCTTACATTCACGACTATCCACCTCGCTTCCCAGGTGAATCCGGTGCCATTTTTTCGAACTCGCTGACCCTGACAGAGGAAAGCGTGCCAGGCAGGGCCTGCGCATTGAATTGGCGTGCGTTGCGGCAGGACAACACAGCCCGCAGCCCTGTCTCCGACCTTGCCCGTCCCGCCGCATAGACCTCTCGCAGCGGCAGGCTTAGCCCGGAGACAGGGCCGCGGAGGACTCCTATGATGGCTTCGATGACCTGGATCCACCGCCGCGCGCTCTTTCTTGCCCTTGCCGTCCTCTCCTGCCTGGCACTGCCCATGGTCCAGGCCCAGCCTGCGGCCAAGGCCCAAGCCGCGCCAGCGTCGCCCGCCGCACCGGGCGCGCCAGGTGCGGCGCTGGCCGCCGAGCAGCCGCTGCCCGATGTCGAGACCTTGCGCAGCCAGCTCGACCGGCTGCCTGCGACGGCCGACGGCAACGACGCCGTGCGCGCACTGCAGGCGAGCTTCGGCGCGCTGAGCGCCCAAGCCAACCGCATCATCGAAGCGCGCACGGGTGAACTCAATGACCTGAACGCGCGGCTGGGCGAACTGGGCACGGCGCCGGCCCCGGGCACCAGTGAAGACGCCGACATCAAGAGCCAGCGCCAGACGCTGATACGCGACCGCAACGCCGTGGATGCGGAGATCCGGCTGGCGCGGCTGATCGTGGTCGATGCCCGCCAGCGCAGCGACGCGCTGCGCACGCGCGAGCGCGATCAGTTCCAGGCACAGCTCACCGACCGCGCGCCTTCGCCGCTGGGCGCGGCATTCTGGCGCGAGCTGGGACAGGCCTGGCCGGACGACAGCGCGCGGCTCGCGCCCATGGTGGCCGAAATGCAGGCCGCGGGCGCGCGCCTGGCGACGTCCGAGCACCGCGGCGCGGTGCTGCTGGCGCTGGCGCTGGCGCTACTGGCAATCACCGTCGGCGACCTTCTGGCCGAACGCGGCCTGACGCGCCTGGCGCAGCGCGTGCTGCCGGGCGGCCGGCTGCGGCGCTCGCTGCTGGTCATCGCCATCGTGGCCGTCAACATGGCGGTGGTGGCGCTGGCATTGCAAGGCTTTCTGCAGACGGTGAAAGCGCGCGCTGACTTCGGCCCGCTGTCGAGCAAGCTCGTGGCACTGGTCGACGAATCCGTGCTCTACATCGTCTACGTGACCAGCCTGGGCCGCGCGCTGCTGGCCAACGCCCGGCCGTCGTGGCGGCTGCCGCCGCTGTCCGATGCGCTGGCGCTGCGGCTGCGGTCCTTTCCCTGGCTGGTGGCGCTGGTCGGCGTACTGGTCTGGGCGCCCACCCAGGTGGCAACCATCTCCGAACTCAGCCTGCCCGCGCTGCGGGCCTGCCAGGGAATTACCGCGCTGGCGCTGACGCTGCTGATCGCCGCCACGCTTACACGCCTGCGCATGCCGGCGCAGGACAGCGCCGAAGCGCCCGCGCCGCGCCCGCTGTGGGTAGGCCTGGGGCTGGGTCTGGTCACGCTGTCGCTGCTGGGTGTGGGGCTGCTGGTCGCGATCGGCTACATCAGCGTCGCGAGCCTGGTCGCCACGCAACTGGCGTGGACCGGACTGGTGGTCATCAGCTTCTATGTGCTGTTCCAGTTCGCCGAAGACCTGTCCATGGCGCTCGTTTCCTCGCGCGGCGAATTCGGCCAGCGCCTGCAGAAGAACTTCGGCTTCGCGCCGGCCACGCTGGACCAGGCTGCCGTGGTGCTGTCGGCGCTGGCGCGCGTACTGCTGTTCCTGTACATGCTGATCGCGCTGGGCGCGCAGTTGGGCACGCGGCCCGACGAGGTGCTGCAGCAGACCGACCGCATCCGCGCCGGGCTCACCATAGGCGAGTTCCAGATCAAGCCGGCAGCGATCTTCAGCGCGCTGGCCGTGCTGGTCGGCGGCTTTGTCGCGCTGCGTGTGTTCCGCAACTGGCTGCGCGAGCGCTATCTGCCGACCACCACGATGGAGCCGGGCATGCAAAGCTCGCTGTCCACGCTGCTCAACTATGTGGGCATCGTGCTCGTGGTCGCGGCCGGGATGTCGGCCTTGGGCATAGGCATCAACCGCATCGCCTGGATCGCCAGCGCCTTGTCGGTGGGCATAGGCTTCGGCCTGCAGGCCATCGTGCAGAACTTCATCTCGGGACTGATCTTGCTGGCCGAGCGGCCCGTGAAGGTCGGCGACTGGGTGGTGCTGGGCACGACCGAAGGCGACATCAAGCGCATCAACGTGCGCGCCACCGAGATCCAGCTCGGCGACCGCTCCACCGTCATCGTGCCGAACTCCGAGTTCATCACCAAGACCGTGCGCAACATGACTTTGACCGCGACCGAGGGCCGGGTGCTGATCCGCCTGCCGCTGCCGCTGTCGACCGACGCCAAGCGCGTGCGCGAGCTGATGCTGGCCGCCTGCCGCGCCCACCCCGGCGTGCTGGAATCCCCCGAGCCCTCGCTGAGCCTCGAAGGCATAGAGAACGGCAGCCTGATCTTCCAGGCCATTGCCTACGTCGCCAGTCCGCGCCTGGCCAGCGGCGTGCGCAGCGATCTGCTGTTCACCATGCTCGACGACTTCAGGAACGCCGGCCTGCCGCTGGCCGTGCCCACGATGATGATGGCCAGCGCGCCGCCGGCGCCGGTCTGAGGCGCCAGGAGCAGCGCCGGCGTCGGAAGGTGTAGCGCATTCCCAATTGCACGTTGCACCTTGCGCGTGGGCGCCCAAGCGGCTGTACCGCGCTGGCGGTGTTGAGCCACAGCTGCGTGCCATCGGCCAGCGTGAGCTGGCGCTGCTCCCGTGGCATGCGCCTTGCCCGCCGCCAGCCAGGCCTGCTGCAAGCAGCCGTGGTGATCGGTGCAGAGCGCGGTGACTTGCGTGTTGAGCGAGCCCGGAGCAGATGACATGGCGTGCGCACCGGTCACAACATCGTCGGCCCTTTTTCAAGAACAAGAATCACTATCATTTGATAGTCATCCCCCCCGGGGGAACCCGGCAATCCGCAGTGTCTTGCAGCAAAACACTTGAAACCGCGAAAAATGACCGTATGATTAGCACTCATTGGGGTCGAGTGCTAACAGCACCCAGCCCCAGACGCTTTCGAATGCCGCGCACCGCGAGGCTGTTGTTCAAACCTGTTGATATTTGGAGATGTTATGCAACTTCGTCCCCTGCACGATCGCGTGATCGTCAAGCGCCTGGAAAACGAAACCAAGACTGCTTCCGGCATCTTTATCCCCGACAACGCCGCAGAAAAGCCTGACCAGGGCGAAATCCTGGCCGTCGGCCCCGGCAAGAAGAACGACAAGGGCGAACTGATCGCACTGAACGTCAAGGTCGGCGACCGCGTTCTGTTCGGCAAGTACAGCGGCCAGACCGTCAAGGTCGATGGCGACGAACTGCTGGTGATGAAGGAAGACGACCTGTTCGCAGTCGTCGAGAAGTAAATCTTCTCCTTCCCAGCATTCCAGTTAACTGAATTCGGAGAATCAAAATGGCAGCTAAAGACGTAGTTTTCGGTGGTGAAGCTCGCGCCCGCATGGTTGAAGGCGTGAACATCCTGGCCAACGCGGTCAAGGTGACCCTGGGCCCCAAGGGCCGCAACGTGGTGCTCGAGCGCTCGTTCGGTGCTCCTACCGTGACCAAGGACGGCGTGTCCGTGGCCAAGGAAATCGAACTCAAGGACAAGCTGCAGAACATGGGCGCCCAGCTCGTGAAGGAAGTGGCCTCCAAGACCAACGACATCGCCGGTGACGGCACGACGACCGCTACCGTGCTGGCCCAGGCCATCGTGCGCGAAGGCTCCAAGTATGTCGCCGCTGGTCTGAACCCCATGGACCTGAAGCGCGGCATCGACAAGGCTGTGACCGTTCTGGTCGAGCAGCTCAAGGCCCAATCCAAGGCCACGACCACTTCCAAGGAAATCGCCCAGGTCGGTTCGATCTCCGCGAACTCGGACGAGTCCGTGGGCCAGATCATTGCCAACGCAATGGACAAGGTCGGCAAGGAAGGCGTGATCACGGTTGAAGAAGGCAAGAGCCTGGACAACGAACTCGAAGTCGTTGAAGGCATGCAGTTCGACAGCGGCTATCTGTCGCCCTACTTCATCAACAACCAGGAAAAGCAATCGGCCATCCTGGACAACCCCTTCGTGCTGCTGTTCGATAAGAAGATCAGCAACATCCGTGACCTGCTGCCCACGCTGGAGCAAGTCGCCAAGGCCGGTCGTCCCCTGCTGATCGTTGCCGAAGACGTCGAAGGCGAAGCCCTGGCGACGCTGGTTGTGAACACCATCCGCGGCATCCTGAAGACCACCGCCGTCAAGGCTCCGGGCTTCGGCGACCGCCGCAAGGCCATGCTGGAAGACATCGCCATCCTGACGGGCGGCACGGTGATCTCCGAAGAAACCGGCATGTCGCTGGAAAAGGCCGGCCTGGCTGAACTGGGCCAAGCCAAGCGCATCGAAGTGGGCAAGGAAAACACGACGATCATCGACGGCGCTGGCGACAGCAAGTCGATCGAGGCTCGCGTCAAGCAAGTCCGTATCCAGATCGAAGAAGCCACGTCCGACTACGACCGTGAAAAGCTGCAAGAACGCGTGGCCAAGCTGGCCGGCGGCGTTGCCGTGATTCGCGTTGGCGCTGCCACCGAAGTCGAAATGAAGGAAAAGAAGGCCCGCGTTGAAGACGCACTGCACGCTACCCGTGCAGCTGTGGAAGAAGGCATCGTGGCCGGCGGCGGCGTGGCTCTGCTGCGTGCCAAGCAAGCCGTGGGCGAGATCAAGGGCGACAACGCCGACCAGGACGCCGGCATCAAGCTGATCCTGAAGGCCATCGAAGCTCCTCTGCGCGAAATCGTCGCCAACGCCGGTGGCGAACCGTCGGTCGTGGTCGATGCCGTGCTCAAGGGCACGGGCAACTTCGGCTTCAACGCCGCCAACGACACCTACGGCGACATGATCGAAATGGGTATCCTGGATCCCACGAAGGTCACGCGTACTGCTCTGCAGAACGCCGCTTCCGTCGCAGCGCTGCTGCTGACCACCGAGTGCATGATTGCCGACGCTCCCAAGGCTGACGCAGGTGCCGACATGGGCGGCATGGGCGGCGGCATGGGTGGCATGGGCGGCATGGGCGGCATGGGCATGTAATTTCCTGCAAGGGAAATTGCGGTCTGGCAGGTCGAAAGACCTGCTGCCACCAGCAACAAAAAACCCGCAGTTCGCAAGAACTGCGGGTTTTTTGTCTTCAGCGCCAGCCGCGGCTAAGGCAGATCGGCGGCGATCAGGCGCCGCATCAATCCTGCCGTCGACGCATCGACATCCTGCCAGTCGCCGCGCTCCTGGCGGTCCGCGAGGTTGCGCGCCAGGTTCTTGCCCAGTTCCACGCCCCACTGATCGAAGCTGTTGATGCCCCAGATCGCGCCGGTGACGAACACCCGGTGCTCATACAGCGCGATCAGCGCGCCCAGCGAGGCCGGATCGAGCTGCTGCAGCAGCAAAAAGCTGCTCGGACGGTTGCCGGGACAGTATTTCTCGCTCGACTCCTGGCGGCGTCCGACCATCAGCGCCTGGGCCTGGGCGACGGCGTTGATCAGCAGGCTGTGCTGGTGCGCGCCCAGGTACTTGCCGCCGCCGCGCATGGCGATGAACTCGACGGGAATCACATCTGTCCCCTGGTGCAGCATCTGGAAGAATGCATGCTGGCCATTGGTGCCCGGCTCGCCCCAGACCACGGCCGAAGTCGCCACGCCCACGGCTTGTCCCCGGGCATCGACGCGCTTGCCGTTGCTTTCCATCTCCAACTGCTGCAGATAGGCCGTGAGCCGGCGCAGGCCGTGGCTGTAAGGCGCGATGCAGCGGCTGCCGAAACCGTGGAAATTGCGATACCAGATGTCGAGCAGGCCCAGGCGCACGGGAAGATTGCGCGCCAGCGGGGCCGTGACGAAGTGCGCATCCATCGCATGCGCGCCGGCCAGCAATGCACGGAAATGCGCGGCGCCCACGGCGATCGCGATCGGCAGGCCTATCGCCGACCACAGCGAATAGCGCCCGCCGACCCAGTCCCAGAAGCCCAGCGTGCGGCTTATGCCGAACTGCGCTGCGGCTGCCACATTGGTCGTCAGCGCAACGAAATGCTCGGCAATCGCGCATTCGCCGTCCTGCGTTCCGCCATTGGCCAGAAACCAGGTTCGGGCGGAATGTGCGTTGAGCATGGTCTCGGCCGTGGTGAACGACTTCGAGGCCACGAGGAACAGCGTGCTTTCGGGGCGCACGCGCGACAGCACATGGCCCAGCTCGTGGCCGTCGACATTGGAGACGAAATGAAACCGCTTGTCGGGGCTGCACCAATCTTCGAGCGCATTGACCACGACTTCCGGTCCCAAATGCGAGCCGCCTATGCCGATATTGACGATGTCGGTGATCTCGGGGCGCGCGCGCACCTGCTCGGCCAGCGCGAGCATCGCGTCCAGCGTGTCATGCACCGCGTCCAGCGCCGTGCGCACCGCAGCCGCCATGGGACGCTCGCGCAGCAGCCCGCCGTCGCGCGGCATGCGCAGCAGCCAGTGCATCGCGGCACGCTCTTCGGAAGTATTGATGGGCGCGCCGGCGAACATCTGGTCGCGGCGTTGCGCCAGACCGCACTCCTGTGCGAGGTTTGTCAGCAACTGCTGGGTTGCGGGCGTGATGCGGTTCTTGGACAGATCAGCAAATACATGCGGCGCCTGCTGGCTCAGCGCCGCGAGGCGCTGGGGGTCGGCGGCAAAGGCCTGGACGATATCGAATTCCGCCATTTCCTCCTGGTAATGGCGTGCCAGCGCCTTCCAGGCCGCGGTCTCATGGCACAACACTGTCATCCTAGGCAGCCGCCTGTTGCATCAGGGTTTCGAGCTGCAGCGTGTCGGCGACAAAGGCGCGTATGCCTTCGGCCAGCTTCTCGGTCGCCATCGCATCGGCATTGAGCGCCAGGCGGAAACCCGGTTCATCGTAATGCAGCGCGGGCAGGTCGAGCGCCTGCGCCGCTTCGGGCACGAGCGCGCGCTCCAGGGGCGCATCGCTGGCAGCGAGCTTGGCCAGCAGATCGGGCGCGATCGTCAGCAGATCGCAGCCGGCCAGCGCCGTGATCTGCCCCAGGTTGCGAAAACTCGCGCCCATGACTTCGGTGGCGATGCCGAACTTCTTGTAATGCGCATAGATAGCGCGCACCGAGCGCACACCCGGGTCGTTGGCTCCGGCCATCGCGGCTTCGTCCCAGGAAGCGCCCGCCTGCTTCTTGTACCAGTCGTAGATGCGACCGACAAACGGCGACACCAATTGCACCCTGGCCTGGCCGCAGACGACCGCCTGGCAAAGCGAGAACATCAAGGTCAGATTGGTATGGATGCCGCGCTGCTCGAGGCGGCGCGCGGCTTCGATGCCTTCCCAGGTCGCAGCGATCTTGATCAGCACCCGGTCGATATGCACGCCTTCGGCCTGATAGAGCTCGACAATGCGTTCCGCCCGGGTCACGGTGGCTTCGGTATCGAACGACAGCCGCGCGTCGACTTCGGTCGAGACCCGGCCCGGCACGAGTGCCAGGATTTCACAGCCGAAGCGCACCAGCAGCCGGTCCATGATTTCGTCCAGCGGCCGGCCACGGCGCTGCACCACCGTCGCCTTGAGCAGTGGCGCATACTCTGGCATCTGCACGGCCTTGAGGATCAAGGACGGATTGGTGGTTGCATCCTGCGGCAAATATTGTGCAATCTGGCGAAAATCGCCGGTGTCCGCCACCACGGTGGTGAACTGTCGAAGCGCGTCGAGCTGACTCATGACCTGTTCCATTCTTGAAAAGCACCTGTCTGACACGATGCTGTAGCCTTGTTATCTTACAAGCAGCGGCCACCGCACTGCGCCAGCACCCGCGAGCAGACACAGCACGATACAAATGCGCAGTGTAGGCGCAGCCCAGCAAGGTCCGGCCAAGGCCCGCAACTGCGGTTACATTGACGCACGCAGCGCTTACCGCCCAGGACTTCCATGTTAGATCGCATCACCGCCTCCCTGCCTTCCCTGGCCCCGGCCGAACAGCGCGTGGCGCGTCTCGTGCTGGCCGACCCGCAGGCCTTTGCGCAACTGCCGGTGCGGCTGCTTGCCGAGCGCGCCCATGTGAGCAAGCCGACTGTCGTGCGCTTTTGCCGCAGCATGGGCTATGACGGCCTGGCCGACTTCAAGGTCAAGCTCGTGAACAACGCCAACGAAGGCGTGCCCTTCATTCACCGCAGCGTCGACAGCGATGACAAGACCGGCGATGTGCTGGTCAAGGTCGTCGACAATGCCGTGGCCGCATTCCTGCAGTATCGCAATGCCGCGCGCGTGCCCGACCTCGAACGCGCAGCGCTGGCCATCGTCAGCAGCTGGCAACAGGGGCGGCGCATCGAGTTCTATGGCGCCGGCAATTCGGGCATCGTTGCCCAGGATGCCCAGCACAAGTTCTTCCGGCTGGGCGTGACCAGCCTTGCGAGCAGCGACGGACATATCCAGGTGATGAGCGCCACGTTGCTCGGACCGGGCGACTGCGCGTTGATCATCTCGAATTCCGGGCGCACACGCGACCTCATGGATGCGGCCGACATCGCGCGCGAGCGCGGCGCGACCACCATTGCGATCACGGCCAGCGGCTCGCCCCTGGCCCATGCCTGCGACATATTGCTCGCCGCCGACCACCCCGAAGGCTACGATCGCTACAGCCCCATGGTCTCGCGGCTGATGCACCTGCTGATTATCGATGTGCTCGCCACCTGCGTAGCGCTGCGCATCGGCGAGCCATTGCAACCCGTGCTGCAGAAAATGAAGGACAGTCTGCACGCCAAGCGATATACCTGAGCAGCAAAACAGCAGGGGTGCCTATATTCGATTATTCATGCATCGAACATAGGCACCCCTGCCAAAAAACCTCTGAATACGCAATATCCCCTTGCGGGGATTTATCAGGATTAGAAGCGGTGGCGCAGGCCGGCAGTGATGCCGGTGCGATCACGCGCGCGGCTGGTCGGGTCCAGCACAATATTGGTTCCGCCCTTGATCTTGGTGTAATCCACACCGAAATAGGCATCGGTACGCTTGGAGAAAGCATAATCAGCCACGGCAACAATGAAGTTGGCCTTGCCGTTGTCTGCTGCCACCGGGCTGCCCGACTGCTTGGCATGGTAGTAATGCAGGCCGGCATTCAGCTGAGGCGTGACCTGGTAGCCGAAACCGATCTTGGCCATCTGGCGCTTGTCGGCCGCGCCGCGCGTGAAGCCGCCGTTGGTGTCGCCGCCCCACATGCCGCCGACAATCGCCGAATCGACCGGTCCAGGCGTGCCCTTGAGTTTGTTCACGCCGTAGCCGAGGTTGAAGTACAGCGCATTCATGCGGTAGGATCCGCCCAGGGTCCAGGCGTCGACCTTGGCGTTCTGCGGCAGGTCATAGTTTTGGTAGCCCACACCCGCGGAAATGCCGTTGGCCGAATAGCGCAGATAGCCGCCCGCGGTCTTCGCGCTCGCGCCGCTCACGTCCTTCTCATCGAACGAATACTGCAAGGCACCGCGCACGGCGCCGAACTCGGCCGTGTACTTGAGCATGTTGTTGGCGCGCGCGCCCAGAGACATGCCGATTTCAGGCTTGTAGGCTTCCATGTAAGGCGAGTAGGGGAACGACGAATAGGTCGAAGTCACCAGATCAAACAGTACGTTGTACTGGCGACCCATGGTCAGCCGGCCCATGCCGCCTTGCAGACCCAGCCAGGATTGCTGCCAATAGTTGGCGGTTGCCGTCGAGCCCGAATCGGTCAGGAAACGATTTTCCAGATTGGCAATGGCCTTGAGGCCGCCACCCAGGTCTTCGGTCACATTAATGCCCCAGCGGCTTTGCGACATGCCGCCACCAATCATTTTGGTCAACGATGAGTTTCCGCCTACGCCTTCATTATTGGTATGACGCACTGCAGCATCCACAATACCGTACAGCTGAACGCTGCTGGTGCCCTGCTGGGCGAATACGGCAGGGGTTGCAACCACCAAGGCGGCCAATGCGATGGCATTTTTCACAAACGATTTTTGCATGCTGCTGTCTCTCTTTATGAATAAAAGTGTGGCTGGGAGAATCCATTCTAAGTACCCACTTTTATTGCGCCTAGATAGCAGTGCAGCATCACAACACAGGTTTTCCCTGCAGGATTTTCCCTAGATAGCAGTTTCCCTCTGAGCGAAAACACCATAAAAAAAGCCAGTCCGAAGACTGGCTTTTTTGATTTCTATGAAAAGCTGAGCGAACTCAGCCCATCATTAGAACGAGTGGCGCACGCCGACTTGCACGCCGGTTTGCTTTTCGTTGGCTGCGGAAGTGGTGTTGATACCCTTCGACTGCAGACCCAGAGCCGAGCCGTCCTTGTTCTTCAGGTAAGCAACGGTGCCGTACACAGCAGTGCGCTTCGACAGGTTGTGCACGTAGCCCAGCGACAGTTGGTCGGCTTCGCCGTTGATTGCCTTCTGGTCGTAGCGTGCGTATTGCAGCTTGACTTCGCCAGCGCCGCCGACAGGTGCCGACACGCCCAGAGCGTAGTTGTTGAACTTGCGGTCAGCACCAGCGTTGTACGAGTACTCTTGACGCTGAGCGATACCGATCAGCTTGGCCACGCCGAAGTTGTACGAAGCAGCCAGGGTCAGGGCGTCACGGTCGCCAGCGCCGCGCGTGCCGGCACCGATCACGTTCAGGCGGTCATACGACACTGCAGCGCTGATGGGGCCGTTGTCATACGACACGTTGCCGCCGACGTAACGACCAGCCTTGCCGGTGGTTTGTTCGTCGAAACCGTAGCTCACGCCAGCCTTGAAGCCGCCGAAGTTAGGCGTGTAGTAGCTGATCAGGTTGTTCGAACGGATGCCGTTTTCGTCACCGTTGGTGGCAGCAGCGCTGTCCCAATTGCGCCAGCCGGAGAATTGGCCGATGCCGGTTTGGCTGAACAGATCGTACGAGCTGGTCTTGTTGTAGCCTGCAACCAGGTCACGACCCAGGCGCACTTCACCGAAGTTGCCTTCCAGGCCAACGGTCGAACGACGCTTGAAGTTCAGGCCATCAGGATTGCCGCCGTCAGCGAAAACTTCGCCTTCGAGCCAGAAACCAGCCTTCAGACCGCCGCCCAGGTCTTCCACGCCGCGGAAGCCGATACGGCTGGTAGCGTTGCCGCTGGTGCCCACGCCGAACTTGTTGTCGCCAGCTGCATTGACGTTGTCAACGTAACCAACGCCGGCATCGATGATACCGAACAGGGTCACGGAGGATTGGGCCATGGCGGCGCCGGAAGCAGCCAACACGGCCAGGGCAATCAGGGATTTTTTCATTGCGAATTACTCCAAGGTTTAACAGAGGGCGTCGGTAGGCAAAAAGAGCAGGGTCAAACCCTGGATTCGCCGGTTACCCGCGCCAACCTCCTGGTGGGGAAGCTCTTGCTATTGCAACAGACGACCGACCGATGCGCAAAGCAATTCACCGATAAGCCGCTCGATTCCGGGAATTCGTTGCACGGTTGCAACACCGCTTCAATGCGCGGCACAATCGTGCACAGGGGCCGCACCCGGTCCCGGCTTCTCGCGGCGCTGCCTCCGGTCAGCCCGCGCCTTTCGCCTTGCAGCAGCTTTTTATCTCTATGGACAAGATCTTGACGGCAGCGGACGCTGCGCTTCGCACCCTGTTTGCCCGCCCGGCGGCGTCGCAGCCCTCGCCTGCGCAGGGCATTGCCGAGGCAGACCTGGATGAAGCCGAGCAGCGCCTCGCAGGCGCACTGATGCGTGTCAATCATGTGGGGGAGGTCTGTGCCCAGGCGCTGTACAACGCCCAGGCCATGGTCACGCGCGATGCGCATCTGCGCGAACATCTGATCGAAGCGGCGCGCGAGGAGACCGACCACCTGGCCTGGTCGCGCGCGCGCCTGGATGCGCTGGGCCAGCGTCCCAGCCTGCTCAACCCGCTGTGGTTCGCGGGAGCGTTCGCGATCGGCCTGGTGGCCGCCAAGATCAGCGACCGCGTGAGCCTGGGCTTCGTGGTGGAAACGGAAAATCAGGTATCGGCGCATCTGGGCAGCCATCTCGATCGCCTGCCCGAACAGGACCTGGCCTCGCGCGCCGTGGTGCAGCGCATGAAGGAAGACGAGGAGCGGCATGCGGCCGACGCGCTGGAAGCCGGCGCAGTGCTGCTGCCGCCGCCCGTGCAGAACCTGATGCGCGCCGCGGCCAAGGTCATGACCACCACCGCGCATTACGTATAGAAACACCCACCGCCTGGCGGGTGCTTCCTTTTACGCTTCGACGATATCGAAACCCGTCGTGATCTCGGCGGTCTTGCCGAGCATGATGCTGGCAGAGCAATACTTCTCGTGGCTCATCGCGATCGCGCGCTCGACGGCGCTCGCGGGCAGGCCCTTGCCGGTCACGGTGAACTGCATGTGGATCTTGGTGAAGACCTTGGGGTCGGTGTCGGCGCGCTCGGAACTGAGCTTGACGCTGCAGCCGCGCACATCGTGGCGGCCGCGCTTGAGGATCAGCACCACGTCATAGGCGGTGCAGCCGCCGGTGCCGGCGAGCAGCGCTTCCATGGGGCGCGGCGCGAGGTTGCGCCCGCCGTTGTCCGGATTCTTTTCATCGGGCGCGCCGTCCATTGCCAGGATATGGCCGCTGCCGGTCTCCGCCACAAAGCCCATTCCCGAGCGGGTGCCGCTGGCACCGGTCCAACTCACTGTGCATTCCATGCCGATTCCTTTGCTTTAACTGTTGCGAAATGGCATCGCCATTCCGGTAAACCCTGATTTTGCTGCAACGCAGCATCTTTTGCGATACAATTGGCTCAAGCGTTACCTGAAGTGATTGTAATTTTCAGGCGGACCGCAGGACATTATTCCTGTATCGCACCCTTTGTCTCCTCCACCTCCTCTAATGGTGGATTCAGCCCCAGGCTTCACAGCCTGGGGCTTTTTTTTGGTCGATTGACTTGGCAGGCCGGCGGGTCGCAAGCCTGCGAACACCTGTCGGACTCACCCGCAAACGCTTGAACGCCTATGATGGCGGCCCAGCCTACCCGCGGGCTTGCCTTCGCGGCCCAGCCTTTTCGCCGACCATGACAAAACACCTCACTCCCGCCGACTACCTCACCCGTATCCTGACCGCGCGCGTCTATGACGTGGCTGTGGAATCGGACTTGCAGCCCGCCAAGAACCTGAGCCGCCGGCTGCACAACAAGGTGTTGTTCAAGCGCGAGGACCAGCAGCCGGTGTTCAGCTTCAAGCTGCGCGGTGCCTATAACAAGATGGCCCATCTGAGCCAGGAGCAGTTGCAGCGCGGCGTGATCTGTGCCTCGGCCGGCAACCATGCCCAGGGTGTGGCCATGAGCGCGCGCAAGCTCGGCTGCCGCGCGGTGATCGTGATGCCCACCACCACGCCCCAGCTCAAGGTCGATGCTGTGCAGGCACTGGGCGGCGAAGTGGTGCTCGCGGGTGAAAGCTATTCCGATGCCTACAAGCATTCGCTGCAGCTGCAGCAGGAGCAGGGACTGACCTTCGTGCACCCGTTCGATGATCCGGACGTGATCGCGGGCCAGGGCACGATCGCCATGGAAATGCTGAGCCAGCTGCAAAAGCTCGGCACCCAGCGCCTTGATGCGGTGTTCGTGGCCATAGGCGGCGGCGGCCTGATCTCGGGCGTGGCCAACTACCTCAAGGCCGTGCGCCCCGACATCAAGGTGATAGGTGTGCAGACGCGCGACTCGGACGCGATGGCGCGTTCGGTGCAGGCCGGCAAGCGCGTCGAGCTGGGCGATGTGGGACTGTTTGCCGACGGCACGGCCGTCAAGCTCGTGGGCGAGGAGACCTTCCGCATTGCGCGCGATCTGGTCGATGAATATGTGGTGGTCGACACCGACGCGGTCTGCGCGGCGATCAAGGATGTGTTTGTCGACACGCGCGCCATCGTCGAGCCTTCGGGCGCGCTGGCCGTGGCCGCGATCAAGCAATATGTGGCCACGCACAAGACCAAGGGCGAGACCTATGCCGCCATCCTGTGCGGCGCCAACATGAATTTCGACCGCCTGCGCTTCGTCGCCGAGCGCGCCGAAGTCGGCGAGGAGCGCGAAGCGCTGTTCGCGGTCACCATCCCCGAGGAACGCGGCAGCTTCAAGCGCTTCTGCGAGGTCGTGGGCAAGCTGCCCGGCGGCCAGCGCAATGTGACCGAGTTCAACTACCGCATCAGCCACCAGCAGCGCGCGCATGTGTTTGTCGGCCTGACGACGGCGGCCAAGGGCGAATCGGAAAAGATCGCGAAGAACTTCCAGAAGAACGGCTTCGAGGCGCTCGACCTGACGTTCGACGAAATGGCCAAGGAGCATCTGCGCCACATGGTGGGCGGTCATTCGCCGCTGGCCCAGGAAGAACGGCTGCTGCGCTTCGTGTTCCCCGAGCGCCCGGGCGCGCTGTTCAAGTTCCTCAGCATGATGGCGCCGACCTGGAACATTTCGCTGTTCCACTACCGCAACCAGGGCGCGGACTATGGGCGCATCTTGGTCGGCATGCAGGTGCCGGCCGAGGACGCCGCTGCGTTCGACGCCTTCCTCGCCTCGGTGGGCTACCCCTGGGTCGAAGAAACGCTCAACCCGGCCTACCGCCTGTTCCTGCAGTAATTCTCGCGCGGCCGGCACCCGACCATGCAAGCCCTGCGCCACTTCCTGCTGGCCCTGCAGTTCTTCACGCGCATTCCCGTGACTGGGCGGCTCGCCGACTGGGTGGGCTTCAGCCCGGCGATGCTGCGCGCGAGCGCGGCCCACTTCCCCGGCATAGGCTGGATCGCGGGCGCGGTCGGCGCGGGCACCTATGCGGCAGTCTGCGCCGCACTCACGCCCAGCGTGTTCGCGCCGCTGGCCGCCGCGGTGCTCAGTTGCATCGCCACGGCCTGGATGACCGGTGGCTTCCATGAAGACGGCCTGGCCGATGTGGCCGACGGCCTGGGCGGCAGCGCCGACCGCGAGCGCGCGCTCGACATCATGAAGGACTCGCGCCTGGGTGCCTATGGCGCGCTGGCGCTGGTGCTGGCCTTGCTGGCCAAGATCAGCCTGCTCGCGGTGCTGGGCAGCCACAGCCTGGTGGCCGCGGCCGCGGCCGTGGCCGTCGCGCATGTGGTTTCGCGCTTCTGGCCGCTGTGCCTGGTGCGCCTGCTGCCGCATGTAGGCGACACCGCGCGCTCCAAGAGCAAACCCCTGGCGGACCAGATCAGCGCCCGCACGCTGGTCGCGGCCGGCCTGTGGTGCCTCGCTCCCCTGGCGCTGTACGCGCTGGCTCAGCCCGTGCTGGCCTTGGGCCTGGGCCTGCTGGGCAGCGCATTCGCGGCGCTGTGGCTCGCGCGCTGGTTTGCCCGGCGGCTGCAGGGCTTCACGGGCGACTGCCTGGGCGCGACCCAGCAGATCAGCGAGATTGCGTTCTACCTGGGCGCCGCCGTCGGCGTGCTGCGCAGCGCCGGATGACGGCGCGGCTGTGGCTGGTACGCCATGCGCTGCCGCTGGTCGCGCCGGGCATCTGCTACGGCCGGCTGGATGTGGACGCCGATGCCCAGGCGACGCAACAGGCCGCCCAGCAACTGGCGCAGGCCCTGCCAGCCGGCGTGCTGCTGCGCCATTCACCGCTGCGGCGCTGCGTGCAATTGGCGGATGCCGTGCGCGCGCTGCGGCCCGACCTGTGCAGCCAGGCGGATGCGCGCCTGCAGGAAATGGATTTCGGCGCCTGGGAAGGCCAGCCCTGGAATGCGCTGCCGCGCGCCGAACTCGATGCCTGGGCCGCCGACCTGCATGGCTATGCGCCCGGCGGCGGCGAGGCACTGGCCGCGATGCTCGCGCGCGTGCGCTCGGCGCTAGAGGAACCGGGCCCCGCCGACACCGACAGGGTCTGGATCAGCCATGCGGGCGTGGCGCGCTGCGTGCATTGGCTGCGCACCCAGCGCGGAAAACCGGCGACGGCCGCTGCGTGGACCCAGGCCGCGCCCGCGCCCGGGCAGTGGTTTATTTCTTGATCGGCAGTTCGAGCGTCACGGTGGCTTCACCCTGGCGCGAAGGCCCGAGCCGCGCCTGCTGTACGCCGACCGACTGCAGCACCAGGCCTTGATCGACTTGCGCGCCCACGGGAAACGCCCGCGCGGGTTGGCCGTTGACCCCGATCACCGCTGCGCCGCGGCCACTGTCGCGTCCCGCCAACAGTCCCTGGAGCGTATAACGGCTGGGCGCGGCCGGCGCCTGGGCCGTGGGTGCGGCCGGTCCCGCACCCAGCACCTGGGCCAGCGCCTGCAGGTCCACTGCGACGGGGCCGGGCGCGGCAACCGCGACCATCGCCGCCTCGACCGGGGAAGCCAGGCGCAGAGTCCAGAACACCAGGCACGCTCCCGCGACCGCCCAGAGAATGAACGTGCACAAACGCACGCGCCAATTTTGAAGCGAATTTGTCACCATGACGCATTATCATGGGTTCATATGACGTTACAGCTACTGAATTCCATGACAGTTCCGCAATGCACACCGGCGCGCCCGCTGCGCCAGGCCGTACAGCGTGGTTTCACGCTGATCGAGCTCATGGTGGTGCTTGTCATCATCGGCGTGCTCGGCGCGCTGATCGTGCCCAACCTGCTCGACCGCGCGGATGACGCGCGTCGCACGGCGGCGCGCACCGACATCACCAACATCATGCAGGCGCTCAAGCTCTACCGGCTGGACAACCAGCGCTATCCGACGACCGAACAGGGATTGCAGGCCCTGGTGGCCCGTCCCACTGCAGGCCCCCAGCCCAACAACTGGAAGCCTTACGTGGAAAAGCTGCCCAACGACCCCTGGGGCAATCCCTACCAGTACCTGAACCCGGGCATCAAGGGCGAGGTCGATGTGATGTCGCTGGGCGCCAACGGCCAGCCCGGCGGCGAAGGCAACGACGCCGACATTGGCAGCTGGCAGTAATGCGCCCTCTGGGGGCAGCGCGCCCGTACGCGCGCAGGCTCCCTGCCTGACCGGATACGGCCATGACACGCGCACGCGGTTTTTCCCTGTTGGAGTTGCTGGTTGTGATCAGCATCATGGCGCTGGCCACGGCCGGCGTTGCCATGTCCATGCGCGACAGCGGCCAGAGCCGGCTCGAGCGCGAAGGCGAGCGGCTCGCGGCCTTGCTCGAGGCCGGCCGCGCCCAGGCACGCGCCAGCGGCACGCTGGTGCGCTGGCAGGCGACGGCCGCGGGCTTTCGCTTTGAAGGCCTGCCGCCCGGCAGCACCTTGCCCACGCAGTGGCTGGATGCGGGCACGCGCGTCGCCGACGGCGCGGTGCTGGTGCTGGGCCCCGAGCCCCTGCTGCCGCCGCAACGCACGCTGCTGACCCATGTCGACACGCCCGAGCTGCGCCTGTCGATTGCGTCCGATGGCCTGCGGCCGTTCGCGCCCGAGGGCAGGCCATGAACGCGCCGCTGCGCCGCCGGAACGCTGCGCCCGCCCGCGGCTTCACGCTGATCGAAGTGCTGGTGGCGCTGGGCATAGTCGCCATCGCGCTGCTCGCGGGCGCCCAGGCTACCTCGGCGCTGACGCGCAACGCCCAGCGCCAGACAGACATGCTGCTGGGCCAGCTCTGCGCCGAGAACGAACTGGTGCGCATGCGCCTGTCGCAGCAGATGCCCCCCGTGGGCGACACCAGCGGCAGCTGCGAGCAGGCGGGCCAGGTCTTCGGCGTGACCCTGATCGTGCGCCCCACGCCCAACCCCAGCTTTCGCCGTGCCGACGTCAAGATCAGCAACGGCCAGTTCCCGGTGCTGAGCATCACCGCCATCGTGGGACGTTTTTGACATGCAGGCCCGCGCGCGTCGCCCCCTGTCCCGGGCCAGCGGTTTTACCCTGGTTGAATTGCTGGTCGCGCTGGTGGCGATGGCGCTGATGGCCTTGATGGGCTGGCGCGGCCTCGACAGCATGCTGCGCTCGCAGCAGTACACCCGCGCCCATACCGACGCGCATGCGGTGCTGCAGACCGCGCTGGCCCAATGGAACGCCGACCTCGACGGACTGATGACGCTGGAGAACACCCAGGCCATTGCCTGGGACGGACAGGTGCTGCGCCTGACGCGGCGCAACACCGCCGCGCCCGAAGCCGGCGCGCTGGTCGTGGGCTGGACCCGGCGCACCAGCCAGGGCCGTGACCAATGGCTGCGCTGGCAGTCGCCGCCGGTGCGCACGCGCAGTGAATGGAACGATGCCTGGAACCAGGCCAGCCAATGGGCACGCAATCCCAGCGACGCCCAGCGCGCACGCGAAACCGCGCTGTTCCCGCTCAACGGCTGGGCCATCTATTACTACCGCGGCGGCGCCTGGAGCAACCCCCAGTCCAGCGATGCCACGGCCGGCACGGCGACCGACGCGGCAAACGCGGCCGCGGCAGCGGCAACAGCCACGGGCACAACGGCGACCGCGGGCACGGCGGGAACTCCCGGCACCACTGCCGCCACCAACAACGACATTCCCGATGGCGTGCGGCTGCAGCTCGATCTTCCCGCCGGCGCGGGCATTGCCGGTCGCCTCGTGCGCGACTGGGTCAACCCCCTGCGCCAGAACAGCAGATCATGATCGCCACGCGCTCCCTCCGCACCGCCGCCCGCAGCCCGTCGCGCGGCGCCGCCTTGCTCACCGCGATGCTGACCGTGACGCTGGTCGCGACCTTCGCGGCCACGGCACTGTGGCAGCAATGGCGTGCGGTCGAGGTCGAGACCGCCGAGCGCGCGCGCGCCCAGGCCGCATGGATACTGCTGGGCGCGCTCGACTGGTCGCGCGTGGTGCTGCGCGAGGACGCGCGCTCGGGCGGCCCCGACCATCTGG
>Ga0302347_1000630_pt1 | contig 52428 bp, 53 predicted proteins | sample PhyWR1_FD_202178 | JGI IMG/M metagenome (GOLD analysis project Ga0302347, IMG submission 202178) | Leaf surface microbial communities from wheat plants in UC Gill Tract Community Farm, Albany, California, United States - DLSL W.R1 (v2)... | ecosystem: Host-associated > Plants > Phyllosphere >... | reverse complement strand
CTGGCTTCGGCCGAGTTGGCGTCGGTTGCCTCGATCCTGGGTCGCCTGCCTTCCGTTGAGGAATACATGGCCTACGCGGCAGAGATCAACACCATGGCAGCGGACGTGTACCGCTACCTGAGCTTTGATCAGATCGCCGAATTCCGTGAAGCGGCTGCCAATGCCAATATCCCGGTAATTCAAGCGTAAGCTGATGCAGTAACGAAAAAGCCCCGACTCGTAAGAGCCGGGGCTTTTTCATGTCTGGCGTTGCGTGATTTACAACAGCGGAGCCACTCCTTGCTGCTGCTCTCGCGGCCAGGCGTCGAGCACAGCCTTGAACAGGGTCGCCAGCGGGATGGCAAAGAATATCCCCCAGAAGCCCCACAAGCCGCCAAACAACAGCACTGCGCAAATGATCGCCACCGGGTGCAGGCTCACCGCCTCGGAGAACAACAACGGCACCAGCACGTTGCCATCCAGGGTCTGGATAATCCCGTAGACCGCCATCAAATAGATAAACTGATCGCTCCAGCCCCACTGGAACAGGGCAATCAACAGCACCGGCACCGTCACCACCACGGCCCCCACATAGGGCACCACCACCGAAACCCCTACCAGCAGCGCCAGCAGGGCCGCGTAGTTAAGGCCCATGGTGACGAAAGCGATATAGGTCACGCCGCCACAAATGATGATCTCGATGACCTTGCCACGAATGTAGTTGGCGATCTGGCGGTTCATTTCCTCGGCCACCCGGGTAATCAGCGCCCGCTCGCGGGGCAGGTAGCCACGCACCCAACGACCGATCAGCGCCCGGTCCTTGAGAAAGAAAAACACCAGAATCGGTACCAGCACCAGATAGATCATGATATTGACCAGCAGTGGCAAGCTGGACAACGAAAAGGTCAGGGCCAGTTGCCCGAACTTGCCGATCTCACTGCGGGCCACTTCGATCGCTTGCAGCACCTGCTCATCTGACACCAGATGCGGATAACGCTCGGGCAATAGCAACAACAGCGATTGCCACTTGGCGAGCATGCCCGGCAGTTCATTGAACAGCGTGATCAATTGATGCCACAGCAAAGGCACCACTACCACCAGAAACACCAGCAACAGCCCCATAAACAACGCAAAGACCAGCCCGACCGCCGCCGCGGCCGGTACCCGCATCCGCTCCAGGGTCACCACCAGGCCTTGCATCAGATACGCCAGCACCATGCCCGCCAAAACCGGGGCCAACATGCCGCCCAGTGTCAGTACGGCGGTAAACGCCAGCACCAGCAATACCGCCAGCACCACGGCCTCTTCATCGGAGAAATAGCGCTGGACCCAACCACGTAACACTTTGAACATCGATATTCCTTAGAGAAAAGAGCGGCACTTCTGTGGGAGCGAGCCTGCTCGCGAAAGCTCGCAATAGTTGCTGGGGCCCCTTCGCGAGCAGGCTCGCTCCCACACTTGAGGTTTTGCAGGATTCAGGCCTTGCGTAACCAGTAGCGATAGGTGCCGGCATCCACTTCTTCGCGCAACAGCTCATGACCTGCCAGACGGGCGAAGGTACGAATGTCCCGTTGTGAGCCCGCATCGGTGGCGATCACCTTGAGGGTCTGGCCGCTGCTCATCTTGTTCAGCGCCATTTTTGCCTTGAGCAACGGCAACGGGCAATTGAGGCCCGCAGCGTCCAGTTCGGCATCATGGGCCAGCACTTCAGTCATTGTGTACTTCTCCGCAGAGGTCATTTTTATGCCGCTTAGAATACCTCAAGCAGACCCGCCACTGGTCGCCAGCCGAGTGCCGAGCTACAGTAAGCGCTTTACCGACCAGAGCCTTGTGCATGACTTTTCTGCGCCCTACCCTGTTGACGCTCGCTTGCCTGCTCGCATCACCGAGCTTCGCTGACGATTTACCGTCTCTGGGTGATGCCAGTTCGTCCATAGTCTCACCGCAACAGGAGTATCAGCTGGGCCGTGCCTGGCTGGGCATGCTGCGTGGCCAGGTGTCACAACTCAACGACCCGCAGCTTAAGGATTACGTCGAAACCAGCGTCTACAAACTGGTCGAAACCAGCCAGGTACAGGACCGGCGCCTGGAATTTATCCTGATCAACAGCCCGCAGCTCAACGCCTTTGCTGCTCCCGGCGGAATTATCGGGGTCAACGGCGGCCTGTTCCTCAATGCCCAGACCGAGGGCGAATACGCCTCGGTCATGGCTCACGAACTGGCCCACTTGTCGCAACGTCACTTCGCCCGCGGCGTAGAAGCCCAGCAACGCATGCAATTGCCGATGATGGCCGCCCTGCTGGCCGGGATCATAGTGGCTGCCTCTGGCGCAGGTGACGCTGGCATCGCCGCCATTGCCGGCACTCAGGCCGCAGCCTTGCAAGAACAGCGGCGCTTCTCGCGCCAGAATGAACAGGAAGCTGATCGCATCGGCATTCTCAATCTGGAAAAAGCCGGCTACGACCCGCGCTCCATGCCCACCATGTTCGAGCGGCTGATGCGCCAGTACCGTTTTGACGGTCGACCACCGGAATTCCTGCTCACTCACCCGGTCACCGAATCGCGTATCGCCGACACCCGCAACCGTGCTGAACAGGCCAGGGTGGGCGGTACTGAAGACAGTTTGCGCTATCAACTGATCCGCGCGCGGGTGCAGCTCAATTACGAAGAAACTCCGGGTTTGGCTGCCAAGCGTTTTCGCCAGCAACTGGATGAAAACCCGAAAAATGACGTCGCCCGTTATGGCTTGGCGATTGCCTATATCAAGGGCAGTCAGTTCAACGAGGCCCGCGATACCCTCAAGCCGCTGCTGGACAAGGCGCCCAACGATATCACTTACAACCTGGCGCAAATCGAGCTGGATATGGACAGCAACCGCCTGACCGAAGCCCAGCAGCGTATCGACAGAATGCGCACGCTGTATCCGGGTAATTACCCGCTGAACCAGGCCCGGGTTGATTTGCTGCTCAAGCAGAATAAACCCAAGGAAGCCGACACAGCGCTTGAAGCCTTGCTCAAAAGCCGCCCAGATGACCCGGATGTCTGGTACTCGGTGGCTGAAACCCGGGGCTTGTCGGGTAATATCATCGGCCTGCATCAGGCCCGTGCCGAATACTTTGCTTTGGTGGGTGATTACCGTCAGGCCATCCAGCAGCTGGATTTCGCGCAGAAGCTCACCAACAACTTCCAGCTATCCGCACGCCTGGACGCGCGCAAGCGCGAGTTGATGGATCAGGAGCGGGCGCTCAAGGAAATGATGAACTGAGCCTGACTAGCTCAGTTCCTGTGGGAGCGGGCTTGCTCGCGATTCAGGCAACTCGGTATGTCAGTTTGACCTGGTTGACCCCATCGCGAGCAAGCCCGCTCCCACAAAGAACAGTGCTGGCTAATCAGGCATTCCCCGCCAGTTTCAAACGCGCCGCCTGGGTGAAATCCAGCATGCGCTTGAGCGGGCGAATGGCCTGTGGCACCAGCGCAGGATCAACAAAGATTTCGTTAGTACCTTGCTGCAGGCAGTCGAGCGTGCGTTCCAGGGTGTTCATGGCCATCCACGGGCAATGCGCGCAACTACGGCACGACGCGCCGTTACCCGCCGTCGGTGCCTCAATAAACACCTTGTCCGGGCATAGCTGCTGCATCTTGTAAAAAATGCCGCGATCGGTGGCCACGATAAAGGTCTTGTTCGGCAGGTTTTGCGCCGCTGCAATCAGCTGGCTGGTAGACCCCACCGCATCCGCCAGATCGATCACCGCCTCCGGCGACTCCGGGTGAACCAGGATTGCCGCATCCGGGTACAGCACCTTCATGTCTTCCAGCTGCTTGGACTTGAATTCTTCGTGAACGATGCAGGCACCGTCCCACAGCAGCATGTCGGCACCGGTCTGGCGCTGAATATAGCGGCCCAGATGCTTGTCAGGCCCCCAGATAATGGTTTCGCCGTTATCCATCAGGCTTTCGACGATTTCCAACGCGCAACTTGACGTCACCACCCAATCAGCCCGGGCCTTGACCGCCGCCGAGGTGTTGGCATACACCACCACCGTGCGCTCGGGGTGTTTGTCGCAAAACGCCGAGAACTCTTCCACCGGGCACCCCAGGTCCAGGGAACAGGTGGCCTCCAGCGTAGGCATCAGCACGCGCTTTTCCGGGGTAAGGATTTTTGCCGTCTCGCCCATAAAGCGCACACCGGCCACCAGAATGGTCTTGGCCGGATGGGCCGCACCAAAGCGGGCCATTTCCAGGGAGTCGGACACACAGCCACCGGTTTCTTCGGCCAACGCCTGAATCACCGGATCACAGTAAAAGTGTGCCACCAGCACCGCGTCGCGGGCTTTCAGTTCAGCCGCGATCTGCGCACGCAGGCTGAGGGATTGGGCCTCAGTCAACGGCTTGGGTTGCTTGGCATCAAGGTGGGCTTGAACCAGAAGTCGTTCAGAAATTTGCGTCATGTTCGCAAGACCTGCAAGCGCTGCTGCGCGAAAGTCGAGTGTACCACCAGCTCTGGACCGTCAAGTCCCGCTGGGAGAATGTATGTATCAGGCACGGACAAGCTATTCCGGGCGCCAAGGCTACAGAATATGCTTGGGATTCAAAAGTTTAATGTTGTTCTTGCGACGGTATGCAGACAGCCGATGCCAACCGCTGGGTCGACATCGGTGCAGTGCAGACGGCGTTACTTGATAGCAGCCAGAACCAACTCAGCCACCGGGCCGCCCGATGCCGGGTTCTGCCCGGTAATCAGGCGCCCGTCGGCGATGGCAAAGGGTGCCCAGGGCTGGTCGGCCTTTTGATACTGCGCACCCCGCTTGACCAGTTCGGTCTCGGTCAAGTACGGCACCATCTTGCTCAATCCGGCCAGTTCTTCCTCTTCATTGGAAAAGCCTGTGACCTTTTTGCCCTTGATCAGCAGTTCACCATCGGACAACTTGATATTGAGCAGGCCAACCGCACCATGGCACACCGATGACACCACCCCGCCCTTTTCATAGATATGACGGCTCAGGGCCTGCAATTGAGTGTTGTCCGGAAAATCCCAGATTACCCCGTGGCCACCCGCGTAATAAATGGCGATATAGTCATCCGGGTTGACCTGATCAGGCCTGAGGGTGGCGCCCAGACGGTTCATGAACGCCTTGTCGTGATACCACTGCCAGTCGATTGGCGAGACCATCTCCGCTGCCAGGCTATGGGGGTCGATCGGGGTGTAGCCGCCCAGCGGGCTGACATAGTCCACGGCAAAACCTGCCGCCTGGACCTTATGCACAAAGTGCACTGCCTCGCCCAGCCACAACCCCGTGGCACGATCAATGTCCGGATACTTTTCAACGCTGGTCAGTACCACCAGAATCTTCTTGCTCATCGTCAACCTCCTGTCTGCGGGCCTGGCCTTACCGCAAGTTCAAACCGGCAGGCTATCGGGCCTGGAGCATAGACCACCGGTTTGTCAGGAGTATTGCAATGACCGCAACCCTGCCCTCATATTTTCCCGAAGACTTTGAACACACTGATAATCGCAGGCCCGATAGCCACCAGGAAAAAGCTCGGCCACAGGCAAAAGATCAACGGAAACACCAGCTTGGTGCCCACCTTGGCGGCCTTTTCCTCAGCCAGTTGCGTACGCCGGTCACGAAACTCTTCGGCATAAATTCGCAAAGTGGTACCCACGCTGGTACCGAAGCGGATGCTTTGCGCCAGCAAGCTCACCAACCCGCGGATATCTTCCAGGCCGGTACGCTCGGCCAGGTGTTTAAGCGCTTCGGTGCTGGGTACCCCGGCACGCACCTCGGCGTTGACCAGCGCCAGCTCCATCGCCAGATCAGGCTGGCTGACGGCCATTTCCTCGGCCACCCGCTCAATGGCCTGGGGCAAGGCAAGACCAGATTCCACGCACACCACCATCAAGTCCAGGGCATCGGGGAAGGCGATCAGCAGCCGCGACATGCGCGACTCCTTGCGAGAGCTGACATACACCGCCGGTAGCAGCCAGCCCACACCCAGCGCTACGGCCAATATCCCGCCGCCCAGCAGCAACGACATATTGGGAATAAACGGTAATGCCAGCAGGGTAATGCCCATCAGCAGCAGTGGCAGCAAGAGGCGCACGGCCCAGTACACCTGCACCGCCGACGGCGAGCGATATCCGGCATGGATCAGCAGGGTCCGGGTCGCTGAGGCCTGCCCCGTCTCGCCGGAGCTGAAACGCTGACCGACCTGCTCCAGCATCATTTGCAGGTTGCTCGGCGGCGCTCTGTGGTCTGCCCCATGACCGCGCTTGATCAGCATCAAACGACGCTGCACCGGGCTTTGCAGGCCCTTGACCAGCACCGCCATGGTTACCACCACCAGCACCACACTCAAGCCGATAAGCCCGGCAAAGAGCATGCGGGTCAGTTGCTCGTCACCCACCATCCGATTAATAAGACCCAGTACATAGTTCATGTCCATATCCTCCAGGACGAGCCGCGTTCAAACCTGAATCCGGATGATTTTGCGGATCCAGAAAATCCCGATGATCATGGCCACAAAAGCCCCCATGATCAGCTTCTGCCCCATGGGTTCCTTGAACAGCAAGGGCATATAGGTCGGGCTCGAAATCAAGATGGCCAGGGCCAGGACAAAGGGCATCGACACCAGGATCCAGCCTGACATCCGCCCTTCGGCCGAGAGGGTCTTGACCTTGCGATGAAAGCGGAAGCGACCGCGAATCAGGCTGCTCAGACGGGTCAACACTTCCGTCAGATTGCCGCCGGTTTCACGGTGGATCAACACCGTGGTCACCAGCATCATCACCGTCATGCTTGGCACCCTCTCCAGCAGGCCGAGCATGGCCCGACGCACATCATTGCCATAGTTGATATCGGCAAAGGCCAGGCCAAACTCGTAAGCCACCGGTCCGTGATGCTCCTCGGCAACCAGTTGCAGGGTTTCGTTGAAGGGATGCCCTGCGCGCAAGGCCCGGCACATGGCATCCAGCGCATCGGGCAAGCCCTCTTCGAACTGGGCAAAACGCTTGATACGGTCGTGGGAAATCTTCCACACGGGTATCCAGAAGCACACAAACGCAGCCGGCAGCGCCACCCACCACAGTTGCAAGAATGACCACAGCACCAACCCCACCGCCGTGGCCAGCACCAGCCCCAGCAACAGCACGCGATAGGCTCGATACTCATGCCCGGCCTGCTCGATCATCTGGGCCAGGGTTTCCATCATCGGCAATTGCTCAAGGCGGGCCTCGAGCGGTGGCAGGCGGCGCAGGTATTTCTGGCGCAGAATCGACTGCATATTGGGCAAATTGCTTGCCCGCTCCAGCAGGTTAAGGCGCCCGCGAATACGCTTGCGCACCTGGTTGGCCTCGCCGAACACCGGAATCGTCAAGCCCTGGCTAAGCAGGAACATGGCAGTAAACACCATGCCCAGGAACGCCAGGATAAACTCGCCAGGAACCTGATTCATGACTGCCCCTCCATCCATTCCGGCCGGAACAGGCTGAGCGGCAGCTCTATGCCCCGTTTGGCCAGCACATCACGAAATGCCGGCACCATGCCGGTTGAGCGAAACTCGCCCAGCACTTCCCCTTTTTCGCCCATACCGCTGCGCACAAAGGCGAAGATCTCGGTCATGGTGATGATGTCGCCTTCCATGCCGTTGATTTCCTGCACACTGACCAGTCGCCGGGTGCCATCCTCCTGACGCTCCAGCTGGATGACCACGCCGATGGCCGAAGCGATTTGCTGACGCATGGCCTTGATCGGAAAGGTGGCGCCGCTCATCGACACCATATTTTCGATCCGCCCCAGGGCATCGCGGGCGGTGTTGGCGTGGATAGTGGTCAGTGAACCGTCGTGGCCGGTGTTCATGGCCGTCAACATATCCAGCGCTTCGGCACCCCGCACTTCGCCGATCACAATGCGATCAGGGCGCATCCGCAGGCTGTTGCGCACCAGTTCACGCTGGCCCACCTCACCACGCCCCTCGATATTCGAGGGCCGGGTTTCCAGGCGCACCACGTGGGGTTGCTGCAATTGCAGTTCGGCGGAGTCTTCGATGGTGACGATACGCTCGTTATGCGGAATAAAACTGGACAGTACATTGAGCATGGTGGTCTTGCCGCTGCCAGTACCGCCAGAGATCAGCACATTGAGCCGCCCGCGCACGATGGCCTTGAGCATCAGGGCAATGGCCGGGGTCAGGGTGCCCATCTGCACCAGGCTCTGGGTATTGAGCAAATCTACGGCAAAGCGGCGGATCGACATGCTTGGCCCGTCGATGGCCAGCGGCGGGATGATCGCGTTGACCCGCGAACCGTCCTTGAGCCGTGCATCCACCAGCGGTGAGGACTCATCAATACGCCGCCCCAGGCTGGAGACGATGCGGTCGATAATATTGAGCAGATGGTGATTGTCGCGAAAGTGCACATCGGTTCTCTGCAACTTGCCAAAACGCTCGACATACACAGAGTCATAACCATTGACCAGAATATCCGACACGCTGCTGTCACCCAGCAATGGCTCCAGCGGGCCGAGGCCCAGCACTTCGTCGGTAATTTGCTTGATGATCAACTGGCGGCTGCTGGTACTCACCGGTGCCGAGTACTCGTCAAGCAGGCGCAGGCTGATCTCGCGGATCTGGCGCCCGGCGTCGGCCAGCTCCAGGGTGTCGAGCAAGGACAGGTCCATGACCTTGAGCAACTGCTGGTAGATCTTCTCCCGCCATTCGGCCTCCATGGTGCTGAGCTTGGTGCGGGTTTCATACACCACATCCGGCACACTGGCTTCCCAGGCCATTAGTACCGTGGCGCAGTCAGCACCCTCGACAGGCAAGGCCACTACATCTGCCGAGGCCAGCTTGCCGGCTTGCTGACGCAGACGATTACGAAAGTCGCTGAGCATGGCTTATCCTCCAAACAGACGGTTGAATGTACGTTTGAGCAAACCCGCTTCAGTGGCCTCGATGCCGATCAGGCTCTGGCTCAACTCGCGCAGGCTCAAGGTGATACCGGCACGGGGAGCATGCAGCTCCAGGGGTACCCCGGTGTTCTGGCTTTCGCTGACCACGGCATAGTCGTTGGGCAGTTTTTGCAGGTCTGCGCAACGCAGCGCATCGCTGATGTCTTTGGGTTTGAACGGTGACGCCTTGTCATAGCGATTGACCACCACGTGCAGGCGATTGCTCTGTACACCGAGGTCGTCACGCAGAATGCGCACCAGGCGGTTGGCGTCCTGCAGATGGCTGAGGCTCTGTTGCAGCACGATATAGACCCGGTCCGACTGTTCCAGGGTGATGCCGGTGAGGTGATCAATATGCCGCGGCAAATCCACCACCACCCAGTCATAGGTGCTGCGCGCCAGCTTGAGCAAACTGTCCAGTTGCTCCAGGCGGATTTCCTGGGACAGGCACAACTCGTCGGTGCGCCCGCCGAGCAAATGCAGGCTGGGACTGAAATGGCTGCAAAAACCGCGCAGCGCCACACTGTCCAGTGTGTCTATCTGTTGCAGCACATCGGTATGGCTGTGGGTGGGCAACACATCAAGGCTGTGGGCCAGACTGCCGAATTGCAGGTCCAAATCCAGCAGCAGGGTTCTGCCACCCTGCACACTCAACTGATGGGCCAGATTGCAGGCCAGCATCGAGGCCCCCGAGCCGCCCTTGGCATTCATTACCGCCACCAGCTTGCCTCTGGCCCCATTATCGGTATGCAACTCCATCTGCATGCGATCCAGGGCGGCCTGCAAGTCCTCGGCCGACACTGGCTCCGGCAAAAAGTCGCGGGCCCCGGCCTGCATGGCCAGGCGCATGCCTTCACGCTCATCCAGCGGCCCGCACACCAGCAGCGGCGGACGCTCCTTGAGCGAATGCTGTAACAGCGCCGCCAGCTCCTCGCGCCATAAATGGCTAACCCGCAACAGGAGAAAATCAGGCATCTGTTCCAGGCCATAGAGCGGGTCGGTATGGCCATTGCTCACCAGCCGCGTACTCACCTGCAAATGGGGCACGCCCAAACTCAAGGTTTTGAGATGGTTCAAGGCCGCGGCGTCACGGCCACTGATCAGCAGGCGCATTCCCTGGCGGTCTGATGACGCAGCCGCCGTCACTTCTCGGACACTTAACATGGCGTAATCCCCGGTGTAACCGTCGGGTCAGGCTGGCGGCCAAGGCTTTCACGAGGCACGGTCGACCTGAACGTGGGCAGAATGAAGACCCCTCTGAATCCCGGGATCAACAGGTTGAAACTGAAGTTGGTCACCTGCAGTTGCACATAACGAATGGCGGCAAAACCAGTGGCCCCCACCAGATCATTCGGGCTGGCGACCACCGCACCATTGGCGTCCAGATAGATCAGATTCAGATTGGCGCTGGTCAGGCTGGCGATCAGGCTGCTCGGCCCGGCATTGCCAGCGGTGTTGAACATGGCGCGGCGCAGGATGATCGGGTCCTGGATATTGCACACCGCTGCCAGCCGCGCGCCACGACGCACCGACTCGCTCAGCACATTGACCGTGAAATACAGCCGGCCCATTTCCAGTGCGCCAAACAGCAAGGTGAACAGCACCAGAGCCGTGATGGCGAACTCGACGATATACACGCCGCCCATATGTTTGCGATTCATCACAAGGCCCTCATTACGACCGTTGAAGTCAGCAGCAGGCCCAGCGGCACGCTGCTGCCATACAACGCCGGGATGGCGCTGCCGAGCGCCGGAACAAAGGTATAGGCAATGCTGACCCGCACATGGTTGGTGCCCACCGCACTCACCGTGACATTGCCGGTAGTCAGGCCCGGGGCCGCCGCCGGGTAGCCGTTGGGGTTGGCCGGCAGACCATAAACGGCCACGTTCTTGGTTTGCGACACAAGCGCCGCGTTCAAATCCACCGTGCCCAGGGTCGCATTCCATGCCTGGCTGGCCACATAACGCCCGGCGTCACGGCTGGCCTGTTGCAGGCTGTTGTACTGGAACAGCATGCGGCCGAACTCGGCGAAGGCCAGCATCAACAACACCAGCAACGGCAGGGTCAGGGCCAGCTCGACCATTGCCAGGCCCCGCTGGGCGCGGGCCGATTTGAATCCACAGCGTCTCATGAGACCTCCTAGGAGTCGGTGCTCGGCGTCTGGTTGTTGTCGATATAGGTTTTGTACAGCTGGATGATTTGTGGCCCGACGTTAGCCGCAGGATTGGGGCCCGGCACATTGTCGCCTTCGCACACACTGACGAACTGGCCGAAAATCTGCGCCTCGTTACCCTGCTGGGCGGCTGGCTGCATCACGAAATAGCAACCGAAGCCCAGTACCGGAATCGCCGAGGCACCGTCGTTTTTGCCTGAGCAATCGCCGATCACGATCTTCAGGATGCGCCGTTCAAAAACGCCATTGCCCTGGCAACCGGCGCCGCCACCCACACAGGCAGCCTCATCCTGCTTCCAGTTGTTGTAGTCGTACAGGGCACCGCCGGTTGTGGACAGGTTGCCGCTGCTGGAAGTGACCGTATTGCCGTCATACAGAATCGGCGCGGGCGACCCGGCGTAGGTAAACGACTTGGGGTTAACTGTAACCACCAGATCCGGCGGATAGTCCGAAGCGCTGAGGCCACCCTTGTATTCGTTAAAGCGTGTATTGAGGCCCTGGGAGGCCGGGCCCACGGTATTGCCCGGTTTGGTCTGGGCGGTGGCACCGACGATATTGCACTGATCAATACCGCCTGCCAGCCCTTCCCTGACCGTCTTGCCGCCCGCGCCGAAGTCCAGCAGCTGGAAATTCCCCGGGCCAATGGCCGAGCTGTTGTTGGCCGCCGTTTTCAGTACCTGCAGATCACCGAACTTGAAGCCCCAGAACATCCCGGCTGCCGGGTTGTTTTGCGCAGGGTCGCCGCACACCAGCAGCGGTGTCAGGTCGCAAGGGCCGCTGCTCGGGCTCGGCCCGGCAGTGGCCACTGCCGCCACGGCTTTGCTTGTGGCGTTGCCATTGTCCAGGGCCTGGAATACCCCCCAGAAAAAACTGCTCAAGGGATAGTTGTTTACCGTTACCCGAACAAAGGTCGCATTGGCAGGCCCCGGGAAAGAAAACGGCCCATAGACACTGGTTGCCAGTTCCACCGAGGCAAAGCCTGAGGGGTTGGCGGTGATGGCCTTGCCCAGCTCCTCGTTACCTGTGGCATTGGCATTCAGGCTCAGGGTATTGAGGGCAGCGGTTTGCGTCAGGCTGGCAGAGCCGGTCGCACCCACCACCATGCTCAGGGTCTTGGCCCCGCTCAGTGCCGCCGCATCCACTGCATTTTGCAGGCGAGTCTTGTTTAGCAGCATATGGCTGCCGTCCAGCGCCAGGGCGCCCATCAGCAGGAGCGAGGCCATGGCAATCACCACCAGGACGAGCATGGCGCCGCGCTGTTGCTGGGGAAACGCGGTGTGGGGCTGTTGGATGCGCGCGTTCATGATGCTTCACCTTGATAATGTTGCGCTGCCGCTACCCGGCCCTCTACATCGCTTTTTCTACTGTGGCCGCGACACCGCGAATCACGATCACGCCACCGTCGTTGGCAGGTGCGCGGCGACGTACTACCGGTTTGGCCACCACCGGCGGCAGTACCGGCGCCGCCATTGCCACGGGTTCGGCCACCACCGGGGTCTTGTTGTTATCCAGCGGATTGCGCAAGGCCAGTTGCACCTTGCCGGCGGTCATGCCCTTGACCAGCACTTCGGCTTGAGACGGGGTCATCTCCAGGGTGACGGCACGCACCACCACCGGCTGGGTCTTGTCAGTGCTGGCGGTCTGGTCAACTGCCAGTACGCGCAGATCTTCGAGAATGGTCTTGGACTCGGCGTTACCCTCGCTGCCGACCTGCCGGGTGGCCAGCACGTCGACCCGATTGCCCGGCAGCAGGAAGCCACCCACACCGACCACATCATCCACCCGCACCGAGATGGCACGTTTGCTCGGCTCGATCAGCGAGGCCAGGGTGCTGCCACCCATGTGCTCGGCCACCCTTGCACCGCGCAGGATGTCGCCGCGCAGCAGGGAGAAGGTGGCGATCTTGCCGACCACTTTTTCAGTGGTATCGAAGGCGTCTTCGGGGGCTGCGTCCTTGGGCATGCGCACCACGGTTACCTGCTGAGGCTCGATCATCTGCCCGAACGCGATTTCCACCGTGGCGATCACCACGTTTTGCTGATTATCGTCAGGGCTGGTGTTGAGCCGTGCCGTGAGCCAGTTGTTGGCCATCCATGTGGCGCCCAGCCCGAGAATCACGGACAGGACAATCAAAGTCAGCGTACGCGAGTTCATGACAGTCACTCCTTACCCAAGAAAATCGAGTTGGACGAAATAGTTGCGCCATGCCCACTCAAGTTCCTGAGTAGTCAGTGGCCCCGCCCCCTCCAGATAACGCTGGCGATCGCACGCCATATTCAAGAGATCCCGGGGATGACATGGCACCAGGGGCATGTTTTCAGCGCCATACAGGTCTCGCAGTACAAAGCTGAGCAACATCGGGTCATAGGGGATGCCCAGTCGCTGCGTTTCTTGAATCCAGATTCGTTCGTATTCGCCGGGCTTGAGGTAGCCGAATTGCAGCTTGTAGCCAATGCGCCGCAAAAACGCTTCGTCGGCCAGTTCCAGCGGATTGAGGTTGGTGGAGAACACCAGGATCAGGTCGAACGGCAGCTCGCAATGGCGGCCACCGCCCAGGTTGAGGAAGTCGCGTCTCTCTTCCATGGGCACAATCCAGCGGTTCAACAGCTCACCGGGAGTCATGCGCTGGCGACCCAGGTCGTCGATGATCAGCAGGCCGTTACTGGCCTTGAGTTGCAAAGGCGCCTGGTACTGACGGGTATAGGGGTCATAACGGACGTCCAACTGCTCCATCGTCAGCTCGCCGCCGGTGATCACGATTGGCCGCTCGCAGCACAGCAGACGACGGTCTATGCCTTCGTTAAGCATCAGGACGTTCTGATGTTCGTCATCACCCAGGCGCCTGTGCACCTGAGGGTCATAAATCTCGATCACCGATTCGTTGATGGCAATCGCGTGGGGCACCCATATCGCTTCGGCGAACAGACGAATCAGGCGGCTACTGACATAGGTCTTGCCGGTGCCCGCAGGCCCGTAAATCATGATGGCGCGCCCGGAGTTCAAGGCAACACCCAGTTGATCGAGCATGCTTTGCGCCAGCACCATCGAGCCAAAGCAATGGTGCATGTCATGGGCGCTGATACGGCCGTGGTGAATGGTCTGTAGCTTGAGCAGCGAGCGGTAAGCACTCACCGGATAAGGCGCTGCACCTATATAGCCGCTGCGGGCCAGGGCATCGCGAGCACTGTTGCGGCCGCGCTCGGTCAGACCATAGCGCATGGCCTGACCCCCTGCCTGGCCAAGGACTTCGACGCGGCGGTCCTTGCGCAGAAAAGTGAGGATTTCTTCCATTACCGCACCGGTAAGCGCCAGTCGCGCTACCAGCTGCACCATGTCCAGCACGCCCGCATCATATAAATGCTTGCACACCAGATCACCGAGAAAATTGTCTGCCAATCCGGTTTCCAGGATTGTGCGTGGCTGTGGAGCCAGTTTCTGTACTGCTTCGCGTTCGTCGAGAGAAACACGGTTGCTGCTGATGGCGTACATGGTGTTCTCCTGAACTAGTGGCCCAAGGGCAGCCAAAAGACACTGGCCAAGGTGCCGAGCAAAACTGCGACCGAATAAGGGAAAGGTTTGCCGGCCACTTCATCCGCCGCGGGTGAAAAATAGGCCTGAGCTCTGAGCATCAACCAGTAGCGTCCCAGGGTTTGCTGGACTTGACCACGCACCAGCACAATCAACAATCCGCATGCACCGCCGGCGATCAGGCTGAAAAACGCAGCCCAAAGGGCGTCGTGAGGTGTGAGAAAAGCGCCGACCATGGCCATTAACTTGACATCCCCGGCCGCCATGCCGCCTACCGCGTACATGGGCAGGAAAATCCCGAAACCGATCAGCATGCCCAGCAGTGAATGACCCAACCCGATAAAGCCTGCGGCCCAGGTCTGGCCAACCACTCCCAGCACCAGCCCCAGCAAAACCAGAAGGTTGGGAATGCGGTGGTTGCGAAGATCGCTCACCACCGCAATTCCCAGCAGCCCTAAAAGCAACGCAACAGCAACAATCTGTACTTCGCTCATGGCTGCACCCTCAACAGGAAACAATGTGCTAGCAAACTGTGCCCTTGACAGCGCATCCCAGACTGGTAATGGCTGTCTTCACATTGCCTCCCAAGGTGATAAACGCGGCGACAGCGCCCAGTGTTATCAGCCCGCCTGCCACTGCATATTCCACAATGGTCAGGCCGTCTTCGTCGTTGATAAACTTCACTACGGAAGTCTTGATTGATTGCAGGCTCATTTCGTCCACCTCACTCAATGTTTGATATCAAGAAGCAGGGCTATTTGCGCTGCTTAATTGAATCTTAGCCAGCCTAATTCTTAGGGGTTAGGAGATTTTTGCTGACCGTTAGGACTTTATTGCCGGGACTGTAAATAGTTAAAAAATAAAGAGCTCATAAAGACGAATATCACCAGCACACTCATTATATTAAAACCGTACTACAACTAACTTGCGCACAAAAAAAAACCGGCTTAAGGGTGCCGCGCTAGAGGGGACGTATAGCGCAACAGACTAAGCCGGGGGTTTCATAGCAGGATTTAATCTTCACAACCGCAAAGCAACGACAATACTTGTGTACAGGTTTGTAACACTGAAGCTGCACACCGCCAGCCAGCCACAGCAACAGGAGCCAGGTCCCAGTGATCAATAGCCTTACGTCAGCAGGTAGTACCCTTGACTGCACAGCCCAGACTGGTGATTGCGTCCTTGACGTTACCACCCAGGGTGACAAATGCTGCAACCGCCCCCAGGGTTATCAGACCACCGGCCACGGCGTACTCGACAATGGTCAAACCGTCCTCATCTTTAATAAAGGCCTGGATAGAATTTTTAATGGTTTGCAAGTTCATTTTATTCACCTCATTCGAGTGGCTTACCCAAAGCGATTACTTAATGCACCGCCTATTCGAAGACTAGCCAGAGGCGGCCAGAGCGGTTAGGAGTTTATTGTCGAATAGCAGGATTTTTTTGCAGCAATCAACTATTAAAAACAGCTTTATCGGATCCAATTAACCACACACTTCAAGCCGCGTAATGATAATGATTCGACTCATTTAACTGACAGCGCCTGACACAAGAAAGGATTAAGTGAATGAAATCCGAAGCTGTCAAAAAACCCCATCTTTTATGGTTCGACCTCACTCGCAATCAATCCACTGAAGAGCTGATCCTGCCCTTTCGCTCGGCCTGCCACTGCCAGCTGGAAACACCCCGGGTCTGGGCCAAACACCGCGAGCCGGTACCGGATATGATCTGCATGCACTTTGACTGCCCCGACCTGTCGGGGCTCAATCTGTTGCAGGAGATCAAACTCAAGTCACCCTCCATCCCGATCACCATGTTTACCGTCCAGCACTCCGAAGAACTCGCGGTCTGGGCCATGCGTTCGCGGGTATGGGAATACGTGGTGCTGCCCCTGAGCGCTACCGAAATCAACCGTTACCTGAACGCCCTGGAGCAGTTGTGCGAACTGCGAAACGCCGCCGGGAACAGCAACAAGACGCTGCCGATCGAGCATGGTCCAGCCCTGCCCGACAGCATCCGCCTGACCAGCGACCACCAAAAACACAACGCCCTGCACAACGTGCTGCAGTACATCGATCAGCATTACCGCGAAAGCATCGACCAGAAAGACCTGGCCAAGCGCTGCGGCATGACCACCTTCCGCTTCAGCCGCCTGTTCAAGGAAGTCTACGGGCTGGGTTTTATGGACTACGTACTGGGCAAGCGCATGGACAGCGCCAAGGACCTGCTCGACAACAGCCAGATGCCCATTACCAGCATCGGCTACGAGGTCGGGTTCAAGGACCCCTCCTACTTCGCCCGCGCGTTCAAGCAGTACGCAGGCTGCACCCCCAGCGAGTATCGCCAGATACGTCGCAATGAAGTGCCCGTCGCCGATGACGTGCTCACCCAGGTTATCGATAGCCTGGCACGCAGTGCCGAGGCTTGACCTTATTGGTCGTCAAATCTGCCAACTGCTTACGGCACCCTTGAAAGCGGCGACTACCGCCTCCTCGCCAAACACCAGGCCATGATTAGCGCGGACCGCCGTGCTGGCCACCGCCATGCCCACCTCCACCGCCGTAACCACCACCCCCGCCGCCAGGAGGCATAAACATCCAGCAGCCGGACAAGGCCGACACTACGACTGCTACGACAACTGCTTTGACCACAGACTTCAACTTCATGACCGGACGCTCAACTTCAAGGTGAAAAAACGCCGCCCTTATAGCAGCGTCTGGTGGGAGTGAAGCGAAGGTTTACCGAACTTTACATGCACCGGTTGTAGTCGTTGACGAGTGGAACGAGGCTGCGATCGAGCGCGAAGCGGTCGCAAACCCGGTAAGCGCGATCTTCCAGAGATCGGGGTTGTACCTGAATGACCGGATTAAATGGCTTTACGACTGCTGCGCAGCCGATCGCAGCCTCGCGGAGCGAGTCAACGACTACAGTTTTCGCAACTGCATGATTACCAAATAGCCCCCAGGGGGCCACCTCGGGGCGCAGTGCTTTTGATCTGCCCGCGCCCACAGAAACAGAAGAGCTAGCGCTCACTTAGGCGAACAGTACTGAGATTTAAAAAAGCCTTGTTTCACTCTTAAAACAAATCGCCGAACTTGGGCGTTTTTCCGTTACTTCCCGAAGCACCACTTTCTGGCAAATTCCTCTTCACGGCTCTGAAAATGGGCAATTTTGTGCCAAACAGGAAACGTTGTTTCACATATAAAACACCCATAAAACTCAGAAAATATACAACTCTCTGATTAATAAACATTTTAAAACAAAAAACCCATTACGTAACACTTTGGCATTGTTCATGCACTAAACGCCGTATCACCTATAAAACAGACCAGAGACCCTTCCCAATGGCTGTGAAAGAGATGTACGCCGTGACGCCGCAATGGAATAACTCCGCTCCCAAGGAAGATTTGGAGCCCACCGAAATTGAATTCCGCAATGTCGGAAAGTGCTTCCCGGCCAAGGGAAAGACCGAGGCCCCTTCGCAATCCGCGAGGTCAATTTCAAGATTCGCCGTGGCGAAGTGGTGTCGATCATCGGCCCCTCCGGCTGCGGTAAAAGCACCATCCTGAATATGGGCTCCGGCCTCTATCGCCCCACCGAAGGCGAAGTCTTCGTCGGCGGTGAGGCAGTCACCGGCCCGGTGCGTCAGGTGGCCTTTATGCTGCAAAAAGACCTGTTGATGCCGTGGCGCAGTATCCGCCGCAATGTCGAGCTGGGCCTGGAAATCCAGGGTGTAGCGGCGGCCAAACGCCAGGCGGTGGCCAAGGATCTGCTCGATCGCTGCCATTTGCACGGCTTTGCCGACCACTACCCCTTCCAGCTGTCGGGTGGCATGCGCCAGCGTGCAGCCCTGGCCCGCACCCTGGCCGTCGACCCGCAGGTGCTATTTCTCGATGAGCCGTTTTCGGCGCTGGATGCGCAAACCAAGATGATCCTGCAACAGGACATGGCGCGCATGTTGTTCGATGAAAAGAAGACCGCCCTGTTCATCACCCATGACCTGATCGAAGCCATCGCCATGTCCGATCGGCTGCTGGTCATGAGCGCCCGCCCCGGCACCATCATCGAAGAAATCAGCATCGACCTGCCGTTTCGCGACAACCCGCTGGAGCGCCGCAAGCTGCCGCAAATCGGCCCGCTGGTGGGCCGCCTGATGGAGTTGCTGCAAGTCGGCGCCGACACCGAACTGCATTGATCACGCCCTGCCGTCCCCCACCTGTTTGAGGAGTCCGCATGTTCAAGTCTGTGTTTAAACGTTTTAGCCAGGCCAGCGCTCTTGCCCTGGGCCTGGGCATGGCCTTCGCCGCCCAGGCGCAGCCCACCGACGTGACCTATCTGTTGCCCGCGCCACCCAACCTGCCGGCGTTCGCACCGTGGATCATCGCCAAGGAAAAGGGCTACTACGCCGCCCAGGATCTGAACATGAATTTCATCGCCGCCAAGGGCGGTGTGGATGTGGCCAAGCAGATTGGCGCCGGTAACGCCATGCTCGGCGGTGCCATCGGCGATACCCCGATCGTGGTGCGGGCCAACGGTATCCCGGTGCGTGCCGTGGCCGTGCTGGGCGCAGGCGGGGTGACGATGATCGCAACCAATGCCGCAGACAACATCAACTCGGTTGCCGATCTCAAGGGTAAGACCATGACCGTGATGTCCTACTCGGACACCACCTACTACGCCCTGCTCGCCTCGCTGCGCAAAGCCGGCCTGAGCAAGACCGATGTGAATATCCAGGCCGCAGGCCCGGCCGGGGTCTGGCAGTTGTTTACCGCCAACAAGGCCCAGGCCATGGCCGGTGTACCGGACTGGGTGGTGCAGGCCCAGGAGGCTGGCTTGAAGGTCAAGCTGATCCCGCAAGAACAGATCTTCGAAAGCATGGCCCAGTCGATCATCGCCTCCGATGACGCCATCAACAACCACCCGCAGATTGTCCGTGGCACGGTGCAAGCCACCCTGCACGGCATGCGCGACATTATCCAGGACCCGCGCGCCGCCGCCGTGACCTTCGCCAAAGCCGTTCCGGCCTATGCAGGCAAGGAAGACGAGCTGGAGAAAATCTTCAAACTCTATGTCGAGCACGTGTATGCCAACCAGCCGGTACTGGGCCGTATTGACCCGGCGCGACTGGAAGCGGTGCGCCAGTTCTATGTCAGCGAAGGCATCGTCACCCGCGAGCCCGCCCTCGACGAGCTTTACACCAACCAGTTCATCGACAGCCCAACCGCCGCGCAATAACGGCCAGTGACAACAAGGTACCGATACGATGAAAAACCTTAACCACTCCGTGTTCGGCAGCGTCGCCCTGCTGCTCCTGTTTCTGCTGCTCTGGCAATGGGGCCCGGGCCTGCTGGGCATGCCCGAGTTCGTCATGCCCAAGCTCAGCCGCGTGGCCCAGGAAGGCGTGCTGATGTGGCAGACCGGCGGCCTGCTGCAGCACACCCTGATCACCGCTTTCGAGATCGTCGTCGGTTTCGCCCTGGGCGCACTGCTCGGCGTGGCCATCGGTGTGTCGCTGGGATTGTCGCCCAGCGCCGAAGCGATGCTTTCGCCGTACATCCTGGCACTGCAAATCGCCCCGAAAGTGGCCTTCGCACCGCTGTTCGTGATGTGGCTGGGCTACACCATCTACCCGAAGATTCTGATCGCGATCCTGATCGTGTTTTTCCCGGTGATGATCAACGTGCTGTCGGCCATCCGCACCGTTGACCCGGACATGATCAACCTGGTGCGCACCATGAGCGCCAGCCGCTGGCAGATCTTCCGCCTGGTGGAATTCCCGTCGGCCATGGCCGCACTGTTCTCCGGCCTGCGCATCGCTTCGACCCTGGCCGTGATCGGCGTCACCGTCGGTGAGCTGGTGGGCGGTAATCAGGGCCTGGGTTTCCTGCTGGTGGACGCTGAGGGCCAGGGCAATACCGCAGGGGTTTTCGTCGCCATCGTCATGCTCACCCTGATCGGCGTACTCGCCTACGGTGCCGTGGTCTGGGCCGAGAAACGGGTGCTGCATTACATGCCTAAAGCCATGCTGAGTACCCAATGATGAACGCACATAAGTCGTTACTTGAAGGGCGCCGGGTGCTGGTCACCGGCGGTGCTCGCGGGCTGGGTTTTGCCTTTGCCCGGGCTATCGGCCAGGCCGGTGCCCGGGTGGTGATCGCCGATATTCTCGCCGAGCGCGTGCAGCAATCGGCCGCTGAACTGAGCGCCGAAGGCCTCAGCGTTTATGGCGTGACGGTAGATCTGGCGCAGCCCGATTCGATCGACGCCTGCGTGACCGAAACCGTGCGTTTGCTCGGTGGGCTGGACGGGCTGGTGAACAACGCTTCGATCACCAATTCCGGCGGCAAGACGTGCGAAGAGCTGCATATCGATAACTGGGATCAGGTCATGCAGGTCAACGTGCGTGGCACCTGGCTGATGACCCGCGCCTGCCTGCCCGCCCTGCGCAGCAGCGGCCTGGGCGCGGTGGTCAATCTGGCTTCCGATACCCCGCTGTGGGGTGCGCCGAACCTGCTGGCCTATGTCGCCAGTAAGGGCGCAATCATCGCCATGACCCGCAGCCTGGCCCGCGAACTGGGCACCGACAACATCACGGTCAACGCCATCGCCCCCGGCCTGGTGCTGGTCGAAGCCACGGCCTATGTGCCCGAAGCACGCCACCGTTTGTACAACGATCGCCGGGCCATTCAACGCCCGCAATTGCCCGAGGACGTCAGCGGCGCCGTGCTGTTCGCGCTGTCCGACCTTGCCCGCTTTATCACTGGACAAACCCTGCCGGTCAACGGCGGGTTCGTCATGCCTTGAACCGGAGACAGCCATGACCGATCTATCTGCACAACAAGACACCCCGAAAAGCTGGGAACAGCCTGCCGGCAGCGACCTCGCCAGCTGGATGAAGACCCGTATCGCCCGCTATGAAACGCGCCAGTACGACTGGAACGCGCTGAAGTTCCAGGCTGACTACGACCCCAAGTTCCGCCGGGCACAAATGCGCTATATCGGCACCGGCGGCACCGGCATCAGCACCGACATGAACACCATCCCGTCGGAGAACTTAACCTTTTCGACCATGGTGATTCCCGCCGGCCACGAAGGCCCGCCGCATCTGCACACCGACGTTGAAGAGGTGTTTTTCGTACTGCGCGGCACCCTCAAGGTGGTGATCGAAAAAGACGGCGAGCGCTTTGAAACCATCCTCACCGACCGCGACGTGATTTCCGTGCCGCCGGGCGTGTACCGCGAAGAGATCAATATCGGCGATGAAGATGCGCTGATGTGCGTGATGCTCGGCGCGAAAAAACCGCTGACCCCGACTTACCCGCCAGAGCACCCTCTGGCCTCGATCAAGCGCGGATAACGCCATGCTGCTCGCCACCACCGACCCACTTGTCACTGACCTTGAAGCCCGGCTGGCCAGGAACTTCCCCCTGCACACACTGGATGTTGCAGGCGGACGTCAGGCCCTGCGTGAATGCGGCAGCGGCCCGGCCATTGTGCTGTTGCACGGCATCGGCTCGGGTTCGGCGTCGTGGCTGGCGGTGGCCCAGTTGCTCGGCCAGCGCGTTCGGGTGATTGCCTGGGATGCCCCCGGCTATGGCGAGTCCACACCACTGCGCTCATTGGCCCCGGATGCCTCGGACTACGCCGAGCGCCTGCGCCAGATGCTCGATGCACTGCAGGTGCGCCGCTGTGTGCTGGTGGGCCACTCGCTGGGTGCAATCACTGCCACGGCCTTCGCCAGCGGCGCGCAGCAACAGCGCGTCAGCCGCCTGGTGTTGATCAGCCCGGCGCAAGGCTATGGCCATCCATCCCGGCAGGTTCAGGGCCAGGCCGTGCGCAAAAAACGCCTGGCCGACATTGAGCATCCCGGCATTCAGGCCATGGCCGAACAACGCAGTGCCTACATGCTTTCACCCGGCGCCAGCCCAGGGGATCACGCCTGGGTGCGCTGGAACATGGCTCGGCTCAACCCCGAGGGTTATCGCCAGGCCATCGAGCTGCTGTGCGGTGATGACCTGCTGCGTCACCCGCCGCTGTCGATGCCCTGCGAGGTGCATTGCGGCGACGCCGACGGCATCACCCCGCCCGACAGCTGCCGGATGCTGGCCCGGGCGCTGGGCGCCAGCTTCAGCCTGATTGACGGCGCCGGCCATGCCAGCCCTATCGAACAACCTTATGCGCTGGCAGGCCGACTGGGCATTGCCATCAAACAACCCCTGACAGGTGCATCGCTATGACAGATACAGAACTGCCCAAGGACGCTCAGGACAAATACATCGTGCCGGGCCTGGAGCGTGGCCTGCTGTTGCTGTGCGAGTTCACGCGCAGCAACCGCACCCTGACTGCGCCAGAACTGGCGCGACGACTGGCCCTGCCGCGCTCGACGATTTTCCGCCTGCTGACCACCCTCGAAACCATGGGTTTCGTCACTCGCAGCGGCAACGAATACCGCCTCGGCATGTCCGTGCTGCGCCTGGGCTTCGAGTACCTGGCCTCGCTGGAGCTGACCGAGCTGGGCCAACCGCTGCTGGCGCGTTTGTGCGACCGGGTCAACTACCCGAGCAATCTGGTGGTGCGCGATGGCCGCTCCATCGTTTACGTGGCCAAAGTCTCGCCACCGTCGGTGTTCTCCAGCGCCGTCAACGTCGGCACCCGCCTGCCCGCCCACGCCACGGTGCTGGGACGCATCCTGCTGGAAGACCTGTCGTTGAGCGAACTGCGCGAGCTGTTCCCCGAAGAGCACCTTGAACAGCACTCACCCTGCACGCCGAAAAACGCCCTGGAGCTGTTCGACATGGTGCAGGCCGACCGCCAGCGCGGCTTTGTCAGCGGCGAGGGTTTCTTCGAATCGTCGATCTCCACCGTGGCCGCTCCGGTGCGCGACGGGTCGAGCAAGATTGTCGCCGCCCTGGGGGTCACAGTACCCACCGCGCAGATTGCCCACGTCAACTTCAACGAGTTGCTCCTGCAAGTGCGTCGTAGCGCTGACGAACTGTCGCGGTTGCTCAACTACAACAGCGGTGCGGCCAATGACGGCCACAACCGCGTCACCGCCTTGATGAGGGATTGAGATGAGCCTTTATCAACTGCAGGGCACCGTCGCGATTGTCACTGGCGGCTCTTCAGGTATTGGCCTGGCCTGCGTCGAATTGCTGCTTGAAGCCGGGGCCGCCGTGGCCTTGTGCGGGCGCAGCGAAGAGCGTCTGCGCAGCGCTGAAGTCGCCTTGCGCCAACGCTTCCCCGATGCGCGCCTGCTGGCCCAAGTGTGCAACGTGCTGGATGCTGCATCGGTGCAGGCCTTTGCCGCTGCCAGCCTGGCAGCCCTGGGCCCGGCCGCCATGCTGATCAACAACGCCGGTCAGGGCCGGGTGTCGACCTTTGCCGACACCACCGACAGCGCCTGGACCGAAGAGTTGAACCTGAAGTTTTTCTCGGTGATCAACCCGGTCCACGCCTTTATGAGCCAGCTGCAAAGCCAGCCCGACGCCGCCATCGTCTGCGTCAATTCACTGCTGGCCAGCCAGCCGGAGCCGCATATGGTCGCCACCTCGGCGGCGCGTGCCGGGGTAATGAACCTGGTGCGCTCGATGGCCACCGAGTTTGCCCCAAAGGGCATTCGGGTCAACGGCATCCTGATTGGCCTGGTCGAGTCCGGGCAATGGCGGCGCCGCTTCGAAGCCCGCGAAGAGCGCGAGCTGGACTGGTCACAGTGGACTGCCCGGCTGGCGCAACACAAACACATTCCCTTGGGGCGCCTGGGCCTGCCGCTTGAAGCGGCCCGCGCGATCCTGTTTTTGGCCTCGCCTCTGTCCTCGTACACCACAGGCAGCCATATCGATGTTTCTGGAGGTCTGTCCCGCCATGCGTAATGAAAATACCGTCACCGTTGGCGCCGCCATCACCGCGTTTCTGGAGCAGTGCGAGGTCAAGGCCGCGTTCGGCGTGATCTCCATCCACAACATGCCGATCCTCGATGCCTTCGCCGCACGGGGCAATATCCGCTTTGTGATGGCCCGGGGTGAAGCCGGGGCCACCAATATGGCCGATGCCTATGCCCGCACTACCGGCGGCCTGGGTGTGTGCCTGACGTCCACCGGCACCGCAGCGGGCAATGCCGCAGGGGCCATGGTCGAAGCGCTGACTGCGGGCACGCCGCTGCTGCATATCACCGGGCAGATCGAAACGCCGTATCTGGACCAGGACTTCGCCTATATCCACGAAGCCCGCGACCAGTTGACCATGCTCAAGGCCGTGTCCAAGGCTGCGTTCCGCGTGCGCAGCGTGGAAACCGCGATCAGCACCCTGAAACTGGCCGTGCAAACCGCCCTCACCGCGCCCACCGGGCCGGTCAGCGTCGAGATTCCGATCGATATCCAGTCGACCTTTATCCCCATGCCCACCGACCTGTCGCCATTGCCGATTGCGGTGGCCGTGCCGTCGCTCGAAGCGCTGGACCTGGTGGCCGAGCGACTGGCCAGCGCCACCCGCCCGCTGCTGTGGCTCGGCGGCGGGACGCGACATGCCGGGGCGCAAGTCAAACGCCTGCTGGAGATGGGCGTGGGGGTGATCACGTCGACCCAGGGCCGTGGTGTGGTCAACGAAAACGACGAACGCTGCCTGGGTGCCTTTTCGCAAAACAAACGGGTCGAGCAGTTTCTGCAAAGCTGCGACGCGCTGCTGATTGCCGGTTCCCGTTTGCGCAGCAACGAAACGTTCAAATACGCGCTGAAGCTGCCACGCAACACCCTGCGTATCGATGCCAACCCGGCCATCGAAGGGCGCAGCTACAACAGCGAACTGTTTATCTGCGGTGATGCGGCGCTGGCCCTCGATGGTCTGGCCGATCGCTTGCAAGGCCGCCTGCAGATAGACCCGACCTTCCTCGCCGACCTCAAGGCCGTGCGCGAACAGTCGCGCACTCAGTTGATCGCTGATCTGGGACCGTACTCGGCGATGGTCGAGCAGTTGCAGGGCATGACCGGGCGCAACTTTTCCTGGGTCCGCGACGTGACCCTGTCCAACAGCATCTGGGGCAACCGCCTGCTGACCCTGTTCCACCCGCGTTCGGGGGTGCATGCACTGGGTGGTGGTATTGGCCAGGGCATGCCGATGGCCATTGGCGCGGCGGTTGCGGCGGCCGAAACCGACCCTTCGCGCAAGGTCTTCGCCCTGGCCGGTGACGGCGGCTTCATCCTTAACCTGGGTGAGCTGGCGACCCTGGTGCAGGAAAAGGCCAATGTGGTGATCCTGCTGATGAATGACCAGCGTTATGGCGTGATCCGCAATATCCAGGACGCGGTGTATGGCAGCCGCCACTGCTACGTTGACCTGCATACCCCGGACTACTCCATGCTCGCCGAGTCGCTGAATCTGCGCCACGGGCTGGTCACCGATCTGAAGGATTTCGGCGGCGTGGTCGAGGCTGCCCTGGCGCAGCCCGGGCCGTTCCTGCTGGAAGTCGACATGCTCAGCGTCGGCAGCTTTGCCACCCAGTTCGCCGGTCCGCCCAACAGCGAAACCAAAGCGCAAAAAGCCACGGCCTGAGGATTGACTCATGTTGCATATCACCATGGTTGGCTGCGGCGCGATTGGCGTCGGCGTACTCGAACTGCTGCAGAACGATGCACAGATGCGGGTTGACTGCGTGATCGCCTCAAGCGGTTCCGAAGATCTGGTGCGCCAGCGTCTGGTGGGGTTCAAGCAACCACCCCGGGTGCTGAACGCATTGCCGGCCGATGCGCGCCCCGACCTGCTGGTCGAGTGCGCCGGCCACCGCGCCATCGAAGAGCATGTGCTGCCAGCGCTGGAGCGTGGCATCCCGTGCCTGATTGTCTCGGTGGGGGCGTTGTCCGAAGTCGGCCTGGTGGAGCGCCTGGAAGCGGCGGCCGAGCGTGGCCAGACCTATATCCAGCTGCTGCCTGGCGCCATCGGCGGCATTGACGCGCTGTCGGCAGCCAAGGTCGGCGGTCTGGATGCGGTCAGCTACACCGGGCGCAAACCGGCGCAAGCCTGGAAAAACACTCCGGCCGAGCAGGTCTGCGACCTGGACAGCATCAGCGAAGCCACGGTGATTTTTCATGGCAGTGCCCGCGAGGCGGCGCGGCTTTATCCAAAAAACGCCAACGTCGCCGCCACCCTGTCCCTGGCCGGGCTGGGGCTTGACCGCACCCTGGTGACCCTGATTGCCGACCCGTGCAGCGAAGAGAACGTGCATCACTTCGAAGCCCGTGGAGCCTTTGGCGGTTTTGAAATGAGCCTGCGCGGCAAACCGCTGCTGGCCAACCCGAAAACCTCGGCGCTGACCGTTTACAGCGTAGTGCGCGCCTTGGGCAACCATGCGCATGTGATTTCGATATGAGCCTTTATGGGCACCAGAACACCTGTGGGAGCGGGCTTGCCGCTAACGACTTACAGCTGAGGCATTTATGACGCTCGAACAAACTCTACCCATCTGCATTGCCGGCCAATGGCGCAGCGGCCGCGGTGAGCGCTACGCCACCTGTTACCCGGCCACCGGCGCAGCAGTTGCCTGGCTCAATGCAGCCAGCGTCGAAGACGTGGAAGACGCCGTGCAAGGCGCCCACCAGGCGTTCCTGCACAGCGGCTGGGCGCAGCGCAAACCCCACGAGCGGGCCACTGTGCTGTATCGCATTGCCCAGCTGATCCGCGAACGCAGCGAAGAACTGGCGCAGTTGCAGCGCCAGGACAATGGCAAACCGATCAGCGAAACCCGGGCACTGGTCGCCAGCGCAGCCGGTACCTTCCAGTTTTTTGCCTCAGCCTGCGAAACCCTCGAAGAAACCATCACCCCCTCACGCGGTGATTTCGTCACCATGAGCGTCTACGAGCCCATGGGTGTAATCGCCGCAATCACGCCATGGAACTCGCCGATTGCCAGCGAAGCGCAAAAAGTCGCGCCAGCCCTGGCCGCCGGTAATGCGGTGGTGATCAAACCGGCGGAAATCACCCCGCTGATGGCCTTGCAACTGGCCCGCATCTGCGAAGAAGCGGGCTTGCCCAAAGGCCTGCTCAGCGTGCTGCCGGGCAAGGGTTCGCTGCTGGGTGATGCACTCACCCGTCACCCGCTGGTCAAGCGCGTGTCGTTTACCGGCGGGACCAAAACCGGCAAGCATATTGCCCATATCGCCGCCGACAAGATGATGCCGGTGTCGCTGGAACTGGGCGGCAAGTCGCCGACCATCGTGCTCGATGACGCCGACCTCGATCACGCCGTGGCCGGGGTGCTGTACGGCATTTTCAGTTCCTCGGGCGAAGCCTGTATTGCCGGGTCACGGCTGTTTGTTGCCCGTGCCCTGTACCAGCCGTTTATGGCACGGCTGGTGGCAGCCGCCGCCCAATTGCGGGTCGGTGACCCTGCCGATGAACGCACGCAAATGGGTCCGCTGATCAGCGCCGCGCACCGCGAATCGGTTGAGCGCTACGTCGCCCTCGGGCTGGCCGAAGGGGGCCGCCTGCTGCTGGGTGGCAAGCGCTTGCAAGGTGGCGTTTATGACCAGGGTTACTTCTACCCGCCGACCATTCTCGAAGGCCTGGGCAACCACCAGCAAGTCTGTCAGGAAGAGATTTTCGGCCCGGTGCTGGTGGCCATCCCGTTCGATGATGAAGCGCAATTGCTGGAGCAGGCCAACGACAGCCTGTACGCCCTCGCTGCCGGTATCTGGACCCGCGACTACAAGCGCGCCTGGGCGCTGGGACGAAAAATCCAGGCCGGTACGGTGTGGATCAACACCTACAAGCAATTCTCGATTTCCACCCCGTTCGGCGGCTGGCGTGACAGCGGCCTGGGCCGGGAAAAAGGCCGCCTCGGCATCCTGCAGTACATGGAACAGAAAAGCCTCTACTGGGGCATGAATGAACAACCGCTGGCCTGGGCCGGTACGGCAAATGAAGGTGGGTTATGAGCGTTTTAGGCATTGATGAAGTCACCTACGGTGTCGAGGATCTGGACACCTGTGCACGTTTTTTCAGCGACTGGGGCCTGAGCAAAGTCAGCGAACAGGCCGATGAGGTGATCTTTGAAACCCTCAACGGCTGCCGTGTGGTGCTGGCCGATATCAACAAGGCTGGCCTGGCGCCTGCCATCGAAGCCGGCTCGACCGTGCGCGAAGTGGTGTGGGGCGTGGCCAGCGCTGCAGACCTGGCGCTGTACAGCCAGCGCATCGCCAACGACCCCGGTTTTGTCGAAAGCAATGGCCGCATCGGCTGCACCGACCCCAATGGCCTGGCCATCCGCCTGCAAGTGACCCGCAAGCGCGAACTGGACATCGAGTGCAGCGGCCACAACACCTGGCAGACCAAGGGCCGGATCAACAAGGCTGCACCGATCTACGAGCGCGCCACGCCGATTGAAGTCGGCCATGTGGTGTTTTTCGTCAAGGACGTCAATGCCTGCGAAGCCTTCTACCACGATCGCTTTGGCTTCCAGGCATCGGACCGCTACCCGGATCGCGGGGCGTTTTTGCGCACCGCCGAAGAAGGCGGTCACCACGACCTGTTTATGCTGCAACTGCCCGCACCGCGCGCCGGTTTGAACCACGTCGCGTTCACCGTACGTGACGTGCACGAAGTGTTCGGCGGCGGCATGCATATCTCGCGTAGCGGCTGGGCCACCGAAATTGGCCCGGGGCGCCACCCGGTGTCTTCGGCGTTCTTCTGGTACTTCAAAAACCCGGCGGGTGCGCTGGTGGAGTACTACGCCGACGAAGACCAGCTCACGGGTGAATGGCAACCACGGGCTTTCGAACCCGGCCCGACGATGTTTGCCGAATGGGCAATCGCGGGGGGCATCGATGGCCATACCCGCCGCCAGCAACATGTAGAAGCGCCGCAAGGCAAGTTCCTCACCGACAAACCGAAACCCTGAGCAGGAGTCGCCCATGTCTTCATTGAATATCGCCATTGCCGGTGCCGGGATCGGCGGCCTGACCGCCGCCATTGCCTTGCAGCGCGCCGGTCACAACGTCACCGTATTCGAGCAGTCCAAAGCCTTTTTGCGCGTCGGTGCCGATATCAACTTAACCCCCAACGCCGTGCGCGCCCTTGACGGCCTGGGCGTCGGCGCGGCGGTGCGTATCCCCGCAGCCCGCCCCACTCACCGCATCAGCCGGATGTGGGACAGCGGCGAAGAAACCTCGCGCCTGGAAATGGCCGATGCCGCCGAACAAAAATACGGCGCGCCGCAACTGACCATCCACCGCGCCGACTTGCTGGCGGCACTGGCCGATGTGTTCCCCGCTGAAAACGTGCAATTTGGCAAACGTGCCGAGCATGTGGTGCAGACCGGGCAAGGCATCGAACTGCATTTCAAGGATGGCAGCACTCATGTCACCGACCTGCTGATCGGTGCCGACGGTATCCACTCAGTGGTGCGTAAGGCGCTGTTCGGTGACGAGCAACCTCGTTTTACCGGGGTAGTCGCCTACCGCGCCGTGGTGCCCGCCGAATGCGTGGCCCAGGTGCCGAATATTCAAGCCTTCACCAAATGGTGGGGCCCCAACCCGCAAAGCCAGATCGTCACCTTCCCGCTGAATCAGGGTCGCGATATTTTTATCTTCGCCACCACCGCACAAGACAGCTGGCATGAAGAGTCCTGGACCAGCGCTGGCGATGCCGACGAATTGCGCAGCCACTATCAGGACTTCCACCCTGATGCCCGCGCCCTGCTCAATGCCTGCAGCGAGGTGCTCAAGACCGCATTGTACGAGCGTGACCCGCTGCCGTTCTGGTCCCAGGGCGCCATGACCCTGCTGGGCGACGCCTGCCACCCGATGATGCCGTTTATGGCCCAGGGTGCCGGCCAGGCCATCGAGGATGCGGTGGTGCTCGCCCGCCATCTGCAAGACCAGACCGACACCCGGCAAATCAGCGATGCCCTGCTCGCCTACCAGAACGCCCGCCTGCAACGCACCAGCCAGATCCAGATCGGCTCGCGGGGCAATCAATGGCTCAAGGACGGTGGCAATGCCGACTGGGTCTATGCCTATGACGCCTGGACCGTACCCACGCCATGCGTGGCTTGAACCTGTATTCGGCAACCCGACGGAGAACAATCAGATGAGCACCCGCCAACCTTATGTCGAGCCGCACCAGGCCCGCAAACGCCCCAATACCCAGTTTGAAGAGCTGCTTGGCGACTCCATCGAACGCGCCTTCGGCAATGGTGTTACCGAGCTGCCCGACCTGCTCGCCCACCTCAACCGGGCGGGCCCGCCCTGCCCCCTGACCACGGGCGAGTGGACACCTGAAGCCTATAAAAACCTGATGGCCCGGCTGGGCGAATAACCCGCCCCAAGGTATATAAAAATGAACATGAACATAACCGTCGACCCTGTTGAAAACCTCTTGGCCAATGGCTTGAAAAACCTCTGGTTCCCGGTATTGCCCAGTGATCACTTGGGCGAAAAACCCGTATCAATCCGCCGCCTGGGCTACAAGATCGCCCTGTGGCGCGACAACGACGGCAGCGTCCACGCCCTGGAAGACCACTGCCCCCATCGCGGCGCACCGTTGTCCCAGGGGCCGGTGCTGGGTGACCGCCTGCAGTGCCCGTATCACGGCGTCGAAGTGCGCAGCGACGGCACCGTGACCAAGGTGCCCGGCAGCCCTGGCTGCAAACTCGAAGGCAGCCGCCCGACACGCATGTTCCATACCCGCGAAGCCGCTGGCGCGATCTTCCTCTACAACGCCGCCGAACCCCATGTCGACACCCCGCCGGAACTGGTACTGCCAGAGCAACTGACCTCGCCCGAGTGGAGCAGCTTTGTGTGCTACGCCGAGTGGCAAGGCGATTACCGCTACGTGATCGACAACGTCATGGACCCGATGCACGGCACCTACCTGCACAAGATGTCGCACTCCATGAGCGAAGGCGAAGCCACGGCCAAGTTCGTCACCCGTGACACCGACAAGGGTTTCTTCTTCGAGAAGGAAGGTCAGCGCGGAGTCAACTTCGACTGGACCGAATTTATGGACGACAGCTGCCACTGGCTGCGCCTGGAAATCCCGTACCCGAAAACCGGCGGCCCGGGCGGCAACTTCACCATTATCGGCAGCTACACCCCCAGCAGCCGTTCGCTGTCGGCGGTGTTCCACTGGCGTTGCCGGCCACTGACCGGCTGGCAGCGCGACACCTGGCGCTTCCTCTACAAAAATCGCCTGGAAGCACGCCACTGGGCCGTGCTGGAACAGGACCGGGTGCTGCTCGAATTTATGGAGCCGGACGCCAACCATCGCGAAAACCTCTACCAGCATGACTTGGGTGTAGTGCGCCTGCGCCGTTATCTGAAAAACGCGGCCAAGGCTCAACTGGAGCTGATCGACGCGAAGCAATTGCCATGAACGCCGCCATCACTGCCCGTGTGCATACCCTGCGCTACGAGGCCGAAGGTATTATCAGTGTCGAGTTGCGCCCTTACGGTGACACCGTATTCGCGCCATTCGACGCCGGTTCCCATATTGACCTGCACCTGCCCAATGGTCTGGTGCGCAGCTACTCGTTGCTCAACTCGCCGAGCGACCAGGGCCGTTATGTGATCGGCATCCTGCGCGATCGCAACAGCCGTGGCGGCTCGGAATATATGCACGGGCAATTGCGCGTCGGCATGCAGCTGTCGATCTCGTCGCCGCGCAATAACTTTGCCCTCGATACCAGCGCCAAACACAGCGTGCTGGTGGCAGGCGGGATCGGCATTACACCGATCTACTGCATGTTTCGCCAACTGCTGGCGCTGGGTAAATCTGCCGAGCTGATCTACTGCGCCCGCTCGCGCCAGGAAGCGGCGCTGGTGGAAGAACTCGCCGGGCTGGGCGCCAAGGTGGTGTACCACTTCAACGATGAAAAAGGCGTGCCGCCGAACCTGGCGGCCTACCTGGCAGACCAGCCCGCTGACACGCACTTCTACTGCTGTGGCCCTACTCCGATGCTCGATGCGTTCGAGAGCACCTGCGAAAGCCTCGGCTACCCCCATGCCCATATCGAGCGCTTCGCGGCGGCCGAACTACCGCCATCCACCGACGCACAAAGCCGTTACAGCGTGGAGCTGAAAAAAACCGGTAAGACGCTATCCGTCGAGCCGGGTTTAAGTTTGCTCGACGTGTTGCTCGAAGCGGGCTGTGATATCGAATACAGCTGTCGCGAGGGGGTCTGTGGTTCGTGCGAAACACGAGTGGTGGAAGGTGATATAGACCATCGCGACGGCGTGCTCACCAAAGCCGAGCGTGCGGCCAACAAATCAATGATGGTTTGTGTTTCGGGCTGCAAGAGCCAGCGATTGGTGCTGGATTTGTAGGTCTATCGCTCCCACAATAACTTGTACCAGGATCAAGTTATTTACCGTTATTAAAAAACCGACTTCAACGTCGGTTTTTTTGTGCGCGTGACATATATACGCACAGAAAATGTGCAGTTTTGTTACTCCCAGCCCGCACTGTTTCACAGGCAATACGCAACAAGGTGTTTTATATATAAACCGTTGTTTTATATCCGATTTTTTAATTAAAGGCATCATAAAAGCACTTGGCACAGTTCCTGCTAAACCTCTATCAGGCTTACAGGGAAGACGCTGTACCACCTATAAAACACTACACAGACTTATTAAAAGCCACTTTGCCAACTGCCCCATTCAAGGCAAGCGGGAAAGTGTTGCCTGTCACTTTTAAAAACGCGACCTTACGGGGAGTCAACTATGAACAAGTCCGTTATATGCCTGGGGCTGATGCTAAGCAGTGGCGTCAGTTTTGCCGCCGAACCTGCCTCGACCGCGCCAGTGGTCAAAAAGCCGTTTCCGCATATCGCCTGGCGCAGTGATGACGGCCAGAGCAGCCTGGATATAGGCGGCGCCCTGCGTACAAACTTTCGCGACGAACACTGGGACACCAGCGAAAACAGCAACCGCTTTCTCTTCGACACCTTGCGCCTCGATGTGCAAGCGACCTACAAGAACCTGTTTAGCGATGTCGGCTACTGGTTCCAGGATGACGGCAAACGCGCCGTCGACCGTGGTTATATCGGCTATCGCCTGAACGAAAATTCCAACCTGCAACTGGGCGCCCCCTTCAAGCCTTTCGGCCTGGAGCCCTACCCGCAATTTGGCTGGAGCTATCACCTGCCGTTTTTTATGGGTTACGGCTCAAGTACGGCCTCAGGCTTGAAGTACAGCTACAAGAATCCGGAGTGGGATGTGCAACTGGCGTTTTTCCCGCGCATGTTGCCCACCGATATCCGCTTTGCTCCTGAAGTCGGGCGCTATGCCGACTTGAAAGACAATGCTATCCCGGCCATCCAGTCGCGTCAGAACAACGAGAAGCGCAACCAGCTCAACGCCCGCGTCGCACGTACCTTCAACAATGATGGCTGGAAAGCCGAAGTCGGCGCATCGGCCGCCACTGCCCAACTGTACAACGCCACCACCAAAGATGACGGCGACTACTGGGCGGGGGGCGTCCACGCCATTATCAATGCGGGGCAATGGACCGTGACCGGGCAAGGCATCCGCTATGAGTTCGACCCGAAAAACCCCACCGGAGTCAGCAAGGACTCGGTGCTGATGGGCGGCAACGGACTGACGCCTGCGTATCTGATTGCTTCCAAGGCCAGTCTTGCAGCGCTGAACTTAAGCTATGACATCCTCACGCCAAACCTGGGCCCGCTGAAAAAGGTCAAGCTGTACAACGACTACAGCCGCCTGATGAAAGACAAAAGTGGCTGGGACGACTCGCAAATGTACACCGTCGGCGCGCAGTTCTTTGCTCTGCCAGTCATGGCCTGGATCGACCTGACCTGGGCGAAAAACGCCAACCCCTACGGCGGTGCCGAAAACGGCAGCGGCTTTACCAACACCAGCTCAATCGGCAGTAACCAGTGGTACTACCGCACCAACGTCAATATCGGCTACTACTTCTAAAACACCAGGCCCGCCCTCTTCTGCAGGAGAGGGTTGCCCCTGAAATGTATTTTTAAATACAGCTACTACCTTTCGTCACCTTCAGATTAATACCGTAATTCATGTAGGAAGTGCCTCACATACTCGCTTTAACCGCACTTTTAGACTTCACGCACCCCCATCAAACGGAAGGTTGCTTGTGTCTAAATTCATCTCTTTGTTCTTACTTTTCACTCTTGCCAGTTCCACCCTTGTTTCGGCCAACGAGGTTCGCAAACCTTACCCATGGACCATTCAAACGGCTAATGAATCCTCTGCTCCTGGCCATGTCAAAAGAGTCATCAACCGCGCCCACACCTTGCTGGGTATCCCTTACCTGTGGGGCGGCATGTCCCTGGAAAAGGGCTTCGATTGCAGCGGCATGCTGGTGTTCCTGTTCAAGCACGAAGCCGGTATCCACGTGCCAAGAACCACTGCTGCCATGCTCAACGCGAAACTGCAAAAAGTCGCCAAACACGAACTGCAGCCTGGCGATGCGGTGTTCTTCCGCACCCAGGGTGGCACCCGCAGCAATCACGTCGGCCTGTATATCGGCGATAACCGTTTTATCCATGCACCGCGCACGGGCAAAAACATTCGTATCGACTCGATGAACAATTCGTACTGGAAAAGAAACTACACCACCGCCCGCCGCTTCTAAGCCTGGACACAAGGACATAACCGCTCAAAGAAGCGGACGGATTGATGGATCTATCGCGTCATGAGGTATCAGCGAGGGGTTTAGGGGTAAGCCCCTCGCTTTATGGTTATCAACTGAACTGCTGCAAACCCAGATGCCCACGCAATGTCGGGTGTTCATAGGCCGTACGCAAATAGCCGCGACGTTGCAGGATCGGCACCACCGATTCGGTGAACTCGGTAAAGGTGCCCGGCAGATACGCTGGTGAAACCACATAACCGTCGCACGCGCCCAATTCCAGCCAGTCGATCAGTTGCTGCGCCACACTCTCTGCAGTGCCCGCCAGTTGCGGCACGCGGATGCTGGCGGCCATGATCGCGCCATATTCACCCAAGGTTATATCGCGCTCCAGGCGCAGCTTTTGCGCGATCACGTCCGGCGTCGCCGAGTGCCGGGCAATATCGAGCAGGCGGGTCTCCAGCGGGAACTGGGTGAAGTCGAAGTTCGACTGGGTCGACAGGGTAATAACCCCCAGCTCCGGGTTGGCCAGGGCATTGTGCTCATTGCGCTTTTTGATCGCCTCGGCTTCGCTGCCGCCAATAAAGGGCATGACCGCGGTGAGGATTTTGCAGTCGTCAGGGTTGCGGCCAATGGCACGCATTTGCTGGTGGATGTCCTGGCGGAATTCGAGCATGCGTTCCACCCGGCTGTTGATGCTGAAAATCACCTCGGCCCAGCGCGCCCCAAACTGCCGGCCACGGCCCGAGGCACCGGCCTGGATCAGCACCGGCTGGCCTTGCGGTACGCGGGGGATATTGAGCGGCCCGTCACAGTCAAAGTAAGTACCGCGATGCTTGAAGGCATCAATCTTACCCGGATCTGCAAGGATCCCGCGGACCTTGTCCAGCACCAGCGCATCGGGCTGCCAGCTGTTCCACAGTTTGAGCACCAGCTCGACAAACTCGTCGGCACGGGCGTAACGCTGGGCATGGGCCAGGTGTTGGGCATGGCCAAACAGACGCGCCTCACTGTCGTTCATCGAGGTGACAATATTCCAGGCGCTGCGACCTTTGGAAATATGGTCAAGGGAAGCAATCGCCCGCGCCACATGGGGCGGCTGGTAATAGGTGGTGGAGCGTGTCAGCCCCAGGCCGATATGCTTGGTGTGCCCGGCCAGCAGGCTGAGGATCGGCAGCGGGTCGAGCCGTGCCGCGTCCTGCGCACCCAGCTCAAAGGAGCGCGCACGGGATTGCCCGGCCTGATCGCCAACTGCCAGCCGATCGGCAAAAAACAGCAAATCGAAGCAGCCATCCTCAAGGGTTTTGGCAATTTCGATGTAGTAGTCGGGGTCGAGAAAGTGGCTATGGGTTTGCGGGTGCCGCCACACCGCGTGGCTATGTACCACGGGGCCCGAAAGCATGAAGCCCGCCAATGCCATTTGCTTGGCCATAAGGATTTCCTTGTTGATCAGAGTGCGCGGTCAAACATGGGAGTGACGTCGTACGGCTTTTTCAGCAGCTTGGCGTCGTAGAGGAAATCAGAGGTGGCCTGGGCCTCGCTGACAATGGTCGGCGAAATCGGCAACACGGTGATGGCATCACGCTTGAACCAGGCCTTGGCGATTTCCGGGGAAGACTGGTTGGCCTTAGACCAGGCCACGGCGTACTCGTCGACATGACTTTGGCTCCACTCCCGGGCCCGGGTCAGACGCGCAACAAAGTCCTTAATAATCTCGCCCTTTTGCGCCAGCACGGGTTCGTAGGCGACCACATAAGTCGGCGCACTCATCAGCCCTTTGGCGTTGCGAATCAGAGTGCTGCCCTCTTTCTCCTGCAGGGAGACGTAGGGTTCCCAGGTGCCAAAGGCATCGATATCGCCCTGGCTCATGGCCATGCTCGCTTCAGCGGGCAGGAGGAATTTGTAGTTCACGCTGTCGCGCGGTACACCGGCTTCATCGAGAGCCTTGAACATCATCTGCTGGCTCCATGAGCCATTCCAGATGGCGACAGTTTTGCCCTTGAGGTCGGCCACCGAATGAATACCGGGGCGAGCCACGATGCCTACGCCATTGAGGCTGGTCTGGGTACTGGCCACCACTTTAACCGGGGCACCGTTGGCCGCCAGGCTGATCACCGGGGTGTCGCCTACCACACCTATATCCAGCGCACCGCTGGCAACCGCCGAAGCCACCGGAGAGCCGGTATTGAAGCGCTTGAAGTCGATGGTATAGGGCAGGTCTTTAAGCTCACCCGAGAGTTCCAGAACAATGCGATTGGAAAAAAACTGATCACCCACTACCAGGGTCGGCGGCGCAGCGGCGAAGGTCGGTGCGCCATGCAGCGCCAGAGAGGCTACACCCAGCAGGGCTAGCAATTTTCGACGAGTTGTCATTGAGGATTCCTACAGAGTTAACAGCTAACTCAACCATCTGTAGGCATGCAGTCTGGCATTGAGAAAAGAGGCTTTGGGGGTCGCCAAGCGTGGCGTTTTTAGAAGCTAGCGCAATAAAGACATAAGCAGTTAATACTTTTAAGTCATATCCATAGAACCCTGTCCGGGTATTTGGTTAGCTGTTTTTGGTATTAAGAAATTTCCTCATCTGGTATTAGGGTGGCGTCACCAGACCACTGGGCCTACTCGCATTTACTCCACTCATTACAGCGCCAGCGCGCCTTTGAGCGCAGGCCCGGCAAGGTCAGATTGCATGCCTACTGAAGAATTGAATATTTGGGGCACCGCCCCAACCGCCCGTTACGAACAACTGGCAGCACCCTTTCGCCCGCTGTTTGCGCATATCAGCGCGCAAGCCGCAGAGGCTGACGCATCGCGCAGTAGCCTGGCCAGCGTAATCCAGCAATTAAATGCACTGGGCTTGCCGCGCTGGCGCTTACCCACACGTTATGGCGGGCACGACGCCACCTTGGTCGAGTTGCTGACCCTGCTGACCGAGTTGTCCGCAGCCGACTCCAATATCACCCAGGCCCTGCGCGGGCATTTCGGTTTTTGCGAAGAAGTGCTGGTCTCCAAGGACCGCGACTGGCAGGCAAAATGGCTGGACAAACTCAGCCAGGGCGTACTCCTCTCACCGGGCAGTACCGAGGTGGGTAGCCAGACCCGGGGTGAGTTCGGTACTCGCATCTATCGGGCGGAAGACGGCTCGCTGCGTATCAGCGGTAAAAAGTATTACACCACTGGCGCCCTTTACAGCGACCTGATCAACACCATCGGCACCGGTGAAGACGGCACCCTGTACACAGTCGCCGTCGACCTTAAAGCCCCGGGCGTTGAGATCATTGATGACTGGAACGGCTTTGGCCAGCGCCTGACTGCCAGCGGCACCTGCATTTTCGACAATGTGCGGGTGGATGATGAACCGCGCCCCACGGATCAGCGGTTTGCCTATGGGCAATCGTTCTTTCAGATCTATCACCTGAGCACCCTGGCTGGCATCGCCCGCCGCGCCGCGTTGAGTGGCGCGCAAGAACTGGCCAGTCGCTCCCGGACCTTCTCCACCGGCAATGCCGACAGCGCCGCGCAAGACGTACAACTGCTGCAAGTGATCGGTGAAGTGGCCAGCCAGGCCTACGCCGCACAGGCGATTACCCGGCTGGCCGCGCAGCGTCTGGAGAACACCGCGCAGCACACCATCGCCAGCGAACACCCGCTTACCCACGAAGACCCGCAAGTGGCCCAGGCCGAGCTGGAAGTGTGCCTGGCGGTCAACCCCGTGGTAGACGCCACCCTGGCAGCCACCACGGCGCTGTTCGATGCTTTGGGCGCCAGCGCCACGGCAACCAACAAGGCACTGGACCGGCTGTGGCGCAACGCCCGCACCTTGGCCAACCACAACCCGCGGGTGTACAAGTCGCGCATCGTCGGCAACTACCTGGTCAACGGCCTGGTGCCGCCTTCGCAGTGGCGGGTGGGAGTGGCCAAGGGCTGATTATTGCGGGGCAGCGGCTTCATGCATTGGCTATTTTTGCCAACGCCGCTTTCAGGTTACTGCCGCCCTTGACGGCAATAACCTGCCCTGCGCTCGACAGCTGAAATTCCTTGGGCGTCGAGTACACGCCGGTGACGGTGACACCCGCTGTGCAACCGTTGCTGAAAGTCACCAGGACCTCGGAGGAACTGGCCCACACGCTTTGCGTGTGGAAGGTTTGCCTGATCTTTGCCGCCAGATCAGTAAGCAGATCCGCAACATCCCTGTCCATTTCAGCCAGGAACTTGGCCTGCTGGTGCTCGCGATGCTGCCTGCCCTGGGGAGTTTCACCACTGGCGCCACAGGCACAGTTGAAACTCGCATACATGCCACTGGTGTGGTCACAGTACATCTTGTCGCACCAGCAGTTCATGACTGTGCCGTACGCGCTGGCTTCATTACCGCAATTGGGGCATGTGATAGTGCTCATCCTTTCCCTCTCTATGTGTGCAGTTTGGCTTTACTGCCATTGAGTGCTTGCCAGGATCAATCCCGAACAACTTTCAAGCTCTCATTGAATAAGCGTCCTGCAAAACAAATACGCAACACACAGTCAAATAAAAGACCATTCCTTCTTATGTATAAGAAATATCTTACGAGTCTTCCGAACACTCAAGCCAAATACCTCCCATTAAAAAATACATGTTCGAAAGATCCTACCCAGGCACAAACCTTCTAACAGTCTTCAAGTTGACGCTGACAACCCAACCTTGCATTACTTCGCAGCTGCTCGCAGCTATTTAGATCTATTCGCAACTATTAAACTTACTGTCAAGAAGATTAAAACATGAACCTATTTATTAAAACCCTTGTTGGCTCACTCCTCGCTGTATCAATAAGCAACGCGCTCGCAGCAACTGAAACCGGTATCGAGCACCACACCCAGGCCTTCCTCAATGCATTGAACTCCAGTGGCGGCACGCCTATCGAGAAGCTCTCGCCCAAGGATGCGCGCGCAGTATTGGTCGGGGCCCAGGCCGGGGCCAACGTGAGCCTGCCCAAAGTCGATATCAGTCAAAAGACCATTTCGGTCGATGGCCAGGAAATCAACCTGAGCATCGTGCGCCCGGCAGGCGTCAAAGGCATCTTGCCGGTCTTCATGTACTTTCACGGCGGCGGCTGGGTGCTGGGCGACTACCCGACCCACGAGCGCCTGATACGCGACCTGGTAGAGGGCTCCGGCGCGGTGGCGGTGTATGTTGACTACACGCCCTCCCCTGAAGCGAAGTACCCGACCGCGATCAACCAGGCCTACGCCGCTACCCAATGGGTGGCTGAGCACGGCAGCGAAATCAATGTCGACGGCAAGCGCCTGGCCGTCGCAGGCAATAGCGTAGGTGGCAACATGGCGGCTGTGGTCAGCCTGATGGCCAAAGACAAAGGCACACCGGAGATCAAGTATCAGGTGCTGCTATGGCCAGTGACCGATGCCAACTTTGATAGCGGATCCTACAAGCAGTTTGCCGAAGGCTACTTCCTCACCCGCAACATGATGAAGTGGTTCTGGGACAACTACACCACCGACCCCAAGCAACGTGCCGAGATCTACGCTTCGCCGCTGCGTGCATCAGTGGATCAGCTAAAGGGCCTGCCGCCTGCGCTGGTACAAACCGCCAGCGCCGACGTACTGCGTGACGAAGGCGAAGCCTACGCACGCAAGCTGGATCAGGCAGGTGTGGCGGTGACTGCGGTTCGCTACAACGGCATGATTCACGACTTCGGGCTTTTGAACGTGGTCGGCCAGGTGCCAGCAGTGCGCTCTGCCATGCTGCAAGCCTCGCAAGAGCTCAAGCAGCATTTGAAGTAACGCTGATCACTCAACTGGGGGAGCGAGCCTGCTCGCTCCCCCAGTTGCAGTTATGGGCCAATAGAGCTGGCTGACTGGAGTGTCAGAGCAAACTAAACATCCGCCCAACGCCGTAACAGGTTGTGATACACCCCGGTCAGTTGCACGCTGCTGGCATGCCCTGCACCCAACTCTCGATGCAGGCGCTGGATGCTCGAGTCCAGATCAAACAGCAGGCTGCGCTGGCCATCGTCACGGACCATGCTCTGCAACCAGAAGAAAGCACAGACTCGTACGCCACGGGTGACCGCCGTTACCCGGTGCAGGCTGGTCGAAGGGTAAAGCACCAGATCCCCGGCAGGCAGCTTGACGCTGTGGGCACCGTACGTATCTTCGATCAATAACTCGCCACCGTCATACTCGTCCGGTTGCGTAAAAAACAGGGTCGCCGACAGATCAGTACGAAACCGTTCGCCGGTGTGTATCACTTCGCGCACCGCGTTATCCACATGCAAGCCAAATGACTGGCCTTCCTGATAACAATTGAACAGGGGCGGGAAGATTTTTTTCGGCAGTGCCGCTGACATAAACAGCGGATTGCGGCCCAGAGCCTGAAGAATCAGTTCGCCCATCTGCCGCCCTTGCGGGGAATCATGGGGCAATTGCAGATTGTTCTTGGCCAGGGCTGACTGGAACCCCGCAGTGGCTTTGCCGTCCCCCCATCGGGCCTGCTGCAGCAGCTTGCGACATTCAGTCAGCTGCTCGGGGCTCAGCACACCGGGTATCTGTAGCATCATGAGCAAATACTCGCTGTAGGCCGAAACCCCGCACACGCGGGGCTTCAGGTTATGGTCGGGCCTGATCAGAACGAGTAGGTAGCCGAAACAATGGCGGAACGTGCATCCCCATACTCAACGGCCGAAGAGCGTGCGCTATCGCCGTTGCGCTGACGGACCCGCTCGACATACTCCTTGTTGAACAGGTTATTAACATTCAGTTGCAGCTCCAGATCATCATTGACCTGATAGCCGACCATCGCGTTGTGCAACCAGTAAGCATCCAGCTTGGCAGTGGTACTGGAAGTCACATTGCGCTTGCTGACATAGCGTGCGCCATAGCCAACGGACCAGCCAGTCGGCAGCTCATAGGTCGTCCACAGGTTGAACGAATGCGGTGGCGTGTTGCCAAGGGCCTGACCTTTGCGCTCATTGCCTGCCGGTGTATCCGCAGCATCGAGGGTTTTACTGTCGAGGTAGGTGTAATTGGCGAACACATCCCATTGTTCGGTGAGGTGGCCGGTCATGCCCAGTTCCAGGCCTTGCACTCGTTGTTTACCGGCTAATTGGGTGGAACCGTCGGACATGGTTTCCCGGGCGTTGCTTTTCTCGACCCGGAACAGCGCGGCATCCAGCTCCAGACGTTTGTCCAGCAACTCCCATTTGGTGCCCAGCTCCCAGCTCTGGTTCTTTTCTGGCGCCAGGGCAGCAGTCGAAAGGGTCAAGCCACTGCCATTGGACGCGAGGTTTTCAGCCGAGGGGTTGAAAGAGTTACCCCAGGCAACATAGAAGCGACCGTTTTCGGTCGGCTTGAACACCAAACCGGCGCGGGCACTCAGCTCTTCGTCGCTGGACGACAGGCTGGAGGTTTTCATATGGGTATTCGAGTAAGCGTTGGCCCGCCCTTGCACCTTGTCGTAACGCAGCCCCAGGTTGAGATCCCATTGCTTGTGCAGCGCGATAGCGTCGAACAGGTACAAGACTTGGTCGGTCAGTTGGGTATCGCGGTAATCCCTGATGCTTTTATCGACCGGGCCGCTCCAGTAGCCGGGCGGATTGCCCAGTGGGTAACCGTCTGTGGGGTACAAAGAATTACCCAGACCGTGGCTGTAGGTTTTCAAATCCAGAGTCTCGCGAGAAATTTCAACCCCAGCCACCAGTTCGTGGTGCATCCCCGCTACCTGGAAATTGCTGATCAGGTTGGTCTGGTTAATCCACATTTCGGTGGTTGCATCACGCCCATAAGCTTGTGGCCCGGCCGGCCGGTAGTTGCCCGTGGGCACACCCGCGGTGTTGACGTGCGAGGCTGAAACAATGGTGTCACGACCCGTACGGCTGTAACGCGTAAGGTTTTGCAGGCCAAGGTTGTCATTGAAGTCATGCTCTAAGTTGGCAGTGAAACTGCTCAGCTCGACCCTCTCCTTGTCGAGGTTCTTCCAGCCGAAATAAGCGTCGCGGTCCACCCCGGGCAAGCGCTTTCCGTCGAGCGCTGGAACGCCATAATCCGGCAGGTTGTCATCGACCTGGTGAAACGCACTGAGGGTCAAGCGGGTGGCATCGTTAAAACCCAGGCGCAACGACGGCGCAATCCCCCAGCGCTCCCGGTCGATCTGGTCGCGACCGGGGACATCGTTCTGATGCCCCATAAGGTTCAAGCGCACCGCACTGTTGTCACCAACAGCTGCAAGCGGCTGGTTAGTGTCCAGTGTCAGGCGGTAATAGTCATCAGTGCCAATGCTGCCGCCAAGGCGGGTAAAAGCCTGATCCTTAGGCTGCTTGCTGATGATATTGATAGTGCCACCCGTTGTACCGGCACCGCCAAACACCGAGTTCGGGCCCTTGATCACCTCTACTTGCTCGATATTGAAGGTGTCGGTGCGGCTGGTTTGCGCACTGTCGCGCAGGCCGTCGATCTGGATATTGGTATTGGCTGAAAAACCGCGGATGTTGATGCTGTCTCCCGAGCCACCACCGCCTTCTCCGGCATTGAAGGTGATGCCCGATACGTTGGATAGCACCTGACGCAGGCTCAGGGCCTGTTGCTCCTGAATCAGTTTGGGCGGCACCACCGTGATGGTCTGCGGTGTATCCAATAGCGGGGTTACATACTTGGGCGAAGCCGAATGTTCAACTCTGGAGTTCCTGGGGCTTTGACCTTCGACCTTGATACGATCCAACTGCAAGGGTTGCTGGCTCTCGGCAGCAGCAACAAAACCGCAAGTCGAGGCGATGGCAAGACTGATGGCAGAGGCCAGAAGATGACGCTGAGGTTTAACCGAGGGGATGATGGATTTCACAGGACTGACTCCCACAACTAATATGAGAATAAATCCTATTTGAGAATCAGTGCCAGAAACAGTAATTACATTAAAGCTTACAAGATTGGCGATTTGCCATTAGTCATATCAGCAAAGTGCCAGCAGTTCGTACTTTCCCTTCCAAACCATAACCGATGAACAAATTGTTAATTGTTCCCACCCCGTCTCCCGCAGAACATGGCCGTTATTTACCTCAACTCTGCACAAGGGAAACCGGCTTTATGCGTCAGAACAAACACTCGTCACGGCATATCGCACTCTTCACACTGAGCGTGCGCACCGCCGCAGTTATGGCAATCACCCTGGCAACCCTGAACGGCGCACAGGCTGCCACGACCGGTGCTAATACTATCAAGGCATACAAACTGTGCACCGGCGCGGACAACGCCTCCCATGTACTGGAAGGCACCATCGACCAGACCCTGCGCAACGATGTAACCGCCATCCACTTCAAGCAAAGCCCGGCCCATGCTTCATACAGCTGGCATAACGACCCGGAGCCCCAGTATGTGATGACACTGTCCGGCACCCTGGCATTTGCTACCCGCAATGGCGAGAAATTTACCCTGCATCCGGGTGAAGTACTGATCGCCGAAGACAATACCGGCTCGGGACATCGCTGGAACATGGTCGACGATCAACCTTGGCGCCGAGGCTATGTCGTGTTGAAACCCGGCGCGCCGGATTCGTTTGTCCCGGATGATCCCGTGGCTGCGAAAGTGTGCATAGCGCCGAAAATTTAAAAAACCTTAATCCGCGACTGCAGCCATGACCTGCTCAATCACCCCCTGAGCAGGTCCCTCGCCGCGTACACGCAACCAGGGCAAGGACAGTTGCTTGAGCCAACGCTCATGTCGGGCCCGGCTGCGGCCCTTGCAGGTGCCGTCCTCATAGCTTTCAGCCCAGGAAAGAAACGCCATATGCTTGACATGCATGTCGCCGCCGGGAAGAATCCGCTCGCCAAAAAGCCGTGATTCACGGGTCTTGAGCCGCTCCAGCCTGAGAGCTGCAGGGGTATCAACAAAAACGACCAGATCTGCACATGAAATCAGCTTATCCCCCCAGCCGTCCAATGATCCGCAGAGAACCCACTGCCCGCCCTCCAGTTGGCGGGTGAGCAAATCGACCCTCTCGGCAGGAGGTCGGGACAGTTCGAATGGGGGGTCTGTGGGATACCAATAGAAATCGTCGACATCAAAATGGGGAAGCTGCAACCTTTGCGCCACAGCGGCACCCAGCGTGGTTACGCCAGCTCCGGATGCACCGCTTATATAAATCCGTTTACACACCGGGTGGATCTCCTTTTTCGCGGGTCGAGGGACATTCTGCTGGTACAGGCACTGATAGCCTGAGCAACAAGCTGACCGTCATTTCTCACTGGTTTTGTTTACATACAGGGCCACAAACAAAAGCGCCCCCCTGGAAAAATACTGTCCAGATCGCCCAAGGCCAAGACTAAGTGGTTTATTCCGCTTCAGCGAGCCGCGTCACCAATGCAGAAGCCCCCTTATGCAACGGCTGATTCTTCAACCACACCGCATTCACCACCATCGCCAGCCCGTTCTCAATATTCCTGAACTGCAAGCGCCGTAACCACCCCGTCGCAAGCAACGGCGCCACCACCGACCGCGGGAAGTTGCCCCAGCCCAACCCGGCTTCCACCATCTCCAGCGCCATGCCCAAGGTGTCGGTGCGCCAACAGGACTGCCCCACCAGCGGCCGCCGATCACTGAGGGGCACATCCCGACCGGCCACCAAAATTTGCCGCACCTGCACAAGGTCTTCTAGAAACGGCTCGCCACCCGCTTGAAACTGCAGGTGATGCGGGCTGATACACGCGATCAATTGCTCGCTGGCGACAAACTGAAACCGCTCCAGCACATTCACACTCAACCCTGCATAGGCCAGGCACAGCTGCACGCGCCTGCTGTGCAACAACTGCAGCACGTCATCCTGCGGGGCGGTCAGCACTTCGATGTCGAGCAAGGGGAATTGCGCGCAGATGTCGCCAATGGCGGCCAGCAAGCGGTGCGTATTGATGTCGGCGCCCACGCCAATCGACAGTTTGCTTTCCAGGCCTTGGGACAGCTGCAATGCATGCACCTGCAACTGCTTGAGTTGCTCGGCCATCAATCGCGCATGGGGAATCAACGCCAGCGCCAGGTCGGTGGGCACTGGCTCGCGGTGGCTGCGATCAAACAACAGGTAACCCAACTCGGCCTCAAGGTTACCGATGCCCATGCTCACTGCAGAAGGAACCTTGCCCAGCGCACGCGCCGCTGCGGAAAAGGAGCCCCGCTCCACCACCGCCAGGAACAATTGGACACTGTCGCTGGTAAAACTCATTGCACCACCTATCAATTAAAGTGAAAGCTTCTGACTTTTTATATCAGCCTTACTGACGCTATCTTCTGCGCCTTCTGACGCTCCTGTCACGTAAGAAATAGGAAGTGGTATGCAAGGCGTGAAACGCAAACTGGTGTATGTGTCGCTCTATGAGCTGATCGGCATGACCTTCTCGGCCTCGTACTGGCATCCGACAGAAAGGTCGTAAGTGGGTATGACAATCAACCCATTGGCCGCTACAACATCGCACCCAGCACTCGCGTCAGCATCCTTCACCCAGACCCGGACGGATTACGCATTGATTCTGTGCGTTGGGGCTGGGCTCCCTTCTGGGCCAAAGGCAAACGGCCTGCCCCCATAAATGCCCGGGTGGAAACCGTCACCACGGGAAAATTCTTCAAACAGCTGTGGCCCAATGGCCGTGCCCTGGTTATGGCTGATGGCTGGTATGAATGGGTAAAAAACCCTGACGACCCCAAAAGCAAACAGCCCTATTTCATTCGACTGCAAAGCCCGAAACCGATGTTCTTTGCCGCACTGGCCGAAGTGCATCCGGGCATCGAGCCCCATGACAGAGGCGGTTTTGTGATCATCACTGCCGCCAGTGATCAGGGGATGGTCGACATTCATGACCGGCGCCCGGTGGTGCTTGCACCTGAGCATGCCCGGGAATGGATGGAGAACGACCTGGACCCAAGGAGAGCTGAAGAGCTGGCTTTGGACTGTTGCCAGGCCACTGAGGACTTTGAATGGTTTTCGGTGGGTAAAGCCGTTGGGAATGTGAGAAACCAAGGGCCAGCGTTGATCAGGAGCCTTTTAGGCAAGACGCAGGGTTGCGGCTAGTTGCACTTTTGAAACCTGAGCGTTACTCTTTTGCTGTCGCTGCACATCAGCGAACGGGTTTGACGGCCCGATAAACAATAGGCGCACAGGCGCCCCCATAACGATTGCAGGCGCTTTTTTTGCGTCCGCATATTCGTTTTATGGCGGCTGTGCGTGGGAGACCTTCGGGTCTGCCGGGTTCCTATTGTCCCGGTCCGTCAACCTGCGCACAGCTGCCACCCTAAATCGTTTGACGGCGATTCGTGGCAGCTCCTCAATAATAGGAGTTACACCAAATGAAATACGCCCTCAATCCGTTCAAAAATCGCGCAGAAGATTATCGAGCAACCGCTCTCGCGGCCATACACACCAACTCAAGACTCGTTAGCACCCAAAACTCAAAATCCCGGCACCTGGATTTGAAAGATGGTGACCTATGATCTCGTCACCTTTGATCCAAACGGTTGGTGGAGCCTCGTTCGGTAAATGCAACGTTGAGAGTCAGCGCCTGTTTAGTGTCAATCCGGGAGTTTCGGGCGAAGACGCGCTGCAGCATGCCTCTCTGATTTTGAACTGCGTCAACACACTCTCGTTCTTGGGAGCCATGGACGATGGCCACGAGACGATGCGATGGGCTTCGCACTATCTCAGTGAAATGGCCAAGGCGCTGGTTGACGACGTAACACTGGGACTTCAGCAAGCGCAGCACGCAAGTCTATAAAATACTCGTCGGCCGTAAAGCCGCTGCTGTGCCACGTATTGATCGTGCCCAGGAGTTGGCTTGCCTGATTACCGGCTTGTGGATGGGGGCAATCGAGCGATATCGCCCCCTACTAAATCTGTACAACTGAATGAGCTGGGTCACTCGATTCTAATTTGAGCTAAAACAACCGGTCCGCGAGTTTCGTTCGCCAGCCCTCCCCCTAATACTGAGCGTTACTCATCTGGTGTTGCAGATTGATCTTGCTGCGAAATCCAGCTGCGAATGTACTCCTGAACACGGGCAGCACCTTCGACGGTTTCCGCAAGCTCAATCGGTATTTCACCGTCCAGATATGGATTCGGCTGCTCCATCCACTTGTAGGCCGAGGCACGACTTCCTCGGACAGGGAGTGCGAGCTCCATTATTTCCTTGAGCATTTCCGGTTGCCCATACCAAGAGTCCGGCTTAATGGTCGGACGTTTGCCCGGGATTACTCGGGGCAATTGGCAAGCGGCCAGCTCGCTGGCGTTGATATGTCGACGTGTCCAGTGCGCCAGTTTCACCAGGTCGGTGTTGGGTGGCCGAGTGTGGTCAGTTGTAGGGACAACGACACCCATCAACACCTGAGTGTGTGCTCTGATCATTGCCAACGCGGGAGCAATATCAGTGTCATTGGTGACAATGACAGCATGATCAATCTGCCCGGTAAACGCATCGTGATACACCTGCAGAGCCAGATCCACGTCACTCTGCTTCTCCTCAACCTTCCATGCCTGGACCTCCTGGCACTCACGAGGCGGTCGGTTAGGTTCGTCGGCATCGACCACTTTAACCTTCATCTTGTTGACTGCGTAGTAGCCTTCGACCAGCTCGATTCGACCGTCATATAACTTACGCAGAGCCGTGTGATAACGGGCTTGGGAGGATACAGAGTCAGTAGCCCTGGCAACGGACTCGATAATTTTCGCAGTGAAAAACTTGATTGAAGGTGTAGGCAGAAGAACTGACTGCCGTATCTGGCCATCACCATCCTTGACCAGAGCAGACGGCAGGATGTGGTTTTCAAAGAGGGGCAGCAGATCAAGCCACTTGTGAGGGGTTCCCCTTAGGCAGCCGTAGTAAAAATTATATCCATCAATGTAGATGCGAGTGCGCAGAGGCTCTAACTCAGGCAGTCCCTGCATTTCCCAGACTCCAGATACGAAAAAACCGGCTAGCGCCGGCTTTTTCCCCCTCCAACCAAATGGTCAAGCCATACCGGTCGTGAGGGTTAGTTGTTGAGCGAATTATTGCGCAATAGCGTGTACGGCACAACAAAATTTGATTAGCGGGCGCTAAGCATGAGGCGGCAGCCGGACCAAAAATTATCTGGCAATCTTGGGAGTGTCCCCTACCCAAGCCACCTACTTCAACATAGTGAATCGCCCCGGTTCAGGCATACGCTTGCGACAGACCTGATGCGCCAACCGGAACGCAATATCCACCTGAATATCCATCGACATCGAAACTACTAACTCAAGTCACCCGTCTAGCCTCCGAGCGATACTCACTTGAACAGGCGATTCTCCCGGTCGGTACTGGGCTCAGTCATGAGCTGACATGGGATGGACCTGGCACATGGTGGCAAGAGCTGGGACTACCACCACCCGCGATGGATGAAGGTACGGAGCCCTCTCTGCTGCTAACGTTGATGATCAGCCAGGTCGGTGGCATGAAGATCCACAATTGGGGTTAGGAAATGCTGAACCAGGATTGTAGTAATCCCACTGACAGCAACAAATCCCGAAGAAATCTGAGCAGGCTTACAAGCTCAAGATGGCGATGATCAGAAGCCCTTTTCAGAACTGTAAGAACACTCCTTCAACAACAAAAGCCACCATCTGACAGACATGGCTTAAATCACTAAAAACGACCAGTAACTCGCTTGCTCCATATTGACATCACCTGAAGTCGAAATTACTGTTCGCTTCAGACGGCTGCATGTCTACGAAGAAATCCGTGCATTGCACACATTCAGACCCGTGCCTCACCAATTCGCAGGCACAAAAAAGCCGGCAATCCCTGAGGATTAAACCGGCTGTTTTGGTGTCGCGATATGGTGGGTCGTGTGGGATTCGAACCTACGACCAATTGGTTAAAAGCCAACTGCTCTACCAACTGAGCTAACGACCCGCTTCGTTGTGGTGCGTATAATACTGATTTCTAACGAGAATTCAACACCTAGTTAGAAATAAAGCTGAAATAACTCAAAAATAACGGGTAGGGTCAGCAATTCCGGCCGCGGCAAAGCCTTCGGCACGCAGACGGCAGCTATCGCATTTGCCGCAAGCTCGACCCTGGGCGTCTGCCTGGTAGCAGGAAACCGTCAGCGAGTAGTCCACGCCCAGCTTAACGCCCGCCTGGACGATCTGTGCCTTGCTCAGGCTTTGCAGCGGCGCCTGGATCCGGAAGCCATTCCCCTCTACCCCGGCCTTGGTCGCCAGGTTGGCCATGACTTCAAAGGCTTCTACAAACTCAGGGCGGCAATCCGGGTAGCCCGAGTAATCCACAGCATTGACGCCGATAAAGATATCCTGCGCCTGCAGCACTTCAGCCCAGCCCAGTGCCAAAGACAGGAATACAGTGTTGCGTGCCGGCACGTAAGTGACCGGAATGCCTTCACTCGGTGCCTCTGGCACGTCAATGGAGCAGTCGGTCAGGGCCGAGCCGCCAATACCATCCAGGTTCAGGCCAATCACCTTGTGCTCTACAGCCCCAAGATCACGCGCAACACGGGCAGCAGCGTCAAGTTCGGCACGATGGCGCTGGCCGTAATCAAAGCTCATGGTGTAGCAGCTGTACCCTTCAGCGCGGGCCATGGCCACGACAGTCGCCGAGTCCAGGCCGCCAGACAACAGGATCACTGCTCTTTTATCGGTGACAACACTTTGTTCAGTCATTTCAGCGCCCCGGCTCGTCGTTCCATAGGTATTTGTGCAGTTGCATCTGCAAGCGTACTGGCAAGTTATCGGCCACGATCCAGTCAGCCAGATCACGGGCTGGCAAGTCATGGTGGCTAGGCGAGAACAGTACTTCGCCCGCGCGTCGCTCCAAACCATACTCGATCAACTTGGACACCGCCCAGTCGTAATCTTCCCGCGAACAGATCACGAACTTGACCTGATCGTTGGGTGTCAACAAGGCGATGTTTTCGTAGAGGTTGCGATGGGACTCTTTGGAGCCCGGAGTTTTCAGGTCGAGTACGCGGCTTACCCGCGGGTCGACTGCCGAAATATCCAGCGCACCACTGGTCTCGATCGAGACTTCGTAGCCCGCATCGCAGAGCTGCTTGAGCAGAGGAATGGCATTGGGCTGGGCCAGTGGCTCACCACCGGTCACGCACACGTAGCGCGGACGAAAGCCGGCAACTTGCTCAAGGATGTCATCCAGAGGGCGCACTGTCCCGCCGCTGAAGGCGTAGGCGCTGTCACAGTAACCGCAGCGCAAAGGGCAGCCGGTCAGGCGTACAAAAACGGTAGGCAGGCCAGCCGTTCGCGTTTCACCCTGTAACGAGTAAAAAACTTCGGTAATTCTCAATGTGTCTTGCATATCCGCCACGGGCGTAACAGCTAAACAGGCTGTCCGCCTCCGTCAGGCACTCCAGGGAATCTGCTTACGCAGGACTCAAAAGAGCGTATTTCATAAAAGGGCGTGGATTCTAACGAAAAAACCCGCGACAGGCGCGGGTTTCTCGATAAAAGCATCGTATGTATTACATGCGTTGCAGATCGCGTTGCGCCAACTGTGCAGCCGAAGTACCCGGATACTGGGCTACAACCTGTTGCAGAATGCCTTTGACCTTGTCGGTATGACCCAGGCGGCGCTCTACATCAGCAAGCTTATACAGTGAATCCGGCACTTTGGCGTGCTTTGGATACAACTGGCTGACCTTGGCAAAGGCTTGACCTGCGGCTTGCAAATCGCCCTTGGCCAGATTCACTTCGCCCAACCAGTATTGAGCGTTGCCCGCATACTGGCTGTTTGGATATTTACGCAGAAAGGCGGTAAATGCCTGACTGGCTTTGTCGAAATCCTTGGCTTTGATCAGGTCGAAAGCAGCATCGTAATAGAGCTTCTCTTTCGCCGGATCAGCAGGTTCCGAACTGGCAGCTGCCTGAGGTGCAGACGCTGCTGTATTACCGGCGGCATTCGCACCACCAGCAGAAGAATTATCAGGAGCGGCAGCAGGAGCAATGCCAGCACCAATACGCCGATCAAGTTCCTGGTATCGCTCCAGGCTTTCTTGCTTCATGCGCGAGATATCATTTTGCAGAACTTCGATCACACCCTGTTGGCGGGCAATCTGCTCCTGCATTTGTTGCAGTTGGTTGAACAGCTCGCCCTGTGCCGAGACAGGGGCCGAAACCCCTCCCCCGGCATAGGCGCCGCTCGCACCATAACCCGGTGACGGATAACTCCCCCCGCTATTGTTATAGCCAGAGTTGTCATCG
>Ga0302347_1000626_pt1 | contig 52631 bp, 52 predicted proteins | sample PhyWR1_FD_202178 | JGI IMG/M metagenome (GOLD analysis project Ga0302347, IMG submission 202178) | Leaf surface microbial communities from wheat plants in UC Gill Tract Community Farm, Albany, California, United States - DLSL W.R1 (v2)... | ecosystem: Host-associated > Plants > Phyllosphere >... | reverse complement strand
ATTCTGAAATATCCAGAAGGAAATAAATTGGTAATCTTCTCATCGCATTTAGTTTTTATGTTTAGACAATAATATTGAGTTCGCTTGGCGGTGGCGGAAGTGTCATAGATTCTCCCGTTCCTTGGGACTTGCTTCCCATTTCGATGGATGAACTTACCCATTGGAAAAATGTGGTCAAAGTGGAAGCATCGGTTGTATCCAATTTCACAACATTATTGGTTAATTCCTGAAGGAAACTCACTTCTGCTTTCGGTCCCGCTGCACAACCTACGATAACACCAAAATCCAAAGCTTTGATTTTAGGAATCATTTCTCTATATTTTTGCAAATCAGACGGTTTTCCATCTGTGAAAATAAACAATAAAGGTTTCCAATCGCCTTTTCTATCGGCAGAACCTTTGATCAAATCTTTATTAACAAGATCATAAATCATTTCCAAAGCCTGACCAGTATGGGTTGGTCCACTGTCAGGACATTTGATTTCAACCGGATGAAAGCTCGCCAAATCCACCAATGGAATCAGATTGTTAACCTCTCGGTCGAACGTTACCACATTGATATGGAGAGAATCCATCGCTTGCGGATCTGTTCTCAGCATACTTACCAAACCGTTGAAACCGTTATTCAGGGCAGCAATAGGTTCGCCTCGCATTGATCCGGAAGTGTCTAATAAGAAATAAGCTAAAAGTCGTCTGTTCATAATTATGATACGATTACCAGTTCAGATGGTGGCGGCGGCAATTGATCCAGTCCCACGAAATCAATTCCGGTTTCTTCCACTTTTGTAGAGGTGGTAGAGATGGATGCAGTTACCCATTGGAAAAATTTGGAAATACTTTCAGAATCTGCATTGTCCAATCTTACGACAGAACTTGTGATCTGTTTCAAAATAGCATCATCCGCACCAGAACCAGCTGCACATCCAACAATCAAACCTTTGTTGACATTTTTAAGTTTATTAAAACCTGCCTGCCAATCATCTGTCGGTACGCCGTCTGTCATTAGAAAAGTCAAAGGTTTCCAATCGCCTTTCTTGTCTGTGGTTGTTTTTGTAATTTCAAGTTCCATTTTGTCTGCCAATAATCCCAGTGCAGCGCCCAAGGAAGTTGTGCTTTGTGCTTTGATATCGACCATTTGGAATGATGCGAGATCTGTCAACGGAACTATTTGTTTGGCTTCACTATCAAATGTAATGATGCTGACATAAGCGGTTTCAATAGCCTGGGGATTTTGGCGCAGAGAATGCAACATCATCTGAACGCCGTTTTTCACAGCTTCTATTGGTTCACCCGACATAGAACCTGATGTGTCGAGTAATAAATAAACGGGTAATCTTCTCATTTAATTGACATTATAAGTTGGTGTTTCTGACTCAGATTTATTATTAATCAAACTTTCTCCATAACCTGTATGGCCATACGAATCATCGTTTTGATTGATGTGTCCCATCACTTCTTGAGTAATATTCTTTCCTCCTGAAAGTACTCCGAATATCGAACCTATTGTATAAATCGGTCCCCAAGGAATCCCCCACCAGCCGACAATCAAAGATGTTCCAAGATGTTTCAAACCTGGTGTTATTTATGATTTGCCTGGTGGAACAAAATAAATGGAACTTGGCCTCTTGAATGTCATAAATATAATGGAGATGCAGTAATTGTACATTACAAATTTCCCTCCGTTATTTACAATTCCTCGGATTTGCTGGGTGGTTAAACCATCTGTGTTTTTAATTTTCATCATAAGTAGTTTTTATTAATTCTGTGAATCGTTTGTCCAATAAACGCATCATCTGTAGGGTCGCCTATGGCATCGAATTTCCATTCTTCTCCCCTTTTGTACAATTTGGCCATAATAATGGCCGTTTTGTTGCGATAAGCAGATTCTGCTGAGACATTATAAGTTGCAAAAACAGAATTTACTCGCGTAGGCGTACCTTCAAACATTCTGATTTTCGCATAAGGAATCTCTGAAAAATCCTCTTTTCCAACATTATTAAGAAAAAAGAAAATCTTAGAAACTTTCGGGTCTATTTTTGAAAGGTCAACTGTAATAATTTCATTATCTAGACCATCATCGCCTCCTTTATCGCCTTCCAAATCGTCTCCCGTGTGTCGTAGAGCATTATCTTGTGACACCAATTTACCTTTTGGAAGTCCAAACTTCTGCAAAACATCAATATTGTAAAGCGGTGAGTAGAGGTGGTCACAAATATTATTATTAGTATCAAATAAGATACAGCTTAGGTCTAGATCCACATCTTTGGAAGACCTCATCCCAAGAAAATTCTTCTTTTCGATAGCACCCCAATTAACGCCAACACAAAAATTTGTTAATGTTTCTCCAGAGCTTTTCCTAAGGTCAATTTTTTGTCCTTTTTGTAAATTGATTGACATAGTTATTAGTTTTTTATATAGACATTGATTTTGATAAAATTATAAATAATTCTGTCTCACAGTTTCTACAGTGTCCTGCAATTTTTTATCTCTCGTAGGTTCTCCGATTGCATTAAATTTCCATTCTCCATTTTTCTTGTAGAAAACGCCCATTACCATCGCCACGTGACCTCCGAAATTATCGCCTTTTGCAATATTGTAAGTTGCAAAAACCTCATTCACCCGGCTTGGTGTTCCTTCGTAAATTCTGATGGAAGCAAATGGAATTGTCCCGAAATCCTGACCTTTGTAACTATTCAAAACAAATGCAACAGACTGAACGTTAGAACTTAATTTAGAAAAATCTAAAGTAATGATCTCATTATCCAAGCCGTCGTCACCAGACAAATCACCAGTAAGATCATCGCCACTGTGTTTTACAGCGCCGTCTCTAGACTTCAGCTGTCCGAAATAGACTACATCCACAGAGTTTTTAGCTTCATCGAACAAAAGACAGCTTGCATCTAAGTCAACCGCTTCTTTCGTCACGCTTCCCAACCAGCCTTTTTTCTCGATTGCACCCCAGTTAACGCCTACACAAACGTTTTGTAATGTAGATCCATTTTCTTTTACCAGACTTATTCTTTGTCCTTTTTGTAAGTTGATTGCCATTATTATTGTATTTTATTATTTAAATTTAGATTAAGCATAGAATTAAGAATACTCAGTTCTTCATCGATGCTGATGACTTGGTTTAAGACTTCCTGACTATCCAATGTTTCTTTATATTTTTCCAACATTGTGATGACTTCTTCAGGAAGTTCGGTTTTCATATTGTCGGCTTTTGTTTTAAGCTCCTCATTTCTATTTCTGAGTTCACTGACAATGGATTTTTTAGACGATGTATTGGGAGAACGATCCAGCAACAATGCAATATCTTCTTCTAAAAGATAAAACTCATTAGTCTGCAGATTCCAGATAAAATCTTCATCTGTATCTACAATTCTGAACAATTCAAAAATCTGATTGCTAATGATATAACCACAAATAAATCTGATTTTAAAATTATTAGCATTCAGTTTTCCTAATAATTTCCGTTCTATGTCAACATTGTCGAACTCATAATATTTGACATCGGGCAAACTGAGCAGACAATCTATTTTCGCTTCTTTTCTGTAGTAATCCTGAGCATAGATATTGGAAAGATTCCTGATTTTCTTATAATCTACAGGGGTTACCACATCAGTCAAATTTTTATAAATAGATTTTAAAAAATCCGAAACCAGAGCATTCTGATATTTCCTTTCAGTACCGAAATCGCGACCGCCTTTTTCCTGAGATATAAATGCTGCGATATAATCCTCATTAGCATCGATTTCTTTATAGGCCGTAAGAATCCCAGCCTCCTTTTGTTTTTTAATCTTATCAAGAAGAACTATCAGACTATCAGTGTATTGAAGATGAAACAACTCTAGCTTATTGATATCCAAACCTGCAATGGATTTGGATTCAAAGTAAGAATGAATCACTTCAGTTTTGATGATAATATTGATAAGATCTTCCTGTTGAAAAAACTTACTTAGAAGCTTGAGTTTCTGAATTCTTTTTTTACTGTTCTTTAATATTTCCTTCTCCGGACTCAATTTTTATTTAAGAATTTTGAATTTGTTTTTTCAAAGTATCTTCCAGATTTTTCAGTTCTACATCCAATTGCTGTCTGGATTGTGCACCTTGTTGCTGGATTTGTTTTACCTCATTCAAAGTACTGATCAATGATGTCGTTGTATCACGAAGCGTATCTATAGAAACAATAGTTTGCTCATTCGCACGGGCAACATCTATCGTATTTTGCTGTAATCTTTGTGCATTTTTTCTAAGGATTTCTTCCGTTGTAGAAGATACTTTTTTCTGAACATCAATATTTTGCTGTTGTCTATGCATTGCAACAGCCAAAGTCAATTGGTTTTTCCAAACCGGAAGTGTCGTCGTCAAAATAGTCTGCGCTTTTTCAGCAATGGAAACGTTGTTATTCTGAATCAATCTGATTTGAGGCAACGATTGCAAAATAATGAAACGAACGACTTTCAAATCAGCCAATCTTCTGTCCAATCTTGCAATGAAATCTCGCTTGTCAGAAATCTGATAATCCTGATATTGAGCCGCATTGATTTCCATCAAAGCCAATTCTTCGCTGGATTTTTGCATTCTAAGACTTCCTGCGATGATATAATCTTCAATCTTCTTTACAGCTTCTATATTGCTAGTGAAAATAGTTTGAAGAACCGCATTATCTTTGGTAGAATTGATGATTCCTGCGTTCACTTTATTTGAAATATCCGAAATATTATTGACGATTTTGTCATATTTCACAAACAAAGTTTCTACAGATGAAACCATTTTACTCAAAAACGGAATCTTCTTCAGGAATTTTTTCACAGAACTTCCCTCGATTTCATCAACATCTACATAGTTGAGCTCAACCAATAATTTATTGATTAATTCTCCAACTTCTCCAGAATTTGATTTTCTAACATTATTGAGGAAAGAATCACTCTGGTTAGCCAAAGAATTCTGTAATTCTGACCCGAAATTGATAATCGAATTCGGGTTTTGCTCGTCCAATGAGCCAGAAAGACTGTCGTATTTCTGGACATCCGTTGACGGAAGCTGCGCCAAATCTACATTGCCATTTTTGTCAATGACAGGGCTTGTTATTTGAGGTAAATCCATTTCCATTATTGATATAAACTTAAATATTTAGCCAAACCTTCTCTTTGTCCGTTTCCTACCGCTTCGAATTTCCATTCTCCGTTTCTCTCATAGATTCTACCGAATTCTACTGCAGTTTCTATTGAGAAATCTTCGTCCAATTCGTATTTCAAAATCTCTTCATTGGTATCTGTATTGAAAACTCTGATGAAAGAATTTCTCACCTGTCCGAAGTTTTGATTTCTGGAATCAGCTTCGTGAATCGTTACAACCACGATGATTTCCTTAACTCTTGGGTCGATGCCTGTCAAGTCAATTTTGATTTGCTCATCGTCGCCAGCGCCGTCTCCAGTTAGGTTATCACCTGTATGGGTTACGGATTTGTCCGGTGTTTGCAAGTTGTTATAAAAAACAAAAAACTCGTCAGACACTATTTTTTTATTCTCGCCTAAAACAAAAACGGAAGCATCCAAATCGAAAGCACCTCCGGTAGATGAATTGTTTGCGTCCCAACCTAATCCAATAGTAAATTTTGGGGCATTAATATTTTGTCTTTGTCCTTTTTGTAAGTTGATTGCCATTGTAATTTATTTTTTAATTTGATTATATTTTGTTTGTATTCTTCTACCAAATGGTAGTTGTTGCTGATTGCAAGGCTCAGAATTTCTTTTCTTTTAGCTTCTGAAATATTGTCATAAATACTATCAAAATCCTGCTCCTGCATTAGCAAAATGTATTTTGTAATCCTTGTGTTGAAATGAAAATCCTTTCCGTTGATCACATCAACTAAATCTTCAGTCGTTTTGACCTTGAAATAATTGTAATGATTTTCGATTTTTGGATGGATGTTTTTGTTCATTAATTCAGCAAAATAAACGAAGATGAATTCGCCATTCACATCATAATGTTTCAGAATTCTATCAACTGTATTTTCGTGACTTCCTGTGATTTTGATATCATCCAAAAACAAACAGAATTTCCCATCAACAAAGCTTTTATCGATGTAATAAGTATCATTGGCGATGAGAGTGATTCTTTCCTCATAACTCATATTACCATAGTCTTCCACATAAGTTTGTTTTCTGTGAATTTTACCTTCCAGACAAGCAGATTTCCCGTTTTCGAAAAGGAAAAAATTCAGTTGTTCTTTGAAGTAATAACACAAAAAATTAGAAGCTGTCGGAATAGAATGATACGGACTTGGAAACAGAATAATCTCTTCCTGTTCCAATAATTCATCTTTGAATTCTGAAATAAATCCTTGGAATAATTCTGCCGCAAATTCTTTTGCTACTGCTGTATCTCCAAACTTGAATTTGCTGTAACTTCCTTCATCAAAAGGGCTTTTAAGTTCACTTTCTATTTTATGTAAACTATATCTTTTTTTCATAACTTTTTTAAAATTTCACCAATTTTGAGTTGACCCCAAATGTTTTTGCGCCTTCATAATCAGCGATTTTGTTGTCGCCGACATGTAAAATTTCTTTCTTCTCAAGTGTCCTGAAATCGTTGATTTTATCAAACATTATTTCAAAAACCCGAAGATTTGGTTTGGAAGCTTTCACTTCATCAGAAAAAATCATAAAAGAAAAATAATCCGCCAAACCAAGATGTTCCAAAACTTTCCTCAATGAGTCGCCGTGTATAAAGGCTGTGTTACTCAAGATGCTTGCCGTTTTGTTGTTCTCTTTGATTTCGATTAATAATTCCTCAATATTTCCCCATAAAAGGACAGGCTTATTATTTAAAAACAATTCATCCACTTGCTGGAAAAATTGTTTTAATTGATTGTCATCAACGGTTTCAATATCCTTTCCCAAAACATCCAACATCAAAAGAAAAATTTCTTCTCTCTCAATATGGTTGCCTGTTTTTTCTGATATCCTATTGAATAAAACATCGTATTTCCTTATCACTTTCCTGACTTCATCAATGTCCTTATCAATGGAAAAAAAATCTCTGAATAAAGTATCTCTTTTCGCTTTGAAATCAGGATTAGATTTGATGATCGTTAGCCAAAGGTCAAAAGAAAAATGCTCGTACGAGTCTATATCTATCTCCACAAATAATTACTTAGAACCCGCAGACCATTGCATTCCCCAATTGTACATCTTATCACAATCGCTATGTGAATTATGGAAAGTCACAAGCTTCTTCACCTGCATACTAGTTGGCGAAAATAGAATCTCCGCAATAGCACAGAATTTTTTCGGATCACTTTGCTTGCCCATTTCAACTTCGATATCCGGATTTCCAGATACTTTGATGGTTACAACACCGTTAGTTTCTGCCCATCTTGCAACACCATCATAGATGAAACAGTAGATAATCATTCTCTTGATGCTGTTATTAGGATTCACAATAATGTTTTCTCCAGATCCTGCAGCAGCACCTCTATCATCTCCTGTGTGCCAAACCCACGGCGAGTCTGTATATCTGCCCTGGCGGGTTTGTCTGTCTCTCGGTCCGCCGTTTCCTTTGGCAAACTGAACACCATCTATCACATTTTTCTGTCCATCTGCCAGTTCATAAAAACAGCCAAGATCCAGATCAATTGCATTATTACCACCTAACAGACTTGCAAAAAAGCCTTTTTTGGTTTCGCCTTGTGACCAGTTTAGATTGATGACGATCTCTTTGTTGTTGTCTTTTTTTGTAAGATCTATGGAGTGTGTGTCACCTTGTTTTTCAATAGTAACTTTTTGTAGGTTAATAGCCATAATGTGTTTATTTTATGATGGATCCGTTATAATATTTTTCTAAGAAAAAGCCTAAATCTGCCTTATATCCAATACCTGAGGCTTCGAATTTCCAAGCACCGTTTCTTTTGTAAAGTCTTCCGAACTCAACACCCGTCTCGATAGAAAAATCTTCATCCAACTCATATTTTGCAATTTCTTCATTATTAGAGTTATCTACAACTCTGATGTACGAATTACGAACCTGTCCGAAATTTTGCTTTCTTCTTTCGAAATCTTCTATTGTAACCACAAACAGGATTTCTTCTACTCTGGAGTCCACTTTATCCAAATCTATTACAATAGCCTCATCATCATCGCCATCACTATTTCCTCCAGTCGGATCATCACCTGTGTGAGTAAGAGCTCCATCAGGAGAACTCAAATTATTATAAAAAACAAAATAATCTTCTCCTACCAGTTTTCTGTTGGAATCAATCATTATTGCGGACGCATCCAAATCGAAATCATGACCTGTCCCCTCATTAGGATCCCAGCCTAATCCGATCGTCATTTTGGTTAACCCGATGTCAATTTTTTGTCCTTTCTGTAAATTAATTGCCATAAATATGTTTTAATGTTTTATTAGTTTTGGTAAAAGGTAAATATAGAAATTTCCCGCTAATGTAAATTATGGAAAACCGTAAAAAAATCATAAATTTTCAGTTAATTTTATAAAATTCAAGGACTTTTTCAGTAATTCTATGAGATAAATCATTCATTCTAAAATTGATATCAGACAGTCTCTTATCGAACGAGCATCTAACAAAAGATATACAATGGTTATAGAATGGTTATACAACTATCGAAGAAAAGATATACAAGGGATATTATGTTAAATGAAAGCCAGTTAAAACCCTTAAATCAAACAGTAAGCCCATACAAAAATAAAATTTTTACATCACGATACGTTTTGATATTAACCTATAATACTTTTGGCAAATATAATATTCAAAGTATGACAATTGTCTTGATAAAATACAATTAATGATTTGAAATTAAACCTAACTTTACACAAGCAAAATGTAGATTATGGATGATTTTCTAGCCGCCAGATCTCAAATGGCAATGTCCCTGGGCTTTCACATCATATTTTCCTGTGTCGGGATGGTAATGCCTTTTCTAATGGCTTTTTCACATTACAAATATTTAACAACCAAAGACGAAGTCTATAAAGGACTGACCAAGGCCTGGAGCAAAGGTGTAGCAATTCTTTTTGCAACCGGCGCTGTTTCCGGAACGATGTTGTCTTTTGAATTGGGGTTGTTGTGGCCTAAATTTATGGAACACGCCGGTCCGATTTTCGGAATGCCTTTTTCTCTGGAAGGAACAGCTTTTTTCATTGAGGCAATTGCGATTGGTTTTTTTCTCTATGGATGGGAAAAATTCAACAAATGGTTCCATTGGTTTTGCGGCGTTGTTGTCGGTGTAAGCGGATTGGCTTCGGGGATTTTGGTTGTTGCAGCTAATGCCTGGATGAACAGTCCCGCAGGTTTCGATTATATTGATGGAAAATACCTGAACATCGATCCTATAAAAGCAATGTTCAATGAGGCTTGGTTTCCACAGGCTTTTCATATGACTGTTGCTGCTTTTGCTGCTACCGGATTTGCAGTTGCCGGGATTCACGCTTTGATGGTTTTGAAAAAACAAAATGTCAACTTTCATACAAAAGCCTTTAGAATTTCTGCTGGATTTGCTATTATCGGGGCTTTGCTTGCTCCTATTAGTGGTGATGTTGCAGCCAAATCTGTAGCTGAGCGGCAACCTATAAAACTGGCGGCGATGGAAGCGCATTTCGAAACTGAAAAAGGTGCAAGCTTTGTGATTGGTGGAATTCCGGATGAGGAAAATGAACAAATCAAATACGCTATAAAAGTTCCGAAAGTTTTAAGTTTTCTGGCTTGGGGCGATTTTGATGCGGAAGTGAAAGGACTGAAAGATTTTCCAAAAGACCACTGGCCACCGGTTGCGGTTGTTCATTATGCTTTTCAGATTATGATATTTTTCGGAAGTGTGATGATGTTCATTGGCTTTATTTACCTTATTGCAACATTTTGGAAGAAAGAATGGCTCACCAAAAGCTGGTACTTGAAAATGTTCGTTGCAGCAATTCCTTTTGGTTATATCGCCCTGGAAGCAGGTTGGACAGTGACTGAAGTCGGCAGACAGCCTTGGATTATTTACGGCATTATGAAAACGATTGACGCAGTAACACCGATGCCGGGAATCCAATATTCGTTTTATTTCTTCACATTGATTTTCATATCATTATCACTGATTATCATCTTCTTGTTATTAAGACAGCTCAAGATGGTTCCGAAATTATACGACCCTACTGACCCTAGTTATAATCCTAAAAATAAGAAATAATGATTTACGTAGTTATTGCATTTCTCTGGGTTTCAATTTGTTTGTATGTGATTACTGGTGGCGCAGATTTCGGTGCTGGGATTATCGAATTATTTTCCAAAAAATCTTATCGTAACCAAACGAAAAAGATAATGTCCAAATCTATCGCACCAATTTGGGAAGCGAATCATATGTGGCTGATTATTGCTGTCGTGATTTTATTTGTTGGATTTCCTACGATTTACACAACAGTTTCGACTTATCTTCATATTCCTCTGGTTCTGATGCTCATTGGGATTATTGCAAGAGGAACGGCTTTTACATTCAGAAATTATGATGCTGTAGAAGATAACTGGCAAAAGATTTACACACAAATTTTCTATTACTCCAGTCTGTTGACGCCATTTTTTTTAGGAATTATTGCAGCGGCAACTATTTCTGGCTCAATTGATACTGATGCAAAAGATTTTTTGAGCCTATACATTTTCAGTTGGCTGAATCCTTTCGGGGTTTGTGTAGGATTTTTCACCGTTTCACTTTGTGCTTATCTGGCTTCATTGTTTTCTCTTCACGAAGCGAGATTCAGTGATGCATTGCCAATTATGAAAAAAAAGGCAAGAGAAACAGCTATTTATGTTGTAGTGACAGGAGTTTTAGTTTTCGTAAGTGCTCATTACTCTGATATTCCATTATTGAAATGGATTTTCTCAAAAGCTTTGGGAATTATCGCCATCACATTGGCAACAATCAGTTTATTGTTTACCAATGAGGCCATTAAAAAAGGTCATTTTTTGTTGGTTAGGATTTATGGCGGATTTCAGATTATAATGATTCTGGTTGCTGCTACTTATCAACACAATCCTAATATTATTCTTTTTGCCAACGGCGGTCATCTTTCTTTGTTTGATGAAAGTGCGGCGCCGAAAACTATTGAAGCTCTTGGCTGGGCTCTTCTTCTGGGAAGTATTTTCATTCTGCCATTTCTGTTTTATCTGTTGATGTCTTTTGGCAATCAAAGCAGAAAAGATCCGGAATAATAAAATAATATAACGGTCGTTTTTTAGATAGTGGTTTTATTTTTGATATGGAAAACCATTTTAAATTCAATCGATAAATTATGAAAAAATTGCTATTGACCATCGGTTTGTTGGCTGGCGTTTTGTCTTCTGCACAAGCTTGGAAAGGTGCCGGCGACCAAAAAGCACAAGCTGGAATCAATGTTTGGGGATTTGGAACCGGACCTACTGCAAGTTATGATTATGGACTTTCTAACCTCATCTCTGTTGGTGGTGGTGCGAACGTTTATTTTAATGAAGACGAAGACAATCCTTTTGTTTTCGGACGCGTTGGGTTTCACTTACAAGAAGCTTTGGCATTACCTTCTGAAATAGATATCTATCCTGGTGTTAATGTAGGAGTTGCCGGTAGAAACTTCGGTTTGGGCGTTTATCTTGGTGCAAGATATTTTTTCACAGAGAACTGGGGCGCTTTTATAGAGGCCGGGAACAATGGAAGTTTCGGTGTTTCTTATTCTTTCTAAACTCAATCACAACTCAATAAAAAAAGCATTCCGGATATTCTGGAATGCTTTTTTGTTTTTATTACTAAGTGGGCAATTTTACTTCCCTATTTCTCGCTCTATTTTCAAAATCATTTCTTTCGCATTGTGATTGGCAGGATCAAGTTCCAATGATTTCTGATAATCCTTTTTTGACAACGCATATTCTTTTTTATTAAAATAAGCTTCACCGCGACTGTCATATACATTACCCGATTTTGGAAACTCATTCACATTCAGATCAAAAATCTTAAGTGCTGTGTCTAATTGATTATCTCTCAAAAATTCATATCCTAATTCATTGAGTTCATTTTCATTGGAAAAATTGTAGTCGTTCGGCTTCGTTCTTTTTAATTCTTTGTACAACGCAATTCCTTTGTCAACATTTTTTAAACATTCTTTTCTAATCGTTAAGGCAATAGATTCTTTTTGAGGTTCAATTGGGTAATTTTTCCATTGGTTCAAACTGGCAATACTTAAAAGGATTTCGTCAATTAATTTAAAATTATTACCGTTAGTCATTACAACCAGACCGTTTCCGTCTTCAACACTTCCAATATAGTAACAGACAAAACCTTCGTTTCCACCACTGTGCGCAAAATATTTTGTGCCTTTGAAATCATTCAGAAATACACCATAATTGTTCTCAATCCTCTTTACAGACATTTCCTTTGATAAAATTTTATTCGATTTCCCTAATAATGATAATTGAGTTTCGATGATATATTTTGCCAGATCATTTGGGTTGGTCCATAAACCGGCTGCGGCTTTTTCAGGATAGATGTGATATTTGCCCTTTACTTCTTGTCCGTTGTTATAAGCCGTTGCAAGTAATTTTTCTTTATCCTGAGAAGGTGGTTGATTGTAAGAACTTTCGTTCATTCCTAATGGAGTTAAAACATTTTTCCACATATAATCTTCATACTTTTCTCCTGTAGTATTTTCAAGAATTAATTGTGAAATTGTCGTTCCGCCGCCTGAATACTGAAACTTTGTACCAGGCTCAAATACAGACCTAACCGCAGGGGAATTGGCTGGTTTTTGTCCATCGAGAATTTGTATTATGGTAGGTAATTCTTTTCCTTTTTGATACCCTCCGAAACCGTGAACAGACAATCCGGCTTTATGACTCAGCAGATTGGCCAATGATATTTTTGTCCCTTTTGAAACAGAATCGTATGGAAATTTCCAGGTTTTTAAATACTTATTGATATCATCGTCCAAACCTAATTTTCCCTGTTCCACCAGTTTTAGCTGGCCAAGACTGTTAATAGATTTGCTGATAGAGGCAGCCTGAAACAGTGTTTGCGGTGTTGCTTTTCTGTTTTCAGCAACATCCGCATAGCCATAAGCTTTTGTCCATTCTACCTTATAATTTTTGATGACCGCAATGCTTACCGCATTCATATTGTAGAAAGCCATTCTTTCTTTTAGAGTCCATTTTTTTGTTTTCGTTTTATCCCAACTTAGCAGGTTGTCTTCGAATGATTTTATTTTATTGTTCACATTCTGCGCAAAAACATTCAATGATAAAGAAAGCAGTAGGATTAGATTTAGTTTTTTCATATATAAATAATTGATTTCTAATTAATAAGACAACTCAAAAAAATGTTTGCTACATTCGAGAAGATTTTACTTACCCATTTCCTTCTCAATTTTCAAAAGCGCTTGTTTCCCGTTTTCATTTTTAGGATTTAGCTCAACCGATTTTTTATACATTTCGACTGCCTTATTTTTATTTCCTGTTTTTAATAATACTTCGCCATAACTATCATAAGCGTTCCAACTATTGGGAAACAAATGAACATTAAGCTTAAAAATCTCTAAAGCTTCAGTTTGTTGATTATTTGCCATCATTCTGTAAGCCCAATTATTCAATTCTACTTCTTGTGGATCAAATTCGGGATTTTTCTTTTTCGTCTTTTCTGTAAAATCAATAGCTTTATCAAATCCAATTTCTCGGAGGTTTTTCCTCAAAAAAGTTAAAGGATCAGCTTCTAAAATATCCGCATTGTAACATCCTGCAATCTCTTCCAGAAAATCTTCAGGAGCACTTCCGCCTAAGTTGGTTAAAACAATGATTGCCAATTTATCATCTGGATAAATCAACAAAGCAGATCTATTTCCGCCAGACATTCCTATTGCTTTGTGGTTTTTTCTAAATTTTGCAATGCCCCAACCTCGTGTCCAGTTGGTCGGATTTCCATTGTTGAATTTGCTTGGCGACCACATCAAATCTAATGTTGCAGATTTTTGAAATAATTTACCATTTTGCAAAGCAATTATCCAGTTTGCCATATCTTCAGCTGTACTGTTGATTCCCGCTCCGGTTCTTGTAAAATCAGGAAATTCGGTATAATTATTTACCAGTTTATCTTCAGTTCTTTTGCCGTCAAATGAATTTCTGTAACGATAAGTAGGTGCAAATTGCGGAATCAAATCTCTGGAATCTCCAAATAATGTGTGTTTCATCCCAACAACTTCAAACTGTTTCTTTTCGAAATTATCCGAAAATGATTGATGACTGACTTTTTCGATAATCTTTCCTAATAAATAATAATTGGTTTGATTATAACTGAATTGTTCGCCTGTTTTAAATTCTAAAGGAAGTGTTTTCAGCTTTTCCCAAATGGCTTGTTCGGTTTTTAACGGACCAATGTTACCTGTGAGAGAATCAAGAAGTTGTAGGATTTCTGGCAAACCGGAAATATGCGTCAACAATTGGTCAACCGTTATATTTTGCCATTCTGAAGGTAAATCATTCAGATATTTCTTGATAGGTGAATTGAGTTCTATCTTACCTTGTTCTACCAATTGCATTACAGAAACACCAGTGAAAATTTTTGTATTAGAATTAATGGGAAAAATAGTCGTGTTTTTGACAGAAATATGGTCTTGAATATTTGCATAACCGTATGATTTGCTTAATACAATTTTTCCATTTTGAATAACAGCTAACTGCAATCCGGGAATTCTTCTTTCTTTCATTTCACGACCAATGATTTCATCGACATTTGAATTTATACTTTGTGCAAAAGTATTGAGTGATAAAAAAAGAAGAATGATTAGATTTAGTTTTTTCATTTGGAAATAATTGATTTCTAATTAATAAGACAACTCAGAAAAATATTTGTTACATTCGGATAGGTTTTACTTACCAATTTCCTTATCGATTTTTTCTATCATTTTTTCTGCATTACCGTTGGTTCCACCAAGACTTATTGCTTTGTTATAGCTATCTAATGCTAAATCATATTGCTTATTTGCAAAATAGGCTTCTCCTAAACTATCAAATAGATTGGCATCTTTAGGAAACTCTTTTGTAGCCAATTTAAATATTTCTATTGACTCATTATTTTTACCACCTCTTAATAATTCATATCCTAATTTATTCAGTTCACCTGGTTTTTCAAAACTATACTCATTTTTAGAATTTTTCTTGAGTAAATAGTATGTCTCTATCGCCGTATTTACGTTATCGAGAGATTCCTTTCTTATCGCTTGATAAACAGATTTTTTAGGAATTTCATAATCTTTCCCTAACATTAAATTGTGAATTGTATACCCTAAATCCCAAACTCTATTTAGATTATTGGACACTAGAATTATTGTAATATTATTTTTAAAATCGTTTAAAAAGATGGATTCAAATTTATACGATACGCCATTGTGTCTCTGTAGCTCTTCTTTTTCAAAGTATCTGCCAAGTGAACCACCTTCATCTTTTGCGTATGGATTATTCAACAAAATTTGAAAAGATTCTTTGGATATTAAACGATTAGAGTTCATCGCTTCAATCCATTTATATAAATCATTGATGTCTACCCAAAGCCATCCACTAATGAAATTCATTTCCGGACATCGGACATTGTCCATATCATAACAAGATGTTCGGTTTTTATAACCAAATTTTGGGTCAAATGCCGAATTGGTCATTTTCAATGGTTTAACAATGTTTTTAATGACAAATTCTTGAAATGACATTCCGGTTACCTTCTCAATGATTCTTCTTTGCAAAAATACATTGCCGTTATCGTATTTGTAACTTGTTCCAGGTTCAAACAATAAATTATCACTGCTTCTCAAAATCTTCCACGCATCTGCATCACTTACCGGATTTAGCCCCGACTCTATTTTAGGAATTCCGCTGGCGTAATTAATCAAATGTCGAATGGTGACTTTTTCTGACCATTTAGGCAATCCTAAATTAAATTTTGAAATCGGGTCATCAAGATTAAGAAGACCACGCTCAACTAAAATCATTATTGCGACAGCATTGAACTCCTTTGCAATAGAGCCAATGTTAAATATTGACTTGTTGTTTAATTTAGTTTGTCTCGTTTCATCAGTAAAACCAAATGATTTTTGATAGATGATTTTATTATTTTTAGAAATAAGGACATTCCCATTGAACAAACCTCTTTCGTAAGATTTTGCCATTAAGGAATCAATTTGATTGGCATAAACTGATTCTTTTTCCGATTTGTTTCTATTGTTTAAGTCATTCACGGTTTGTGCAAAAGTGCTTATTGATAAAAGCAGGGTAATGATTAAATGTAGTTTTTTCATTTTATAACTATTTTCTTAGTTATTGATATAACAACTATGGAAAAGCTTTTATTACATCTTGATATGTAATTTTTCATTTAATCAAGAAAAAAGAAAAGCATTCCGATATTTCGAAATGCTTTTTTACTATCTATTCTTTTAGCTTAATATTTTTATTCTGTGGCGGAAGCGGAACATAACCATCATCATTTATGACTTTTGGAAACTCGTGGTTCTGCCATCTTGTTTTGGCATCTTCTATAATTTCTCTGGAAGTTCCAACGAAATTCCAGTAGATATATCTTGGTTCCGGAAAAGGCTCGCCGCCAAAGATGTAAACCGTGGAGTTTGGTTTCAAAACAAAATGACAAAGTTTGGAATCTTTCGCAATCAGGATATGTTTCGGATTGTAAAGATTGCCTTCACTTTCGATGTTTCCTTCCAGAATATAAAGCGATGATTCCCCAAAAAGGTAATCGCCAAGAATGATTTCTCTGTCTTCCTGAAGTGTATTCTTCACTTCCAAAAAATACAATGGCGAATAAACAGGAACGGGAGATTTGCGTCCAAGGATTTCACCAGCGATTAATTTGTAATCTACACCATTATCTATCCAACTTGGGATATCTTCTTTGTTGATATGGAAAAACTCTGGCTCCATAGTTTCCAATTCTTTTGGAAGTGCGACCCAAATTTGCAATCCGTGAAGATGTTTGTCGGTGGTTCTAAGATATTCTGGCGTTCTTTCGGAATGGGCTACGCCTTTTCCTGCAGTCATCCAGTTCACTGCGCCTTCTTTGATTTCGATTTCTGTGCCGATGGAATCTCTATGCATTATACTTCCTTCAAACAAAAAAGTAAGTGTGGAAAGTCCAATGTGCGGATGCGGCGGAACATCCATATTTTCATAATCCTTGAGCGCAGCTGGTCCCATATGATCTATAAACACAAATGGTCCAACGCTTCTCTTCTGAGAAAACGGCAACAATCTGCCAACCAAAAAATTGCCGATATCAGCTGCTCTTTCCTCGATTATCATCTCGATGTTTGACATAATTTCAATTTTAAATAGGATTTAAAATTACTGATTTCCATTGAATCCTAAACATATTATTTGAAGTCGAATCGCACGCAGCCCGACTTGAATGGAGCTCATTTTTTTTGTGGCTGGAAAGCAATGGCAAAAAATAGCGGGAGTGGAAGGCGGAAATAGCTGCCCAAATCATCAATACTATTAAATGCTATTTTGGCAGAGAAAAGGCTGATTTTTACATTGGTATAGTTTCTGACTAAATGATTACCTTTGACAACTATAATTTTAAAATATATTAATGGAATTAGCATTAAAGATATTTCAGTTTATCCTGAGCATTTCTATCCTTGTAACTTTACACGAAATCGGGCACTTTCTGCCAGCGAAATGGTTTAAAACCAAAGTAGACAAATTCTTTTTATTTTTTGACCCGTATTTTTCCATCTTCGCGATGAAGAAAATCAATGGAAAATGGCAATATAAATTCTTTTCAAAAAATCAGCCTACTGAAGAAGAGGTTGAAATCAACGGCAAAAAAATAACACAACCGATCGATGCTTCCAAATTACCGGACAGCGATTGGAGAAAGCACGAAGGTGTAAAATATGGCCTCGGATGGTTGCCAATGGGTGGTTATGTGAAAATTGCCGGAATGGTGGACGAAAGTATGGACACTGCACAGCTTTCTAAACCTGCTGAACCTTGGGAGTTCCGTGCAAAACCGGCTTGGCAGAGACTCATTATTATGTTGGGTGGTGTAACAGTTAATTTCTTTTTAGCCTGGTTGATCTACTCTTGCCTGTCTTACTTCACAGGAGAAACTTATCACGATAATTCGAAATTCGAGAATGGAATTGCGGTTTCTGACGCTGGTAAAAAAATGGGATTGGAAACAGGAGATAAAATCTTGAAAATAGACGGAAAACCAGCAGAAAGAATGGAAACCTCAACCGTTAATATGCTTTTTGCTGATAAAGTAACTGTTCTAAGAGGTGGAAAAGAAGTGACTTTCCCAATCAATGAAGACGGTGTTGCTGAAGTTCTACACGCTAACGAGGCAAAACTTTATTTTATGAATCGTTTCCCTGCTGTGGTCGATACTTTAACTCCAAATATGCCTGCAATAAAAGCTGGGTTGAAAAAAGGAGACAAAATTGTTGGCGTAAACGGACAGAAAACGGAATTCTATGACCAAGTTACCGATGCTTTAAAGGCAAATAAAGGTGGAGAAATCAGTTTAGATATTATTAGAAATGATCAATCTATTACAATCAAAGCTAAGGCAAATCAGGAAGGAAAATTAGGATTTGGTCCTAACTTCCAATTGGCTCAAAGTTATCTGAACAAAAGCGAGACCACGAAAAATTATTCTTTCTTACAAGCAATTCCAAGAGGATTCACCAGAACTATTGATGTGTTGGCAATGCAGATTAAGCAGTTTAAAATTATTTTCAATACCAAAACGCAAGGTTATAAAAAGGTTGGAGGTCCTATCGCCATCGTGAATAATATGCACGTTGAAAAAAGCAAGGATGGAAACTTTTCTATCGATTGGGAGTTTTTCTGGGGCTTTACAGCAATGTTCTCTGTTTGGTTGGCATTCCTTAATTTAATTCCAATTCCAGGATTAGACGGTGGTCACGTCTTGTTTACATTATGGGAAATCATCACAAGAAAACCAGTTCCGCAGAAAATCTTGGAAAATGCGCAAATGGTAGGTGTAATTTTCTTATTAGGCCTTATGGCGTTAATATTTGGAAATGACATAGTTAAGGTCGTAGCGCAATTTTTCAGTCAAAAAAATTAAAAAAAGTTCTCCAAAAATTTTTGGAAGTATAAAAAAAGTTTCTATATTTGCACACGCTTAAAGCAAATGGAAACATTCCTCTTTAGCTCAGTTGGTTAGAGCATCTGACTGTTAATCAGAGGGTCGCTGGTTCGAGCCCAGCAAGAGGAGCAAAACCACTAGATTAGTCTAGTGGTTTTTTGTTTTTATATACCTTTTCTTTCTTTAAAATTCTAATATTTATTCTATCACTTTAGATTTCGGTTGCTTGATCCAAACAAAAAGAGCGCAGAATAAAATAAACACAACGATTAAAAGCCCAGAATTGACCAATACTTGATTTAATCCGAATTTTGATACATCTACAAACGGATAAGGATAAAAACCTGAATAATGTCCACGAATAAGAATGTAAAACAAATACAACAAAGGAAATATCAGCCATTTCGGAATGTGATTATAATTAAGTTTATTATCCTCATAGAAAAACCAATAAATAATCGCCAATGCTGGAATGATAGTATGTAATAGTTCATCAACAATCATTTGAAGTCCAGTCGGGCTCCAGGTGTGTCTCAAAAGAATTTGATAAACCAAACCTACAATCGTGATGTAAACCGTAATAGGCGTCAAAATCCTGATTGTCTCCTTTTTGAACGCCTGAACAGAAAATGAAATCGCTAAAATCATATTAGTCAAAATCGTAAAGTAACTGAAAAACCGAATGACAGATTCAAGCCTGGAAATGGCTCTTGTTTCCATCATCAGATAAAACTGCAATATAATTGCTATCCATCCTAAAATTGCGAGAAATAACGCCAGTTTCTGTTTCATAATTCGATTAATTTATAATGACATCACAACTATAAAGATTAAAACCGCTAATCCAACCAATATTGTCATAATCAAATGACTGAAAATTGACCTAACAATAATATTTAACGCCTTCATTGGTTTGAAAAACTGAAGATTCGTCCAAAAGTGCAATCCCAAATCAATCAAATAAACAATCAGCATCACAGTTCCAATATTGAGAGAATGTTTGATCAGGAAAATAAACGGTAAAAAGACAATCTGCACAATCAGCCTTTGTCCGGCTTTGTAAGTATTCAGAACCAAATATTCCACAAAATTGTAACCTTTGTTATGAAAGCAAATCCAGGTTCCCATTGTATATAAAGGAATAGTAGCCAAAGTTACCCAACTGAAATGTGACAAAAACCATTCATCCAAATTCAAAGATTTTCCCGAACCAATTCCGGATTTCAAAGACTCTTCTGATGCTGAGAATAAGTTGATGTGAAGCCAATGACAAAGCAAAATATAAAACCCTGTCAATATCAGAACAAACGAAAATGGCGTGACGTAATCCACTCTTTTTCCTTCAAGATAATCTCTGATAGCGTGTCCCGGTCTTAGAAATAATTGTTTGATTGTATAAAACAAACCAGCATTGATGTGAAAAAGACTGTGCGTTAGTTGATGTCTCAGATATTGGAAATTGAGTCTTTTGGTTTCCGCAGTTTGTCCGCAGTGGTTACAGAATTTCCCTTCAAAACGATGACCACAGTTCTTACAAATTTTCATAATCGATTAGTTTATTTTTTATTTTTCTCCTCAATCCACCGACTCATATATTTTGTCGAATTCAATTGATGATGTTGCAGGACTTTTCCGAGGTAATTTTCTGTCCGATGATTTTCCAGATGATTCTCAATTTTAGAAATTTTTTTCCAAAACTGATTGGCGTATAATTTCTTATCAAAAACTTCATTCAAAATCTGATAAGCATTGTTATTCGCTTGATCCCAAACTAATTCATTCTGATATAATTCTACAGCCCTTTCTACAAAATTTTCATCAGAATCTTCGATAAAACCATTCCAAGGCAAATCTTTGTGCATTGCTTCTGCACCAATTGATGACGTTACATTGGGCAATCCAAACTGCATACTTTCCCAAAGTTTTCCTTTCAATCCTGCACCAAAAGGAATTGGAGCCAGCAAAACTCTGTATTGATTAAAAAGTGATTCAACATCGTCTGCTCTTCCTTTTACCACAAAACCTTCTTTCTCATTTTGCAATTGATAAACTTTATCCGAAGCATAAGCACCATAAATGTGAATCTCCGCTTCCGGAAGTTGTTTTCGGATTGATTTCCAAATCGATTTCAGTTTCAAAACAGTTTGCCAATTCGGTTCGTGGAGGAAATTTCCGATGCTTACAAAATGTTGCCTTTTTTGAAAAGAAGTCTTATTTTTCTCAATCTTTTCAGTCAGAAACGGAATATAAAACAGAATATTCGGATTGATTTTAAATTTCTCCGTCAACAACTGAAACTCAAATTCCGAAATAATCAAAGACAAATCACAACGCAAAATCGAAGCTATTTCTCTCTTGAAAATATCATTGACCAAATCTTCATTATTAACTTCCCTTTTCTCAACAAAAGCTTTTCGCCTTGCTTCTCTAAGGAAATGTAAATCTTCTGTGTCAATAATTTTCAAAGCTTTTGGACAATTTTCAGAAACCCGCCAGCCAAATTGCTCTTCTGTTACATAGCGGTCAAAAAGCACAATATCAGGATTGAGTTTTTTTATTTTTTCATTAAAACTTTCGTTGTTGATTTCAATTTTTTCGATTTCAATTTTTTCTGAGAATTCGATATTGTTGGAAGCTGTCAAAAAAGTGATTTTGTGATTCGCTTCCGAGAACAATTGGATGAGCTGCATCATTCTGTGACCTGCAGCTGTAGAAGCAGGCTCCGGAATAACAAGACCAATAATGACAAGATGTTTCACAATAACAAAAATAGAGATTCTTAATTGAATATTTTGGGCAGCTATTTCCGTCTTCCACTCCCAAACCTAACGAAGTGGTTCGACGAAGTCAATCTTTTTTGCAGACGATTTCCATTTCACGAGAATGTTTGTAAACGCAAAAAAGGATTTCCGTTCAAGCCGGGCTGCGACTTCAGCGTTCAATCAACTTTTGTCATCAAACATTACTTTGTCATTCAATAGAAATCTCAACAGATTAGATTCCTATTGAATGACAAATATTACGTTTAATAATCATTCATTTTCAAAAAAATAAATGCTAATTTTGATGTATGCGAATAGAAAACGAAATCAAGTTAGGGTTCAAAGATGTGATGTTTCGTCCGAAGCGTTCCACACTCAAATCCCGTTCAGAAGTGACTATAGAAAGAGAATTCACTTTTCTGCACACTCAGAAAAAATGGAGCGGCGTTCCATTAATTGCTGCGAATATGGACACGGTCGGAACTTTCGAAATGGCAGAGGCGCTTTACAAAGACAAAATCATTACAGCAATTCATAAGCATTATTCTGTACAGGAATGGTCTGATTTTCTGAAAGATAAAAACGATGACTTCTACCAATACATTGCATTGAGCACAGGAACTGGAAAAGCTGACGAAGAAAAAATCAAAACGATTCTGGATGCCAATCCCAAAATTCAGTTTTTATGTATTGATGTTGCGAATGGCTACTCCGAACATTTTGTTCAATTTGTAAAAAAAGCAAGAGAAAATTTTCCTGATAAAATCATCATTGCTGGGAATGTTGTAACCGGCGAAATGGTAGAAGAACTGATTTTGGCTGGTGCTGACATTATCAAAGTTGGAATTGGTCCAGGTTCTGTTTGTACGACTCGTGTGAAAACAGGCGTTGGTTATCCTCAACTTTCTGCAATTATCGAATGTGCTGATGCTGCTCACGGTTTAGGCGGTCAAATCATCGGCGATGGAGGCTGCAAAGTACCTGGAGACGTGGCCAAAGCTTTTGGTGGCGGTTCAGATTTCGTAATGTTGGGAGGGATGTTTGCCGGGCACGACGAAAGTGGCGGTGAACTCATCACAGAAAATGGAAAAACTTTCCGATTATTTTATGGAATGAGTTCTCAAACAGCGATGGATAAACATTCCGGAGGTGTTGCAGAATATCGTGCTTCCGAAGGAAAAACGGTGAAAGTTCCTTATAAAGGTCCAGTTTCAGAAACAGTAAAAGATATTTTGGGAGGCGTTCGTTCGACTTGTACTTATGTCGGCGCATCTAAGTTGAAAGAATTGTCTAAAAGAACAACTTTCATCCGAGTTCAAGAGCAGGAAAATCAGGTTTTTAACGGATAACATTTGAAGAATATCTTTCACATAACCAATGGCGACTATCTTGCTGAAGATTTGAAGAAAACTTCAATCGAAGGAAAGATAATTGTTTGTCGTGAGGCTTTGATTTCTGGAAATTTGAAAGCTGAATCCTTAGAAGAATTTTGGGAAATAAGAGCAAAATCTATTTCTGAAGATTATAATGTTTCCAAGGAAAGTTATTATGAAAAATCAGTTTCGGAATTTGAAAAAGTTCTGAATATTTCTGAAGATTCCGAAGTCAATCTTTGGTTTGAAGATGATTTGTTTTGTCAGGTTAATTTGTGGTTTTGTATTTCATTACTTTCAAATATAAATGATTTAAAAATCTATAGAATTTTTCCGAAAACAACTGTAGGAAATCATTGGAAAGGTTTCGAAGATTCTGACAATTCTGATTTGAAAAAATCATTAAAATCAAGAGTTTTATTTAATAAAAATGATATTGAATTGGCTCTGAATCTTTGGAAATATTATCAAAATAATGATATCGATTCTTTGAAGCAACTATCAGAAAATCAATCCGATTGCTTTCATTTTTTAAAAGAAGTTATTGAAGCTTATATTAATATAAATCCAGAAGATTTCATTAAAAATCAAATTGAAAATGGATTGACAGATTTTGATTCGGTCTTTAAAAAATTTCAGGAAGAATTAGGGATTTTTGGTTTTGGAGATTTGCAGGTTAAGAAGATTTATGAGAAAACTCTCAACGAAAAATAAAAAACCCAGCCAAATTCGGCTGGTTTTCTATTAAATATTATCTAGTTCTCTTCTTAACGCAATCGACGCTTTTTTTACCTCTTCTGTCCAATCGCCGGCCGCATTTCCATCTGCTCCGTCAGAAATATATTTCAGACATAGAAAATCGATATTCTCATATTCCGCCACTTTCGCAAGCGCAAAAGCTTCCATATCGATGACATTATATTCTGGATTGATATGCTCCATTTCGAATTGGTCACCGGAACCGCAGATTCCGTTGGGAAGGTTTTCTACATTTAATCCATATTCCAGAAGAACTGGTTCGCCGGAAAGCGGTGTTTCAAACTTCTGGAAACCCAACGCTCTGACATCCATATCTCTCTGGAAAAAGCGACTGCAATTAACAACACTTCCTCTATCAAAAATTGTACTTCCTGCTGTTCCAAGATTGATAATCAAATCCGGCTTAACTTCCTGAATAGCTTTTGTAAGATTATAAGTCGCTTTAACTTTTCCTATTCCTACAAAAACTTTATTATATTTTTTGAACTCTTTTCCTGCTTCAGATTCCAAAGCAAAAACCAATAAAATATTATTGTAACTCTTTCCGTTGATTGTCATAATTAATTTGAGTTCTATCTAAATAATTTAAAACAAAATCTTGTCTTCTTTTTTTAATTCTTCCAGATATTGGCTTTTATCATCCCGATAAAAAAGATTCATCGTCTCAAACGGAATCATCTTCAAATCTTTGTTGACAATATGAACGCAGGATTTTTTAACCGCTCTGACATCAAAATCGTGAGCATCCATAAAATTCATAATAATGATTCTGAACAGATTATCGTAATCCAAATCTGGAGCAGAAACTTCTGGAAGACAACATAATAGTTGGTTCACTTTAGGCTTCACTTTATCCACCGAAATTCCTGTACTGAAAATATCCAGAAGTTGCATCTGCAATCCTGTATCTTGTTCGTAAACAATGGTGTTTCGGGTTTCATTATTCAGTAAATCGGCTGGATTAATATACCTTGTTAAAGGAATTGTTTCGCCTTCCAGTTTCAGAATATAACCCATTGCCAAAGCATCCGGATTACACGGAACCGGAATAATATCATCTGAATTGAGAAGCGGAAATTGGTTAAGAATCTCCTGTCTTACTTCTGTTAAAGTTATCTTTTCGTGAGCAGAATCGTCCCTATTTCTTCCGGCAATTTCGACAGGTTGAAAAGTAATTCCTCGTACACACTTTTGTTTTAGAGCAAACTCTATGATTTTTCCGATTTCGTCAACATTTTTATCTTTTTGAAGAACAATAACAAGCGTTGTCGAAAGATTCAAAGCATTGAGTTTTTCCAAAGCCTTCATTCTAACATCCGTCAAATCCTTTCCTCGGAAATCTTCCAAAACCTCTGGTTTAAAAGAATCAAACTGAAGATAAATTTCGAATTCTGGTGCATAAGTTGCGAGCTTTTCTGCAAAACCCGGGTCATTTGCGATTCTTACACCGTTGGTATTCAGCATCAGATGTTTAATCGGTTTTGACTTCGCAATGTCCATTATTTTGAAAAACTCCGGATGAATCGTCGGTTCTCCTCCACTGATCTGAACAACATCCGGTTCGCCTTCATTTTTAACAATGACATCCAACATTGCTTCAATCTCTTCCAAACTTCTGTGACTTCCGTAATATGGTGAAGACATCGCATAACAGGTTGGACAAGTCAGATTACACCGGTCTGTAACTTCCACGATAGAAAGGCAGCTGTGTTGCTCGTGATCCACACACAATCCACAATCGTAAGGACAGCCATATTCTACATCCGTCCCAAAATGTACCGGCATTTCAGACGCTTTGTTATAGTTTCTGATGTTTTTATAGTAATGAACGTCGGATGCGATTTTAGTTTTAAAAAATCCGTGGTCAGGACATCTTTTGGTCATAAAAACCGACTCTTCCTCGATGATAATTTTGGCACCAACTCTTTTCAGACATTCCGGACAAAGACTGATGGTGTAATCGTAATAAGTATAGTTTCTTACAGGCATAATTCAAATTTTTACATTCCTCCACAAACAACGCCACTTATCAAACCACAAATCAATAATGAAATCAGCATCGTCTGCCAAAACTGAGATTTGGAAAACTTGCGTCCGTCTTTGGATTCATAAATTAATTTTACAAAAAATGTAATGACAAGGGAAATAACAAGCGCTACAATTATCATAATACCAATAATCATTGCTACTAAACCTCCCAAATTGCCGACTTCTAAAAGTGTTAGAGTTTTCATCTTTTATGGATTTGATTTTTGATTCAATGTGTTTCTCATTTTAAAGATATAATAAATTATCACAACAATACACACCAACTGAATCGTTCCAAGATTTCCTAGGATTTCTACTTTTGGTTTTATAAAGTCTAACATCAAGCGAAACGTGAAATAACTCAACATAAATATCTGAAATATAAAGCCTGATGAAAATTTTAATTTGAGTTGAATACTCTTCAAAGCAATCCAAAGAATGATGAGAAAAACAATCTCATAAAGCGCCACCGGATGTCTTAGATATTGGTCACCGAGATGCATCCCAAAGATTGAATCAGTCGGAATCCCATAAGTTTCTTCATAAACTCCGGTGAAAAAACAACCAATTCTCCCAATAATCATTGCTAAAATCAAAGGAAAAACGATTAAATCTCCCGTGCTTTTTTGATAACCGACAATCTTTTTGGCTAATTCTACTCCAATTAATCCAAATGACAATCCGCCAATAATCGTGTTATTGGTCCAAAATCTTTTGATATTGAAATCATTGAACAACAAATAAGGATTCTCCAAATTCCCAATCAGCTTTGAGCCAATCAAAGCTCCTGCAGTAGCTCCAATAAGAACCGCTGCCGAACTGCTGAATGACATTTTCTCCGATGATTTTCTTTTCAAATAAAAGTAATAACGCATCGCCAGAAAAATTCCAACGGTTTCAAACACAGGATGTGCCAAAACAGTTTTGCCGAAAATCTGAAACGTCAATGGAAAATCGATTATCATAATTTCTATAAAAAAAGCTTTTTGCATAGTAAACAAAAAGCTTCATAAATAATTGATATTGTTTTAATTAAGTTAACATTCCTCCGTCAACATTCAGAACCTGGCCTGTAACGTAAGAAGATAATTCACTTGCGAAGAAAACGCAAGCATTGGCAACATCTGCCGGCTGCCCTCCTCTTTTCATTGGGATGCCGTCTCTCCAACCCTGAACTGTTTTTTCGTCAAGAGCAGCTGTCATTTCAGTCTCAATGAAACCTGGCGCGATAGCATTGCAACGGATATTTCTGGAACCTAATTCCAAAGCGATAGATTTAGTAAACCCAATTGCTCCAGCTTTTGAAGCGGCGTAATTGGCTTGTCCTGCATTACCTTTCACACCAACAACCGAAGTCATATTGATAATAGAACCTGATTTAGCTTTCATCATTGGTTTGATAACCGCTTTTGTCAGGTTGAAAACAGAATCCAGATTAACTTTGATAATCGTATCCCAATCGTCTTTTGACATTCTCAACATCAAATTATCTCTGGTGATTCCCGCATTATTTACCAAAATATCAATTGTTCCGAATTCTGCCAACACATCCTCAACTAATTTTTGAGCAGCGTCGTAATCCGAAGCATCTGACTGATATCCTTTGATTTCTGTTATTTTGTTTAATTCCGATTCCAGTTCTTTAGCTTTTTCAACAGAACCGGCATAAGTGAATGCGATTTTTGCACCTTCTTTGGCAAAAACTTCTGCAATTCCTCTTCCGATTCCACGCGTTGCACCTGTGATGATGGCAACTTTACCTTGTAGTAATCCCATATATTTTTATAATGTTTTCTAATTTTATTATGGCAAAAATAATACTTTAAGAATTATTGACAATCCTTTGGTTTTTTCTCAATATGTTTTTGGAGTTTATCGCTCCACTTATAGCAATGTTCTTCAGTTAAAACCATTTTATTCTGCTTTACTTTATAGATATTTTTAACAATCGATGCTCCTGCACAACACTGATTGGTTTCTGTAATCAATTTATTTTTCTCATCAAATTCCAAAGAAGTTCCAGAAAAATCACTTGCAAAAAATTCATTCTTTTTATTATCAAACAAAAAATAGGTTTTTGAAGTATTTGGACCGGCGTAAGATTGCACACAGCTGGAAAAGTCTTCGTAACCATCAAAATTATAATCTCCAACCGAAACATTATAGATACTATTAAATCCACATTCTTCCATTTTCATTTTCTGAAAAATTTGATTGCTTTTTTTATCGATAATTAAAAGATAATTCCCTTCATTTTCTTCAGTTCCTCTGAAATAAAATTGTTTAGTACTTTCTGATTGTAAAAATGATTTTTGATTTGCTTTTTTCTTTAAATAGACATTCAATTGAGCTTCTGTTTTGAGATTTGTCCAAGTTCCCAGGTATTCTTCTTTTCCATCTTTAAAGTTATCAAAATAGAATTTTGCCTTCCTCGTATCTCCCTCCAATTCAAATAGTATTAAATCGCCATTCTCAATAATTCCTTTAATAGAAATTGGCTCATTGAATTTTGAATAAATATAAATTCTATCAGCAAATTCTCTATCAATATTAAGAACCATCTCAATTGGGTAATTACCAATTTTTCCTTCATAACTGACTTGAGTGAAGAAAAAAACTGGAAAAAACAGAAATATGAGTTTAAGAAAATTCATTTTTTAGATTGAATTATTCACAATCAAAACAATTTCACCTTTTAAAGTTTTGCTTTTCGAGAATTCAATTAACTCATTGATTGTCCCTCGTTTAGTTTCCTCAAATTTTTTGGAAATTTCCCGGCTAAGACTTACTCTGGTTTCCTCTCCAAAGAATTCCTTGATTTGTTCAAGCGTTGTATTGATTTTATGTGGGCTTTCGTAAAGAACGATTGTCTTTTTCTCTTCAGCCAATTGTTTTAGTTTGGTTTGTCTTCCTTTTTTTTGAGGAAGAAATCCAGCAAAAAGAAACTCATTATTTGGCAATCCGGAAACCACAAGCGCTGGAATCAAAGCTGTTGCGCCAGGAAGACAAATCATTTCCAAATTTTCATCCGCACAAGCCTTTGCCAAAAGATAACCTGGGTCGGAAATTCCTGGAGTTCCTGCATCAGTAATTATGGCAATGTTTTGGCCATTTTTGAGGTCATCAATTACTTTTTGCGTGGCTTGATGTTCGTTATGTAAATGATAGGATTTCAGAGGTTTGGAAATTTCGTAATGTTTGAGTAGAACACCGGAAGTTCGGGTATCTTCGCACAAAATATAATCTACTTCTTTCAGAACTTTCACAGCTCGGAAAGTCATATCTTCCAGATTTCCAACGGGTGTCGGAACAAAATAAAGAATACCGCTCATCTACAAAAACCTATTTTCAACCAAAGTCCACAATCTCTGCGCATAGCTATCAACTTTTTTCCAATCTCTTTCGTAATAGATATCACTCAAAAATTCCTGAGCTTTATCCAAAGAATTAAAAGAATTCAGAACAGAAACAACTTGATTCAATTCACTTTGACTTCCGTTAAATAAGTATTGAGAAAAAGCGATTCTGTCATTCAAATCCAGCTTGAATTCCGGTTTTGGTTTCGGCGCTTCCATATAATCTGTCGGCACATTATTTTTCAAAAGACTTCCAGAATTTTGGACCGGAGCAGGTTTTTCTTCTTCCTCCAGATGGTCATCATCAAACAAAGATTTGGCAATTTTAAGACCTTTAATATTTGCTAATTTGAATTTTTTATCGTGATGCTCATCGGGGTTTGATTCGTAAACTTCCTGAGATTTCTCTTTTGGCTGAGTATTTTCTTTGGAAAATTCTACAATTTTTCTTCTGTTTTCCTCAAGTTCTTTCAGCTTAGCTTCTTTCTCTGCCAATCTAGCTTCATAATTGTCTTGAGAATTTTCAGCAACAGACTCTTCTTTTTCCATTGCAAAAGAAAACTGGCTGTCTTGCATAGGTTCCAATTTTTCAGTTGGTTCTTCTAAAAGACTTTCTTCAAAAGTATCAGTCTCATTTTCAACTGCGGAGTTTTGTTCTACTTCATCTGCAATTTCTTCTGTTTGATTAGAAACTTCCTCAATCAAATCATTTTTCTCAGCTTCAATTGCTTCTTCAACCAGATTTTCTTCTGTTTCTATTTCTGCAAAATTGGAAATTTCTTCAACAACATTTTCTTGAGAATGCTCTTGTTCATCAATTTCTGTAAACGAATGAACTTCCTCCACTTCCGGAACATCATCGAAAATATCGTGAACCTCGGTTTCTTCAACAATGATTTCAGCAACCTTATTTTCTTCCTCAAATTCTTCAACTGAAATCAAATCCGAATCAACGTTTGTAAATTGGTTATCAATAATTTGTAATGGTTCAACTTCGGTTGACGAAAAATTAAAATTCTGAGAAATTTTAAGAAAAGAAAATTTTTGATAAAGCTGATTGACTTCATTTTCTTTCGCCAAAATAGCTTCATAAGTATCAGATCTTGATAATTCTGACAAAAGATTCTTAATCTCTCCGAAAATTTCTTCGTATTTATCTTGCAGGTTTTGCATAATATATCTTATTAATTTTTACTTAAATTTGATGTTTATAAATTTAAGAACAATTTTGTTCCTAAATAAAGGTTTCATCAAGTTTTTCTTTTATAATTTTAAAACAATTTTTTGCTAAATTAATAATGTTTTTAGAAAATACAATTAATCATTCCAAACAAAGCGGTTGGATGGAAGTTATCTGCGGTTCTATGTTTTCCGGAAAGACGGAAGAACTCATCAGAAGACTCCGTCGTGCAGAAATGGCCGGTCAGAATGTCGAGATTTTCAAACCGAAAATCGATACGCGTTATTCTGAGGAAGATGTTGTTTCCCATAATCAGACGAAAATCCGAAGTACAGCTGTGGAAAGTCCTTCCGAGATTCTTTTGTTGGGTTCTAATTGTGATGTGGTTGCGATAGATGAAGCGCAGTTTTTTGACGAAAGCATTGTTGACGTAGCTAATCAATTAGCAAACAATGGGATAAGAGTTGTGATTGCTGGTTTGGATATGGATTTTCTAGGTCGTCCTTTTGGGCCAATGCCAAATCTGATGGCAACTGCAGAATATGTGACCAAAGTTCACGCAATCTGCAGAAGAACTGGAAATCTTGCCAATTATTCTATGAGAACTTCCGCCGGGCAAGACCTTGTGGAACTTGGAGAAACAGAAGCTTATGATGCTGTGAGCAGAAGAGTTTTTGTGGATGAAGTTCTTAATAAAGATAATGAAATTAATTAGTTTAATTTTTGATAATCAATGAATTACACAGCAAAAGAAATTGCAGAAATTACCAACTCCGAAGTGATTGGAAATCAAGATATCAAAATCAAAAATATTGCTTTTGACAGCCGAACGATTTATTCTACAAAAAATACTGCGTTTCTTGCGATAAGCACCAAAAAAAATTCTGGACAGAAATATATCGAGACGGTCATAGAGAAAGGAATTGATACAATTATTACTGAAAATAAAATCGATAATCCTTCTATCAATCAAATCATTACAAAAAATTCAGTTGAATTTTTACAAACGCTTGCCGAATATCATTTCGAACATTCGGACATCAATTCGATTGGAATTACTGGAAGTAATGGAAAAACGATTCTGAAAGAATGGCTTTATCAATGTCTTTCTAATGAGTTTGTTACGGTTAAAAGTCCAAAAAGTTTTAATTCTCAAATCGGTTTGCCCTTGTCATTGTTGCAAATCGATAAAAAGCACGAATTAGGAATATTCGAGGTTGGAATTTCTAAGCCAAACGAAATGGAAAAACAGGAAAATGTTTTCCATCCAAAGATTGGATTATTGACGCATATTGGAACTGCTCACTCTGCAAACTTTGATTCTGAAGAAGAATTAATTAATGAGAAATTAAAGCTATTCAAACAATCAGAAATTATATTTTTCAATTCTGATAATGAATTGACAGACAAATTAATACGTCAATTATATTCAAGTAAAAAATTAATATCATACGGGTTAAAGGCTAATAATGATATTACGATAATTTCTGATGTTAATGACCGAAATCAGGATATTAAAATCAAGTATTTTGATGAAGAATTCTCTCTTCCAATCAATCAAAGAGATGAAGCGACTTTAACTAATGTTTTAGCTTTGATTGGAATTCTGAAACAGTTCAATTTATCAAATCTTCAAATCAAAGAAAAAATCGATGCACTCAAAGCGATTGAAATGCGTCTTGAAAGTATCGAGGGAATTAGAAATAATCTGATTATCAATGATTCCTATAATCTGGATTTGGACTCTTTGAAAATTGCTTTTCAGTTTATCGGTGAATATAACAAACCAAAAAAATCTCTGATTCTTACAGATATCTTAGATTCTAATGAGAATTCGGAAGAATTATATTCTGAAGTTTCTGAGTTAGTTAATGAACAGAAATTCGATAAAGTTTTTTTGATTGGTGAAGAAATTAGCTCGTTTTATAAACTATTTAATTCTGAGACTTTTACTTTTAATAATACTAATCAATTTATTGAAAGTAAAGTCATTAATGATTTAGAAAACCAAGTCATTCTTCTAAAAGGTGCAAGAAAATTCGAGATTGAAAAAATCAAAGAAATTCTTGAACTAAGAAAACACGACACAGTTTTGGAAATCAATCTCAATGCGATTCTTCATAATATCAATTTCCATAAATCTTTATTAAAACCAGAAACCAAAATGATGGCAATGGTAAAAGCAAATGCTTATGGATTAGGAAGTTATGAGATTTCCGAATTTCTTCAACATCATCATATTGATTATCTAGGTGTTGCATTTGCAGACGAAGGTGTTGAATTAAGGAAAAAAGGAATCACAACACCAATTATTGTGATGAATCCTGAACAGCACAGTTATGATAGCGTTATTGAATATAATTTAGAACCAGAAATCTACAGTCTCAGAGTTTTAGAATTATTTAATGAGCAGTTGATAAAATCCGGAAATCAGCAGAAATATCCGATTCATATCAAGCTGGAAACAGGAATGCATCGTCTTGGTTTTAAAGATTTTGAATTAGATGAATTAACTGAAAAATTAAACTCAATGAATGTTAAAGTTCAGAGTATTTTCAGCCATTTATCTTCTTCCGATATGCCAGACGAAAAAGAATTTACTTTGAATCAATTAAAAACTTTTGAAAAAAAGTCTAGCTATTTAATTGATAAATTGGGTTATCAGCCAATCAGGCATATTCTTAATTCTTCTGGAATTACCAATTATACTGATTATCAATATAATATGGTAAGAATTGGAATTGGAATGATTGGAGAAAATCCAGATAAAAGTATCAAAAAACAACTTCAGGATTCTGTAAGTTTTAAAACTGTTATTTCTCAGATATCGGATGTAAAAAATGGAGAATCAGTGGGTTACAGCAGAAGATTCAAAGCTGAAAAAGATACAAAAATTGCTACCATTCCAGTTGGTTATGCGGACGGAATTCCACGTTTGATTGGAAATAAAGTAGGAAATATAGGCGTTAATAATAAACTCTGCCCAATTGTTGGAAGCATCTGTATGGATATGATGATGATTAACGTGGACAATGTCGTGGCAAAAGAAGGCGATTCTGTAACAATTTTTAATTCAAATCCTACTCTTGAAGAATTTTCAAAATATTGTGGTACAATTACTTACGAAGTATTAACTTCGATTTCTCCTAGAGTAAAAAGAATTTATATAAAAAATTAAAAATGATTAAGAAACTCTTTTATCTGATTCCATTTTTAGCTTATCTGACGAGTTATTCTCAGGTAAAAGAAAATCTTGTCATTCCAAAAAATCCTAAGATTGGATTATCTCTTTCTGGCGGAGGCGCAAAAGGATTTACACACGTTGGAGTCTTGAAAGTTCTGGATTCTCTCGGTGTTAAAATCGATTATATTTCCGGAACCAGTATGGGTGCAATTGTTGGTGGGCTTTACGCTTCTGGCTATACAGGAAAAGACATCGAAAAGATCGTAATGGACACCGATTTTTATTCATTGATTACAGATCCAAAAACTCGTCGCGAAACCAGTTTTTTCAATAAAAGCGTTGATAAATATCTGTTTACCGTTCCTCTCAAAAACGGAAAGATTACATTTCCCTCTTCTATTAGCACAGGTCAGAGAAATGTTTATCTGCTGAAAGAATTACTTAGAAATGTTTCTAATATTGATGATTTTTCTAAGCTTCCAATTCCTTTTATGTGTATCGGAACCAATATAGAAAGTGGTCAAATGAAGATTTTTGAGAATGGTGATTTGGTTTCATCAATTATGGCAAGTTCTGCTTTTCCATCACTTTTGGATCCTGTAAAGGTTGGTGATAGTATTTATGTTGATGGCGCAATGACGGTTAATTTCCCTTCAAAGCCCTTGAAAGATAAAGGAATTGACATTGTAATCGGTGTTGACCTCAATCAGCCTTTGGCAAAACGTGAGAATCTGACCAGTATAATTTCTATCCTGAATCAAATCATTGATATCAATATTAAAAAAGAAACACTTAATCAATATAAATACACGGATATCAACATCAAACCGGATCTTACCGGAATGACTGCTACAAGTTATGATGATAAGAGGAAAATCCTGGACAGTGGTTATGTTGAAGCCCAAAAATATGTTGATATTCTGGACAAGCTACCGAAACGAAATTTTGAAAGAATAAGGTCATCAATCAATCCTATTTATTCAAGCGTTTATAAAATAGACAGCCTTGTGGTGGAAAACGGACGGATTTATAAGTCCAACTACATTCGTGGAAAAATGGGGCTTAAATTACCTTCTATGCAGACTTATGGAAGCGTGAACAAAATGATTGATAAGCTGTATGCAACCAACAATTATAAATTCATCAACTACGATATCGTACAGGAAAATAACAGCAGTTATCTCAAATTATATGTAACAGAAGATGAATCTCGTCATTTTTTGAAATTCGGGCTCCATTACGACGAAGTTTTCAAGACAGGATTGTTGCTCAATTATTCAGCGAAGCGTTTGTTATTTAGAAATTCTAATTTATCCCTAGATGTAGTAATTGGTGATAATCCGAGATATTATTTCAACTACTTTATAGATAACGGATATATTCCAGGTTTTGGTTTATATTCATCAGGAATGACATTCGATCTGAAAAATTTTGATAATAATACAACCGAAACTTGGGATTGGTTCAGAAACGAAGTGTTTATTCAGTCTGTTTGGAAAGACAAGTTTGCAATTGGAGGAGGTTTGAGCCACGACTATTTTGAAAGCGAACGAAACGGTGCCAATAAAATTGTAGAAAAATACCTCAATCCGTATATCTTCTTAAAAAGCGACACCCAAAACGACCGCGACTTTCCGACAAAAGGTTTTTACCTGAATGCCGAAGGAAAAATCATAGATCTTTTCAATTCAGATTTAGAGAAGAAACCCATTAATATAAAAGCAGATATCAAGATGAATTTTTACATTTCTAAAATGTTCACTTATCGTCTGAATTTATATGGAGGGATTACAATTGGAGACAACCTTCCTTCTTTTTATCAATATAGAGTTGGAGGAATTTTTGAACAACCTATAGCCAATTATAAACAATTTGCAGGATACCAGTTTGCTTCATTAGTTGATAATAATATTTTTATTGCTTCTAATGATTTTCAGCTTAGATTCAGTAAAAATTATTTTTTAATTGGAAATTTCAGTCTTGCAAATATGTTCAGCACTATCAAATTTGAAGATGCAGTTAAACTTAATTACAGTTCAATTGGTCTTACCGCAGGTTACAAATCTCCTTTCGGTCAGATAAAAGTCAACTTCAGCAAATCTCTTAACAAACATAAAGGCGTTTTCAGTGTCATCTTAGGGCATTGGTTTTAAAAATATGATAAACTATTTTTTCGAAAAAATTGATAAAGTAGAAATCCATTCAAACACATCAGAATGGCTGGAAAACTTGATTCAGGCAGAGAACAAGAAGCTCGGTGAAATCAATTATATATTTTGTGACGACGAGTATCTTCTCAAAGTTAATCAGGATTATCTCGACCACGATTATTACACAGACATCATCACATTTGACTATGTAAAGGGAAAAACCATTTCGGGAGATATTTTCGTATCTTTGCCGCGCATTTTGGACAACGCTTCTACCCTATCTCAAAACTTTGAATTAGAATTCAATCGCGTTTTGGCTCACGGAATTCTTCATCTTTGCGGATACAAGGATAAAACTGAGGAAGAAGAGACTCAAATGCGAGCAAAAGAAGATTTTTATATCAATCAATTTAAAAATTTTTAGGAGCTATTTCCCGCTTTCCGCTCATACTCCTCACGCCAATGCTTTTTCCAAAGCTAGTTGCGGGGTAACCGCTACAATCGGGGCTAGTTCCAATATTACGGTCAATGTTCCACGTGAAACATTACCTTTAAAATATAGAATATGATAAGCGAAATATATGACGTAATTGTAGTTGGAGCAGGTCACGCTGGTTGCGAGGCTGCTGCTGCTGCTGCTAATCTTGGTTCAAAAACCCTTCTTGTCACAATGAATATGCAAACCATTGGACAAATGAGTTGTAATCCTGCAATGGGAGGTATTGCAAAGGGACAAATTGTAAGGGAAATCGATGCAATGGGCGGCTCTTCCGGTATTGTAGCTGATAAATCTGCAATCCAGTTCAAGATGCTGAATCTTTCCAAAGGCCCTGCAATGTGGTCTCCAAGAACACAGAATGACAGAATGATGTTTGCAGAAGAATGGCGTTTAGCTCTAGAAAATACGCCAAATCTTGATTTTTTTCAGGATATGGTAAAAAGCCTTATTATTGAAAATAATAAAGTCGCGGGTGTTGTAACTTCCCTTGGAATCGAAATTAAAGCTAAATCAGTTGTCCTGACGAATGGAACTTTTCTCAACGGTTTGATTCACGTTGGTGATAAACAATTAGGAGGTGGGAGAATGGGAGAACCAAGAGCTTTCGGAATCACAGAGCAATTGGTTTCTTTAGGTTTTGAAGCCGGAAGAATGAAAACTGGAACGCCTCCACGTGTGGATGGAAGAAGCCTTGACTATTCTAAAATGGAAGAACAAAAAGGAGATGAAAATCCTCAGAAATTCAGTTATTTAGATACTCCTAAGTTAACCAAACAATTAAGCTGTCATATCGTTTATACTAACGAGACTGTGCACGATATTTTACGTGAAGGATTTGATAGAAGCCCTATGTTTAATGGAACTATTCAGAGTTTAGGCCCAAGATATTGCCCAAGTATTGAGGATAAAATCAACCGTTTTGCGGAGAGAAACAGACATCAATTATTTGTAGAACCAGAAGGTTGGAGAACTGTAGAGATTTATGTGAATGGATTCAGTTCTTCTCTTCCGGAAGATGTTCAAATCAAAGCGATGAAACACATTCCAGGTTTCGAAAATGTCAAAGTTTTCCGTCCTGGTTACGCCATAGAATACGACTACTTCCCTCCTACCCAATTGAACCACACATTAGAAACAAAACTAGTTGAAAACCTTTATTTCGCTGGTCAAATCAATGGTACAACGGGTTATGAAGAAGCTGCCGGACAAGGTTTAATTGCGGGAATCAATGCCCATAACAAAGTTCACGATAAAGGAGAATTCATTTTGAATAGAGATGAAGCTTATATCGGTGTTTTAATTGATGATTTGATTACGAAGGGAACTGAAGAACCTTATAGAATGTTCACTTCCAGAGCTGAATACAGATTACTACTTAGACAAGATAATGCTGATATTAGATTAACTGAAAAGGCTTATAATCTTGGTTTAGCAAAAGAAGAGAGACTAAGAAAAGTTGAAGAAAAAATTGCTAAAAGTGATGAATTAGAGACTTTCCTTAGAGAAACTTCTCTTAAACCAGGAATTATTAATCCCATTCTTGAAACGATTGAATCCTCTCCTGTTGACCAAGCTTACAGAGCTGCTCAAATCTTGACACGTCCAAATATGACTTTGGAAAAATTAGAAGGGATTGAAGCCATAAAAGATGTAGCTTCTACTTATGAAAATGAAATAAGAGAACAGGCAGAAATCAATATCAAATACAAAGGTTACATAGAGAAGGAAAAGGAAAATGTTGCTAAACTAAATAGATTAGAAACAATCAGAATTCCGGAAGATTTTGATTATTCAAAAATCACTTCTCTTTCTGCAGAAGCTAAACAAAAAATGGGTAAAGTAAAACCTAAAACTATTGCTCAGGCAGGAAGAATCAGTGGTGTTTCTCCAGCTGATATTAATGTATTATTGATTTATTTAGGAAGATAAAATTATAAATGTTCCACGTGAAACATTTCAAAGAACAATGTTATTTTTCATTGTTCTTTTTGTTTAAAAACTTTGAATTAATTTATGAAAATTAAAGACCATTTTCTTACACAAGAAGAATTTGAAATTGTAGAAACTGAAACAAAAGGTGTTTTCAAAACCTCTCCTATTCCTTCTAATATTTCAAAATATTATGAGAGCGAAGATTATATTTCACATCATCAGGATTCGGGGAGTTTGAAAGAAAAGCTTTATAAATTTCTACAGTCTTTTAATCTTCAATACAAAAAAAATATACTTGTTGATAGAATTAAAAAAGGTTCTAAAGTTTTAGATTATGGTTGCGGTGCCGGTGAATTTGTAAAATATATTGAAAATGATTTTCAAACTTTTGGATTTGAACCCAATTCAGATGCCAGAAATGCAGCAATCAATAAAACTCAAAAAGCTAAAATAATTGATGATTTAAAATCAATTGAAAATCAAAGTTTAGATGCAATTACACTTTGGCACGTTTTCGAGCACATCGAAAATCAGAAAGAAATGCTTGATATCTTTCATTCAAAATTAAAAGAAAAAGGTTTGTTAATAATTGCTGTTCCTAACCCAACTTCTTACGATGCGAAACATTATAAAGAATTCTGGGCAGCTTATGATGTACCAAGACACATCTATCATTTTTCAAAAAACGGAATGCAAACTCTCATTTCAAAAAATCCAGATTGGAAATTAAGAAAAATCAAACCTCTCCTACTCGATTCATTTTATATCTCAATGTTGAGTGAAAAATATAAAAAATCACCTCTTTTTTGGTTAAAAGCGGTCGTTCACGGAACGATTTCTAACGTAAAAGCGCTTTTTTCGAACGAATTTTCAAGTTTGATATACATTATCGAAAAAAAATAGAAAATCGATTTTTGATACAATTCTGAAAGCCAATTTTCAGGCGTTTTGTTCAAAAATTGTTAATAAATACAAAATTTAGAAAATATTCAGTCATTTTTCATTTTCGATTAAACTCGCTGAGAATCTCTTAAAAAATTTTTACTGAAACTTATTCAAGTATAGAGAAAATAAAAACCGACAAAAATTGTCGGTTTTAAATTTATTTGGAAAAGTAAATTTCTATTTGTTAATTGCAGCAACTCCTGGCAGTTCCAATCCTTCCAAACTTTCCAACATTGCTCCACCTCCTGTTGAAACGTAACTCACTTTATCAGAATAACCGAATTGTTTTACAAAAGCAACACTGTCTCCTCCTCCAACTAAAGAGAAAGCTCCTAATTTTGTAGCTTCAGCAATGCTTTCTCCTAAAGCTATAGTTCCAGCAGCAAAATTAGGCATTTCAAAAACACCGATTGGACCATTCCACAAAATCGTTCTTGAATTCAAAAGAACATCATTGAAGATTTCTCTGGATCTTGGACCAGCGTCCAAACCTTGCCAATCTTCAGGGATCTCTCTGATATCGGCCACTTTTCTTTCAGCTTCGTTGTTGAAATCATCGGCAATCACGACATCAGTCGGAAGATAAACATTCACGTTATGCTCTTTTGCTTTTGCAAGAATTTCGATTGCAAGATTCAATTTATCATCTTCAACAATAGATTGTCCGATTTTTCCGCCAAGTGCTTTGATGAATGTGAAAGACATTCCTCCACCAATAATCAAGTTATCAATTGCTGGAAGAATATTTTCTATAATTGTGATTTTCGTTGAAACTTTAGAACCTCCAAGTATCGCAGTTACAGGTTTTTCACCAGATTTCAAAACTTTATCAATTGCTACCAGTTCTTTTTCCATCAGTAAACCGAAAAATTTAGTAGAAGGAAAGAAATTGGCAACTACAGCTGTAGAAGCGTGCGCCCTGTGAGCAGTTCCAAATGCATCATTAACATAAGCATCACCTAGTTTTGAAAGCCTTTCAGCAAAAGATTCATCGCCTTTTTCTTCTTCATTATGAAAACGTAGATTTTCTAATAATAAAATTTCTCCAGGCTGCAAAGCATTAGCAGCTTCTTCTGCCTTCTCTCCTACTGATTCTTCCGCAAATTTTACTTCCTGACCAAGAACCTTAGAAACCTCGCTCAAAACGTGTTTTAGAGAGTATTTATCATTCACTTCTCCTTTTGGTCTACCTAAGTGAGTCATTAGGATTACAGAACCTCCGTCAGCCAAGATTTTATCTACAGTTGGTTTTACAGCAGTAATTCTTGTATTATCAGTTACATTAAGATTCTCATCCTGAGGAACATTGAAATCAACTCTTACTAAAGCTTTTTTGTTTTTAAAATCGAAATCTTTTATTGTTTTCATTTAAAATATAATTTAAGGTTTTTACCGAGATTCGAAATCAATCCTCCTCTCTTTGTTTCACAAATTTAAAACTAATTCCTTCCTTTTAAAAATTTTATTCTCAAAAAAAATCCACAAAGCCATTTTACATTCATAAACAACTTTCTTTTTCTTTTTATAAAAAAATAAGATTGTAGTATATTGTTGTAGAAGAGAGTATGCGGATAAATAAATCGGGAATATTTTGTCACAGGAAATGTGAATTAATTAAGACTTTTTTAACATAATTAAGATTCTATTAATCAACTAATTAATAATGTTATCAACAATTGTTTATAATTCTGAATTTTCTCTCTTATTCAAAACTATCTTGCGGATAAACGAATCGAATCTCCAATAAAAGTTTTCTAAAAATTTTGTTAAAAAATTAGTTAGTAGTTTTCATTACAAAATTTGTTCAACTTTTAAAAGAAATATTTGACAGAAGTTATCCACAGGTTTTCTAACAATTTCTAACATTCTATTATCTTTTTATTAATGATTATAAATTTTGTTTAATTAATTATCATTATAAATTTTATATCATTGATATTTAAATAATTAATTCAAAATATTATTGATGATTATATTAAAATACTATGCTAACAATTACAAAATATGTAGTAATTTTATACTGAAATAAAAGAATAATATAAAATAGCAATGAAAAAGATAGCAATAGCCGCGGACCACGCCGGTTTTGAATACAAAGAATTAATAAAAAAATACCTCGAAGGTAAGTACGAAGTTCAAGATTTTGGAACCTACTCTACTGATTCTGTAGATTATCCGGACTTTGTACATCCTGCAGCAAGTTCTGTAGAAAATGGAGAAAACGAATTAGGAATCTTGATTTGTGGAAGTGGAAATGGTGTTCAAATTACAGCAAACAAACATCAGAAAATAAGATGTGCGCTTTGCTGGATGCCGGAAATTGCATCATTGGCAAGACAACACAATGATGCGAATATGATTTCGATTCCTGCGAGATTCATTGCAAAAGAACTGGCGTTCGAGATTGTAGATAAGTTCCTAACTACGGATTTTGAAGGTGGCAGACACCAGAACAGAGTTGATAAAATCGCATTTTGCTAAACATAAAAGCCTGTAATTGCTAAGATTACAGGCTTTATTTTTAAAGTTATATCTTTGCAACGTATTTCATGGAGAAAGTTCTTTCTCACGAAACCATAAATTAATACAAAGGTTTCCTAAACTCCCCTATTTTATTTTATCTTTATTGATGATTAATTACTGAGATTCTCAGTAAATTTTAAAATGATGAAAACTCTATTTTCTTTTTTGTTAGTTTTTTCTTTTCTGTGTTTTCAAGCACAGGAAAAAGAAGAAGCCTTTATCAAAAAAATTGATAGAAACATCGAAAATGATAAAACCATTGTCAGAAAAGAATCTTCTAAGAAAACAAGTTGGAACGGCGGTTATGAAACACTTGTTATATATTTGAAAGGAAGAATACCAATTTTAATTGAAAAAACAGAAAATAGAGTTATACATTTATATATAAAAGACCCAATAAAAAAAGAAGGAGAAAGAGATGAAGCTACTCTTTTTTCTGCCAAATTTTATATTACAAATTGGAATAAAAAAGAATATATAAGAACCGGAAATATTAAAAATATAGGAAATCCGTACAACCGTAATCCTAACCAAGAAAAGATTATGGAAATGCCAAAAAATTATGAACTTGAATTTGATAAAAATGAAGTAGAAATTTTAATGAATTCCGAAAATTAACTAACTAAAAATTGGCAAAATAAAACAGAAACTTCTGGATTTTGGAAGAACTTTAATTTTTTAAATGAGGTGAAACAGTACTTTGAATGATGAAAACTTTATTTTCTTTTACGATGATTTTTCTGTTTTTGCTTGGTTTTGGGCAGAAATTAAGAGACACAATTCATCCTTTAGAAAGAGCATTAATAGAAACGAGAGAAATTGGTAAAAAAGATAGAAAAGAAATTTTACAGAATTTTAAGGGCTTGGATTATAATGAGTTGACAAAATTAATTATCAGAGATATAGATTTTAATTTATTGAAAAATGAAAATGTAGTATTTGACTTTGATAATACTTGTTCACTAATTAGAGACGGCAGTGTTGGAAGTGTTTATTACAGCAAAGATATTTGCGAAACGGATAGTGAAAATCCAGCATTTAATCAGACACATTTTTGGACAATTGAAACCATTCGAAAAATTCAAAAGAAATATCAAAAAAATCTAATTCCATATTTAAAATTCGGGTCAGGTTTCGTAACTGATAATACATCATTCGAAAGTTTTGATGAAAAAATTAGAAACTATTATTTTGATGATTCAAAAAAAATAATTGATGATGTTAAAAAAGAGTCAAAAGGTATTTTTATTGAAAATTATAACGAGCGTATTTACAAAAAACCATTCTATTACTTTCCTAAAACCAATACTGATAATAGAGAATTGATACTGACTAAGGTTCAAGGAAAAAGTAATTTTGATAAGCTTCATCTAAGCTTTAGGAATCTTAAGAATAGAATAGTTGTAGTCAAATTTGAGTACCAAGATGGTGCTAAAAAGAATTATATTAGTTATAAATTCCATAAAATAAAATGGATTAAAATCCCAACAATACAAGAATACGAATTCTAAAAAACACCAATGAAAACCAAGCTTTCCTTTGTATTATTTTTTGTTTTTCTGTTTTGTTCTTCGCAGGAGATTGCTTATAAAGAACCTTTTTCAGGAAATTGTAAAAGTGATTTAGAAAGAATTGATAGTGTTAATTTTGATAGATTATTCGATATAATTATAGAAGAAAAAGAGTTTAAGGAATATCTCTCAGCAAATGATAAAATACTATTTCTACAGTTGAAGATTGGAAAAAAATATAACAATATTTGTGAAAAAGATATTTCTGAGAAGGTTTTTAAAAAAATTTGGAACAAAACTAATTTTAATAAACTCCAAAAAAATTCAGAAAATAGAATTATAATTCCTGTTTATTTATCGCAAGATTGGGAATTTATTTTTGATGAGCAAACTAAAGAGAACAACTTTTTTACTAATAATAAAATATCGAATTTTCATAAAGGAAAATTAATTGAGGATGGAATCACAAAGGAATTTTATTATTATTCAAATCGAAACTTAAGGACAGAACTAATTATAAGAAAAGAAAATAAAAAAATATCAAAAATTGATTATTTAAGTTTTGCTATCGCTATTGAAATTATTAAAAATCAATATATTATACAATTACAAAGTATTGATGAACATCATAATTACAAGTATAGCAATGCAAAATCTTATAAATATGAAAATGGAAAATGGATATTTTGAGAAGAATATAGATAAGAAACAATGAAAAACAAAAAAAATACATCTCATAAAAACGAACAGAAACTTCTGGATTTAGGAAGGACAATCCTTCGTTTTATGAATTGAAAAACTATTTTAAAATGATGAAAATATTATTTTCTTTTCTATTATTTTTTATGTTTTTACTTGGTTTTGGTCAAGGAAAAAAAAGCCACTATCAGAAAAGTCAAGAATTATATCATGAAACATTTGAGTTGTTGATGAATGAATCTAAAACTGTTAATTTAAGAAAATTAAAAAAAATAGTTTTAAATAATATTGACGATAAAAAACTTACAAAGAATAACTTAGTTTTTGTAATTAAGGATTTAGATGAAAAAATATTTGCCTTTGAAATTGATGCTTATCAATATGTTCCTAGTACAGCTCTTCATCCATATTTTAATCAAGCAACATTTTGGACTAAAAAAAATATAAATTACTTGGTTAATAAATTTAAAAAAAATCTGATACCTTCCAGAAGCAGTTATCAATATAGTTTTATAAATGATTCTATTCAGTTGAAAAGTCTTGATAATAAAATTTTTGCAAAAGAATTATCAAACCAGAAAAAAGGAAAATATATACAAGAAGAGGCAAGTAAAATATCGGAAAAAGAAATTTTGTATTTTCCTTATCGAAATGAAAATTTAGAATTAAAATGCATTGAAAAAGAGAATGTTAATTTCGATGTTATTGATGTACAATTCCGAAACTTTGAAGGTAAAGTCGTAAGCCTTAAAATTATATATAATGACGACAGAGATAATGCTGTAACAAAAACCTACCAATACCAAAACAAAACTTGGGTAGAAATCCCGACAAAAAAGGAACACGAATTTTAAAAAAACCAATGAAAACCAAGCTTTCTTTCATACTATTTTTTGCCTTTCTGTTTTGTTCTTCGCAGGAGATTGCTGATAAAGAAAAATTCAAAAAATGCAGAAAAGAATTTAGTAAAAAGATTTGCCTTAGTGATGAGGACAAAGATTCTGTTTTATTTTATTTGGATGAATGTCCAAAAGTATTTGGAGTTGCAGATAATAACGGCTGTGCTTGGACAGATACAGATAATGACGGGGTTTTGGATAAAGATGATGCTTGTAGGGAAATTGCTGGTCCAAAAGAAAATCACGGTTGTCCTTGGCCAGACACAGATGGGGATGGGATTTTAGATAAAGACGATGCTTGCCCAATTGACTTTGGTTATGCTTCTGATGAACCTCGTAAGAATGGATGTAAAAATGGCTATAAAGCTTACTCACAAGAAGAATTAAAAATAATTGAAATGGATTTTCTGAAAGATTCAGAAAACATAGATTTTAAGTTTTTAGCTGATTTTATTATTCCAAAAATTGATGTGAATATTTTTAAGGATGATTTAATTCTTTTTAAGTTATTTAATTTAAGTGTGTCTGATTGTGGAGAAAATTTTGATACAAGACCAACATTACTTAGGGAAGAAATTATTTACAAAAAGTTTTGGAATGAGTACACATTTAAAAAATTAATAAATCAATTTCCAAAAAAACAGTTTGTTCCTTGGTGTTCTTACGATTGTTTTACAAGGATGCCTTTTTTGAAAGATATAAATCATTCAGAATTAATAGTTAATGCAAAGAAAGACTCTCCAATGTATGTTTTTAATTTAAAAAATCCAAAGAAATATGAGCTTGACGAAGTTGGCTACCAGACGAATTGTTTCACGATAAACATAAAATTAAAGCAGGATAAATTAGGAATAAAAATTTTTTACCAAAATTTAAAACAAGGAACTAATATAGAGTCTAAGCCATATATTTATAATTATCAAAATAAAATTATTAAAGAAGTTACATTACAAGAATTTGAGAATGAATTTCTTCCATATACATATTAAATTTAAATGAAAAACAAAAAAATACATCTCATAAAAACGAACAGAAACTTCTTGATTTGAAAAGAATAATTATCCTTTTGTGACTTTTTAAACTATTTTAAAATGATGAAAACTCTATTTTCTTTTCTGTTTGTTTTTCTTTTTTTACTTGGTTTTGGGCAGAGTAAAAATATTGATACAATATCTTACAATGAAAAATATTGTGAGAAGAATTACGAAGTACATAGAAAAATTGAAAAGGAATTTGAAAATGTGAATTTCTCGGACCTTTATTTAAAAATCATCGCTGATATTGATTTTAGTAAGATTAAAGAAAGAAATCTTATTTTTCATTATGAACCTTTAAATGAATGGCGAGGTATTTCACTTAGTGATGAGATAAAATGCAGTTATAATCATATAAATGCATTTTATAATCAATCAAATTTTTGGAATGTTAAAACAATTAATTTTTTTTTAAAAAGATATCATAAGAATATGATTCCTTACTTGAAAGGAATAGGCTTTGTCATTGAAAATAAGGAAGATGAACCAACATTTGAGGAACAAGGATATTATTTTAAAGAATCAAAAGCGTTGATTATAGAAACTAAAAAGCAAGCAAAAGGATTGTTTATCGAAGAAAGTGAAGGATATAAGGCTAATAATATTAACGAAAAAGTTTTCTTCGAGAAACGTACTATTTTCTATTATTTTCCTAATAAGAAGCAAAATTTAATTCTAAAAAATAAAAAAGGAGCTAATGAAAATTATAGTACACTTTTTCTTGAATTTACTAATCGCAGTAATAAAACAGTCGTAGTAAAATTTGAATATAATCTTGATGAATCACTTTCAAAAGAGGAAGATAGATACTACAAAACCTACCGATATCAAAACAAAACTTGGGTAGAAATCCCAACAAAACAAGAACACGAATTTTAAAAAACACCAATGAAAACCAAACTTTCCTTCATATTATTTTTTGTATTTCTATTTTGTTCTTCGCAAATACAATCTAATCAAGATTTATGTGAATTAGAAAAAATAGAATACTTAAAAAAGTTTGAAGAATTATTTGGTAATAGAAATTCCGTTGATTACAATTCTTTAGAGAAAGTAATTTTAGATAATATTCCTTATAAAAAATTTAAGGCAAAATATTTAGCAATTGATTTTTTTGGGCATAAAAATGGTGACGGTGAGAACTTAGGCAGTGGACCTTTTTATTGCGCATATTCACTAAAGGATATGTTTAAAAGTTGCTTAGTTTTTGATAGGTCACATTTATGGAAAGCGGACAATATAAAGTACTTTCAAAAAAAACTGAAAAAAGAAATTATATTATTACCTGAGAAACAAGATTTTTCTAATAATTTTAAGGGAATAAATTTGAAAAAGGGAATCTTTAAAAATTATGAAAAGCACCAATTTTATCCCACATTTTACCCAAAAGAATTTTATTACATTCCTTATAAATCAAATATATTAATGATTCATAGGAATGAATCTAATCCTTCAGAAGTCTTTGATAACACAGATATTTTAGAAATAATTTTAGAAAATCGAAGTGATAAAGAAGTAATATTGAACTTTCTTTTCGACAATGAGAAAAATAACTTTTCTCAAAAATATCAATATGTTAATAATCAATGGAAATTGATTGAAACATTAAATTAGAAATTAAATGAAAAACAAAAAAAATACATCTCATAAAAACGAACAAAAACTTCTGGATTTAGGAAGAACAATTCTTCGTTTTATGAGCAAGAAAACATCCAAAATCTATAATTACAAACAGATTGCGGAAGGAATAGATTATAAAAATCCAAGACAAAGAGAGCTTGTAATTCAAGCACTTCACAGACTTTTGGCAACTCAGAAAATCAAAGAAACCGAGAAAGGTAAATATATTGTCAATCTCAATATAGAAGGAACTTTGACAGGTGTTATAGATTTCAACCAATCCGGAAATGCTTATGTAAAGGTTGATGGAATCAATGATGATATCTTCGTCCATCAGAAAAACGTAAAAGATGCATTGCAAGGAGATAAAGTCCTAATTGTAACTTACAATTTCAAAGGTAAAAAACTGGAAGGTTCGGTGGTAGAAGTTCTGGAAAGAGCAAAAGAAGTTTTTGTTGGAACTTTTCAGAAAATTGCGGACAAAGATTTCGGTTTTGTAGTTTTGGATAAGAAAAAACTTAATACCGATATTTTCATTTCCAAAAACCATTTCAATGGCGCAGAAGACGGCGATAAAGTCATCGTTAAAATGCTGGAATGGAAACCAGGAAGCAAGAATCCGGAAGGCGAAATCACAACTGTTCTTGGGGCTCCTGGAGACCACGAAACAGAAATCCATTCTATTTTGGCTGAATATGGTTTGCCTTATAGTTTCCCGCCGGAAGTAGAACACGACGCAGACCAAATTGACAGAAGTATCAATGCTGAAGAAGTAGCGAAACGCTGGGATATGCGTGATATTCTGACATTTACGATTGACCCGAAAGATGCCAAAGATTTTGATGATGCTTTGTCTATCAGAAAATTAGAAAGTGGACTTTGGGAAATTGGCGTTCATATTGCGGACGTTTCGCATTATGTGAAACCGGGAACTATTTTGGATGATGAAGCTTACGCTAGAGCAACTTCGGTTTATCTGGTGGATAGAGTAGTACCGATGCTTCCGGAAGTTTTGAGTAATGATGTTTGTTCTTTGCGACCAAATGAAGATAAATTCACATTCTCAGCCGTTTTTGAACTGGATGAAGATGCAAAAATCCATAAACAATGGTTTGGTAGAACAGTTATCCATTCCGATAGAAGATTTGCTTATGAAGAAGCTCAGGAAAGAATTGAAACCAAAGAAGGAGACTTGGTTGAGGAAATTCTTCAACTAGATAAATTAGCCAAAATAATGAGAGCGGAACGTATCCGAAATGGTGCAATTACGTTTGATAGGAGCGAAGTGAGATTCAATCTGGATGAAAACAGCAAACCGATTGGCGTTTATTTCAAAGTCAGTAAAGATTCCAATCATTTGATTGAGGAATTTATGCTTTTGGCCAATAAAAAAGTATCAGAATTTATTTCATTAAACAAAAGAAATGAACCAACTGGAAACACTTTCATTTACAGAATTCACGATGACCCAGACCCAGCGAAATTAACAGCTTTACGAGACTTCGTAGGAACTTTCGGCTACAAAATGGACTTGGCAAATACCCAAAAAGTCGCTGAATCTTTGAATAAATTATTGAGTGACGTAAAAGGCAAAGGCGAAGAAAATATGATTGAAACCTTGGCAATGAGAAGTATGAGCAAAGCCGTTTATTCCACAGACCCGATTGGACATTACGGACTTGGCTTCGAATATTATTCGCACTTTACATCGCCAATTCGTCGTTATCCGGATTTGATTGCGCACAGATTGTTACAACATTATTTAGACGGTGGAAAATCGCCAAATAAAGAGGAAGTGGAAGAGAAGGCAAAACATTGTTCAGCAATGGAAAGATTGGCTTCTGAAGCGGAAAGAGAAAGCATCAAATTTATGCAGGTCAAATTTATGGAAGACCACATTGGCGAAATTTTCTCAGGCGTTATTTCCGGCGTTGCAGAATACGGTTTCTGGGTAGAAATCCCTGAAAATGGAGCAGAAGGGATGATAAAACTGCGCGATTTGGTAGATGATTCGTATTCTTTGGATGCGAAGAATTATGCGATTATCGGTTCCAGAACCGGCAACACTTTCCAGCTTGGAGACGAAGTTAAAATCAAAGTGGTGAAAGCCAATCTGATTGCAAAACAATTGGATTTTAAGATTGTGGAGTAGAATATTAACCACATCGAAACATAGAATAAAGCTAAAGTAGAATCATTTCTATTTTAGCTTTTATGTTTTAAATCCAAAAACTATGTGAGACTATGTGGTTGAAAAATTTTAAGTTTAAATTGTGTAATGAAATTAATTAAAAAGTAAAATGTATTTTTGTCTTCGTCTTTCAAAAGATACATTTTGATTTTCCACAAAAAACTAAGAATGTTAGAACTCATTTTATACGCTGTCGGATTAGGAATAATGCTAAGTTTGGTCTTCATAGGACCTATTTTTTTCCTGCTGATAGAAACCAGTTTTTCCCGAGGTCCCAGACACGCAATTGCCTTGGATATTGGCGTAGTTTCGGCCGACTTTCTTTGTATTCTGGTCAGTTATTATGCCAGTGCAGACTTAGTCAGTTTGATAGATAAACATCCGGGATTTTACCGGATTTCCGCATTTTTGATTTTGATTTATGCCATTTATATGCTTCTCTCTAGAACCAAAATGCACATCGAAGGCGAAGAAAAACTCATCGACCAAAATTATTTCAAAACATTCTTGAACGGATTTTTACTCAATTTACTGAACATCGGAGTTGTCCTTTTCTGGCTCGTAACTGTAGTTTCAGTCCGAAATGCCTATCCAAAAGTGCAGGATTTCATACTTTATATTGGGATTGTAATTGGAACTTATTTGTTAATTGACCTTTCCAAGATCCTTTTAGCAAAACAATTCCATGATAGACTTAATCAACGTGTTGCCAACAAAATCCGAAAGGCAGTGGGTTGTATTTTGGTATTATTCAGTTTCTTTATTTTCCTTCAAAGCTTCAAAAAGTTTAATAAGTTCGAAGAGAAATTAGAAAAAGCAGAGAAACAACAACCGAAGATTAAGTAATTATTTTTGGGCAACTTATCCGCCTGTAGTTCCTGAGCTTGTCGAAGGGCTCCCAATTTGTCACTCTGAGGCTCTCGAAGAGTCCGCTCAAGTCGGGTTGCAGATTCAACATAAATCGACTTAAAGTATAAATTCCAATATTGTCATTCCGTAGGAATCTCAACAGTCTAGATTCCTACGGAATGACAAACTTACTTTTTAATTTTATGTCTTAGCTGAGCGAAGCGCCTTTGCGAATCTTAAAATATTTTCAATAAAATAAAAAAATCTTTACGACCTTTACGTTCAAATAACATCAAACACAAATGCAAAATATCACTTTCCCAAAACCACTCAAAAAAGGAGATAAAATAGCCATTATTTCGCCAGCAGGTTCTGTTGAAATTCCACAATTGGAAAAAACTTTAGAATTAATCAAGTCCAAAGGTTACGAACCCATTTTAGGCGAAAATCTCTACACAAAATACCAAAATGGCTATTCATACGCCGGAACAGAAAAACAGCGGATAAATGATATCAATTGGGCTTTAAACGACTCAGAGATTTCTGCGGTCTGGGCTTCGAGAGGCGGTTATGGTTGTCAGCATTTGATTCAGCATTTAGATTTGAAAGAATTTAAGAAAAATCCGAAATGGTATATCGGTTATTCGGACAACACGGTGATTCAAAGTTATCTTTTGAAAAAAGGTTTCGGATCCATCCACGGACAAACGATTAAAACATCCAGCTTTGGTGTAACAGAAGAAAGCTACGAGTTGATTTTCGATATTCTGAAAGGCAAAAAACTCAATTATAAAATCGATTCCAATCCAAATAATAGAGTAGGAGAGACTTCCGGAATTTTGGTTGGTGGAAATCTCGCTTTGGTTTATGCGCTCTTAGGAACTCCATATTCCTTTGACTTTAAAGATAAAATTTTATTCATAGAAGATATCGGCGAGAATTTCTACGCTTTGGATAGAATGATTATGAGTCTGGAATTGGCAGGGGTTTTCAAAAAAATCAAAGGATTAATCGTTGGCGGAATGACCAATATGGGAAGCGAAACTGATAACAAAGAATATGAAGAATCTTTTGATTCCTTCACCTATCAATTGATTGCAGACAGAGTTTCTAAATATGTTTTTCCAACTGTTTTTGCATTCCCAAATGGACATATTTATGACAACAGACCTTTAATCATAGGTTCAGAAATCAATCTGAAAGTTGGAAAAGAGGTGAAGATTCAATTCTAATCATTCTTCAACTACCATTCATTAATTATACTCTGATGGCAGACCATAACGAATTTGGTAAAATAGCTGAAGACTTGGCTGTTGATTTTTTAGTCAAGAATCAATACAAGATACTGGCTCGCAATTTCCGCTATCTGAAAGCAGAAATTGATATCATTGCTGAAAAAGAAAATCAAATCGTTATCGTAGAAGTTAAAGCCAGAAATACAGATGCTTTTTTGGAACCTCAGGAAGCAGTTAATAAAAAGAAAATCAAGTTATTAATCTCTGCTTCTAATTATTTCATTGAAGAAAATAATATAGATAAAGAAGTCCGATTTGATATTATTTCGGTGCTTCCAAACAAACAAAAAACTTTGGAAATCTATCATATTATTGATGCTTTCCAAAGTTTTGAAATATGATATCAAGTTTGAACTTAGGAAATCTCTAGAATTCAAATACTTTCAAACTTACTTTATCTCCACACATCCAACTCTTCCGCCCGCATTTCCAGTGGGTTGTGTATGAAAATCGTCAACTCCAGCGTGGATTACGATTGCTTTCCCGATAATATTTTTCATCGGGTCATCACATCCAAGACACCATTTGTCTGTTGAGAAAACCAGTTGTGCTTGACCATTTTTATCAGCCTCAAGATTGCCGATATCGCCCATATGGAAATGTTCTGTATCCCATTTTCCGTGGTCATCTTTGGAAGGATTCCAATGTCCACCGGCCGAAGATGCATCGGTTGCACTGCAGTTTCCAAACTCGTGGATATG